>Ga0210410_10001888_pt1 | contig 19206 bp, 17 predicted proteins | sample IncBWC4MmetaG_FD_161058 | JGI IMG/M metagenome (GOLD analysis project Ga0210410, IMG submission 161058) | Forest soil microbial communities from Barre Woods Harvard Forest LTER site, Petersham, Massachusetts, United States - Inc-BW-C-4-M | ecosystem: Environmental > Terrestrial > Soil >... | reverse complement strand
AGCCAACGCCAATGGCGGCGCGCGGCTCGCTTCCGCGTCGCTCGCTGAAGTAAACCATCTGTTGATAGAGAGTGAGCGCAAGCTCACCAACTCCCAAGGCTTGCCGAATCGGCCGTGGTTCAAGCATCAGCTCTACGCGCCAGGTTTCTACACCGGCTACGCGGTCAAGACCATGCCGGCCGTGCGCGAAGCCATCGAGCAGAAACAGTGGAAGCAGGCGGATGAAGCAATTGTCGTGGTTGCTGGCGTTTTACGCGATGAAGCTGCTTTGATCACATCCGCGGCCAACAATCTCGCTGCGGCAAAGTAAGCTGCGGAGTAGCACCGTAACACTTGTAGAAGCATCTGAACTGTTGCTAGCCCGAGCCGTCGCAGAGGAGCGCACATTCCGTCGTATAACCTCGCCATCGTGGGCTTTGGAAATGTGGGCAGAGCGTTTCTGCGCCTGCTGATCTCGAAGGAGACGGAACTTCGCCGCCGCTATGACGTACGCTGGAGGCTCACAGGCGTGGCGACGCGCCGGAACGGATGGCTTGCCGATCCGGACGGCTTACATCCGCTGGCCATTCTGAACGGACGCTGGCCGGCGCAGCCTCACCCCTCACCAGTCCGAAATGTACGAGAGTGGCTGGAACATGCGAAGGCGGATGTGTTGTTTGAGGCGAGTTCGCTGGATGTACACACCGGCCAGCCTGCCATTGATCACATCAAAGCTGCATTGGAATTGGGGGCTCATGCGGTCAGCGTGAACAAAGGGCCGATCGTGCATGCACTGGGCGAACTGACCGCCCTGGCGCGCGAGAAGGGCAAGAAGTTTTTGTATGAAGCTACAGTTATGGATGGCGTGCCGATTTTCTCCATGTTCCCGCTTGGCTTGCCGGCAACGGAGCTGCGTGGCTTTTCTGGCGTGCTGAATTCGACCACGAATGTTGTGCTTACGGAAATAGAGAAGGGGCGCTCCTTTGAGGAAGGAGTCAGGCGGGCGCAAGCCATGGGCGTGGCGGAAACCGATCCGAGTGCGGACTTGGACGGCTGGGATGCCGCAGTAAAAGTCGCAGCTCTTGCCATAGTGTTGATGAACGCGCCAGTGCGGCTTGAGCAAATTCGGCGCACCGGCATTCGCGAACTCGGTGAAGAAAAAATCCGCTCGGTACGCGCGTCGGGCATGCGTTACAAGCTGGTGTGCCGGGCGGAACGCCGTGGCGATGGCGTGGACTGCAGCGTGCAACCAGAGCTGCTCCTTGCTTCCGACCCGCTTGCAAACTTGGAGGGCACAAGCTCTGCGGTTCGTTTCGATTTGGATGTATTCGGATTATCTCTCGTCGAGCACAACCCGGGAATTGAGGCGACCGGGTACGGCTTGCTTGCGGATTTCCTTCGCGCCGTTTGCGGCTAGCGACGAGGACTGCCACTGGTTTGGTTGCATTCAACCGCGGGTCTCACCGCTTGTAGTCTGTTGCGTAGGTGGGCGTTGGAATCGCCGGATCGCATCGCTCATCGCGAATGGGCGGCTCAGCCTGCAAACGCAGCGGTACAATCCCGGCCCACACCGGCAGGGCGTAATCTTCTTCGTCGTCCTGCACTGGACCTGAGCGAATCTTCGCCGATACCTCAGTGAGCTCCAGTTTCAAAATGCTGGTCGCCTTCAATTCCTTCTCATTCGGTTGCCGCGCCTCTTCCCAGCGCCCCGGCAAAATCTTCTCGGTGAATGCCCGCAGTGCCTCAAGTTTCTCGCCAAGCGCTTCCACCAGATTCGCCTTGCCGAGCGCCACCACCGAACGATAGTTCATCGAGTGATTGAACACCGACCGCGCCAGTACGAAACCATCCGTTAGCGTGACCGTGATGCACACAGGGATTCCGGTGGATGCACCTCGCAGCATACGGCTTGCCGCCGAGCCATGAAAATAAATCGCGTCGCCGACGCGCGCGTAGAGCGTGGGAATCACAAACGGCTGGTCCGCCGTCGAAAATCCAACGTGACACACAAATCCTTCATCTAGAATTTTGTAAATTGTTTCTCGATCGTAGGCTCCGCGATGCGGCTCTCGAACCACACGCGTGCGCTCCGTCGGCGTGAAAGTTTCCGTCACGATGCACCTCTTGAGAAACGTAGCGCTGAGTTGATAGCCGGCGCCACCAAGGCATGAGTGAAGAACAGAAATTTATCGTAACACGCTCAGCGGCATTTCAGCGGAGCGCACGTTATGAGAAACTAGCTGGCCGGACAATTTGGCCGCACAATCGTGAGATAAATTCACAATCGTGAGACAAAAATGAGCACACCCGCTTTGCAGGAAACAGGAAGCAAGCCGCTCGATTCCGCATGGGTACGAGCGCAATTTCCTTCCCTCAAGTTACAAGTGAATGGCCAGCCCGCGGCGTTTCTCGACGGCCCCGCGGGGACGCAAGTCCCGAAACAAGTGATGGACGCCGTGCAAAACTATTTCACTTCGTCCAACGCGAATACGTGCGGCGCATTCGCCACGAGCCGTGCCAATGACGCGATGATCGCGTCCGCGCGAGCCGCGATGAGCGACTTCTTCAACTGCGATGCGGATGAAGTCGTCTTCGGGCAAAATATGACCACGATTACGTTCGCGCTGTCTCGCGCCATTGGCCGGGAGCTTGCGCCCGGAGACGAAATCGTAGTCACTTCGCTGGACCACGATGCCAATGTCGCGCCGTGGCGCGCGCTGGAAGAAAAGGGCGTGGTTATTCGCCAGGTGGATATTCGCGAAGCGGACTGCACGCTCGACCTCGAGGATTTAAAGCGCAAGATCAATTCGAGAACAAAGCTGGTCGCCGTCGGCTACGCCTCGAACGCCGTGGGCACCATCAATCCCGTCGCGCAAATCACCAAACTCGCCCATGATGCCGGCGCGCTCATGTTCATCGACGCCGTTCACTACGCGCCGCACGGGTCTATCGATGTCCGCGCGCTCGATTGCGATTTCCTCGTCTGCTCGCCCTACAAATTCTTCGGCCCCCACATGGGCACCCTCTACGGCAAGCGCGAGCGCCTCTTGCGATTCAAGCCCTACAAGGTGCGGCCGGCTACCGACGCACTTCCCGATCGCTGGGAAACCGGCACGCAAGTGCAAGAGTTGATCACCGGAATCGGCGCCGCCGTCGACTACCTTGCCGAACTCGGCCGCCGCCATGACCCCACCGCCACCGATCGTCGCAGCGCCTTGCTCGCCGCCTATCGCGTAACGCACCAGCATGAGATGGCGCTGCTCTCGCGTCTGATCGACGGCCTGCTCGCCATCCCCAACCTCCGCTTCTTCGGCATCAGCGACAAGAATCGCTTCCGCGAGCGGTGCTCGACGATCTCTATCCGCATCGGCGACCACCAACCCACCGAAATCGCCAAATTCCTCGGCGATCGCGGCATCTTCACCTGGGACGGCAACTACTACGCCCTGAACCTGAGCGAGCGCCTAGGCGTCGAGTCCAAAGGCGGCTTCCTCCGCATCGGCCTCGTCCACTACAACACCCCCGAAGAAGTAGACCGCCTTCTAGCCGCCCTCCGCCAGTTCGCCACCCATTAGTGGCTATCTCATTTTCGGTAGCGGGTCAGTTTCCGATTAGCCCGTCATCCACCAAAAGACTCCGCTAATCAGACCTAATACACCCGTAGCGGTATAGCCATTTTGCGTGGAATAGCATCCTTCCTAAGGTAAAGGCAAAGATGCATCCCAAAAAGGCGAAAAAGGGGCCACCTACAGTTGCATGATTGGCGGCGAATGATGGAACGCGCCAAAGCACTGATCGCCCTCGCACATCCCGAGTTCCAAAGCGAACTCGCAGCTGCAACCAAGGAGACACACCTCACTTGAAGCGCTGAGGACACGAGGACAACCGCTATGCTCAGCACTATTTTGGGCGCGCTTCTTCCAATGGTTGTAACCTTTCTGCTTGGCCTCGTGGCTGCCTGGCACCACGATTTTGGTCCGAAGGAAGCCTCAATCCTGAATCGGATGGTGCTGCTTTACGCCGTGCCATTGGCGCTTTTTGCTGGAACAGTTACGTCGGCGCGCGCGGAACTAAGCCAGGACCTCCCGCTGGTCATCGCGTTGTGCGTTGCCACGATTGGATTTTACGGGGCGATTTTTCTGTTATCCCGTATCGCTTTTCGTCTGCCGATGGGCATCAGCGCATTGAGCGCGCTGACGGCTTCCGCGCCGGCGGTGCCTTTCGTAGGTCCAGCTGTTCTCGGCGATCTGTTGGGACGCCCCAGTGCCGCCATCCCGATTGCGGTAGGCAGTCTCGTCATCAACCTCACGGTCGTACCAGTCACGATCCTTCTTCTCTCATTAGATACAACAGGGAGAGAATCGCACGGAAGCAGCTCAGCACTGCAGGACGGGACGCGCTCGGCATCGCTCCGCACATCGCCTCTCGCCTTTCTCGCGGCCAAAGTCGCGGAGACAGTGAAAGAACCCATGGTTTGGGCACCCGTTATCGCTTTCGCTATCGTGCTGAGCGGCTTCCGCGTTCCTCAGCTCATCGTCCATTCGCTTTACATGCTGGGACACGCATCCGGCGGTGTCGCCATATTCGCCAGCGGGATCGTGCTTGCATCCGGCAAAGTCATGCTCAACTGGCGCGTATTGTTCTTCGTATTTCTGAAAAACATCGTGCAGCCCGCGTTGGTTCTGGGTGGCTTGCGATGGCTCGGCTACGGCAATCCGACTGTCAGCGGGGCGGTCCTGACGACGGCCATCCCAGCCATGCCCATTGTCGTCATGTTAGCCCTCCAATATCGCGTCGTTCAGGCGGAGGCTGCTTCCGCCGTCTTCCTCAGCGTGATCGGCTCGGTGATCACGATGGGGATTTTCATCGCCCTGACATCCTAGACAAATGAACTCGGAGAATAAAAATGGAGGATCTTGGTCATGACTCAAGTCTAATCTCTCGCTAAGTATGCTGCCCGCGCTTCCTTCGCCGACCTCTCGGCCGAATCGCGCAAGCAATTGCCAATCCATATTCTGGACTCGCTGGGCTGCTGCATCGCCGCGCTGGGGGCTGGCCCTGTCCAGGCGTGTCGCGAACAAGTCGCGGACTTCGGCGGCACCGGCCCGTGCGCGCTCATCGGTGGCGGACAGGCGAACCCGATCTATGCCGCGTTCTGGCACACCGCACTCGTGCGCTATGTCGATTTCATGGACAACTTCCTGGCGCAGAGCGAAACGTGCCACACGGCAGACAACTTCGGCGTGGCGCTGACTATCGCAGATTACATTGGCGGCACCGGCCGCGATCTGATGCTCGGTGTAGCAGTGGGCTATACCGTCCAGTCGCGTTTCGTTGATCACGGCAATTTCATGACCAGCGGCTTCGACCACACGACGCAACTGGCCTTTTCGCACAACGCTGCTGCCGGCCGCCTTATGGGGTTAAGCGAGCGGCAGATTGCGCACGCCATTGCGATGGCAGCGGTCAGCGATGCGTCCTTCGCCGTCGTTCGGGCCAAGCCTCTGTCCCAGTGGAAGGGCCTCGCCTCGGCGCAGTCTGCGATCGGCGCTATGAACACGCTGTTCTTGGCTCGACGCGGCGTCGAGGGACCGCTGCAAGTGGTCGAGGGCCCGATGGGCATCGACCATCTCCTGAGGATGAAGATCAATATTGACTGGGACAAGCAGGGGTACGAAGGCGTCACCGAGAGCACCATCAAGAAGTACAACTCTATGATCCACACGCAGTCCGCGGTGCATTGCATGGTCGAACTCGCCAGGCAGAACAAACTCGATCCCGGCAAAGTGGTCTCGATTGAGGCAGAGGTGTTCCAACTCGCCTACGATTTCGCCGGCGGCGGCCTCTATGGCGTGGACAAAGTTATCCGCACCAAGGAACAGGCGGATCACAGCCTGCCATACTTGCTTGCAGTGGCCCTCCTCGACGGCGACGTGATGCCGGCGCAATTCACGCCGGATCGCATCATCAAGCCTGACGTGCAGGGCCTGCTGAAGAAGGTCTCCGTCCGGCCGAATCATGAATACACGGACGAATATCCCGGGAAAATGCCTGCAAAGATTACCGTTCGCCTGCAAGACGGGAAAGTGATCGAGCACGAGGTTCAGGACTACCCAGGCCTCGCATCCCGTCCGTTCACATGGGAGGACTCCGTCGAGAAGTTCGACATGCTCGTGGCTGGCCGCGCAGACGAAGGGTTGTCAAGAGAGATCAAGAACGCTGTGCGTTCAGTGGAAAATATTCAAGTCAGGGACCTGATGAAACTCCTTGGCCGCGTCAAGGCAGCGGCTTCGGCTGCGTCATCGAGTACTAGCTGACAGGAACGCAAGAGAGAGTCTGCAAGAAAGGAGAATCAAGATGGCTACTACACCCGATCGTGTTCGCGATATTTTCAAGGGACTTGAGAGCGGCGACGGCGCTGCCTTTTTCGACCATGTGGCCGACAACGTGGATTGGACTGTGGAGGGGACGCACCCGCTCGCCGGTCACTACTTCAGCAAGAAAGCGTTCATAGAAGGTACTTTCGCCAAGCTGGAACAGGTTCTTCCGAAGGGCACGCAGCTTCATACGGAGCATGTGGTCGTCCAAGACGATGAGGCGGTCGTCGAGTTGCATTCTTTGGCGACGGCCAAGAACGGCATGCGCTTCGACAATCGCTATTGCTGGGTGTGCCGGTTCGCCGACGGCAAGATCGTTGAGGTCCGCGCGTATTTGGACTCGGCGATGGTCGCCCGATTGTTCGAGGAGAACCCGATTGCTGGGTCGGCTGGATCGGTTTAGGCGGGTGGCCAAGAGAACCCGACTACCTTTTCGGACTAACACCGGGCGCAAGAGCAACGTCGGGTCCCCTTTCGCCCTACAAGGGCGCGGGTTTAGAGCTAACTTAAAGCACGACGGCTCCCGAACAGCCTCGCTCCCGTCCAGCGCACCCTCGTCCTCGGCCAGAGTTCCGGCAAGATACTGATTCGATATGACCTCCTAATTTTACTTGACAGTAACTGCTTTACATGTTACCGTTATTTGTGACATTCGCGCCCCAGCCTTTCCCGTCCCTGTACTCCGACCCACGATGCACTGTCTTTGTGCCCCTCCTTTGTTTTCATGAATTTGCAAACCGCTCCTCTCACTTGATCGATTTGGAAAGCCTTTGTTTCCATGCACTTGTGAGTTGCTTTTTCCGTAAGCCCTTTATATTCACATTCATACAAATTGCCGGGGGTCTTACGCCTCTGCTCAAAGAATTCCTCTGTGCCCTCGGTGTGTCGACGGCAAATGCCTTCTTTTCAGTAGATTGCGGCCTCTTTTGCTCTCTTGCCTCTCTTTTTCGCGGGCCCAGCGTTTGTTTTCAGCAACTTGCAGCCTCTTTTGCCAAATTGCCGGGGGTGGGGTGGCCCTGCCCCGCGCGTAGCCAGAACTTTCCGCTCCATGTATCCTGACCAGCTATGGCCAAACGACCGAAACCAATTGTGCTCACTGTGCTTGACGGCTGGGGATTTCGCGCCGAAACGAAAGGCAATGCCATCGCCCTTGCGCGCAAACCAACTTATGACGCGCTGCTCAAGAAATTCCCTAACACGCTGATTCATACTTCCGGCCCGTACGTTGGCCTGCCAGAAGGACAAATGGGAAACAGCGAAGTCGGCCACCTTAATATCGGGGCCGGCCGCATTGTGCACATGGACATCACGCGCATCGATTTGCTCATCGCCAACAAGCAGCTGCAAAATGTTCCGCTTTTCCAGCAAGCGATGGAACGCGGCCGCCAGCGCCAGTTGCACTTAATGGGCCTGCTCAGCGACGGCGGTGTGCACTCGCACATTAATCATCTATTTGCGCTGCTTGAAATGGCGAAGCAACAAAAAGTTGAAAACGTTTTCATCCACTGCTTTATGGACGGCCGCGACACGCCGCCGCACAGCGGCCGTGATTTCGTCCAGCAGTTGCAACAAAAAATTCGCGAACTCGGCGTCGGGCAAATTGCGACATTGGTCGGCCGTTACTACGCGATGGACCGAGACAACCGCTGGGAGCGCATCGAGCTTGCGTATCGAGCCGTCGTCCACGGCGAAGCGGAAACCCGCACGGACGATCCCGTGGCCGCGCTCCAACGGAGCTATGAACAAGACGTCACCGACGAATTCGTGAAGCCCATCGTCGTGACGAAAGGGAGCGGTCCCTCCGCGCCAGCGGTAGGACCGATTCGCGACGACGATGCCGTCATCTTCTTTAATTTCCGCGCCGACCGCGCGCGCCAGATGACCTACGCGCTTGCCGCGCCTGACTTCGACAAATTTGCCGATCCCAAGCGCCCCAAGAATCTGATCTACGTCGGCATGACGCAGTACGACAAAAACTGGCCGTGGCTAAAGTACGTAATCGGCCCTGAAAAACTCGAGCACATCCTCGCGCAAGTCTTCGCCGACGTTGGATACAAAAATCTGCGATGCGCGGAAACCGAAAAATATGCGCACGTAACCTACTTTTTCAACGGCGGCGTGGAGAAGCCCTTCGGCGGCGAAGAGCGTATCCTCGTTCCGTCACCGAAAGTCGCCACGTACGACCTCAAACCGGAAATGTCCGCCGCGGGAATCACCGATACTGTCGTGAAAGCGATCGAGAAGGGCGAGTTCGACGCGATCATCATGAATTACGCCAATGCCGATATGGTTGGTCATTCCGGAAAGCTCGAAGCCGCCATCAAGGCCGTCGAAGCAGTGGATGCGGGCCTCGCGTGCATCTATCAAACGCTGCAGGCCCGAGGTGGCGCTTGGATCATCACCGCCGACCATGGCAACGCCGAAACCATGATCGACCCCAAAACCGGCGGCCCGCACACCTACCACACCACCAATCCCGTTCCTTTCGTCCTGGTAACTGACGATGACCATCTGAAACTGCAGCCCAATGGCGCGCTCCGGGATATCGCCCCGACCATGCTCGGCGCACTCGGCCAGCCCCAACCGAAAGATATGACCGGCCGCGATCTGCGTATTATTAAATGAGAGGACGAACCCAGAGTGAGAGAGCGGTCCCGCCCCGAAGGTGAGTTCTTATGGAACCTAAGACCTCGTCTGGTAAGCCAAGTTATGTCGGCAGATTCGGCGGATTGACGGTACCCGGCACGCCCGTCGGAGCGATCGTCTCGATCGGTCTCGTTATTCTCGGTTGGCTCGCTATTCCGATTGCGCGTCCCTTCATCCTCGGCACCGGCGGTTTAGGACTTATCGTTGGCCTAATCTTGTGGTGGAGACACACCAAGTCGACCAAATGAACCCAATGAACAGTCATAGTCCTACGGCGACGATCGCCGCCGACAATCTTAATCAGTCGCCCCGGTCAGCGAAACCGCCCGCGTCGAATCCCGAATCACCAGCTCCGGATTCATTTTCTGATTCACGACATTCCAATCCCGCTTTTCTAGAGCCGCATTGATGCCGTCCATCACAATGTTAACGGCTAACCCGCCCATAGCTTCCATGGGCTGACGTACCGTGGTCAGAGAAGGCGCCGCCAGCGATGACAGCGCAATGTCATCGAATCCCGTAACCGAGCACTGCTCGGGGACTTTGACTCCCGCTTTTGTGAGTGCGCGGATTGCTCCCAATGCTGTCAAGTCGTCAAAGGCCATTACCGCGGTAAACTTTTTCTTGTGCTCCAACAGGTCTTCCGTGTAACGGTGTCCACTCTCGAAACTGGAATTGGGATCGAGCGAATCGGGCAATTGCAAGACCAGGGACGGATCGATTTCTAATCCAGCGCCATGCGCAAATTTTTGTATCCCCCTCCAGCGCGGCGCGCTGTCGATCAGCATCTTGGGACCGCGAATAAACGCGATTTTGCGATGACCGAGCTGGTACAGGTGTTCGAGCGCCAGCCGTGCGCCCGTTTCGTTGTCCACCATGACCGAGCTGATGTTGTTTCCGCCCGGCAATTCCCAGCCGATCGTCGCCGACGGAATATTCCGCTTGCTAAGATCGGCAAGCACATGAATATCCACGAAGAGCCAGTTGGCTACGACGATCAAGCCTTCCACGTGGCGCTCCAGCAGCAACTCCAGATAGCGTTCAAAGCGGTTCCGCTGGTTGTGGGCGTCGGCGAAAATTGCAAGATACGAAGCTTGATATAGCGCGTTCTCAACGCCGCGCATGATCAGCGTGCAGAATGGGTCAGTGATATCGAAGAACAAAACGCCAATGCTGTGGCTGCGCTTGCTACGCAGAAATCGCGCCATTACGTTCGGCCGGTAGCCAAGTTTCTTGGCAGTGTCCTCGATACGTTTCTTGGTTGCGGGGGCGATATATCGGGCCAGCGGGGCGTTGTTCAGCACGATCGAGACGGTCGCGGGCGAGAATCCGCTCTGCGTCGCCACGTCTCTCATCGTGACCGCTTGATTTTTCTCGCTAGGCCGCTTCACCAGGATGGCTCCTTGGTGGTCCGAATCATCATGCTACGCAATACTGTCGCACCGTGAGCGTCTACTCTGCCGGCGCCTCGAAGGACAGCGGGCGTCGGAACCAATTCGTCTTCCAGATGCCAAAGGCAATGCCTGCGATCATCCAGATGCCTCCCAGGATCTGCGCCGGACGGCTAAGGCTCAGCCACAAAGCGAAGCAAATAACGAAGCCAAGCACCGGCGGGATGAAATTCCAAGTTTTCCTTTCAGCCGCGTGTAAGAAATAGCGGACGAATGCCGCGGCATTCACGCCCATGAATGCGATCAGCGCCCCGAAATTCAGCAGCTCGATTCCTCGACCGTAGGAAAGAAAGAAAGAGCCAATCAGCGCGAGCAGGCCCACAAGAATCACATTATTACGGGGCACCTGGTGCTTTGGATCAATCGCGCCAAAAAACGAACTGGGGAGCGCATTGCTTCTGCCCATTCCATATAGGAGGCGCGCCGCCCCAATGTGGGCTCCCATGCCCGACCCGAAATTGGCAACCACTAGCGTCACGCCCACGATGGTGAAGAGAGGCGCCCATGTTCGCGCCGCGGCCCAAACGTAAGCAGTGTCGGCATTCGGAAACGGTTCCGTGGCGGGCCATACGAGCTGCGCCACGTAAACTTCCGCCGCCGAGAGAAAACCGATCACCACACAAGTCAGCACCGTGGCGAGCAAAATATTGCGCCGTGGATTCTCCGCCTCTTCCGAGAGAGTCGAGATACCATCGAAACCGATATAGGACAGCACGGCAATCGAAGTGCAGCCGAAGAGGTTGCCCCACGTGAAGGTCTGCGGATCATAGAAAGGCCGCGTGAAAAAGTGCGGATCGCTGTGAGGATGGCCGAAGATGTAGCGAATCGCGGTGACGAAGATCACCACCACTACCGCGCTCATCCCTGCCGTCAGTCCTGCATTCACCCGCGCCGACGTCTTGATTCCTCGGAGGTTCAAGAGGGTGAAGGCTACCGCAAAAATAACCTTCCAGCCCCAATCCGGTATGGCCGGCGCAAATTCATGGGCTTGCCCCGCGCACCAGATCACGCACACTAATGGATTCACGATGTAATCCATTACCATGCTCCAACCAGTCACATATCCGATCGACGGATGAATTTCCTGCGCCACGTAAGTGAAAGCGGACCCCGCGCTGGGATAGGCTCGGGCCATGCGTCCATAACTGATGGCGGTAAAGAGCATGGCGACCATGGCGACCAGAATTGCCGTTACGACGTGGCCGCGGCCGCGGTCGCTGAGGGCTCCAAATGCGGACATGGGCGCGACGGGCTGAAGCACGATCATCCCGTACAAAATGAGATCCCAAAGGGTAAGCGAGCGCCGCAATCTCGGCTGTGCCGCCACCACTGCCGGTGTGACCTCAGTGCTCAATCAGTTGTTCCCCCGAATTCAATAGCCGATTGGTTTGAATCGTTTCAAACGCCGCCATTCTGTGGGAATCCCCTCGGGCAGGCAAGAGCAAACTTCACTTGATAAAGCGTTACGCCTGCCCGTGCGATACTGAGCTCGACGATTGAACTCCCCCATGCTGCGCTTCTCCCAACTCTGCGAATCCATCGCTGCCACCGCAAAAAAAACCGAGAAGATCAGTCTAGTCGCCGATTATCTACGTACCGCCCCGGTCGAAGAAGCCGCCCTGGGCGCGCTCTATCTTTGCGGCCGCGTCTTTCCGCGGCGCGAAGAGCGTGTCCTTTCGATTGGGTTTTCGATTCTGCTTCGCGCCGTCGCCAAGATCGCGGAAAAGAATCCTGCGCAGCTTGCACCGGTCCTTCGTCATCATGGCGATCTCGGCGCCGGGGCGGAAGAAATTCTGCGCGAGCATCCTGTGAGGTCCTCTCTCAGTCTGGGGCAAATCGCCGAAGTCTACGCCTCTCTGGCACAGCAACGACGCGCTGCTGCCAAGGAAGCGCTCCTTGAGCACACCTTCCAGCGCCTCTCCGCCCTTGAGGCCAAGTACTTCATTAAGATAGCAACCAGTGAACTGCGCATCGGCCTGAAAGAGAGCCTTGTGGAGGAAGGTATCGCCAAAGCCTTCGACCAAACGCTCCCCGCGGTCCAGCGCGCCAATATGCTCCTCGGCGATATCACGGACGTGCTTCGGCTCGCTGTTGCCAACCAACTTTCTTCGGTGTCGCTGGAGCTTTTTCGGCCTATTTCCGTCATGCTCGCCAGCCCTGCGGAAACTCCCGCTGACCTCGTCGCCGCCTTCCCTAACGGCGCTCTAATCGAAGACAAGTTCGATGGCATCCGCGCCCAGGTCCACAAGCGCGGCTCGCAGGTCGAGATCTACTCCCGCACGCTGGACCGCGTCACCGAGTTTCCGGAGCTGCTTGAGCCCATTCGCGGCATCGCAGGTGATTTCATCCTCGACGGCGAAATCATCGGCTGGCGCGACGGCCGGGCCATCCCGTTCACCGAACTCCAGCAACGCCTCGGCCGCAAACAGATTGACCTCTTCACTAGCGCGCAGGTTCCCGTAAGCTTCGTCGCTTTCGACCTGCTTCTTCTCGAGGGTCGTACTCTCCTCGACACTCCATTGGCCGAGCGCCGGCTGCTCCTTGAGCGGCTCTTGGCCGAAGCCGAGCAGCCTGGCCTCCAGTTCACCCGGGCCGAGCTTTCCCGGACTACCGCTGAAATCGAAAATCGCTTCCTTCTCGCCCTCGGCACTGGCAACGAGGGTCTGCTCGCTAAAGCCCCGGAGTCACCGTACGTTCCAGGCCGCCGGGGGCAATTCTGGATGAAACTCAAGCGCCCCCTCGCCACCCTGGACGTGGTCGTCACGATAGCCGAGTACGGTCACGGAAAGCGCCGGGGCTTGCTCTCCGACTACACCTTCGCCGTGCGCGACGACGGCCGCCTCGTCAACATCGGCAAAGCCTACTCCGGGCTTACCGACGTCGAAATCAAAGAGCTCACCCAATACTTCCTGGAACACACTACGGAGGACCGCGGCTACCAGAGGGATGTGGAGCCTACGGTGGTCCTGGAAGTCGCCTTCAACAATATCCAGCGGTCTGAACGCCACGACAGCGGCTTCGCCCTACGCTTCCCCCGCATCGTGCGTTTACGCCCGGACAAGCCTGTCGCTGAGATCGATACCCTGGCCCGCGTCCGCGAAATCTTCGACTCGCAGCACGCGAAGAACAACTAGTCGGTGCTAATCCGGCCGAATCGCCTGTACTTCCGGCCAGCTGTACGTCCGGACAGTGCCAGTTATCTCTTAGTGAAAGCTCACACGTGTTCTCTCGCAACGCGTGCAACCAAATTAGAGTCTAATAAGATAGGCGACCTGGCCCGCAGTTGAAAATTAAACTATGGCCGAGTCCGCTTTGATGAACAGCCCCAACCGCCGTCGCATCGCTCCCATATTGGCGAGCGTCGCCGGATTTATCGTCCTCTTGTTCTTCGCCATGTGGCTCCGGCTTGTGCCCTTGGAGCCAGACCCCGTTTTACAGGGCTATCTCCAGATCACCACCGGCTTGCTCGCGTTCGTCTTCGCCGCCGTCACCCTGGTCCGTTTTCAGGGAACCCAGGACCGTATCTCCCTGATCCTGGGGGCCGGATTCCTTCTTTCCGGGACCATTCTGGCCGCCTCGAGCCTCCTATTCTTTCAATTCCAGCAGGAGCAGGTGCAATTGCGCTGGGCGCCGGTTTCCTGGTGGGTCAGCCGTATCGTTCTAGCGTTGCTCTTCGTGGTCGCTTTGCTTGTAGAGCACTTCCTGCCTCGGTCGCGCCATCCGCGTCGCGAGATCGCTGGCGCACTCCTCACCGTTATGGCCTCGACCTACCTAATTACGGCCGCCTTGCGCCGCCTTCCCCCGCAGGTTTCCCCGCATCCCGGCGCAGTCTTTCCCAGTCCCCAGCAACTGCTGCCTGCTGGGATATTTCTGGTTGCCTTGATCTGGTACCGGCGCCGGCTTGAGCTCGAAGACTCCGCTTTCGACCGCACTATCTATATTGCCGCCTGGATGAACCTCGCCGCGCAGCTCGCCGCTTCGCAATCCCAGCGGCTGCTCGATTCCCCATTCGTTCTCGCGCAGGCACTCACCGTGATGAGTTACGCGGTGGCTCTGGGCGGCGCGCTACTCGATAATGCGCGTCTTTTCGAGCAGGTTAGTCATCTGGCCGTCAGTGACCCGCTCACCGGCCTGGCTAACTATCGCCGGCTACTCGACGTGCTGGAGGCGGAGACCGAACGCACCAACCGCAATGGACGGCCGTTCGCTGTCCTGCTGCTTGATCTCGATGGCCTGAAGAAGATTAATGACACGCACGGGCACCTCGTCGGTAGCCACGCCCTCAATCGGCTTGCGCATATACTCCGCATTCATTGTCGCGCTATCGATACGGCCGCTCGTTATGGCGGCGACGAATTCGCTCTTGTTTTACCGGAAACGCTGCACGATGAGGCTGAACGCGTGGCCAATCGTATTCGCGCCGTCATGGCTAGCGACCCGGAGTATCCGCAGCTCTCTGCCAGTATTGGCATCTCGATCTACAACGGTCATGGCGAGCGCATCGAGAAACTCCTCTCGGACGCTGATGCACAGCTCTATTATGAGAAATCCCGACGGGGCAAGCGCCACCCTACGTCGCTAACGCCACGGCGCCGCGCCCAAAAGGCGTGACAGTGGAACAGCCATTCTGGCTGTCCGCAGGCGATCCCGCTGACCGAGTAGGCAGATCTTACTTTTCGAAAATCCACTTGTCCCGACGATTGATGATTCTGGGGTGCCAGTCCCACCCAGGACAGCGGTAAATGCTTTGCAGCGCGTACTTATGCCACAGGCTGCGTACCTTCGGAATGTGCGAGACAATGCGCGTAAGCCTGCGAAATACTTTTGCGGCGTACGCTCCGGAAACTCCTGCCAACTCACGGTCCGCAATCTGATCGCAAATTTGGTTGTAGCGGCGATGGCTGCCGGTCGCGCTGTGATTGCCGGGATGCGTTCGATAGCCGCCGATGAGAGCGTCGACCGAGTAAAGGCGCGCATGTCGAAGGAAACGCACAAATAGATCGAACTCCCCGGCTAGGCCGTACTCGGTAGCAAGCGATCCGCCTGCTCGCTCCCAAAGGCTTCGCCGCCAAAATGTCGTATCGCGATGAATGTACTTGTTGCCGCCGGCTAGAAAGCGCATGCGCGACCACCGCTCCAAATGCTTCAGTCCTGCTGGCATACCACTGAGGCTGAAATTAAACGGCCGGCCAGTAATCCACGCAACATCCGGGAAAGACGCGAAGACACTGCCAATCACGTGCAGACCATTCGTGAGAAGCATCTCGCCCGGTTCGAGCCATCCCAGGATTTCTCCCGACGCTTTCGCAAATGCCATATTGAGTGCGGCACAAAGTTCGGTCCCTGGCGGGCAGGTTTGCCACGACAAATGGGCACGATATCTCTGTAGAATTTCTCGGCTCTCGTTGCTCGTGCCATCTTCGATGACGATGTATTCCAGATTCGGATAACACTGATAGATTACGGAGCGAAGTGTCGCTTCGAGGTGCTGCGCAGCGCCGATAACGGGAGTAATGATCGTAATGCGGGGAAATGGCGAAGCTGCGACAGAGCTAGAGTCTATTTGTGGCATCATCGCGAAAATTACTGATTGGCGTTGCCCAATCGCATGCGCTCGTGGCATGCAATCGGAAAATGTCGATCCCGTGATTAAGTCACATGAGACTAGAAACGTACAACCACTACGAGGGCAAAGCTTGGATGCAATGAATCCCACTGTGGATTCGCAGCAATTTGTAACGCCGGCGTCTCGCTGACGAATCCATTCGTACGCGTTAACTGATCGTTTCGTTAATTCTTCTTTTTTAGAACACCGATCTCCTCTGTACCATCTCCTTTCTAGCCAACGAAAATCTCGCCTCCCCTTCCGTTCCTTCCAAAATCCGCCCTGCAACGTACTCTCCGACCGCAGGCCCATGTTTGAATCCGTGCCCCGAGCCCCCGCCCACAAACCACACGTTTTCAAAGCCCGGATGCCGGTCGATCAAGAAATCTCCGTTCCAAGTGTTTTCGTATTGGCAAACACGCGTCTCGACAACGGGCGCGCCGCGTAGCGCGGGGAACCGCTGCTCGACAAAACGCCGCGCCTCATTCGCTCCTGCAACGCTCGCCAGGCGCGATTGCGTGTCCGGATCAACGCGATCGCCATGCCGATCCACCGCAATTTTCAGCCCGCGGCTCTCTAAATCCGGCATGCCATAAATTTCGTCCTCCTGAAACAACCACGTTGGCAGCGCCGGTGGGGCGAAGCGCGAGTCCCCTGCCGGCACGCCGAAGAAAAACACTTCCTGGCGACTAGGAAAAATCCGCCCGCCCAAAATTTCCGGGAACAGCTTCCCCAGCCAGGCTCCGCAAGCAAAAACAAAATGCTCCGCGTCGATACGCTCGCCCGAGGTCGTCATCACTGAGGAAATCGGTCCTGCCGCTCGAGGTTCCGCAATTTGCGCGACACGATATTCCACGTTGCCACACATGGCGTCTTCCACAACGGCAGCCACCGCCCGGCGCGCCATCAGCACTCCGCTGCGTGGCTCCAGCAATCCTTTCGTGATCCCATCCAATCCTATCTGCGGGTATCGTCGCTCCAGCTCCGCCCGGCTCAGCTCTTGAAAAGGAACCCCGCACCGCCGGAGCGTCTCGGCCGTTTGCTGAACACGCGTATCGTCTTTTCCAGCCAGCCATAAAACTCCGGTCTCGTGAAACAGCGTTTGCTGCGTCTTCGCAAAAAACTGTTTCCATTGCACCAACGACCGCTGGGACCACCGCGTGTACAGCTCATCCGCCCCGTATCCCATGCGAATGATCCGCGACTCCCCGGCCGAGCTTGCGCGCGCATTTCCCGGACCATATGCATCGACTAGCATTACGCGCCGCCCTCGTCGCGCTAAATGCCAAGCTGTCCACGCCCCAAAGACTCCAGCGCCAATCACAACGACGTCAAATCGTTTCTCATTCATAGCGACGAAATCCTACCTCAGAACTCTCGTGCTCACCCCTTGCGAATCTTCCACTCTTGCTACTCTTTCACTCTTGAGGTCTTTTCCTCTGCTATATTCTTCCCCATGACTCTCGCCGAAAGAATCCAGAAAGATCTCACCGACGCCATGCGCGCCAAAGACGAACTTCGCCTCAGCGTCCTTCGCATGGTCAAGTCCGCGATCACTTACAAAGAAAGCGAGAAGCTGCGCAAGCTCGATGAACCCGAATCCATCCAGCTCTTGCAAACGCTCGTCAAGCAGCGCAAGGAATCGATCGACCAATTCACTAAAGGCAACCGCAACGACCTCGTCGAAAAAGAAACCAAAGAGCTGGCCATCATTGAGACCTATCTTCCCGCCAGCGCGAGCGAGGCCGAAATGGACGCCGCCATCGCTAAAGCTATCGCCGAAACCGGCGCGACCTCCATCAAGCAGATGGGCGCAGTGGTCAAAGCCGCCAAGGCCGCACTTGAAGGCAAGACTGTCGACGGTAAAGCCCTTAGCGACCGCGTGCGCTCCCGCCTTTCCTAAATGCTAAGCCGCCCTTAGACCCAAATTGCCGTGAATATCGCTAGCCGGCCCTTGCATTAGTCGGCTTCGTCCACTGTTGGCAAATCGCGCGCATGTAGTACTCGCGTTCCATCGACCCGATATAGCCGAGAAAAGATGATCGACAGATTGGAAGGCCCTAATCTCAAAGCTCGCCGAAACGGACCTCCACGGCTCGGCAAGGAAAGTGGGTGGTCCATGAAGTCAGTTGGTTTCTACAAGTTACCGCTCCTGGTGTTTGCCATCGGTGGCGTTCTGACCCTCGCTCCGGGAGCTCGCGCTCAGTCCGAAGTTGCCCCCGATCACTTCGATGAGACCGATTCATGGGCTGCCGCAGCAGCGGTCAAGGCTCCGTTAGCGAAGCCCAAGCCGATGGTCGCGACCCGGCAAGTCCAGAATAGTCGCGCCACCGCCCCTGCGCTACAGCCCGTAGCGGCTCACGAGCTAACCGCGAACAAGAAGCGCAACCCTGCCGCGCGCAAGTCCACCAATCAAAGCAACTAGAGGCTTAGAAGCAGGCGCTGAACGGTGTTTGGCTGGCCTTGTGAGCGCGCGGACGACGCCCAATGAGTTATTTCAGGACCGTGTCGCAGTATGTGGAATTCGCTCCGAAGGAGCCGCCGCACTGGGTAGTTGTCTGGTATTGATTTGCCTGGCCGAAGTCCTTGAGGGTATCCGGGAAATCGACGCCGAAGTGGAAGCCAGACTTACCGAGCGAATACCACGGGTAGATGCAATTTGGGCCACCATAAGCCGAGCAGTTTGCCAGGACTTCCGCCTTGCCACCCAAGTCGCTAACCGCGGCCCATTTCTGCGGTTGCGAGCCATCGCCAAAGGTGACGGACTGAATTTGAATTGGCGAAGTTCCTGCCCAGGGCCGCGCATCGTATGAGTCGCAACCGGTCTGCCCAGGGACGCAGAAGGCACCCTTGCCGGTAAAAATGGATTCGTGCCCAATCTCCCATACAACGAATTCGGTGTATCCGATACGCTGCCCCACGCTAACGCATTGCCGATCGTTTGCGTATCGAAGGCGGGCATCAGAGGGCCAGTGCTGGTTGAATTCAAGACGATGGTGCCCGAGCTATTAATCGTGAGATCGGTCACGGTCACGTGGAACCCGTCCTGAGCCGGCGTCGTGAACCAGTGAACCGTAATGGTGTCGCCCGCGTTCATGATGAGAGGCGTATTCGGTCCCGTGCCGTCCGTGAGCATCGCATTGAAGGC
>Ga0210410_10001887_pt1 | contig 19206 bp, 13 predicted proteins | sample IncBWC4MmetaG_FD_161058 | JGI IMG/M metagenome (GOLD analysis project Ga0210410, IMG submission 161058) | Forest soil microbial communities from Barre Woods Harvard Forest LTER site, Petersham, Massachusetts, United States - Inc-BW-C-4-M | ecosystem: Environmental > Terrestrial > Soil >... | reverse complement strand
ACAAGAGCACCAGATGCACGCGATTCATCGCGACTCTCTTTCCCGTTCCCACGGCGAGGCCGTGTTACACTCACGGTTCGCGCCATGCGCATCCTGGACCGTTATATCGTTCGTGAAGTCTTTCGTCACGCACTCCTCGGAATCGCCGTATTTACGTTCGTTTTCTTCGTGCCCAAGCTTGTTCAATTGATGGAGCTGTTTGTACGTCATACCGGCTCAGGGGCGCAGATCTTCGAGCTTTTTCTGTGCATTTTTCCTGCCGTCTTGACGTTTACGCTCCCCATGGCCGTGCTGATCGGCGTACTGCTCGGGCTAGGCCGCATGTCCGCGGACAGCGAAATCATTGCCCTTACAGCGCTCGGTATTGGCCGCCGGCGGATTCTTCTGCCGGTGGGCGTTCTGGCCGTGGCCGGCGCGCTCGTCACGCTAGGGATGACGGCGTGGCTTGGCCCGCTGGCCTTTCACAAATACCGCACTCTCGAGACCGAACTGGTGGCGTCACAGATTTCTTTTGCCGTACAGCCCCGGGTGTTCGACGAACGATTCCCCAAACTGGTCCTCTACATCAACGACGTGTCTGCCAGCGGCACCCAATGGCACGGCGTGTTTCTCGCTGAGGCCGGAGGAGAGAACGGCTCGCAACTCACCCTGGCGGAGAATGCGATTGTAATTGCCGAGCCCAAAGAGGGCAAGCTGGAGCTTCACTTAAAAGGCGGTACCACACACGAATTCTCGCGGGAAGATCCCGACCGCTATTCCGTGACGGCGTTTGGCCAGAGCGATATCCCAATTGAAGTAAATGGTCTGGTGCCGGCGCAGCCCCGGCAGCTAAGCAATCCGGAACGCTCGCTGCGAGAGCTGGTTGATGCCAGCGACGCCGGCTGGCGCGAGGCCCGCGTGGAGTTGCACCGGCGGCTGGCGTTTCCTGTGGCGTGTCTGGTGTTTGCCCTCGTCGCCGTGCCGCTGGGGGCGCAACCTCGCCGAGGCGGACGGGCTGCCGGCTCATTGCTTGCAATCATTATAATCGCCTCCTATTACCTGCTTACCGTGATTGGCGCGGGTCTCGCACGCCAGGGCGAGGTGTCACCGGCCATGGGAATCTGGGGCGCAAATATCCTGCTGGCGGTTCTGGGATTTGCGCTGCTGCCCCGCATGGAACAATTCCGCGGCGAGGGCGGGTGGATGAATCCCGCGGTCAGGTTCCGGAGTTGGGCCAGGCTGCTTCGCCGGCGGAAAGCGCGTGCACGCGCGGCAGCCATGGCCGTGACCCGCATTCCCAACGGCCTGTTCGAGCCACACGAGAACGGCGTGCAATCGAGCGGTAGCTTCCCGCGGTTGATGGATATCTATCTCTTGCGACGCTTCCTTTTCCATTTCTCTTTGCTGATGGCCGTCTTCATTTTCCTGTTTGAGGCGTTCACATTCTTCGAGCTGCTCGATGACATCGCGCGCCACCGTGTGCCATTCCTCATTGTCGTGGATTATTTCCGCTTCCTGACGCCGTACCTTCTTTATAACCTCGCGCCGCTCGGCGCCCTGGTCGCCGTGCTCGTAACGCTTGGCGTGATGAGCAAAAACAACGAAATTGTCGCATGCAAAGCGAGCGGCATCAGCCTGTACCGTTTGGCCATCCCGCTGCTTTTCGCCGGCCTGGCGCTGGCCGCCAGCATGATCGTGCTGAACGAAACCTACCTTCCCTACGCCAACCAGCGGCAGGACGCGCTGCGCAACCTGATCAAGGGCCGCCCGGCGCAGACCTATGCGCATCCGCAGCGATGGATTTTTGGCAATGACGAGAAGATTTACAACTACGACCTGTTCGATCCGACGCAGAACCTTTTTGGGGGACTCAGCGTGGTGGAACTCGACCCCGCGACGTTTCAGATGCGGCGCCGCGTGTTTGCTTCGCGTGCACGGTGGTTGGAGTCACAGAAAGTATGGGGCCTAGAAGGTGCCTGGGTGCGCGATTTCTCCCAGGGCACCATCGTCCGCTATGAGCGATTCCCGGCGACGTCGCTACCCGAGCTTTCCGAGCCGCCTAGCTACTTCAATCGCGAGGTTCGCCAGGCCACGCAGATGAGTTGGAGAGCCCTCGAGCGTTATATCGAGGCGCTGCATAAGGCGGGATTTGACGTCGCCAACCTGACGGTGCAATGGCACGTCAAGCTGGCCTTTCCGCTCATCGCTCCCATCAGCATGCTGCTGGCGATTCCTTTCGCGCTTCTCGTCGGGACCCGCGGCGCGGTTGGAGGAGTGGCGCTGGGCGTGGCGATTGGAATCGTATACTGGACAGCGGCGCGCTTGCTGGAAGCGATGGGCGGCGTGGGGCAATTGCCGCCATTTCTCGCGGCGTGGTCCACGGACATCACTTTTCTTTTTCTCGGGCTCTACTTTTTCTTTAAGATGCCCACGTGAAAGAAAGAAGCCCCCCGGAAACGCAGGCATCGGTTGAGATGTCTGCCTGCCGACGGCTTCCAGTAATGGTTTAACTTAACCTCCTGGCTGAATACGTCCTACTTTTTCTTCCCCTTCTGTTTCTCATGTTTTTCTTCAATGACGGCTTGTGCCGCCGCCAGCCGCGCGATGGGAACGCGGAACGGCGAAGCACTAACGTAGTCCATGCCAATCGCGTGACAGAACTTCACGCTCTCCGCATCGCCGCCGTGCTCACCGCAGATTCCGACCTTCAACGTGGGCCGGGTCTCACGGCCGCGTTCAATTCCCCACCGCATCAGCATGCCAACGCCTTTTGTGTCCAGGGACTGGAATGGATCGGCCAAAAACACGCCGGCCTTCTTCTCGTCGACGTAGTCGGGTAGGAAGCGGCCCGCGTCATCGCGCGATAACCCCATGGTGGTCTGCGTCAGATCGTTGGTCCCGAAAGAAAAAAATTCCGCGACTTCCGCGATCTCCTTGGCGAGCAGAGCAGCGCGCGGCAGCTCGATCATCGTGCCGACGAGATAAGGCAGCTTGATTCCGGACTTCTTAATCAGATCATCGGCCACACGGCGCGTCGCTTGTTCGAGGATCCACAGCTCTTTGCGATCCAGGGTCAAGGGATGCATGATCTCAGGTAGTACTTTAATTCCCTGCTTTTGGCATTCGATGGCCGCTTCGATGATCGCGCGCACCTGCATCTCAAGAATTTCCGGATAGGTAATCGAGAGCCGACAGCCGCGATGCCCAAGCATAGGATTCGCTTCATGTAATTGCTCCACGCGGCGAGCCACGGTCTCTACATCTATATTCAATTCCTTGGCGAGCTCCTGCTGCTTCGCGCGATCATGTGGCACGAACTCATGCAGCGGAGGATCAATGAGGCGGATGGTCACCGGAAAGCCGTCCATGGCTTTGAAGATCCCGAGGAAGTCGCGGCGCTGGAACGGCAGAAGTTTGTCGAGCGCTTTGACGCGGTCTTCCCGGTTGTCTGCCAGGATCATCTCCTGGATGGCGCGCTGCCGCTCGTGGCTTTTCTCCGGCTGCTCGAAGTCGGTGAAGAACATGTGCTCGGTTCTGCACAGCCCAATGCCTGCGGCGCCAAATTCGCGCGCCTTGCGAGCGTCCTGCGGAGTATCCGCGTTAGTGCGAACACCCAGCCGGCGGATGCCGTCGGCCCATTTCATCAGCGTTTCGTAAGCCTTCGGGAATTCAGGCGTTGCCAGCGGCATGTCCCCGGTGTAGACCACGCCCTCGCTGCCATCCAGCGTGATCCATTCTCCCTGCTTCACCGACTTCCCCTTCGCGGTCATCGTTCCTGTTTTGTAGTTAATTTCTAGAGACTCGGCCCCCACGATACAACACTTGCCCCAGCCTCGCGCGACAACAGCCGCGTGACTGGTCTTACCGCCCGTCGCGGTGAGGATGCCCTGGGCAACGGCCATGCCCCCTACGTCTTCGGGGCTCGTTTCGCGACGGACCAAAATAACTTTCTCGCCCTTTGCCGCCCACGCTTCCGCGTCTTCGGCGGAGAATACGACTTTGCCCACCGCCGCTCCGGGCACTGCGTTGATCCCGGTGGTCAGAATCTTTGCGGCCATGGACTTGCGGTCCACCTTGGAATCAATGATTGGATAGAAGAGTCTCTCAATGTCTTCCGGTTTGATTCGCCCGACCGCTTCTTCCTTCGAAATGAGCCTTTCGTTGGCCATGTCCACCGCGATGCGGAAAGCGGCCGCGGGCGTGCGCTTACCCGTTCGCGTCTGCAGCATATAGAGTTTGCCCTCTTCGACGGTGAACTCCATATCCTGCATATCGCGGTAATGCTTTTCAAGTTTTACTCGAACCTTTTCGAGCTGCACGTAAACCTTGGGCATAACCTTAGCCATTTCACGCAAAGGCATGGGTGTGCGAATTCCCGCCACCACGTCTTCGCCCTGCGCATTGACCAGGTAGTCGCCGTAGAAGACTTTCTCGCCGGAACTTGGATCGCGCGTAAAGCAAACGCCCGTACCGGAGTTGTTCCCGGTGTTACCGAAGACCATCTGCACGACGTTTACCGCCGTGCCGAGAAGTCCGGTGATCTTTTCCACGCGGCGATAGGTCACGGCTTTCTCGGCCATCCACGAGCCGAACACCGCGCCGATCGCGCCCCAAAGTTGGTCGATGGGGTCATCCGGAAAATCCTTTCCGGTCTTTTGCTGGAAGAGCGCCTTGTATTCCGCAACCAGCTCTTTCCAGCCGCCTGCAGAAACCGCAGTATCTTCTTTAACACCCAGCTTCTCTTTCATCCCGCGCAAACGGTGCTCGAGATCTTCCTTGGACATCTCCATCACCACGGTTGAATACATCTGCACGAAACGCCGATAGGCGTCATATGCGAATCGCTCGTTTTTGGTGACGCGAGCTAGACCGGCAACGGACCGATCGTTCAAACCGAGATTAAGGATCGTCTCCATCATTCCAGGCATGGACCGCGCCGAGCCGGAACGTACGCTGACGAGCAGAGGATTCTTCGGATCCCCAAGCTTCTTGCCGGTCACCTTCTCGAGACGCGCCACGTGGGCCGCGACTTCCCTCTTCAATTCGGCGGGATACTTCTTCCCATTTTTGTAGAAATAGTCGCAAGCCTCCGTGGAAATGGTGAAGCCTGCCGGAACTGGCAATCCAATTTTCGTCATCTCGGCAAGGCCTGCGCCCTTGCCGCCGAGAATGTCACGCCAACTGGCGTCACCTTCCGCTTTACCTGCACCAAAAAAATAGACCCATTTTTTCACTGTTTGCCTCGTCTTGGATTTATTGCGTTAAAATTTGCGGCCGGCTGCAAGTATCTTCTCGAAAACGCCGCACAAATCTAAACACCCTGGTCGGCACGCCGACGTGAAGCCCTTCTCCGGAACGTAAAGCAAAACTTTATGCTCTTACTTACGCTCCTCTCCGCCCAATTCCGAGAAATCCGCGATGGTCGTGAACTCTCGCAGGATTTCCGAGAGGAGTGCAAGGCGGTTCTTGCGAACTGCTTCCTTCTCCGCCATCACCATGACCTGCTCAAAAAAGTCGTCAACCGCCTTGCGGAGCCCTGCAATAACTTCAAGTGCCTCTTGATATTTTCCTGCACGTTTCTCTGCCTGCACTTTAGACGCAGCGGCTCGCACTGCGGAGAACAGTTCGCGCTCTACGCTGCTCTCGAACAGCTCTGGTTGGACCGCCGGCGCCTCTTCTTTCTTGAAATTGGACTTCTCCAGAATATTCCGGATGCGCTTGAACGAGACGGCCAACGGCTCAAAGTTTTTTGATTTGCGTATGGCCTTCAATGCGACCAGGCGCTTTTGCGCATCCACCAAGTCATCGACTCCGGCGCGGAAGACGGCGTTCACCTCGTCATAACTGAACTTCTCGCGCTCGCGAAGGACAAACTTTGCCCGGTCCAGGAGAAACTCAAGCGCCTGGGCCTCCTGCTCAGGAGTGACACCCCGCTTCGGGGCATTTGTCAGCAAAGCTTTGGCCGCTGCTCCGACGGCCAGCGACAGGGAGACGGGGAGCTTGCGCTCGAGGATGATCTTCACGATTCCCAAGGCCGCGCGCCGCAAAGCATACGGATCACTGGAGCCCGTGGGAACCAATCCTACGGCGAAGCAGCCAACGATGGAATCGAGCTTGTCTCCCAGAGCGACGGCGCAGCCGGTGAGGTTTCTTGGGATGGGATCTTCAAGCCCCACGGGACGATAGTGATCGTAAATCGCATCGGCAACGTCGTCCGGTTCGCCTTGCGCGCGCGCGTAAAGCCCGCCGACGATTCCCTGGAGCTCGGTGAATTCGCGAACCATTTCGGTGGCGAGGTCGCATTTGGAAAGCTCCGCCGCGCGGTCGGCTTCGGCGACATGCGCTTGCATGAGGCCACTGTTGAACCATTGTTCGGACAGCCAACGGGCCATGGCACGCACGCGTTCTACTTTGTCTCGGTAACTGCCGAGCCGTGATTCGTAGGTGACGCGTTCGAGTTTCGGCAAATAGTCGGCCAGCCGACATTTCTGGTCCGACTCCCAGAAGAATTGCGCGTCTGCCAGGCGGGCGCGCAACACGCGTTCGTGACCGGCGCGCACCAAACCCTTGGGATCTTTCAGAAGATTGATGACCGCGAGAAAGTGCGGCGCGACTCCCCCGCCGCGCTTCTCGACGGCGAAATACTTCTGGTGTCCGCGCATGACGGTGATCAAGATTTCATCGGGCAACGCCAGGAACGAGGGATCGAAATCACCTTCAAGCACACTCGGCCATTCGTTGAGGTAGGTGACGAGCTTTAGCAGTTCCGCATCCTCGTGGATTCGATACCCGCCCCGCTTGGCATGCGCCGCCAGCTCTTTTGAGATCTTCTCTCTCCGCTCTGCGGGACGAACAAGTACGCCGTTGTCTTTCAGCTTCCGCTCGAAGTCCCGGAAGTCTCTCACCCGCAGCGCACCTTTGCCGAGAAACCGGTGGCCGAGGGTCAGGTCTCCCGCCGTGACACCCGCGAAAGAAAACGGCAGCGGCTTGCCGTTTACAACGGCGACGATCCAACGAATCGGCCGAATGAATCGGGCGCCGTCCATACCCGTCCAAGTCATCGACCTCGGCCAGGACAAGTCGTGAATGACTCGAGGGAGCATTTCGGCGAGAATCTGCTCCGCCGTGCGACCGCGCTTCACTTGCTTTGCCGCCAGGTACTCGCCCTTGGGATTCGTCACGATGTACACGTCCTTCAGCGCGACTCCCTGCTTTTCCGCGAAGCTGAGCGCCGCGCGAGTCGGCTCGCCGAAGGCATCGTAGGCCACCGACTTGGGCGGCCCGGTCACTTCATTCACCACGTCCGCTTGTTTTTCGCGCAGGCCGCGTACTTGGGCGACCAGCCGGCGTGGAGCACAGAACGTCTCGACTGTCACACCGTCTGAGAGATTTTCCGCCGCCAAAAGTTTTTCCAGATTCGCTCGCAGATCTTCTTCTGCCTTAGGCAACATGCCTGCGGGAATCTCTTCGCTGCCGACTTCAAGCAATACTTCAACTCTTCGCTCGGCGTTCTTTTCCCTGGATGGCTTGGACCGGTTCATCCGCGCACCTCTCGGCGCATCGTGGGCCCGCCGATCTGTTCAAGGTAGGCTGCGGCCGTCCGGCATGCCACGGTACGAACTCGCGCCATGAGCGCGGCGCGTTCCGTTGTCGAGATGACTCCCCGCGCATCCAGCAGATTAAAAAGGTTCGAGCACTTCAGGCAATGGTCGTAGGCCGGTAGAAGCGGATACCGGGCCTGCAGTTTCCCCTCCGTCGTGGCAAATCCGTCGAGCAGTTCCTTGGCTTGCTTTTCGTGCAGCTCAAACTCAGCGCGGATCGCTTTGGCGTCGCTGCGGTTGAAGCTGTATTCCGAGAACTGCCGCTCTTCCGCCAAACGGATCTGGCCATACGTTTTGTCTAGAGACCATCGGAGATCGTAGACGCTCTCGACGCCTTGGAGAAAAGCGCAGATGCGCTCGAGTCCATAAGTCAGCTCCACGGAGATGGGATCAAGATCGATCCCGCCGCTCTGCTGGAAATAGGTGAACTGCGTAATCTCCAGCCCATCCAGCAACACTTGCCAGCCGATGCCCCAGGCGCCCAGCGTAGGCGATTCCAGTTGTCTTCCTCGAAGCGAATATCATGCTCTTTCAAAGTGATGCCAATGGCAGCAAGGCTCTCTAGGTAAAGATCCTGCACGTCGGTTGGAGATGGTTTTAGGATGACTTGAAATTGCGTGTGCTTGTAGAGCCGGTTGGGATTCTCGCCATACCGTCCGTCGGCGGGCCGACGGCTAGGCTGCGCGTAAGCAACACGATAGGCGGCGGGCCCAAGCACACGCAGAAAAGTTTCTGGATGCATCGTGCCGGCGCCCACTTCAACGTCATAGGGCTGCTGCAGCACGCATCCCTGCTTGATCCAGAAGTGCGAGAGTTTCAAAACTAGATCTTGAAAGGTGAGGCCCGTTGATTTTTTCTCAAGTTTTACTTTAGCTGTCAAGTGATCACCAAAAGTCTTCGTGTAGCTAGCCGCTTCTCCGTATGATGCTCGATCCAGTTCAGCGAAGCTTCTCGCAGTTCCGCCGCAGGCTGGGCTATCGCCGGCAGCGGTTCTAGCTTATCGAGTTTGGTTCCCGCAAATCGCTCGGCGAGTTGCCGCGCCTCGAGATCGAGCGGCTTCATTCCGCCGCGCCGGCACTTCGTGCAAAGCAGCCCGGCTTCCCAGGATGCATGGAATGCCGGTTGGCAGCCGAACGGCGTGCCGCATGCCGCACATCGATCGAACTGTGGCAGCCATCCACCCAGTCGCACGGCCCAAAATGAGAAGTAACTCAGCGGCAACTGCCACCTCCCCGTGCGATCGATCTCGCGTACCGTAAGCAAGAGAAGACGGAACATGGACTCGGCCGTTTCATGCTCCGGGAGCACCTGCTCGGAAACTTCGCTGGCCACCGCCAGTCCGGTACTCAGTTCGTAATCGCTCTGCGACTTGTTAAAAGATTCGAGCAGTTCGCACTGCTGAATACGCACCAGGTCGCGTGTTTCCTTTTCGATGTACCACAGCTGAACGTGCGACAGAATCTCCAGCGTCGAACCATAGCGGTTCTTGATCCGCCGCGCGCCGGAAGCCACACCGCGCAACCGTCCCGACGTCCGCCCAAAGAAACTCACCAGGCGGTCGGCCTCTCCCAGCGAAAAGGTCTTCAAGATGATGGCTTCCGTTTCCCTGGCAGGCATGAGCTGTCGGCGCGCCGACGCCTGGCCGGACACTCGGCAGAGTTACGTCCGGTTCGCGCGCACACGCAGAGTTAATTTAATTACCACACACGCTCGCCCCACGCAATGCTTACATAAGGCGCCACAGAAAAACGCGTCTCTTCCCTTCCGAAAACCGGAGGAATAATGCACCACTACAAACGACGCGTGACGTGCGCCTCATCAACCGCACGGACTCGCGAAATGTCGCGGTGCCGGATTCTGTTAACTAGCGCCTGGCCGCAATTATATTATCGGACCCAGAGATCGTCCGAACGCGCTTTGCATTTCTCTGCTCTTCCGATACCCTGCACCACTAGCTTATGCGCGAGCCACGTTTTGACATCCTGGGGATCGGCGAGAACGCCACCGACACGGTTCTGCAACTCGCACAATTCCCCGCCTTGGGCTCCAAGGTGGAAATGCTTGGCGCCCACATCATGCTCGGCGGCCAAGTGGCGACCGCTCTGATTGCCTGCCAGCGTTGGGGGCTGCGCACACATTATATTGGAGCCGTCGGCGACGACTCCGCCGCCGAACTTCATCGTCGCGAACTCCGTCGTGCCGGGGTCCACAGCGCTCTGCTGCAGGTGCCGCGAACGCTGAGCCAAATGTCGTTCATTCTCATCGATACCAGTTCCGGCGAGCGCACCATTGTATGGCGCCGCGACCCCCGGCTAACCGTGTCACCCACTTTTCTCGAAAGAGACTGGGTAACTTCGGCTCGCCTCTTGCACGTCGACGGGCACGACCCGGCAACAACAAGCGTCGCAGCTTCCTGGGCGCGCGCGTCTGGCATCCCGGTGGTAGCCGACTTGGATCACATGTCACCGGGATTGCTACGGGTGCTTCCCTTCGTCGATTTCCCGGTCACCTCAAAAGAATTCCCTGTCGACGCAACCGGCGAGAAGAATCTCCTCAAAGCGCTACCGCAGCTCCAGAGAGATTATGGCTCTCGCGCCGTTTGCGCCACGATCGGGGTGGATGGTGCGCTCGCTTGGGATGGGTCCCGCTTCTGGTATGCTCCCTCTTATAAGGTCCGTGTCGTGGACACCACGGGAGCCGGCGATCTATTTCACGCCGCCTTTTCTTACGGGATCCTCGGTGCCTGGGGCCTGCAGCGCATCCTGGATTTCGCTTGCGCTGCGGCGGGCCTGAATTGCGAGGCTTTGGGAGCCCGCGGCGGTATCAGCAACCTGTCCAAAGTGAAGGAACTGCAGCGCAAAGCGAGCCGCAACCGCGCGCGCCACTCGCAGGTCGAACTGGAGCGCGCCGCAGCGGAAGCCCGCGGAAGAAGCGCAGCTAGAATCGGCTATGCGAAGCGCTGAATCTCAAGACGGAGCTCTGCACCAAACACGCTAGCGAATGTTCATCCCAATCAAAGACTTGAACCCGCGTCGGACCTATCCGGTCGTCAATACTCTCCTCATTCTGTCGAACGCAATCGTCTTTCTCTACCAGCTCACGCTGCCGCCGCACGCATACCAAGCCTTTGTGATGGCCAATGCCACCATCCCCTCGCACATCCGCGGGGTCCTGGCAGGCCACGGCAACTTCGAAGCCGCGTTTCTCCCTATTTTCACCAGCATGTTCCTACACAGCGGCTTCATGCATATCGCCGGGAACATGCTCTTCCTCTGGATTTTCGGCGACAACGTAGAGGATTACTTCGGCCACTTCCCCTACCTCCTGTTCTATCTCGTTTGCGGCATTGGTTCGGGCCTCACCCACATTATCTTTAATCTCTACTCGCCTCTCCCCGCGCTCGGCGCCAGCGGCGCGATCTCCGGCGTCATGGGGGCCTATATCCTTCTTTATCCCCGAGCACGAGTCCTGACCCTGGTCTTCATCTTTTTCATACCGATTCCTGCTTTCATCATTTTGGGCTATTGGTTCCTGCTTCAATTCTTGGCGGGTGTTAGCTCTGTCGGGGCCGCGGCCACCGGAGGCGTGGCCTGGTGGGCACACATTGGAGGCTTCTTGCTGGGGATGCTGATTACCGGCTCGAGTCTGGCAGACCGTAAGCAGAGCGTTACCTAATTCTTAGCCAGCAGTCCTGCGTGTCTTGGCACTTGAAGTTTTGCTTTAAATACTGTTACTGGCCTTTTCAGCGAAATCTGCCAACCAGTCCCCAACCTCAACTGTTTGTTTAACTCCTCCCAGATCGGGAGTAACGAAATTCTCACGCAACGCGGCCCTAACGGCCTCACGTAATCTTTGAGCTTCCTGCTTCCAGCTAAGAGAATCCAGCATCATCGCGGACGCCAACACCGAGCCGAAGGGGTTCGCGATCCCTTTGCCGGCGATGTTCGGTGCAGACCCATGAACCGGCTCAAAAAGTGACGTCCTGCCGGGATGGATGTTTCCTGAGGGCGCCAGCCCAAGCCCGCCAGCAAGCTGTGCTCCCAGGTCACTGACGATGTCTCCAAACAGGTTGCAGGTCACAATCACGTCGAACTGCGACGGGTCGCGCACCATCTCCATGGCCAAGGTGTCGATGTACAGGTGCTGCGACTCGATCTTTGGATACTCTTGCCGGACTTCCTTAAAGACCCGCTGCCAAAGATCATGCGCAAACGTCATAGCGTTGGACTTGTCGCTCATGCACACGCGCTTCAAGCCGTTCTGCCGGGCATAGTCATACGCATAGCGGATAATCCGCTCAACACCTTTGCGCGAGTTGACGTCTTCTTGGACGGCAATCTCGTCCGCCGTGCCCTTCTTGAAAAATCCCCCCACGCCGACGTACAGCCCTTCGGTGTTCTCGCGGAAGACCATCAAGCGAATATCCTTCTCGGTCCGATCGCGCAGCGGGGTCAGCCGGTCATGGAGAAGCTCTACGGGCCGGGCATTCACGTACAGGTCCAGCTTGAAGCGCAACCCCAGCAGGATGTCGGCTGCGTGCTGGTTGGAGGGAACCCGCGAATCGCCCAAGGCGCCAAAAAGGATGGCGTCGTATTCGTCCCGGAGCATTTCCACGGCCCCAGCGGGTAGCGTCACGCCGTCCTTCAAGTACCTGTCAGCACCCCAGTCAAATTCCACGAACTCCAGCGGACGCTTGGCCGGCGCCGTCACCGCCCGCAGGACCTTGACCGCCTCCGGTGTCACTTCCTTCCCGATCCCATCGCCAGGAATCACCGCGATGCGTGCGGCTCCGCCTCCCCATCGCAGGGGCAACTTGCCAGCCGGATTCGTCGGTTTTGTTGCCATGCGAAGGACTTGTCGTCTTGGCGCGGGTTAGCCTTTTTGACCCTTTGCGCCTTTCCTGAGCAAGACTCGGGAACCTAACACGCCCGATAAAGCAGGTCAACGCCGGGAGTATTCAGATTCAAACGGCATCCACAGTTCGGCTCGCGGCAGCACGGCCGTTATGGACGAGAACTTTCCTCGCTATAGGTAAGGGAGAGATCTCGCTGTCCCTTGAGTCTTTACGTGGTGCTTCTCCCGGACTCGGTCCAGTACACGCCACGCAGCGCGAGCGTGCCGCCCAACCCTGGTCCAAGAGCCCTTTTCCCCCACCCACAGAATCCCCAGAATCGATGCCCGAACAGGTAAAAGGTAAGTGAAGGCGCTCAACTGTGAGGCCTCAAGGTAGCGACGCAGCCAGTAGTAGAGGACCTACGCGACAAGCCGACCCGAACAGCCCCATGTATAAAATGGCTGCCCACGCCTGCCAAGGAACCGCGCGCCAATGGCCTTGTGCACCCGGCGTCCCTGCCTGATGGAGAGCCAAGGGGAAGGGCGACCAGTGCGCGTGCAAAGTGGTTGTAGGCGCGGTCGTCGTCAGCGCGTCGTACGCGCAGGAGACGCGCTTGCCGAGAACGGCGTAGGTTGCGAAGCGAATCGAACCGGTCATGGTAATGGCGTCGCCGAGCAACGAGGGCGAGCGCGCGGATATACCGCCCTCGGTAGCCAACACCGCGATCCCCGTAAAAGCAAACGCCATCCCCACAGCCTTATGCCAAGGGGCTCTTTCCAAACGCAGCAGCACGGCGAGAATAAGCGTGTAAATCGGACCCATACCGACCATCGCCGCGGAATGGTTCACCGAGGTGTAGTGCGACCCCAGCGTGAAGCAGAACTGGTTCACACTGACGCCGAAAAAGCCCAAGTACAGAAATGTCCAGATATCGCGGCGCGTAAATCCCAGCTTCCGGGCGGCCGGAGCTTCGGCAAACGCACACAGCCGTAGCTGCTTGAGACAAAGATAAAAAGGAACCAGGACCACGCCTGCGGCACAACAAACGCGAAAGGAAGCCATGGTCAGCGGCGAACGAGCGCAAGCCGATCTTCGCAGCAATAAAAATTTGACGGCCCAAATCACCACAACGATCAGCCCGATCAGTGAGGCCATGACAGGACGGCTGGGCGCACGGCCTGTCGAGGACTCCAGCACGTCTTCAGATCAACCGTTCTTTCCGCACGGTTAGCTTTTCGATGCGGTCCCGCCGCGGCTCGAAGCCAATGCCCGGCCCCGTCGGCACGCGAATCGTGCCCTGCGACGAGACGGTCACTTCCGGCTCGATGATGTCCTCGTCCCAGTAGCGGCGGCTGGCACTGACGTCGCCGGGTAGTGTGAAGTTCGGCAGCGTCGAAAGCGCAATGTTATGCGCCCTCCCAATTCCGGATTCCAGCATTCCCCCGCACCACACTGGCATTCCATTTTGCTCGCACAAATCATGGATACGCTTCGCGACACGGTAACCGCCCACGCGCCCCATCTTGATATTGATGATCTTGCAGGCGCCGAGAAGGATTGCCGCGCGTGCCTGCTGTTCGGAATGGATGCACTCGTCCAGGCAAATAGGCGTATCGAGCTTTTTCTGCAGCTCCACGTGCGCGTACAAATCATCCCAACCAAGCGGCTGCTCAATCATCATCAAGTAAAAGCTTTCTAGTTGCTTCAAAAGCGGCCAGTCCTCCATCCGATAAGCCGAGTTCGCGTCCACCATCAACTTGATCCCCGGAAACTCCTCGCGCAGACGCTTGACCTGCGGCAGCTCCTTCCTTGGCTTCACTTTTATCTTAATTCGCTGATAACCCGCAGCGAGTTCCTTCCTGACCGCCGCCGCCAGTTCATCCAGCGAATCCTTAATCCCAATGGAAACGCCACTCGAGATTTCTTCGCGCCTACCGCCGAGCAGTTTCGCCAGCGGCGTACCCTTCTGCTTTGCCTCCGCATCCCAAATCGCCGCTTCCAGCGCCGCCTTCGCCATGTTGTGACCGCGAACTTGTTCCAGCGAGCCCCATACCTCGGCCGCCGCGCCGATTTCCTTCCCCCGGATCATCGGCCAAAGAAAATCCCGCATAACCATCCACGCCGTATCGGTCGTTTCCGGACTGTAAAAAGGCTTCTCTCCAGCCACGCATTCGCCCCAACCAATGGCGCCGTCTGTAACCACCTCGGTCAGAATGATGCGCCGCTCCTCGGTGCGCTCCGCACTGGTTTCAAACGGAGCGACCAGCTTCATTCGCAATTCCCGCAAAGTGACTTCCCGTATGCGCATTGCCCTTTTTTCTCCCGTGTCGTGTCCCAGAGAGTCCCAACGATCCCACTTTTAAGACTTGTAGGGGCGAGGGCTTGCCCCCGCCCTCCCGCCGGGCCAGACTAAAAGTCGCTCCACGGAGCCAACAAATACGCCGCACCTTCCGGCGACTTCCTCACACCCATCGCCGCATATCCGCGCGCAAACCACGCCGAGAACTCTTGGCGAATACGCGCCTGCACTCTCGCGACTTCCGCCGTATCGCTCTGCTTCCACTGATCGAGTTCCGCAGGCAGTTCAATCCTCTCGGCAAACGAAGCCGCCTTAGGCTCCGCCACCAAGTCCGACACCGCCGCCACCACTCGCGCCGAATCCAACTGCCACTCCACCCACAGCCGGTCGGTTGGAAGTCCCAGATGCAACGGGCTAGTCGTCAGTCCATAAAGATTTGGCAGATATTTCCGCGCAATCGCGCCGAGCCGGTTCAAATTAAAATGCCCGTTCCTGGTTTCCAGTGGATCAAACGTCCAGACGATGAGTCGAATGCCCCGCCCCAGCGCTTCCTGGCGCTGAAAGAGTTTCAGTTGACGCCCAACCCCCCGGTCGCGATAATCCCCATGCACGCCCGTCATGTGCGAATGAAGAAACACCGTCCCGCCAGCAAATCCTACAAGCGCCAGTGTGTAGCCGACCAATCGTTCCCCGTCGAACGCCCCCAGGACCTGCCCGCCGGTGCTTGTTGCCACCACAAACAAAGTCGCGGGCTCTACCTCGATATCCTCTTCACCCCAGATGTCTCTTTGCAATGCCACGCATTGCTGAAATTCCTCGATGCCCGCGCATTTTCGGACGACAATCCCTCGACTCATCGGCCTTTGCCCGCCTCCGCCGATTTCCCCCGCAAATCGTTTTTTTCACCTCGTTTCGCCGTTTCCCAGAATTCCTCCATTTGCGCGCGCGAAACATCCGCCAGCGCTTTCCCGCTTTTCGCCGCCAACTCCTCCATCTGCCTGAATCGCGCGGAAAATTTTGCGTTGGCCTTCTTCAGCGCGATTTCCGGATCGATGTCGAGAAACCTTGCCAAATTCACGGAGGCAAACAGCAGGTCGCCCATCTCCTCTTCGGTACGCTTCCTATCCTTCGCGCTGAGAGCTTGGCGAAGCTCTCCGGCCTCCTCACTCATCTTCTCGAACACGCCTTCAACGCTCGTCCAATCAAATCCAATCCGCGCCGCGCGCCGAGTAAGCTGAAATCCTTCCAGCGCCGCCGGCAAAGCTCGCGACACGCCATCCAACAACGATCCATCCTTCGCGGCATGCTGGGCACCATCGGCGCTCTCCTTTGCCGCCGCACGGCGCTCCTCTTTTTTGATCTGCTCCCAGTTCTTGAGCACTTCAGTAGCGTCCTTGGCCCGCTTCTCGCCAAAAACGTGCGGATGCCGCCGAACCATTTTGTCGTGCACTTCGCGAATTACGTCAGCAACTGTGAACCGCCCCTCTTCCTTCGCGATCTCCGAATGAAACACGATTTGCAGCAGCAAATCTCCCATCTCTTCCCTGAACTTGCCGTCGTCTCCGGTCTCCAGCGCTTCGAGAACCTCGTAAGCCTCTTCAATCATGTAAGTTCGCAAAGACGCGTGAGTCTGTTCGCGGTCCCACGGACAACCGTCCGGTGCCCGTAACCGCGCCTGCACCGCAGCAAGTTTTTCGAACCACTCCCCCGCGGTCAAACGCGTCGATGCTCTAGCCACCGGACGCCCGGCACCGGACTTCCCTTTTTTTCGCACCTTTTTCTTTTTGGTGGCCATCGCTCTGCCGGCTACCTCCGCACGGCAACAAACGTTCCACTTTACGGTGCGCCGCTAACTTTGACAAGCGCGCTGGACCAACTGTATTCCGGTCCATACCGCGCTTCCCAAATCTCCGACCCGTGCTAAACTTAAAGGGATAAAAATTGCCGAGGATTGTGCCCTTGACCGACCACAAGCAAGAAGACTCATTTCGCGTTATCGACCGGCGCCCCTTTACCGCCGAAGGGGAGCTCCGCCCGGAAGCCATGGAGGAAAAGGAACGCGAGGCCAAGCGCGAGGAGCGGCTGCATCCCATTGGCGAGGCTCCCAAACCCATCGCGCCGCCGCCACCTCCCGTCGAGCTACCCAAGCGTTCCCTGCCGTTCGAGAACCTTGTGCGCATGCTGGGTAGCAATGCCGCCATGGTCCTCGGCGCCTATGCAGACCCGCGCACCGGACAGCCGGTGATTGACCCCGAAGCCGCCCATGAATTAATCGATATGCTGGACGCCCTCCACGAAAAGACCATGGGAAACCTGGCGCCGGAGGAAGATACCCTGCTGCTCGATCTTCTAGGCAAACTGAAGATGACCTATCTGGAGGTCAATCAGGCGGTGGCCGCACAGGCTGCCACGCCAAAAGCCAAGACGCGGCCCTAGCTGGTTTTAGAGAAGGAAGTTCGGCCCGGCGTTCAACAAGAGTTTTAGCATTCTCGGCATGCCCCAGGCTCCGCTAAAAATCACCGTTCTAGGCTCCGGCACCTCCATGGGGGTTCCCTCGCTCGCCTGCCATTGCCCGGTGTGCAGTTCGAAAGACCCGCATGACAACAGGCTGCGCCCTTCCCTGCTCCTCTCGCGCCATGGCCAAAACGTGGTCATTGACACAACCCCCGACTTTCGCCAGCAAGGCTTGCGCGCCCGCGTCGAGCGCCTGGACGCCGTCCTCCTCACGCACGGCCATGCCGATCACATCATGGGTTTCGACGACATTCGCCCTTACAACCTTCGGCAGCATGTCGCGCTACCGGTTTACTCCAACGAGGAAACTTTCCGCATCATCCGCCGCGCGTTTGCTTACGTCTTCGACGGCAAGCCCAAGCTCAGCACTATTCCGAGCGTCACCCTTCTTGAAGCGAAGGCGCCTTTCGAACTTCTGGGCGTCACTTTCACTCCCATTCCCCTGTTGCACGGTGACATGGAAGTCTTGGGTTTCCGCTTTGGCCGCGCGGCATATCTCACGGACTTTAGCTCGCTGCCGGCTTCTTCGCTCGCGTTATTGAACGGTCTCGATGTGCTCATCATCGATGCATTGCGCGACGTGCCTCACCCCATGCATCAGACCGTCGAGCAAGCTCTCGCGTTGATCAAAGAACTTAATCCTCACGGCGCCTGGTTTACCCACATCGCGCACGACCTGCCGCACGCGGAAACCAATGAACGATTGCGCAATCTGGGCTATTCGAACGTGCAACTCGCCTACGACGGCCTGGAAATCGATGTGCAAGTGGACGAAGCCGGGTCGCCTGGCAAAGACCCGAGCCCAGCCGCGACCGTGCCATCGTCGCTCGAGTTGCTCTCCTCGGCCGCGGCTTGGGCCGCCAGCCATGCCGCTTCGAACCGCGGCAGCACGCTCGCCATCGGTAATTTTGACGGCATCCACCTGGGCCACCAGGCCATCCTGCGCGCTGCCGTCGCTCGCGCCCGCGACGTCAACGCAGTCGCTACGGCTCTCACATTCGACCCGCTTCCTCAAAAAGTTCTCCGCCCGGACTCCGCCCCCCTGCGCCTTTCCACCACGGAACAGCGCCTCCGTTGTTTCGCCGAGATCGGCATCGATGCCGCGGTCGTCCTGCCCTTCACCCACGACCTCGCCAGGCTCACGCCCCAGGAATTTGTAGACCAAATCCTTGTTCGGGATCTTCAAGTGCGCGCCGTTTTTGTCGGAGAAAATTTCCGTTTCGGCCACAAGCAGGCCGGCAATGCCCGGATGCTTCTGCTGCTCGGCGCGGAGCGCGGCTTCGACGTGGTCATTCTTCCGCCGGTAATCCATAAGCGAGAAGTCGTCTCCAGCACCATCGTCCGCCGCGAGATTGCTTCGGGCGACGTCGCTCACGCCGCCCGACTCCTCGGGCGTCCATTCGTGCTTAGTGGGAAAGTCGTCTCAGGCACGGGTACAGGCCGCCGCTTCACATTTCCGACGTTGAATCTCGCCTCAGAGCAAGAACTCCTGCCCGCACGCGGAGTCTATGTAACGCGCACCCGTATCGACGGGGAATCGCGCACCCGCCGCTCGGTCACAAACGTCGGCGTCCGCCCAACATTTAACGGCTCGGCTCTCAGCGTCGAGACCCACGTCCTCGAGCCTCTCGGCGAGGCGACGCCCGGCCGGATCGAGGTTCACTTCTGGAAACGTCTTCGCGAGGAAAAAAAATTCAGCGGCCCCGAAGAGCTGCGCACCCAAATTGCGCAAGACATCCGCTCTGCCGACATGTTCTTCACTCGCCTGCGCCGCGTGCGCTCTTCCCGCGTCTCAGTCTGAAACCGGATCGAGGTGTCGCCAAATCCACGAGAGGGCTGCGCATCTAACCAACAGGTTAAATAGCACTACTGCAAAATTTAGACCGAAGTTCCACCAATAGCAGAGGCCTAATTCGAGGTTAAGTTCTTGAAGATCCGCGGGTTATTCCAGAGCTCGAGTCTTAATGTGTTCTCATGTA
>Ga0210410_10001884_pt1 | contig 19223 bp, 17 predicted proteins | sample IncBWC4MmetaG_FD_161058 | JGI IMG/M metagenome (GOLD analysis project Ga0210410, IMG submission 161058) | Forest soil microbial communities from Barre Woods Harvard Forest LTER site, Petersham, Massachusetts, United States - Inc-BW-C-4-M | ecosystem: Environmental > Terrestrial > Soil >... | reverse complement strand
GAGGTCATCGGCCATCTTCAGCGCCTTGTCATCCTTGGCATCCGGCGGGACATAGGATTGCGAGCCGGTCTTCTCGTCGCCATCGTTCTTCAGATGGCCGCGCAGCGAGGCTTCGCCCTTGGTGTCGGTGCGCGCCTTCAGCTCGTCCGGCACGTCCTGCAGCACTTCGATGTCGGGCACGATGCCCTTGGCCTGGATCGACTTGCCCGACGGCGTGTAGTAGCGCGCGGTGGTCAGGCGCAACGCGCCGTTGCCGCTGCCGAGCGGAATGATGGTCTGCACCGAACCCTTGCCGAACGAGCGCGTGCCGACCAGCGTCGCGCGCTTGTGGTCCTGCAGCGCGCCGGCCACGATTTCGGAGGCCGAGGCCGAGCCGCCGTTGATCAGCACGATCACCGGCTTGCCCTTGGTCAGGTCGCCCGGATGGGCGGAACGGCGCTGGGTTTCCTCGGCGTTGCGGCCGCGGGTGGAAACGATTTCGCCGCGCTCCAGGAAGCTGTCGGAGACGGTCACGGCTTCCTCGAGCAGGCCGCCCGGATTGTTGCGCAGATCGATGACGAAGCCCTTCAGCTTGTCGCCGATCTGATTCTGCAGATTGGTGACTTCCTTCTTCAGGCCTTCGGTGGTCTGCTCGTTGAAGGTGGTGATGCGGATGTAGCCGATGTCGTCGGCTTCGACATGGGCGCGCACCGAGCGGACGCGGATGTTGTCGCGCACCAGCGTGACCTCGATCGGATTGTCGACGCCCTTGCGGATGATCTTCAGCCGGATCTTGGTGTTGACCGGCCCGCGCATCTTCTCGACCGCCTGGTTCAGGGTGAGGCCCTGCACGGCTTCGTCGTCGAGGTTGGTGATGATGTCGTTGGCCATGATGCCGGCCTTCGACGCCGGCGTGTCGTCGATCGGCGACACCACCTTGATCAGGCCGTCTTCCATCGTGACCTCGATGCCGAGCCCGCCGAACTCGCCGCGGGTCTGCACCTGCATGTCGCGGAAGCTCTTGGCATCCATGTAGCTCGAATGCGGATCGAGGCCGGCCAGCATGCCGGAGATCGCGGACTCCACCAGCTTGCTGTCGTCGGGCTTCTCGACATAGTCGCTGCGCACGCGCTCGAACACGTCGCCGAACAGATTGAGCTGGCGATAGGTGTCGGAGGTCGCGGCGCGCGCGGTCGATCCCATGAACACGGCGCGCGGTTGCGTCACGAGCAGCGTCAGTGCCGCACCCGTGGCAACGCTGAGGAGAATGAGAGAAGTCTTGCGCATCATCCGCGAACCTTTTCGCCTTCACTTGCGGCCCACCATGGGCCTGGGTCGATTGGAGTGCCGTCCTTACGGAACTCGACATAGAGCACGGGTTGGCTCGCATTGGTTGCGAGAATGGATGCGACCTGGGACGTGGACCCCATGGTCGCGACCGGCTCTCCCGTAAGCACAAACTGTCCGATGTTTACCGAAATGCGCTCCATCCCGGCGATGAGCACATGATACCCGCCCCCGGCATTGAGGATCAAGAGTTGTCCATAGCTGCGGAACGGGCCAGCGTAAACAACCCAGCCGTCACAAGGCGTTGTAACCTGTGCTCCGGTCCGCGTCGCCAAAGAAATGCCTTTTTCTATACCGCCGGCGCCGTCGGAACCGCCAAAATCGCGGATTTTGGTGCCATTAACCGGGAATCTGAATAGTCCCTTGGCTGAGGCAAAAGCGATCGCTGGACTGGTGCGGTTGGCGTTCCTGAACAGCGCCGGATCGGACCTGCCACTCTGGCTGGCGGCGAGGGCCGCTTTCGCGGCGCTTTTCACCTCCTGCTCCATCTTGGCGATCAGGCCCTGCAGGCTGTCGACCTGCCTGGCGAGCGCGATCGCGCGCGTGCCCTCGGCTTCCATGTCCTTTTCGATTCCCGCTTGCTGCCGCTGCCGCTCGTCGACGAGCGCCGCGAGCCGGGTTTGATCGGCCTTGAGCTTGTCGCGGTCGGCGGCGAGCCGGTCGCGCTCGGTCGCAATCGTCTTGCGCAGCGCGATCAGTTCGCCGAGGTCGGTGACGAGATTTGTGGCACGCGCCCGCAGTTCGGGTACGACCGATCCGAGCAGCATCGCGGTGCGCAGCGATTGCAGCGCATCCTCGGGCCGTACCAACAATGCCGGCGGCGTGCGCCGGCCGGCTCGTTGCAGGGCGGCTAGCACCTCGACAATTTCCGTGCGACGTGAATCCAGCGAGGAGCGAATCTCCTGCTCGCGCGCATCGAGCGGGCGCAGCCGCGCCTCGGCGTCGCCGATGCCGGTCTCCGCGGTGCGCACCTGGCCCGCGATATCGATCAGTTGCTGGTTGAGCTTGCTGCGGTCCTGGCCGATCGCGGTGATCTCGGCCTTGAGCTTGGCTTGCGCGTCGGCGGCATTCTTCTGCGCGGCACGCGCGGCCTCTAGCTCCTGCTCGCGCTGCTTGATCGCGTCGGGCGAAGCGGGGGCATTTTGCGCGGATGTCTGTGCGGACGCTGATGAGGGCAGAACGGCGAACGGAAGAAGGACCAGCGGCAGGCAAGCGAACAGCTTGCGTGGGGAATGAACTGTCCGCGTGTGGAGCATCCGGTCCAAGATTGCTGCTCGTCTCGCGCCCGCCTGTTGTCCCGGTTCTGACATTCGTATCATGTCGCGGCAACCTCATTTACGAATGTCAGAACCAAAGGGACACCAGAAACAATATGATTCTAGTGCGGTTTTGGATTTGACATTCGCCATGAGGGCTCGCGGATACACTGTAGCGAATGTCAAATCCACCGCACTAGCCGCGGTGATAGGGATGGCCCGCCAGGATCGTTGCGGCCCGGTAGAGCTGTTCCAGAAGCATCACGCGAACCAGTTGATGCGGCCAGGTCGCGGTCCCAAAGGCCATCGCGAGCTTCTGCTTGCGCCGCAATTCAGGCGAAAGTCCGTCCGCGCCGCCGATGACAAAAACCGTGTTGGCGATCGACTGGTCGCGAAAGCGGCCGAGATGGCGCGCCAGGCCGGCACTGTCGATATTGTCGCCGCGCTCGTCGAGGGCGACGAGCACGGAGTTTTCCGGGACCACCGCCGATATCGCGGCGGCCTCCTCGGTGATCCGCGCCAATGTGTCGCGTGCGCGGCTTTCAGGAATTTCTTGGATGTCGAGGCCGCGGAAGCCGAGCTTGCGGCCGATCTCGTCAAAGCGCTTGCGGTAGCGTTCGGCCAGTTCCCGCTCCGGGCCCTGCTTCATCCGGCCGACCGCAATGACGAGGAGGTGCATGCGCATAACCTACATGCGCTCCAGCCGATTCGCATCGGCTAGTGCCCACTTTCCGAAGTCCGCGCTACATCGCCGCGACACCTTTTCGCGGACTTCGGAAAGTTACGGGCACCAGCAAACTATGATTCTAGGGCCGCTTCCGATCTGAAGTCCCTGAACCCGACTTTGCCGCGAGTCAGTCAGGGACTTCAGATCGGCGGCACTAGTACCGTCTAGCCCGCCTTCGCCGCCGAAGGTCCCTGAGTCCACAACCGCTCGAGATTGTAGAACTCGCGGACTTCGGGTCTGAACACGTGCACGATCACGTCGCCGGAATCGATCAGCACCCAATCGCAATTGGGCAAACCTTCGATGTGGAGGTTCTTGATGCCGGTTTGCTTCAGCGCCTTCATGACGTTTTCCGCGATCGCGCCGACGTGCCGGTTGGCCCGGCCCGTGGTGACGATCATGTAGTCGGAAAATGCGGATTTGCCGCGAAGGTCGATGGTGACCGTTTCTTCCGCCTTCATATCGTCGAGGCGGGAGAGGATCATATTCAGGGTCTTGTCAGCGTCATTTTGCGCCTTCAAGGCCGCAGCTTTGGTCGAGGTTCTACGCGAGGTCTTGGCAGACTTGGGTAAAACTGACTGGGACAATACAGACGTGGCCAGGGACCATTCCTTTCACTGTATCGCGGGTGCCGAATCCTTAGCGCCCGCTGACCATACTACGCATGTGGGGTTAATGGTTTCAATATCCAGTACCCCGGTGACCTACTTCCAGCTGCCGTCCGGGTTCCGTAGTCCCGTGGACGACAGATCGATTTTCAGGCCCGTCAGGAATACCCAGGCCGGCGCGCGACAATTCGCCAGCCGCCCTGCCTCGTTCTCGGGCACGCGATAGGGCGCGAGCGCCTGGGCTGCAGGCGCGGCGAGCGCGCGGAAACTTTGCGGAGGACGATCGATCACCGCGATCGGGACCTGGGCGGCGATCCGCTGCCAGTTCTGCCAGCGATGGAATTGCGCGAGGTTGTCGGCGCCCATGATCCATACAAAGCGCAGGCCGGAGATCCGGCGGCGCAGATAATTGATCGTGTCGACAGTGTAGCGCGTCCCGATGACGGATTCGAGACAGGTGACGTCGATGCGGGGATCGTTGGCCATCGCCCGGGCGGCGCCAGCGCGCTCGTCGAGCTGGTAGAGGCGGCCGTTGTCCTTGAGCGGATTGCCGGGAGACACCAGCCACCACACGCGATCGAGCTTCAAGCGCTTGATCGCGAACAGGCTGATGGCGCGGTGGGCGAAATGCGGCGGGTTGAACGAGCCGCCAAGCAGCCCGACACGCATGCCGTCGGCATAAAACGGGAGGGCTCGAGCAATCGACGGCGACGCAACTGACGCTTCGCTCAATGCGGACTCCGCGACATGGATATGTTCACGGCCGCGTCTGTCCGGTGCCGTGGATGCGGTATTTGAAGCTGGTCAATTGCTCGGCGCCGACGGGGCCGCGGGCGTGGAACTTGCCGGTCGCGATCCCGATCTCGGCGCCGAAACCGAACTCGCCGCCGTCGGCGAACTGCGTCGAGGCGTTATGCAGCACGATCGCGGAATCGACCTCATTGAGGAATTTTTGCGCGGCTCCGGCATCTTCCGTCACGATCGCGTCGGTGTGCCGCGAGCCGTGATTGTGAATATGCGCGATCGCGTCGTCGACGCCGTCGACGACTCTCGCCGCGATGATCGCGTCTTCATATTCGGTGTCCCAGTCTTCGTCGGACGCCGGCTTCACCCTGGTATCGGCGCGTTGCACGGCGTCGTCGCCGCGCACTTCACAGCCGGCATCGATCAGCATTTCGACCAGCGGCTTGAGCGCGGTTGCAGCCCCTGCGCGATCGACCAGCAGCGTCTCGGCGGCGCCGCAGACGCCGGGGCGGCGCATTTTTGCGTTCAGCACGATCGACTTCGCCATGTCGAGATTGGCGGAACGATCGACATAGACGTGGTTGACGCCCTCCAGATGCGCAAACACCGGCACGCGCGCCTCGGCCTCGACGCGCGCGACAAGGCTTTTTCCCCCGCGCGGCACGATCACGTCGACGCCGCCGTTCAATCCGGTCAAGAGCAGGCCGACGGCGGCGCGGTCACGGGTCGGCACCAGCGTGATCGCTGCTTCGGGCAGGCCGGCCTCGCGCAGGCCCTGCACCAGGCATTCGTGGATGGCGCGGCAGGAGCGGAAACTGTCGGAGCCGCCGCGCAGGATCACGGCGTTGCCGGATTTCAGGCAGAGCACGCCGGCGTCCGCCGCGACATTGGGCCGGCTCTCGAAGATCACGGCGACCACGCCAAGCGGCACGCGGACGCGCTCGATGGTCATGCCGTTCGGCCGCTGCCAGCTTTCGGTGACGACGCCGACGGGATCGGGGATCGCACGCACCGTGGCGATGCCGTCGGCCATGGCGTCGATGCGCGCTTGCGTCAGCGTCAGGCGGTCGATGAAGGCGCCGGTCGCGCCGGAGCTCCTGGCCTCGGCGACATCCTCGGCATTGGCCGCGAGAATGACGGCGGCGTTGGTGCGAATGGCGCGCTCCATCGCCTCCAGCGCGCGGTTCTTCTGCTCCGGCGGCGCGAGCGAGAGCACCCGTGCGGCAGCCCGGGCGCGGGCAGCGAGCTCGTTCATCAGGGCCGGCAGATCGGTGTCGCCGTCGATGGCTTTCAGGGGTGCGGTCATCGGGATTCGGGCCTGTCGATAAGGCTATGTCCTAGCACGGAAATCGAGGGTTTGGCGAGGCACGGAACCGGCATGGCAGGTGGGCGGAGGCACCACTTGGCGGGGTCGGCCAATGGCCTATTCGGCGGGGACCGTGCCAGCCGGTCCCACCACCAGATCATCGCGGTGGATCATCTCGGCGCGTCCGCTGATCCCCAGGATCGTCATCACGTCGGGCGAGGAGCGGCCCTTGATCTTTTCGGCATCCTCGGCGTCGTAGGCGACAAGGCCGCGGCCGACCTCATGGGTGTCGGGGCCGCGCACCACCACGGCATCGCCGCGGGCGAACTGGCCGTCGACCCGGATCACGCCGGCCGGGAGCAGGCTCTTGCCCGCGCGCAGCGCGCTGACCGCGCCGGCATCGATGGTGAGCGTGCCCTTCGGCTCCAGCGAGCCGGCGATCCAGCGCTTGCGCGCGGTGATGGGATTGGCGGGCGTCAGGAACCAGCTGCAGCGGCCGCCATCGGCGATCGCTTGCAACGGATGGGTGATCTTGCCGGAGGCAATCAGCATATGGGTGCCGCCGGTGGTCGCGATCTTCGCCGCCTCGATCTTGGTGCGCATGCCGCCGCGCGACAATTCGGACTCGGCCTCGCCCGCCATCGCCTCGATCTCGGCGGTGACGCTGTCGACCACGGGGATCAGTTTCGCGTTCGGATTTTGCGACGGCGGTGCGTCGTAGAGCCCGTCGATGTCGGACAGCAGGATCAGAAGATCGGCGCTTGCCATGGTGGCGACCCGCGCGGCAAGGCGGTCATTGTCGCCGTAGCGGATTTCGTTGGTCGCAACCGTGTCGTTCTCGTTGATCACAGGCACGGCGCGCCAGTCCAGCAGCTTGGCAATGGTCGAGCGCGCGTTGAGATAACGCCGCCGCTCCTCGGTGTCCTGCAGCGTCACCAGGATTTGCCCGGCGCCGATGCCGTGCGCGCCAAGCACTTCCGACCAGATGCGCGCCAGCGCGATCTGTCCGACCGCGGCGGCGGCCTGGCTCTCCTCGAGCTTGAGCGGGCCGCGCGGCAATTTCAGCCTGGCGCGCCCGAGTGCGATCGAGCCCGACGAGACGATCAGGACGTCGCGGCCCTCGCCATGGAGCCTGGCGATGTCGTCGGCGAGCGCCGCGAGCCACGCTGCGCGCACCTCGCCTGCGTCGGAATCGATCAGCAGCGAGGAGCCGACCTTGACGACGATGCGGCGGAAATTCTTGAGCAGCGGACGGCGGGCCATGGTGCGATTGAGTGTTGGATGATCCAGAAAAGCAATACGCGCCACCTCCGGACATGGGAAGTGGCGCGCTGCCGTAAAAGTCCCGATAGTTAAGGCGCTATCATCCCATCACAAAGGCATTGAGCTTGTTGCCGTCGGGGTCGCGGAAATAGGCGGCATAGAATTGCGGGCTGCGCGCGCCGGGAGGGCCCTCGCAGGTGGCAGAATCGGGACACTTGGCCCAAACGTTCAATTCACGCCGGCCGCCGATCTGCCATAAGGTCGGCCAGGGAGGACGCGTATGAACCGTCGGGAATTTGTTGCCGGAAGCCTTGCGCTGACGGTTGCGGCCAGGGTCGGCACGGCATGGGCCGAATCCGGCCCGCTGACGAAGATCATCTTTCCCTTTGCGGCCGGCGGCAGCGGCGATATTCTGTGCCGGCTGCTCGCTCAACAGATCAACGAGCCGCTCGACCGAACCGTCATCGTGGAGGAACGCAACGGCGGCGACGGGCTGATTGGGATCAGGGCGGTCAAGGGCGCCAAGCCTGACGGGACCACGATACTTGTCACCACCGGGCCGACCATGTTTCTGCTGCCGATGGTGGAGACGACGCCGAGCTTCAATCGCGACAAGGATTTCATGCCGGTGTCGCTTCTCGCGCGATTTGAGTTTTGCGTGGCGATCGGCCCTGCTGTCGATGCAAAGGATTTTGCAGGCCTGGTGGCGTGGCTCAAGGCCCATCCGGACAAGGCGTCGTTCGGTGTACCGAGCAACGGGACCATTACGCATTTTACTGGCTCAAGGCTCGAGGAAATACTGAAAATCCCGCTGACGCGGGTTGCCTATCGTGGCACCACGCCGATCATCAACGATCTTCTCGGTGGACATTTGCCGTTCGCGGTCATCACGGAGGCTGATGCGATCTCGCAGCATCGCAGCGGCGGCATCAAGATTCTGGCTATCAGCAGTGCGGCGCGGTCGCCGTTCCTGCCTGACGTCCCGACCCTGCGCGAGAGCGGCATCGATCTCGTGGCTGATGCGTGGTACGGCATGTGGCTACCGGCCGGAAGCCCTCCCGACTTTGCCGTGAAGCTAAGTGCATCGGTGGCAGCAGCGTTAGCCAAGCCCGAAGTGAAGGAGAAGCTGCTGAACATCGGGCTGATCCCGGTCGGCTCGACGCCGGAGGGCCTTGAAAAGGAGCTCGCTGCCGATACCGCGTTCTGGCAGCCGATCGTGAAAGCGACCGGCTACAGGATCACCAATTAGCGCCTTGTTCGCGGCGGCGTCCTCGCCGATGATGGCCCGGGCGAGAAGCAAACAAGAAAAAGCAGGGGAGGGCGCCACGATGCGCATGTTGCATTGGATCATCGCAGCAATGTTGCTGTCGGCCGGGGTGGCGCCATCATGGGCTGAGGGATATCCGACAAGGCCGGTGCGCATCATCGTCGGCTTCCCGGCCGGTGGCCCGACCGACGTCATCGCGCGTCTTGTGGCGCAGAGGCTTTCCGACAGTCTCGGCCAGCAGTTCGTTGTCGAGAACATCCCCGGCGCCGGCGGCAACACCGCGTCGGGCCAGGTCGCGCGCGCCACGCCCGACGGCTACACCATCATGGCGATCTCCACGGGTTTCATGGTCAACCCCAGCCTTTACGCCAAGGTGCCGTACGATCCGGTCAAGGATTTCACGGCCGTGACCCTGGTTGCGGCTTCGCCGAATGTCGTGGTGGTCAACCCGCAGGTCCCAGCCAGGACGCTGCCCGAGCTCGTGAAGCTGATCCAGGATAACCCCGGCAAATACAGCTATGCCGGCCCGGGCGTCGGTTCGACGCCGCATCTCGGCGGCGAGCTGTTTCGCCTGACCTACAGGCTCGACCTGGTGCACATTCCCTTCACGGGCGCCGCGCCGGCCGTGCAGGCAACCATCGGCGGCCACACGCCGATCGCCTTCACGGCATTGCCGTCCTCGATGTCGGCGATCCAGGCCGGTCAGGTGCGTGCGATCGGCATCGCGGCGACACAGCGCTCGGCGCAGATACCCGATGTGCCGACTTTCGCCGAAGAGGGCGTGAAAGGTCAGGAGGCCGACACGCTAACCGGCATTGTCGCGCCGGCAGCGACGCCGAAGGAGATCGTCGCGCTGCTTGCGCGCGAAATCGTAAAAAGCGTTGCGCAGCCGGAGATCAGGGCGCGGCTTGCGACGCTGGGCTTCACGCCGGTCGCCAGCACGCCCGAAGAGTTCGCCGCGCGCATCAAGCTCGAAATCGACAAGTGGGGCAAGGTGGTGCGCGACGCCAATCTCAAGATCGAGTGAGACTGCCATGACCCTGGAATTCCTGATCACGTCGTTCGTTGTTGTGGTGTCGCCGGGCACCGGTGTTCTCTACACGCTGGCGACCGGCCTCTCGCGCGGGTTCCGCGCCAGCGTGGTGGCGGCTTTCGGATGTACGCTCGGCATCGTGCCGCATATGGTGGCGGCGATCGTGGGACTTGCGGCTCTCCTGCACACCAGCGCGCTCGCCTTCCAGACCCTCAAATATGCCGGCGTCGCCTATCTTCTCTATATGGCCTGGAACGCGTTGCGCGAGCATGGCGCGCTGAAGGTCGAGAAGGAGGTTGGCGCGCGTTCGGCATCCCAGATCACCGTCACGGCGATCCTGATCAACATCCTCAATCCGAAGCTGTCGATTTTCTTTCTCGCTTTCTTGCCGCAGTTTGTGCGCGCAGACGAAACAAATCCGCTCTCTCGTATGCTCGAGCTGAGCGTGGTTTTCATGCTGATGACCTTCGTGGTTTTCGTCGGCTACGGTCTGTTTGCCGCCACGATCCGCGATCGCGTCATTTCGCGCCCCCAGGTCCTGAAGTGGATGCGTCGCACCTTTGCCGGAGCGTTTGTCATGCTGGGTGCCAAATTGGCGTTCGCCGACAGATAGCAGTCCGCACGCGTCTCACGGAGTTAACCGCGCTTCGATCCGTGCGCGGATCGCGGCAAGCTCCGCCTCGTCCCAGATGCCGATCAGGATGCCGCCCTTCACCTGCATCTGATTGTCGGCGTAGTTCGCGATCCTCGCATTCGGCGTGGTGATGTGCATCTTCGGATGCAGTGCCCACTCGAACAGCGCGGCCTGCAAGCGGGCGATCACCTCGGTGCAGGCCGGGTCGTCGCCGCGATCGGCAAATTCCAGCGGATCGCTCTCGAGATCGTACAGCATCGGCCGGAAGCCTGAGGCGTGGGTGTATTTCCAGCGTCCGTCGAACACCATGAACAGGCGGCAGCTTTCGATCGGCTGGTTCAGCTTCAGCCGCACGTCCTGCATCGCATAGTCGTATTCGGAGAACACGACCTCGCGCCAGGTTGGATTCTCGCCGCGCAGCCACGCCATCAGCGAGCGCCCTTCCAGGATATGGTCGGGCGGCGTGCCCCCGAAATAATCGATGAAGGTCGGCGCGAGGTCGATGCCCTCGACCAGGGCATCGCACACGGTGCCGCGCGTCGCATCGGCCGCAGCGGACGGGTCGATCACGATCAGCGGGATCTTCGCAGACTGTTCGTGAAACAGGTCCTTCTCGCCCATCCAGTGATCGCCGAGATAGTCGCCATGGTCCGAAGTGAACACGATCATGGTGGTCTCAAGCAGGCCGCGCTCCTCCAGGAAGCGCATCAAGACGCCCATCTGGTCGTCGATCTGCGTGATCAGGCCCATATAGGTCGGGATCACCTTTTCGCGCGCCTCGTCGCGCGACATGTTGCGGGAGTAGCGCATGTCGATGTAGGCGGCGAACACCGGGTGCGCTTCCTGCCGCTCCTTCTCCGAGCGGATCGCGGGCAGCACGTCCTTTGCGTCATACATGCTGGCGTAGGGCTCGGGCGCGATATAGGGCCAGTGCGGCTTGATATAGGACAAATGCAGGCACCACGGTCGGCCGTCGCTTTCGGCCTCCGTGATGAAGTCCATCGCGCGCCGCGTCATATAGGGCGTCTCCGACAGCTCTTCCGGAATGCGCGCGGCCTTGTCGGCATGAACCAGGAGCCAGCCGTTCTGCAATTCGCCGTTGGCGTCGGCGCCGGAGTTGGCCCAATGCTCCCAGGGATTGGGTGCGTCATAGCCTTGATCGCGCAGATATGAATCGTAGCGCGGGCGCGGGCGGTTCGAAGGATGCAGGCCGTCGTCGCGCTCGTAGGGCTCGAAGCCGCATTCGCTGACGTGAACGCCGATGATCGAATCCGGCGCGATGCCGAGCGCTTTCAGTCCTTCGAGATCGGGCGCCATGTGGGTCTTGCCGACCAGCACATTGCGCACGCCGATCTTTTTCAGGTGATCGCCCAATGTCGGTTCGCCGACCCGCAGCGGCCAGCCGTTCCAGTGCGAGCCGTGCGAACGCATGTAACGTCCGGTGTAGAAGCTCATGCGCGACGGGCCGCAGATCGGCGATTGCACATAGGCGTTGGCGAAGCGCACGCCGCGCTTGGCCATCGCGTCGATGTTCGGGGTCTTCAGCGTGGGGTGGCCGGTACAGCCCAAATAATCATAGCGAAGCTGGTCGCACATGATCCAGAGAACGTTCTTCGCGCGCGGCATGGTTCCTCTCGTCGAGGCAATGCTGCGATATCAGGCGGACAATGACAAGCCACTCAGGCGGTCCACGGCTCCGCTTCGGCGGCGCTCTTGGCTTTGACTGAAACCGGCGCCTCACCGATGATTTCGGCCAGCGCACGCAGCGCTTCTTTTACGCCATCTCCGGTCACGCCCGACATCAACAGCGGCGTCTTCTTCGCCGCGCGTTTCAGGCGGTCCTTCTGCTTCTTCAACTCGTCGGCATCGACCGCGTCGATCTTGTTGAGCGCGACGATCTCGATCTTGTCGGTGAGCTGGCCGCCATAGGCATCGAGCTCGCCGCGGACGGTCTTGTAGGCCTTGCCGGCGTGCTCTGTCGTCGCATCGACCAGATGCAACAGCACGCGGCAGCGTTCGACATGGCCGAGGAAACGATCACCGAGGCCCGCGCCTTCATGGGCGCCCTCGATCAGCCCGGGAATATCCGCGAGCACGAATTCGCGGCCGTCGGCGTTCACCACACCGAGCTGCGGATGCAGCGTGGTGAAGGGATAGTCGGCGATTTTCGGCCGTGCCGCGCTGACCTTGGAGAGGAAGGTCGACTTGCCGGCATTGGGCAGGCCGACGAGGCCGGCATCCGCGATCAGCTTCAGCCGCAGCCAGATCCAGCGTTCCTCGCCCACTTGACCGGGATTGGCGTTGCGCGGCGCGCGATTGGTGGACGATTTGAAATGCGCGTTGCCGAAGCCGCCATTGCCGCCTTCGGCGAGCACGAACTTCTCGCCGAGCCTGGTGAAGTCGTGGATCAGCGTCTCGCGATCCTCGTCGAAAATCTGCGTGCCGACCGGCACCTTCAGCACGATCGGCTTGCCGTTGGCGCCATGGCAATCCTTGCCCATGCCATTCCCGCCTTTTTGCGCCTTGAAGTGTTGCTGATAGCGGTAATCGATCAGCGTGTTCAGCCCGTCGGCAACCTCGATCACGACGTCGCCTCCGCGGCCGCCATTGCCGCCCGAGGGTCCGCCGAACTCGATGAACTTCTCGCGGCGGAACGCCACGCAGCCGTTGCCGCCGTCGCCGGAGCGGACATAGACCTTGGCTTCGTCGAGGAATTTCATGGGGTCTAAGTAGGCCAGCGGGCTGCGCGCGGCAACCCGCAATCGGGGGAAACCGCGCGGAAAGCCTTAATTTTGGGATGTTTTCTGCGGGCTCTGTCGCGATCATCCATCCGCGATGTGCTAAGAGCGGATCGGCGGCAAATCGATGGGGTCGAGGGGCGGATGAGACGGCGAGACTTTCTCATCGGGACGGTATTGTCGGCAGTCACGCTGCCGGCGTCGCGGCGCGCTCGCGCCGCCGACGGGATGAAGCGCGTGGCAATCCTGATGGGGGTCCCCGACGACAAGAGCGGTCAGAACCGGGTTGCGGCCTTCCAGTCGGGCCTTCGTGAGCTCGGCTGGGAAGAAGGCCGCAACGTTCATTATGAAATCAGATGGGGCGCGGGCGATGCCGCTCGCACACGCGACTATGCCAGGGAGCTGGTCGCGCTCAATCCCGATCTCATTCTCGCCACCAACACGCCGACCGCGCGCGCTCTCAAGCAGGCGACCGACACTGCTCCGATCGTTTTCACCGGCCTCGCCGACCCGATCGCCGATGGCATCGTGGCGAGCTATGCCAATCCTTCCGGCAATTTCACCGGATTCGTCAGTTTCAGCGCGGCGATTGCCGGGAAATGGTTGCAGCTTCTGAAAGAGGTCGCGCCAACTGCGACGCAGGTCTGTGTTCTCTACAATCCCGATACTGCGCCCTATGCGATATTTTACCCCGTCATGGAGGCGATCGCGCCGAGCCTTGGCATGACACTGATCCGGACGCCGGTCCGGGACAAGGACGCCATTGAAAGCGCGATTCGAGAACTATCGGCCGCGTCGGGCGGCGCGCTTGCGATCATCCCGGACGTCTTCATGGTCCTGCACGGCAAGACAACCTTCGACCTCGCCATCAGCCGTCGCTTGCCGTCGGTCAGTCCACTCCGCCAGTTCGTTGTGGCCGGCAGTCTGATCTCCTATGGCTCGAATTTCGACAAGCTGTTTAGGCAGGCCGCACCCTATGCCGACCGCATCCTGCGTGGCGAGAAGCCGAAAAATCTTCCAGTGCAGGAACCCACCGAATATGAGCTGATCGTCAATCTGAAGACCGCGAAGGCGATCGGATTGACCGTCCCCGAAACGCTGCTCGGCCGCGCCGACGAGGTGATCGAATGAGACGGCGGGAATTTCTTCAGGCGGCTGCACTTGCGGTGGCCGCGCCAGTTGCGGCGCGCGCGCAGCGGGTCCCGGCACCGACCATCGGGGTTCTGGGCACCGCTACGCCCGCGGCCTGGAGGGAGCGGACTGCGGCCTTCGTCGATCGCCTGAGCCAGCTCGGATGGATCGATGGTCGCAGCGTCGCGATCGAGTACCGTTGGGCCGACGGCAGGGCTGAAAAATTCGCAGAGATCGCCGACGAGTTCGTCCGGCGCAGGGTCGATATCATCGTTACGGCCGGAGCCGCAGGGCTCGCCGTCAAACGGGCGACCTCAAGCATTCCGGTCGTGCTCGCCATCGCTAACGATCCGGTCGGGAGCGGGCTGGTTCCAAACCTGGCGCGACCCGGCGGCAACATCACCGGACTTTCGTTGCAGACGCCGGATCTTGCCGGCAAGCGCATCGAATTATTGCGCGAGCTTTTGAACGGCGTCAGCCGCATTGCGGCGCTGGCCGACATTGTTTTCGCCTCCTCCAAGCGGGAGATGGATGAGGTCGCGCAGGCTGCGTCCCGTCTCGGTCTCGAGGTCGTCCGGGTCGAGGTTCACAGCCCCGACGAGGTTGTGCCGGCTCTGAAGTCGCTGGCCGGCACGGTTGACGCCCTCTATGTTTGCACCGGGCCGCTGGTGAATAATGTTGGGAGCGTTATCAGCGACGCAGCGAATACGATCCGACTTCCGACCATGCATGGCGAAAAGGCACAAGTCGAAGCTGGCGGCCTGATCAGCTATGGTCCTGTCGTGACGGACATGTATCGCCGCGCCGCCGAGTTGGTCGACAAGATCCTGCGCGGAGCGAAGCCCGCCGATCTCCCGGTCGAGCAGCCGACCAAATTCGAGATGGCCGTGAATCTGAAGACCGCGAAGGCGATCGGATTGTCCGTCCCCGAAACGCTGCTCGGCCGCGCCGACGAGGTGATCGAATGAGGCGGCGGGAATTTCTCGGTGCTTTGGGCGGCAGCGCGGCACTGATGCCGTTCGCCGCACGCGCCGTATCTTCGGGCGGGATGCCCCTCATCGGCATCCTTTCCTTTGGTGGCGTTGAAGCGCAACGACCGCGCAACGACGCCTTCCTTCAACGGCTGAAAGAGATGGGTTGGGTCGATGGCCGCAATGTGAGGGTGGAACTCCGCTTCGGCGACGGCCGCCGCGAGCGCGCGGATGAATTGGCTGCCGAGTTTGCCAGGCTCAAGGCCGATATCATTGTCACGGCGGGTGTGATCTCCATCCTCGCCGCCAAGCGCGCGATGCCCGCAACGCCGATCGTGTTCGCGATCACGGCCGATCCGGTCGGCACCGGTGTCGTCGACAGCCTCGCGCACCCCGGCGGCACCATCACCGGCCTGTCCTCGCAAGGCGCTGACTATGGCGGCAAGCAGGTCGATCTGTTGCGCGAGATATTGCCGTATTTGCGCCGTGTCGGAGCCATCGCCAATGCCGGAAGTGCGGGAGCACTCTCCGAAATGCGCGGGTTCGAGTCTGCCGCGAAGGCGGCCGGTCTCGAATTTTCGCGCTTCGAAATTCGCAGCGCTGAGGACATCGCGCCCGCCTTCGAGACGATGCGCGGCAGGATCGACGCTCTCGATATCGTTCCCGATCCCCTGACGCAGGCCAATCGCCAGAAAATCATCGCGCTCGCGCGGGAGACGCGAATCCCGGCCAGTTACGGCAGCCGCGATAATCCGAGCGAAGGAGGCCTGATGTCGTTCGGGCCAAACCAGATCGACCTCTACCGTCGCGCCGCCGAACTTGTCGACAAGATCCTGCGCGGCGCAAAGCCCGCCGACATCCCGGTCGAGCAGCCCACCAGGTTCGAGCTGGTCGTCAACCTCAAGACTGCGAAGGAATTGGGGCTGACAATTCCGGAGTCGCTGCTCGCCCGCGCCGACGAGGTGATCGAATGAGGCGGCGGGAATTCCTGGGCGCGCTTGCCGGCGCGGTCGCGGCATCGCCGCTCGCGGCGCGCGCCCAGCAGGGGCGGATTTTCAAGATCGGCTTTGTCAGCTGGCAGACGCAATCCGCCGAAGACCAGATGAAGTACCTTCGGGAGGGCCTCGCGCAATTCGGCTACGTCGAAGGCCGAAACGTCAGCCTCGAAGCTTTCTTTACCAATGGCGATCCGGAGCGTACGCGAGCCGTCTTGCGGGCCCTGATCGACAAGCAGGTCGACATCCTCATCGTGCGTGTCAGCCCCGTCGCGCAGATCGCCAGGGAGATCACCCAGACGGTTCCGATCGTCATGCTCGCCGCAGATCCGGTCGCGACGGGGCTCGTTCCAAGCCTGTCTCACCCCGGCGCTAACCTGACCGGACTATCGTTTGCGTCTCCCGACCTCGCCGGCAAGCGTCTTGAGCTTGTTCGCGACATCAAGCCCGACATCAAAGCGATCGCGTTCCTCGGTTCCAAGCAAACGTCCACGGCGTCCTTTGTTCGCGAGACGACCGAGGCGGCGAAGGTCATGGGTCTGAAAGCCGTGATCCGCGTTCTCGACAAACCGGAGCTGCTCGATCGGGCTGTGTTTGAGAGCATGAAGGCCGATGGCGCAGAGGCAGTCATCGTACAGCCGCTCTTTGCGGGCCAGGAGGCCAAGATCGTAGACCTCGCGACGCAGTCGCGGCTTGCTGTCATCGGGGAATTTTCAGCCTTCGCGAGGGCGGGAGGACTGTTTTCCCTTGGCGTTGAGGAGACCGATACCTTGCGGCGTGCAGCCTACTTTGTCGATCGCATCCTGAAAGGCGCAAAGCCTGCCGATCTGCCGATCGAGCAGCCGACAGTCTTTCGTTTCACGCTCAACGTCCGCGCCGCCAAGGCGATCGGCTGGAACATCACGCCGGCCGTGCTTTCCCGCGCCGACGAGGTGATCGAGTAGTTACGCCGGCCGCTTCCTGATCAGAAACTTCTGCATGCCCTCCAGCACCAGTTCGCGGCGCTGGTTGTGGACCGTACTGCGTAGCGTCACGACGCCGGTGGTGCGGCCCGGCACCAGCTCGGTGACTTCGAGGGCGGCATAGATGGTGTCGCCGGCATAGACCGGTTTGAGGAAACGGCTCGACTGTTCGAGGAAGCCGATCAGCGACTCCTCGACCAGATAGGGAAACAGTCCGGCGCCGGGCGCGGTGTGCACCAGCGTCTGGAAGCCGTGGGCAAGCAGGTCGGGCATGCCGCGGGCGCGGCAATATTCCACGTCGTAGTGGATCGGATGGGTGTCGCCGCTGGCCAGCTGGAACGCCGCGAACACCGCTGCGGTCTGGGTCCGGCTCGGAATCACGAAACGCTCGCCGAGCACAAAATCCTCGAACCAGCGCTGCTGCGGCACCATGCGATGCTGATGCGGATCGAACTCGGTCATGGTGATGCCCTACGTTGTCGAAGACCTATCGGTATCGCAGGGGTGATGTCGCGGCAATCGGGCTTGTGTGGTGCCGCCGCACCTTTAAAAAGGGCGTCGCCATGTCCCTGCTCGCCAAGATCTCCGACCATCGCGACGAACGCTCGGCGCGGCTCGCCGGCATCGGCCTGATGCTGCTGTCGATCTTCATGTTCTCGTTCGGCGATGCGCTCGGCAAATACATGGTCGCGACCTATGCGGTCGGGCAATTGCTGTGGCTGCGCGCCTGCGCGGCGCTGCTGGTGCTGTCACCCCTGATCTGGAAGCACCGCGCCGAATTTGTCTGCCTGGAACGGCCAAGATTGCAATTGCTTCGCGTCCTGCTCTCGACGCTCGACGTCGCTGCGTTCTTCCTTGCCACCGTCTATCTGCCGCTCGCCGACGTCATCACCTATTATCTCGCTTGCCCGGTGTTCGTCACCGCGCTGTCGGCGATTGTCTTGCGCGAGCGGGTCGGCTGGCGGCGCTGGAGCGCGATCCTGATCGGCTTCTGCGGCGTCGTGATCGCGCTGCGGCCCTCGATGCAGACCTTCAGCGGGCCGGCGATGATCGCGCTCGCCGGCAGCCTGAGCTTCTCGGGGCTGATGTTGATCACGCGCTCGCTGCGGGCGACGCCCGACATCGTGATGGCGTCGTCGCAATTCGCCGGCTCGTTTCTCCTGGGCGCGCTGATGGCGCCATTCGGCTGGGTGACGCCGAGCCTTTCAAGCCTCGCGCTGTTCGCGACCGCCGGCTGCATCTCGGTCAGCGCGCTGCTCTGCGTCAACCGCTCGCTGAAGCTCGCCCCCGCAAGCGTGGTCGTGCCCTATCAGTATTCCATGATCATCTGGGCGGTGCTGTTCGGCTTCGTCGTATTCGGCGACGTGCCACAGGCGGCAACGATCGCGGGCGCGGCGATCATCATCGGCGCCGGGCTCTATATCTTCCTGCGCGAGCGCAGGCTTGGGCATGAGGAGCGCGCGGTCAGCCCGCCGGCGTAAGCTGTCGTCCCGGACAAGCGAGCGCAATCCGGGATCCATAACCACCGTAGTTAGCAATGAAGCGCGGCTGGAGCCCCAGCGCGGCGCAACCACGAAGGCCTGTGGTTATGGGTCCCCGCTTTCGCGGGGACGACAGTCTGCTTGTGGCTACCCCTCCCGCCGTGCGGCGCTCGCCCAGTTCTTCAGCGACGACCACACGCTGCGCGACAGGCGGAAGCAGTCGACCGGGCTCGATGAGCCCAGCGCCTCGAAGCGGTGCAGCTCGACGCCGGTCCACTGGAAGCCGCACTTCTCCAGGATGTTGCGCGACATCGGATTGGCGACGCGGGCGCGCCCGTACAAAAGCTCGTGGTCGAACGCCTCGAAGAAATAGTCGATCAGGGCGCGCGCGGCCTCGGTGCCGAAGCCTCGGCCCCAATGCTCGAAACCGAGCCAGTAGCCGATTTCAGGCAGATCCGGTTCGCGCCAGTGGATGCCGGCAGCGCCGACCGCTGCGAAATGATGCTCGATCAGGAACGCGATCTCGTTTTGCACGTCGGCCGCCATGCGCACGAAATCGATCGCGTGATCCTCGGAATAGGGATGCGGCAGGCGGCGGGTGTTCTCTGCAATGCGGCGGTCGTTGGCGAGACGCGCAATTGCTTTTACGTCCGCGAGCGTCGGCCGGCGCAGGGTCAGCCGTTCGGTCTCGAGGACGCAAGGACACGCCTCGCGCAAGGTCGGGGGTGGGATATCCTGCAACATGTTGGGCTCCATCAGCGCGTCAGAAATGAAAAGGGGA
>Ga0210410_10001883_pt1 | contig 19243 bp, 9 predicted proteins | sample IncBWC4MmetaG_FD_161058 | JGI IMG/M metagenome (GOLD analysis project Ga0210410, IMG submission 161058) | Forest soil microbial communities from Barre Woods Harvard Forest LTER site, Petersham, Massachusetts, United States - Inc-BW-C-4-M | ecosystem: Environmental > Terrestrial > Soil >... | reverse complement strand
TCCGATCTATGAACTGGACGAGTTGATTGAGAGACACGCCGCGTCCGGTACCGATATTCATTATCGTCTCGCTACCACGATAGTTGACCGCTCGAATGAACGCTTCCGCAACGTCCTCCACGTGAACGTAGTCTCGCGTGACACTTCCATCTCCCCAAATCTCGATGGGAAGTCCCCGCGCGGCGCGAGCTGCAAAATGGGCTACAGCTCCAAGTGGCTTGCTCAGGTCTTGGTCTTCACCATAGTGATTCGAAATGCGAAGGCAAATTGAGTCCAGTCTTTTCGATAACTGAAAGACCTGCAAATACTTTTCGAGCGCAAGTTTCTGAATCCCGTAGCAGCAGATGGGATTTGTAGGATGGCTCTCGGGTATGGGCGTCTCCTGCGCGACTCCGTAGACGGTGCCGCCCGACGACGCAAAGACGACGCGCCGCACATTTGCCGACACCGCGGCTTCGAGCGTGCGGACGCTCGCCAGAACGTTCGACTCGATGTCGTAGGCAATGTCCGATGCGGAGGGCACCGTGGTGCTCGCCAAATGAAAGACGATCTCAGCGCCTCGAAGGGCACGAGCACATGTGTCGGAGCCAAGAGCGGCCGCAATCCACTCCACATCGCTCCACCAACGTTTCACAACGCCAGAAGGGGGCCCCGATCTTGAGATCGAGCGCACCGTCCAACCGGCCTCTACGAGTTGACCGGTCAGGGACTTTCCAAGCAGCCCGGTCCCGCCCAGCACCACGCAGACACGCTTAGACATGCTGTTGCTCCACGGCGCACTCGGCCAATCCGCGATAAAATCCTGCCTCGATGGCCTTAATCTCCTTGCCCCAATCCGTACGTTCCGCAAAGCGAAGACCCGCTTCCGTCTTGAGCGTGCGTAGGCTGTCGTTTTGCAAAACCTCCAATATTGCAGCTGCCAGTGCTTCAGGAGTCGGCGCCGCTAGTTGGGTTGTGTCTTCATTGAGCAGCCATTCGACATTGGCACCGCGATTGGACACAACAGGACAACCGCACGCCATCACTTCAAGCGGCAGCAGAGACAAATTTGTAAATGACAGGATGAGCGCCGCAGTGCAGCTACGATAAAGCGCCGCCAATTCCATGGGGCTGAGAATTCCTGGTGAAACGGTCGGAAATGGCAACTTCATGCCCCGGTCAGAAGCTCCCACGAATACGAACTCCGTTTCTGGAAGTTGTTTCGCTATCTCGGACAGCGCCAAAACTCCCAGCTCGAATCCCCGCCTCGGGGTGATCGGACGAGCATAAAACAAGATGCGTTTCTTGCCGTCGGGAAAGGTGCGTTTCCCGGCTGGAGAATATACGTGGCGGTCGTAGGAAAAACCGAAGGCGGAAGAATTCATCTTGAACTCTGAGTTCAGCACATCGGCGATCCACTGTCCACCGGTAATTCCATGGAAGCCCCAGCGGTAGGTTTCTCTGGCAAGCTCGGCGATACTGCCGGGAGCATAAAAAAGATATTCCAAGTCCTGCACGAAATAAAATTTTCTCGCAGTGTTCGACAACGCGCGCGCCGCGTATGCCGTCTGCCACGACGATGCGACCAGCGCATCCGAATCCGCGACCTTGCCGTTAAATATTTCTATGGCTGAAGTAATGGGAAAATAATCCCGCCGGGCCACGTTAGTCATGGATTCGGCATCAGTCGCGCTATCACCAACAACGTAGATACGATGCCGGTGTCCCCACTGCTCCAGTTGATGGATGGCGCGAAAGATATTAAATAAGCCACCCACACCTGGGCCAACTTCAGGAATGAGCCACGCAATGGTCAGTTCCTTGGCAGAACTCGCTCGCAACGTCGGAGGCGCATCCTCGGTGAGCACATACGAGTAGTCGCCCAAAACATCCGCTGTGAAACCGACCTGTGTGCGCAGCCAGCGCAGAAGAGCCTGCTGAGATCCATCTCGCCATCCGTGTTTTGAGATTGATTCCCATAGCTTGCCAACTTGGGATGCACGAAAACTCATGATGGATTTCGGAGACGGCGATTCGGGGATTGAGAACTCATTGCATCACGACGATGCGGTCAGTTCGGGCCACCGATTGAGCTGAATCACGCAAAAATTATCGTAGCATATTGTCTCTCAGCCGATTCGCTGCACTGACGACCCCGCAACGGAACTGTCGCCGTAGGAGAGAGTGGCTGATCGTTCCTATTGGACGATCACGTAAAGTGCAGTCTGCTGACTTACGCTACCCGAGGTCGCCGTTACCGTTACCGTATACGTACCCGCAGGCGTCCCTGTGGTTGGAGATGACGAACCACTGCCTCCTCCGCAACCTGCCATAGCAATGAGGACAACGACAATCGTGGAAGCTGTCAGAACCCCAAGTCTACGCCGATTGCTCACGAACATGAGTCCAGAGGCAAACAGAATCGCTATCCACACCATCAGCGTGGGACCTTGCGGAGAATTGGCCGAAGGCAGCATCGCAGCGGCTCCCGGGGCGGTCGTACCTACTGTTACGGCGGGGGTTTGAGCAGTACCCGCCGTTAGGTTCACCGATGCCGGGAGGCTGCATGTGGGCGCTGGCGTCACCACTGGCGTAATGGTACAAGTCAGGTCAACCGTCCCGCTCCAACTGGTTGAGCTAAGTAACACGCTCATGGTGGCGCTCTTCCCTGCACTGACTGTGGGTGTCTGGAATCCGACGGGGGGAGCGATAGTAAAGCTTGGGAGCTCCGGAAGCCCTGTGCCGTTCAAAGTAAACATGTGCGGGCTGCCCGGATCATCGGTCACCAGCGTCAGTTGTGCTGTTCGAGTACCGGTCGCACGTGGGCCGAACCCCACGGGGATTGCACCTGATGCTCCCGGCGCCACACTGAACGCCGGGATGGCAGCACATGTGAAGCCGCCTATTTCGTCGATAAGGGTACAGAAGTCGCTGCTGTTCGTGCCTGTGATCGTGATGCCCGACGAGACGTTCAGTGGCGCCGTGCCGATGTTCGTAAAGGTCACGGACATGTTCGACAAGTACGAAGAACTTCCTATTGCGACGCTGCCGAAGTCCAGGGGATTCGGACCGGACTGAAAAGCCGGGATGCCCGACGTTCCTTGTAGCGCCACGGTCTGAGCGGCCAAGCCGCCGCCAAAGCTCAGGTTCACCGTTGCGCTGCGCGCTCCTACGGCGGTCGGCGTGAACGTAACCAGGAACGAGCAGTTGGCTAGCGGTTGAATCGTGCTGGAGCAACTATTGTCCAGTGTCGCGAAATCCCCGGGGTTGGTGCCCGCAAGCGCGATGGAGTTGATCGTCAGTGCGACATCGCCGAGGTTGGCCAGCTGCACGGTGAAAGGGACGCTCGTATTTCCCGGCTGCAACGTAGTCGGGAAAGTGACGGCGCGCGGATTCGGTACCGCGACGGCAGCGCCTAAAGTCTGCGCCCACTTCTGGACGAACATCTCTTCCTGGACGTTAGCTCCGGGGAGTGTCTGGTACGCTCCAACGGTAGTGCCAATTCCGGGGATAATGCCGTGGCCGGCTGGATCTGACGTAAAGTTGGCCCATGCTGCGACATAGAAATTCTGGTTCGAATCAGTTGTAATTCCGAACGGATTGAAGCCTCCTGGAACGGACCAGACTTGCTGTGAGTAGACAACGGCGCCTGTGGGGTCCAGCTTATTCAAATTGAGCGAGGGCGCTGGGATCGCGTCCGTTGGGAGCGCACCGTTGCCCACGTAAGCTGCTCCGGTACTGTCGGTCGAGATGGAAGCGAAAGGCGGGGTGCCGTAATAGTACGCATCTACCGCTTGGTATCCGACCATTTGATTAGCCACCAGGTTGGCGTAGACTTGATTTCCGCTGGAATCGATTTTCGCCACAAAGAGGGGAAGGGTTGTTCCGATACTTGCATTTGTAATACTCGGTGCGCTCCCTCCGGCTAGATAATCGGACCCGCTTGCATCCATCGCGATTGCCATCCCTACGGATTGGCTGCTCGGTCCAGGCAGTGTGGTCGAATAAACCAAGCCGGTACCATCGGCTTTCACTCTGGTTAAGAATGTGCTCGTTCCGGAAATGATCGCTCCGGTGGTCGTCGGGAAATCCAGCGAAAACGTGCCACCATCGACGTGGGCAACCCCAGATGAATCGACAGCGATACCCCCCGGTGTCTCTCCGATGGTCCCGCCAAGATAGGTTGAATAATCAAGCGCCGAACCATCAGGATGGACTTTTAACACGAAGCTTGACGAACTGGTCTTCCTGGTCGTCTGGAAAGCTCCCGCAGTCGTACTGAGGCCACCTACAGAAAGTACGTTGGTCTGCCCTGCGACGGTGCCGGTCAGGTACATCGCTCCGCTCGCATCCACCGCAATCGACGAAGGCACGGGACCGACCGTGTCCACCGCGGACGACTGCACAAGGAACGTTGAGTAGACCAGGGTGCCGTTGGAATCCAGCTTGGCAGCAAACGGTTCTAGACACCCGACGTACTGGCCAGAATTAGCTGAGCAGAAGCTAGTTGCGCTGTACACGCCTGCGGTCGTTGGGAAGTCCGGCTGCAAGGTCATTCCCGCGATGTAAACGTTCCCGGTTACATCCAATGCGATTTCCTGGCCGGCGACAAAGGTAAAAACTGCGTCATATTGTCCTTTCCCACCCAAACGAGTCTCATACACCAGATTTGAGCCTGTAGGGTCGAGTTTGATCACGAATGCGCTGTAGGTACCGTCGCTGCCATAAGTTTGACCGGTTACATAGGCGGCACCGGTGCTATCGGCGGCAATCGCAAACGGAACATCAGGGCCGTCGGAGGCCGGATTTCCAATTTGTGCAAAGGTCGAATACACCAGCGCCGGATCGATCACCAGCGCTTGCCGCTTGTCGTAGTTTCCAACCTCAAACGCGACGTGGTTCCTTCTCACCACATATTTTCCAGCCATGCTGCGGCGAGAGTCTCCTTCTCCCTGATAGAGGGCAGGCTTCTTCAGCAGAGCCACATTCCCGGAAGGGGTCCGGAGTTCGAGCGCATCCTTTTCTGTTCGTACCTTCGCGCCCTCGACGCGCAACGAAATGGGCCTGACGCTCGCGCCGGGCGCGACATCAAAATCAAATTCCAACTGCCTACGATTCCCGTAGAACAATAAATCCACGCCAGGATAAATATCGTGATAGCGCACCTGACGGAATCGGCGCACGTCCGTCTTCCATTTTGCCGGATCGTTCCCCAGATAGTAGTTCGAAATTCCCGGCAACAAATCTGTCCCCTGGGGCTCGGCATTCTTGTCCGATCCCACCATCTTGATGCGAACCTTCTCCGGAGCTGAACTCTTTCCGTGCTTCCCTGGAAAAATCAGAACCAATTCTCCGTTTGACAACCATGCCGAATATCCACCGAGATTTGAGATGAATCGCGCGCTGGAGTCGACCTGCCCCACGTTCTCTTCAAAGGCGAGAGGTAATGCGGCGTACTTTTTCAAAGTCACGCCTCGTTGCGAGCTACCGGCCTCACCGATCGGGCTGGCAGCAAGTTGGCGTGAGTCGGCCTTTTGCGCATCGAAATGGGCTGCACGGGAGGTCCCACTTCCAGCGTAGGTCGAAATAACCTGGCCTTGGGCAATCCGGATCGAGAAAGAATTCAGGAGTGCTATGGCAACCAGAGCCCGAGTGACAAGTACCGCGAACGGCATCGACGTTTTCATGGCGCCCCTTCAACTGAGATCGAAACCGACAAAACCAACCCCAAATTGCTGCCTGACCAGAGCTCGCAAGCAGCTCTTACTTCACTGTGACGTTGAGCTCAATGAATTGGCTCACGGTGCCCGAAACTCCATTCACCCTCACAATATAGGCACCCGGAGTCGTCGGTAGGCCCGGTGGAGGCGGAGGCGAAGACGAAGATCCGCCGCCACCGCAGCCAATCATCGTTATTAGCGTCAATAGTACTGTTGAGGCTGCCAGTACCGGCAACCGTCGTCGAGAGCCCACGAACAGCAGGCCCGCCCCCATCAGCGTTGTCCATACGATCAAGATTGGAACTTGCGGAGAGCTGCCGGGCCATCTCACTCCGACTGCGCCCTCAGCGGTGCTACTAGCGGTGGTACTAACGGTGACCGTAGTAGGCTGAGGCGAACCCGCAGTCACAGTAACCGACCCAGGAACGGAGCAGGTCGGATTGCTCTGTCCAGGAGGGATTGTTGGACCGGCGGCGATGAGACACATTAAGTTAACCGTACCGCTCCAGCTCGGCGAACCCACCACCACGCTGAAGGTAGTATTTTGGCCCGCCGTCACCGTCGCTGAGGTAGACGACCCTGTTGCTGGAACAATGGTAAATTTAGGAATGTTTTGGCCGCTGGGCGTAGTGTTTAGCGACACACCAAGGCCCGATACTCCTCCAAAAGTCCCCACCGAGACCAAATCAGGTTTTCCATCGCCATTCATATCTACAGCGAAGCCACCGAAAACGTTGGGAATCCCAACGAATGGGCCAAAGGTGCCATCTCCATACCCCAGGTCGTATCCGAAGTTGTATCCCTGACCATGGCAGGGGATATCGCACTGAAGACTCACGGCATCTAGTCTCCCATCGCCGTCAAGATCGGCCATGGCGATAACACTCGTGCCTTGAGTTGTTCGATCCCATGGGCTCAACGCCGTAAATGAACCATCTCCTTTACCCAGAAAAATCTGTACCGGGCCAAGGTAGGGGTCATTGCTGACGACCAGATCGGCATTGCCGTCGCCGTTGAGATCTCCTGCGAATACGGGAACGGGATACGATCCACTGGTCTGCACATAAAGCACGGGCTGGAACGTGCCGTCTCCGTTACCTAGCAGAGCAATCACGGCGCTGGCTTCGCCGATTGCCACGTCGAGATTGCCGTCGTTATTGAAGTCTCCGCCGATTAAAGTCAAGGCTGGTCCGGAGAAGGAATTGACGGATGTGGCGAAAGTGCCATCTCCATGCCCGAGCATGACGCCAATTGTGTTGTCCACATTTGTCACAACCAGGTCGAGATTGTGATCATTGTTAAAATCTCCAAGCAGAACGGAGCCTGGAAAATTACCGAGCGAGATCGAATTGCTGAACGAGGTGGTGGCAGGAGTTCCAAAGGTGCCGTCGCCATTGCCCAACAGCACGGTTAGAAACCATCCGGAGGTACCCGAACTGGGCACGCCAAAGACCAGCAAATCGAGCTTCCCGTCGCCATTGACATCGCCCGCCAGCATCGCTGTCACCGTCTGGGATTGAGAGATGGAATAGCTATTCGCCAGCACCATAGCACCCGTGCCGTCTTTCTTGTTCAGAAGGATATTGACGGCATTGCTGCCGCTAGCCGCGGTGGAAATCATCGCGAAATCGGTGAACCCGTCTTTGTTAAAGTCGCCGTTCACGACGATTCCGGTGCCAGAATTGACGACGACCTCTGGTGTGCCCTGAAAACTTCCATCGCCATTGCCCAGGAGAATTGAACCGCCAGTGGCAATATCGAGTTTCCCGTCTTGATTGAAGTCCGCAACCGCGGTCACACCCCCTTCTGAGTACGAATGCGTGGGGGGCTGAAACGTTCCGTCCCCATTGCCCAGGTAGATTCCTGTGCCGAACCCGTTTGTGTCGAGTGCCAAGTCAAGCTTGCCATCACCGTTAAAATCGCCCACTCCCACGTCCAAGAGAACCTCGGAAGTAATTAAGTTCGACGCCAATATTACAGGTGCCTGAAAAGTTCCGTCCCCGTTGCCCATCATGGTCGCTATCTCAATCGAGCTCCCAATCACGAGATCCAGCTTTCCGTCTCCGTTCAAGTCGACGGCGAAGGCCTTCGGGAAAGCAAAGATAGGGATTCCGACTGACGTAACCGAGGGTTGGAAAGTTCCGTCGCCATTGCCCGGGAACACTACAACCTCACCAGTCGTAAACGTAGAGTCGGAGAAAATGACGGCGACATCGGGTTTCCCGTCGCCGTTGAAATCTGCAACTGAAAAAATAGCCGCGTCCACTCCCACGGTCGTACCGATATCGTAGGACACCCCGGCAGCGAATGTTCCGTCCCCCTTGCCGATGTAAACAATGAACGAGCTATTGAAAACCCCCACCACATCGGCTTTTCCATCGCCATTTAGGTCGGCCGCGAAGACGTTATTTGCTAGCGTCGCATTGTCGGTGGTGTGAACCGGCGGCTGGAACGTGCCATCCCCATTGCCCAGCAACACGTATAGCGTAACGGCTCCGACTTGCAATATGTCGGCCTTGCCGTCGCCATTAAAATCGCCTACACCTTGCGCCCCGCCCGGAATCGCAGGAAACGTCTTGAAAGTTCCGTCCCCGTTGGACAGACTCAGAACGCCGGAGGAAGTCATAATGTCCGGTTTTCCATCGCCGTTGAAGTCGGCAAGGTAAGCGGTTCCCCCTCCTCCGGCAAACGGTATTGGAGCAAAGAAGCTGACCTGGCCGTCTGCCGCGCAAGTAGCGATGGAAACAAGAGAAGCCAGGATCAAAAGGGCCCGAGTAGCTGTATCTGCTGAAGTTCCCGACGATTTCATGGCGCGCCTCTGACTTGAGATGAACCAACAGGTCCGACCCGAATACAAACGACGAAGACACGTACGAAGCGATCACTGAGGCCTTCAACCCACACTTCGACCGTTAGTTTCGAACTGTATGAAATTTAGAGATTGAATTGGCTGAGGGAGCAAATTAGCCAGTAGCGCGAGGATAAGCGTTGGAGGGACACCGGTCAACTGGAACTCCGTCAACCAGTCAAACATCAAGCGATGCAAGACTCTCGTTACAGCCGGCTACGACCTTGCGGCACGAGGCAGAGGCAGCGCGTACAAAACAGAAAATTCTGTGAGAGTCAGCCTATATCACCGTTTGTGGCAGGCTTTATCTCAGAGTGACCAATATTTCAATCTTTCCCTTGCCGCCGAGCAGCGGCTGTAGTGCTTTACCGATCACCGCACCCGAGAGTCTGGCCCGGTCGGTGCCATGCATTGCGTAACCTGGTGTGGAGGAACTCACGAGCAAATCGCCCCGCGAAATCGGACCATTTTCGGCGCTTACTTTGCATGGGACGATTCCTACCATGGCCATCGGAATTTCTTCGCCCAGTTTGGGATCTTCGGAGCGATGCGGAGTGCCGACAACGCCGGGCTTGCTCGAATAGATGCCTGAAACCAAGGTCGAATAAGGCTCATTCGCGAGTGCAAATTGCCGATTCGATTGCGCATCTATAGCCATAACGTCGCCGGGCTCATACTTCGCCCGGGCACCTGCAGTACTAACAGATTCGGCGAAATCTGCGCCGCTGACTTGTGTTCCGCCATCGAAGAATCCTTTTCCAGTGCTGTCAATTCTGGCGCGAGTAAAACTCTTGTAGGCCAGCGGATCGTCGGCGCCCCCCACTCCAGAAACTCCGAACTGAAAGCGGTAATTGTCATTCATATCGCGCAGCGCAAACAGCATATCGCCGTGGCTGTTGTGCTGGTAACTGTCTCCCGCAATCAAAACGAAGCTGCGCGTGCGATCAAGAACACCATTCGTCAGCGTCGCGTACGCGGTCGTGAACACTCCGCCCGCGTCCACATTATCTTCGGCCCAGAACTGCCCGCCTCCCTGGCAGGAATCCAGCGCCAGCCAATTGTTTTCGTTGTCGGCACAGCGCGAATGATTCAGATGAGCGCCCAGCCAAACGCTGTTGATCTCAATGCCGCTGGGATAGTCGATGTTCATGCCATAGGCATAGGGCGTTATTACGAAATTCTTGTTCGGAGTGGATTCCGGGGGGTGTGCGTCATCAATTGTCACCGCGTCCGGAACACAATAAAAGTTCGCTTGATCGGAGGCAGATTGTGAACTGCCTGTTCGTTTGTCGCAATAAGATCGAGACAGGCGAAAGTGCATTTGCGAGCCTGCCTGCCGCTCGAAACCCGAGGCGACGTCATTATCGTCGGGAACAATTGCGGCCTCCCCGAAGTCGGCACCATTCTGGTTGCTGGAGAATTGGGTGGGACCTGTGCTGGTAATCGGGCTACTGGCAGCCAGTCGATTACAGCCCAAAAAACTAACCGCAACCACCAATCCTCCAACTGCGATCAACACAGCAATTCGCGTAGGACTCATTTAAAGTTCCCCTGAAGTAGATTGTTCTGTCCGATATCGGGATGCGTGCCGTAAAAGCGCCGGATCAGGCTCAAACACTCCTCGCGACCGATGCTGGCTTCCCGAAGAACCGCTTAACGCAGGAATTTTCCGGTGAAACACCCTTTCGATCCCGAGTCGCACATTTTACTCAAATCGGCGACTTCATGCCAGAAACCAGAACGGGGCCCGTAGCATCTAGACTCAGAGTATCGTTGAGCGCCGGTCGGGTACGAAAACACGGCAGGTCTCTGGCGCTCGAAGTTGTGCGGGACCGAACGGAGCAAAAGATCCCCGCATGGCTGCGGACGAGTGCGCCTCGATAGAGTCTGAAGGCAGATCATGGCCACAGGCTTCAGAGGCCTAACCATGCGGCAAGCAGACCGCTAGTCACCCGCTTCTGCTGAGAGTACTTTAACAAGTTCCGGCGCATCGACTTTCTGTGCCAATGCCGCCATAACTTGAGCGCCCAAACCGTCCTGCTGGAGAGGACTTCCATACTGCTGCAAAAATTTTGCGTTGCTGTATAGAGGCAAGTGATAGTCGACAATCAAACCGTTCTCGAAGGCTACTTTCAACTCGTTAATCCCGTCCTCCAGAGTCTTCGAGCAGAAAAAGGCTAGATGATCCCTTATCTTCCCAAACGAAACCCGATAATTCCGACGGTCGGAGTTGTTGATGTATTCGACGCGCGCATCCGGAAATACGCCGAGAATCTCCTGCGCTACCTCGCTCAAAGTATAGTTCAGCCGATCATCGCCAACGTTGTAAATCTGCCCTCCGACTACCTCGGTCGGTGCTTCGAGGACTCGAATGACTGACTCGGCCGCATCACCAACGTGGAGGAAGGGTCGCCACTGTTGTCCGTTAAAGATTGTGAGCACTCCGTCTTTCAGCGCTTTTGCGACAAGCAGATTAACTACCAGATCAAACCGCGGACGGGGAGAAAGACCAAAAATGGTTGAGAATCGAAGGATTGTCGGACAGAAGCCATCGCCCTTTGCCGCCAGGAGCTCCCTTTCGGAATCAACTTTGGTCTCGGCATAGAGAGAAACCGGACAAACCTCGGATTCTTCATCCATCAGTTCGTCGGAAGAGCCATACACGCTGCAACTCGACGCGAAAACAAACCGCTTCACGCCTTCACCCTTCGCGACTTCGATCATCATTCTGGTGGCAGCGTAATTGATTTCGCGTGCGGTTTTTTGATCACGATCACAAGCCGGATCTCCGACAATCGCAGCGAGGTGAACAACAGCCCGTACCCCTGCCATTGCCTGAACGACATCGCGAATATTACGGCAGTCGCCGTCCAGGAACTTAAAACGCGGATGTCGCATGATCTCTTCGATCGGCGACGAGCCGTAAACAAGACTGTCGAGAACTCGCACGCGGTATCCACGCTCCAATAGTCTTCTGGCCACGATAGCGCCTATGTAACCCGCGCCTCCGACAACCAGAATCGTTTCCGGTACTGGCACCTCCACAGGATGCCGATGAACCTGCTCGCTTTCGAAAGCCCAATACTTCAGCCAGCGGATGCCTGGCATTGCGATGACTACAAGAATGGAAAACACCGCCGCCGCCAAATAAGGTCGATTCGCATCGGCGGGATACAAGACGGTGCTGATCGTCATTAACGCAAGTACGCTCAAAAAAGCTGTGGTTGCTGTACGCCAAAGCTTAAGCGTCATGGCGGTGGCGCGCCATGCTCGCGTATAAAACCCACTGATCGCATAGGCGCACGGAAAGAAGACGGAAAGAGGCAAGAAAAACCTGACGTAATAGCTGCGAAGCGACGCAAGATCAGCCGAAATGGACTGAGCAGGCGCGGCTTTGAGCCTCAGCGCTACCAGCAACAAAGCAACCAGCATCGCGAAGTGGACTGTGGCCAGATCGGCAAGAACCCGCACCGACACATCGAACAGGTTGGAAAACCACCTCTTCTTGATCATAGTTTTTTCTTGATCATATTCTTTCTAAAGGACTTAGGCAAGCTAAATACCAAGCTAAACACATAGACTGGATTTAGCCTCACTCCAAGATTCAACCCCGCAGAAGCAGAAAAGTTTGGAATATCTGTAATTTTATCATTGGATCATTTGTCGATACATTGACAGACTCGGTTCATGACGCAAATGGTGCTCGCGCCGATGTCTTGGTCGAAAAACGGGGCCTGCGGTGTCACTCAGCGAAAAGCCACGCTGGATCGATCATTGATTGTCCTGGAGGAGTCATGCCCTGCGATATTCAAGACCTTCGCGATCACTCGCGCGGTATCCTTCATATCATTTTCGGATAACGTCGGGTGAACCAGAAACATTAGACTCGTGTCACCGAGTTCCTGTGCGACGGCAAACCGCTTCGCTGGACGAAGTTCAGGGGTAAAGGCTTGTTCCAGGTAGATTTCGCTGCAACTCCCTGAGAAACAAGGAATTCCTTCCGCTACGATTGCGGCAATAACTCGATCTCGCGTCCACCCGCGTCGTAGTTTTTCCGGACGGATGAAAACGTAATACTTGTAATAGGAATGGCCTATGTGATCAGGTGGCTGGACCACGCGCAGAGTGCTATGCTTGGCAAACGCCTGACCGATGATGTCGGCGTTCTTGCGCCGGATCTCAATCATCCGAGGGAGCTTTCTCAAAAGCACTCTGCCGAGGGCAGACTGAAGCTCAGTTAAACGCCAGTTCGTTCCAAAAGACTCGTGAAGCCATCGATAGCCAGGCGGATGCTGGCGATCATAAACGGCATCATAGCTCTTACCGTGGTCCTTGAAGCTCCAGGCCATTTCCCATAAGTTCTTATTGTTGGTCGTGATCATGCCCCCCTCTCCAGCCGTAGTCATGATCTTGTCCTGACAAAACGAAAACGCGGCAACATCGCCCAGGGAACCAACTGGGCGGCCCTTGTACGTAGCCCCATGGGATTGCGCACAATCCTCAATTACGCGCAAACCGTGCTCATGAGCCAAGGTCAGAATCGGATCCATGTCGCAAGGCCACCCCGCCAGGTGGACGGCGATGATTGCTTTTGTCCGAGGCGTCAGTACGGCTTTTATGGTTTCAGCGGTGAGATTCTGACTGTCCCGGTCAACATCGGCCACGACCGGCGTAGCGCCTCGCATTACAGCACAACTGGCAGAGGCAATGAAGGTGCGGCAGGGTACAATGACTTCGTCGCCGGGACCGACTCCAAGAGCGTAGAGTGCTAGTTCCAATGCCACCGTGCCATTAGCCAATGCCACCGCATACCTACATCCAGCGTATGCGGCGAACTCCTGTTCAAATTTCCTGCCTTCATCGCCAGTCCAGTAGCTGACTTTTCCCGATCGAAGTACTCGTTGAGCAGATTCGATTTCGTCCTCGGCGAAGAATGGCCAGGATGCAAATGGAGTCTGTCGGATCGGTTGACCGCCATCCAAGGCGAGTTGTTCCCGGTCCTGCAAAGTCATAGTTTCCATGGTAGCCATTATCCTTAAAAGGGACGAAGCAGTCATAGTCAGGAATTTCGACGAACACTGGCAGGTACCCCAAATGCAACCACTCCGTCAGGGACGTCACTAACGACTACGGCCCCTGCTCCCACGATGGTGCGAGCACCAACCGTAATGCACTGAATGACGACCGCTCCCATTCCCAGTTGCGAGAGCACACCTAGTTGAGAAGCTCCCCCCATCGAAGCGTTCGGGGCAACATGCGCAAAATCGCCAATCTTCACATCGTGGTCGATCGACGCAGACGTGTTAACGATAACACCATTACCTATCATGGCATCAGCATTAATTGCGGCTTGCGCCATCACGACCGTGCCGGGACCCAACCGAACTGCCATTGACACAGAAGCCGTAGGGTGGATGATAGTCGCCAATTCAGCGCCCCAGGCAAGGCAATTCTCAGCTACTTTCTGTCGGGCAAAGTTGTCACCGATGCCGAGTGCCACAATCACTTTCGCCTTCGACGCTTCGTGTTGTAACCACAGTCTGCCACCGAAAACCGGCAGTCCAAGAACGCACGTTCCCAGTAATTCATCACGGTCATCGATGAAGCCCGCAAAATCCGCATTCTTACCGGCCATCAAAATGTCTGCCACGACCTTGCCGTGGCCGCTGGCTCCGTAAACGAATATTCTCGCTCGATTCATCAACTACCCTGGTTACTTCCTTGAAACTCCGGCATGGTGGCGTGACCGTTCTGCGAAATGCCCTCCCTCAGCAACACTTTTCGAACCGTCTTCAAGATGATTTTTGCATCAAGCCCAAGGCTCCAGTGGTCGACGTACCAGACATCCAGCCGAAAGCGCTCCTCCCAACTCAGCGTGTTTCTCCCATTGATCTGCGCCCATCCAGTGATACCTGGGTGCACTTGGTGGCGACGAGCTTGCTCTGGTGTGTATCGCTCCAGGTACTCCATAAGCAGGGGCCGCGGGCCGACTAAGCTCATCTCGCCCTTCCACACATTCCAGAGCTGAGGAATCTCATCTAGGCTGAAACGGCGGAGAATTCGTCCTAACTTCGTGAGCCTTCTTTCATCGGGAAGAAGACGGCCTTGGGAATCTCCATCCGAAGTCATCGTGCGGAATTTTAGAAGCATGAACGGCTTTCCTGCATATCCCGGACGCATTTGGCGGAAGAAGACTGGACTACCCATGGCAAGTCGCACGGCCAGCGCAAGGCCAGCCAGTAGTGGCACAAGCACGAGCAAAGCCAGCGTGCTCACTACAAAATCAAAACCTCGCTTGATCAACCCACTCAAAACTCGTGAAGGCCGATGAGCAAAATCTGTGGAATTGCAATTGGAGTTTTCCGGCCGCGGAATTGGCAGTCCCTTTTCGCGCAGCAGAAAATGAATTTCACGTTCCAGCGCCTTCCACACAGTTTCCTGCCGAAACTCCCGCATCACGCGTTCCCTTCCGGCATTACCCATCTGCAAAGCCATCTCCGGATTCCCGATCAGACGATTGAGCGTTGAAGCAAGGGAGTTCACGTCTCTGATCGGTACCAGTATCCCCGAAACGCCATCCTGGATTGAGTCTCGGGAACCGGTCGCGTACGTTGTAACTACGGGCTTTGCTGCAGCCTGAGCTTCCAGTACCGTATTTGGAAATCCTTCGCGATATGTTGGCAGCGCCAGAACGTCCATGACGAAGTAATACGGGGCGGGATCCTGGACCATCCCAGTACAGACGATTTTCGGATCTTCTTGGATCGCTTTGCGAATGTCACCGGAAACCGGATCGCCTTCCTCAAAGTCGCCTACCAGCAATAAACAGAGGTCCGGACGTCGATCGCGGAGTCTTCTAAATGCATCAATCAACTCAGATATACCTTTATCGAGCGTGAAGCGCCCCACAAAGCCAATCACAGAAGCATTGCCTGGGATCCTTAGGTCGTTCCGCAGGAGGTTGGCCTGCTGGAGTCGTTCGACGGTGGGAGCGAATCGATCGACATCGACACCATTGCTACTGCCGGAGGCCAGAACAACGACTTTCTCTGGGTCCACAATACCCAAAGCAAGAACCTTTTCGCGGAGACTGCGGCTTACGCAAATCACGCGGTGGGCGCAGCCGCAGGCAATACGTTCAGCGAGAACTAAGTACCAACGCTTCCATCCCGTGCAGGTTTCACTACGAAGACCGCGCAGCGTATAGATGCGGCAAGGCACACCGTTCAAGCAAGATGCTAGGCCTGCCAGCAAACCCGCCTTCGGAGTTCCGACGTTGGTGACCGCAGGACGGAGGCGCCGCATGAGACGCCAGAGCCTCCACAAAGAAACCAGATCTCCAAGGCCACTGATCTCGCGGGCAATGGGTACGGCATATGCCTGCACTCCTTCGTTTTCAGCGGCTTCGTAAAGCTTTGGACCGGGAGAACAAACCACCGAAACGTCGAATCCGGCTTCTCGAAAGAATCTCGGTTGGCCCCTCGACAAGCCAATACTCATATCCGCAGTCCCCACCTGCATGTATCGAACACGGGGAAATCCGGAATGTGTCGCAGGAGCTTGTTTTCCAGACATAATAACTTAAAAGGCTGAGAGACTTCAGGTTAGGCAACAGGATAAATCCTGCGAGTCGGTCATCGAGGTAGCGCGATTTGTCTCGAGCCAGGCTTGGAACATCAGCACGTCCCAGAGACAATATTGCCCTGATCCTTGACCTGCCAGGTGCAAGGTCCAGACTTTTCGGATAGGCGTAGGGTTTAAAAACCCCTCGCTTTTCAAACGGCGTTCGTCGAGCAAAGCCTCAGCCCAATCACGAAGCGGACCCAGGAGCCAGGTTTCGAGGGGAACGCCAAAACCTGCTTTTGGCCGATCTACTAGCGCTTTCGGCACATAACGATAGAGAAGTTGGCGGAGAAGCCATTTTCCCTCGCCATTGCGAATTTTTAACGAGGACGGAAGGGACCAGGCAAATTCAACGATCCGATGATCGAGGAAAGGAACTCTCGACTCCAGGCTGACAGCCATACTTGCCCGATCCACTTTCGCCAGGATGTCATCGGGCAGATAGGTCACCGCGTCAAGAAACATCATTTGCTCAGTGAAATCCAACGATCCCACAAAGCCTTGCATCTCGTCGGGCTGTTGGCGCTCTGTAGCGCCGATTACGACGTCTGCTGGATCAGCCCAATGCGACGTATGTTTCATGTACAACGATTCCCGATCCTTGACGGGAAGCATCTCCGCAATCTTATGCAACTTCAATCCAGGATTTCTTAATTTGGCTTTTTCTGGGAGAAACGTAGCGCAGAAATGGAACAGCTTATCCCATGATTGCGGCGCGATAGTGCGGATGGCGTTAGCCGCAATGGATCGTGCCCCAGAAGGAAGCCATCCGGTTGCATTCCATATCCGACTGCTCCACACATGGCGGTTATATCCACCAAACAACTCGTCGCCACCATCGCCTGAGAGTCCCACGGTTACGTGCTTGCGAGCCATCTGAGATACGAGGAAGGTCGGTATTTGTGATGAGTCTGCGAAGGGCTCGCAATACATCGTTGGCAGCTTCGGAATTACGGACAGAGCTTCGGCGGGGGTGATATAAAGCTCGGTATGTTCAGTCCCCAGGTGGCGCGCGACAGATGCGGCACTTCGTGCCTCGTCATACGCTTTTTCATGCAGACCGATGGTGAAGGTCTTCACAGGCCTAGCGCTCTGCTGCTGCATCAGAGCAGTGACCGCCGCAGAATCTATACCGCCCGAGAGGAGACTCCCCAGCGGAACATCCGCCAGCATTCGGATTCGGATAGCGTCTTTCAGCAGCACATCTAGCTGGTCGAGGGCTTCGTCGTCAGTCCCGGAAAACGGTTGTGCTTTTCCGCGTGCAACGCTCTCGTGCAAAGTCCAATATGGAGTTGGGGATACCTCCGAAGCCACTTCGGACGGAAGGCTGAGTAGAGTACCCGGAGGGAGTTTATAAATTCCGCGATAGATCGAATGCGGAGCTGGCACGCAGTTGTGCCGCATGTAGAGCGCCAAGGCATCCCGGTCGATCTCGCCTAGAAACTCCGGGTGGGCACGCAAAGCTTTCAGTTCAGAACCAAAAATGAATGTGCTATCCATCCAGCCATAATAGAGTGGCTTCTCTCCCATTCGATCGCGGCTGAGATGCAAAACGTGTTCCTGGCGGTCCCAAACGGCGAAAGCAAACATGCCATTGAACCGCGGAAGAGACGCCTCGACACCCCAGCGGTCAAAGCAAGCAAGCATCACTTCGGTATCGGATTGTCCACGAAATGCCCTCGAATAATCGTCACTCTGTTCGAATTCCCGCCGCAACTCCTGGAAGTTGTAAATCTCACCGTTATAGGCAATAACGAATCGACCGCTTGCGGACACCATGGGCTGATGACCGGCGCGAGATAGATCGAGAATACCTAGACGGCGGTGCCCTAGCGCCACGCCGGCAGACGGATCGACCCAAGTTCCTTCGCTGTCCGGACCACGATGCCGAAGAGTATCGGACATTCTCTTCGCAACGGCGCGAAGATCCTCATCCGAAGTCTGGCGATGGAAATCGATAAAGCCTGCGATACCGCACATTTCAGATGAGCCTCTTCATTTTCCTAATGACAACTAGCAATTAGTCAAAAACGGCATTCCCTTGGAGAATCTCCTGCCATTGGGAAAAGCCATACTCCAGTGTATAACTTGCCGCAACCTTGGTCCGCCCCGACCTCCCGAGACTCATTCGCAGTTCAGAGCTTCGAACCAGTTCGTCCAACTTTTGGAACCATTCGTCATCGGACGAAGCAAGATATCCATTCGTGCCTTCTTCCACAATTTCGCGGTTCACACCGACCGGCGAAGCCACAACCGGCAAACCACAGGCCATATATTGAATCAGCTTCAGGCCGCACTTGCCGCGCGTGAATTCGGTATCGGGCAGGGGCATGATTCCGATGTCGCATTCCGACAACAGTTGAGTTTCAGTCTCTTCGGCCCACGGGAGAACTTCAGCACTAAGACCATCAGTGGGGAAATCGTTCCCTGCTCCAACAAAACGGAATCTGAGTTTTGGATGGGGAGCCTTCAATCTTTTCATCACTGGAAGCAGGGCCTTCAACAGATGCGCCGTGACTGGTGTGCCAATCCAGACCACGCGAATCGCGTCGGCGGCGTTAACAGTAGAACGCTCGGGATAACGGGATAGATCAACCACCGTGGGTATCACTCTTACGTGCTGCGAAAACTGTCGTGCATAGTCCGCCAGGTAGCTGTTCCCTACAACGACGGTTTCAGCGGCCGCCATGATTTGCGGGATTCTTTGGCGAAGAGTAGGCCAACCGGAATATTTGCTGTAGGCGTTGTCGTCATAATCCACGAAGAATCGGGAATTCCTGCGTTGCAGAGAGTTTTCGATGAAGTTTGGCAGGAAGGGCAGCATTTCCTGTTCGGAGATGACAGCGTCAAAATGCCCCATCCTCAGTGCGCGGAGAATTCGCCGCCCATAGCCAAAAGCAAGAGGCCGCCATGGACGCTGGCCGGTTTTGTAGAGATCCTCCAGGTAGTTGTCGTCCAGCAAGGGATAGACTTCGACCTCATGGCCGGCACGCTCAAACAGGGGCACATACTGCCAAATGCGATATCGACTGCTGGCACCCCGGGAACTATATCGCGGAAGAAACAGAATTCG
>Ga0210410_10001882_pt1 | contig 19251 bp, 20 predicted proteins | sample IncBWC4MmetaG_FD_161058 | JGI IMG/M metagenome (GOLD analysis project Ga0210410, IMG submission 161058) | Forest soil microbial communities from Barre Woods Harvard Forest LTER site, Petersham, Massachusetts, United States - Inc-BW-C-4-M | ecosystem: Environmental > Terrestrial > Soil >... | reverse complement strand
CGATCTGTGGATCGCATTCCGAAATCCAATTTGCTCCCATTAATTGAGAAGGCGGCGAAGCTCGGGGAGTTCGATGAGATCATCCCGATCTCCGCGCTAAAAGGTGAAGGCGTTGACCTTCTCCTCCAAAAAATAATCGCGAACATTCCCGCCGGCACGCCACAGTTTCCCGTGGACCAATACACCGACCAGCCAGAGCGGTTCCTGGCGGGCGAAATCGTCCGCGAGAAGGCGATGGAGACCACCACGCAAGAAGTTCCGCACGCGCTCGCGGTGCTGGTGGACTCGTTCGAGGAGAGCGAAAAACTGATTCGCATCCGAGCCACGATCTACGTCGAGCGCGAAGGGCAAAAGGGAATCCTAATCGGCCGTGGCGGCGCTTCGCTGAAGGAAATCGGCACTGTCGCGCGGAAAGAGCTGGAAACGATCCTGGGCACGAAAATCTTCCTCGAGCTGTACGTGAAAGTGCGGAAGGACTGGCGCGAGAATCCGCACATCGTGCGCCAGCTGGACTGGCATCAGCAGCTCGAACGAATGGCAAAAGAGTAGCAAGTGCCGCGTCTCCCTGGCCGAGCCGGTCACCCATAAGAGAACGTATCGCGAGTTTTTCCGGCCGGCAATGCACTTCAACTGCCAACAGGCGCGGGCATTCGAACGCAACGATCGATTCCCCCAACTATTTCTCGACTTTCAAGTCGTTCGTTACCGAAAATACTCCCGTAAACCGAATTGCTTTCGTTGGTTCATTGCAGCTTCTCAGGCTCAGTCGCGAAAATGTTCTATCTGATCCGGCTTATGGCTGCAGAGTGCTTGGGGCCTCAGATTTTTCCGAAGATTTCTTGTTCTTCACTTTCTTAGGCTTCTTGGTTTTCGTGTCCGGGTTTTTCTTGATCCAATTGATTGGATTGTAGGAGTGCGAAGTATCCGAACTCTTTGCTGCATTCTCTGAGCCTGCGCCCTGTGCGCCGGGCTCTTGCGCCGCGACTCCAAGGATGCTCGACGAGACAATCATCACAAACGCGGCGAAGACGAAACATGGGTTTTTCATCTTTGATCCTCCGAAGGCCGGGAAATGCATCAGCCTTCAGTAGGCCACGTCCTGTCAGAATGCCGGGGAATTAAAGCAAGGTACTACTCGAATTCGGCAATCCTGACCATTCGATCAGGCCAAACCCTAACGTCCAGGCAGGTCGCCGAGACTTTCTCGAAACTGCAGCTTTCCAGCCCAGCGCCTTGTTATTAAGAACGGCAAGCCTTCATGTATGTGGGCTTTTCTTCCGATGCGGCTCAGGCCTACAGTTGTCACGATTCAGTATCAGCCCGAGCTCGCTCGCGGTGCACGATTGCGGCGAAACGGTTGAACGTTTGGCAGAATTCTGGAGTTTCTACATCAATGATAGAGCAGACGCGACGGCACTACACGCGTAAGACGCTGAACCCGCTTCCCTATATCAACCTACCGTCCGGCAACGGAGGCCTGGTGCTCGATATTTCAGAGCAAGGTCTCGGGTTTCGCGCCATTGCTCCCGTGGAGCGGTCAGCGCCAATTCCTTTTTCGTTCACGTCCGATTCCAATCTCATCGCTGGTATCGGTGAACTTGTTTGGTTCGACCGTGCGAAAAAAACGGGTGGCTTGCGATTCACTCAGTTACCCTACGATGCCCTCGAGCAAATTCGAAAATTGCCCGAGAACTCAAGCCTGCGACCGGACATCAGCAAGGACTTGACCCTGCATATCCCCCCGCGGGAAAAATCTCCGTCATGGCACGCAAACGTGCGAAGTGCTTGCGCCGCACTCGTATCGGAGATTGCAACTGTGCTCGATGAGCTCATGCCGGAGTCCTTCACATCGAAAGTGCGAAAGAGTTGGCTCCCCGCGCTGCGGGATGGTTTGGCGAAATTGCGCGCGCTCTTTCCGAAGGCGTACCTCCAGAAATATGACCGGTGGCTATTCAAGACAGCGTATGCGCTATTTCTCGGTATTTTGGCGTCGACCGTGCTTTATGTCCGCCACCGCGAAGCAGGTGAATTGCTCATCAGGCTGGGAACGAAACTCTCCGGTGGAGCCAACGCGGTAACACCCGCACCGACAGTTGCCTCACTGGTTCCCCGCGTCGACGATGGCTTTGTCAACAGATCAAAGGTAGATGCTCCGGCATCGCAGCCAATTTCGCAGCCAGCAATTACAGCCACGCCGAAAATCGCTCAAGAAATCTCAGCAGGACCGGCCGCACCGCAGGTTCGGGCGACTACTGCTCGTCTTGAAAAGCCTGAAGCCAACGGAAAGAAGCTAGTCGTGCAAGTTGCGGCGTTGAAGGAAGAGAGTGACGCCCGCGAACTGACCAACACGCTGCGGCATGAGAATTTCGAAGCGTTTGTCGGCACCCTTCCGGTCGATTCACTCTATCGGGTGATGCTCGGCCCCTACGACGACGAAGCGTCCGCGCGCGTTGTACTCGATAAACTCAAAAAGGCAGGCTTCAACTCCTTCATCCGGCGGGAATCGGGCGCCGAACGCCTCGGATCATGATGTTGTCACTTTTTCAGACTGCTGCGGCCGGATTCCGGATTCTTAGTTTTTGGGAGGGTGCTCCAAAATCCCGGCTTGGGAATAATAAATTCGACCGCGACCTGCGTCTTGCCCATCAAGGTTGGACCTAGACTGGCGACACGGCAGAGCAGTTCCTCTTCTAAGTTTGGGTTCTCAAGGTGGATAATCTGCTGAATCTTTACCGCAGCTTCGAGAAGTATCAATGCCCCATGGTCGCTCACAACTATGGTGTGTGTCTTTTCTGAGATGGATTGCTTGTCGGCATTCCGGAATCGAACGATGACCGGGGTCTTGTGCAGGACACGCTTACTGCGCCGGCGATTCCGCAGTGGGATTTCAGTAGGGGGTGCGATCGGCATGGGGGTAACCAAGCAACTCTAGCGGTACTCTCAATATCCGAGCTCTAGCTGCGCTTCTAACACATCTCGGGTCTAGTCGGGACTGAAAACTCAGTTGTTACGATCTATTTTAGACGAATCGTCAGTGAAACTGAGTTTTTGCAGGAGCGGAGTTGCTGTTTCATGCAACGGTTCTCCGCTACCTAAATAGGCCAAAATGCCAATTTCGCTAACACGGTGCCATGGCAGGGCAAGTCAGTTCGTTCCTGTCAATCAGTCGGGAAGTCGCGACCGCAAGACTTGGTGGCAACGGGGCGTATATCGGAACGCTTTCGGCTATTGGGCCGAGGAATCTGCCGCTTTTTCCCCCATAACCCACGCTTTCATATTCTTCCAATCCGCATCGTCCTGGGAAGCGAATTGCCGGCCTCCCTGGTGGGTGTCAGCGATGCCGCCCGCCTCCGGCGCCAGCGGCATTCGCAGAAACAGGCTTAAGTCCGGGTTGCCGGGAACCACGAGTTTCGAGACGACCTCGAAGTTATGGCGAGACTGCTCCTCGGTCCAAAAGCTTGCTCCGGTCGGCAGCATCTCCAGGCTCAGCGGGCCGCCGCCGTGACGCATGACTTGATGGCACACGTAGCAGCGGGCGTGCTCGTCCGACCGCTTCTTCAGGAAGATTGGCTCGACGCGCGTTTTGAAAAACACATAGTCCAACTCGGGAGTTTTTGCGTCGGCGGGCGCCGCGGTCTGCGCCCTCGCGGAGGGAATGGACGCGTACAACAGGACGGCAGTCGCTAACACGAAGCCGGTAGAAATTATTTTGAGCAGAACTGACGAACGCATAGACACCTCAGATTTGATTCGTGTGAGCGAAACACGACAGGCTGAAAGCCTGTCCTACTTTAGGGCAGTACCAATGTGCTGATTCGGTCGGGCATTTCGTGGACCGGGATGCGCGTGATCTCTTTGATCGAGGTCGCGTCGATCGCGGTGACCGACTTGGTCCCGCATGTGGAAACGTAGACAGTCTTGCTGTCCGGAGTGAACGTTACCCAGGAGGGTCCGCCGCCTCGATTCGCCTTTCCCGGAACCTCGGTTTCAGGCAAGGAGACGTGTCCCATCAACTGGAGGTCGGGAAGAGAGTAGACGAAAACTGCATTGGCCGGCCGACTGTTGGTCCAGAGCGTCTTGTGGTCCGGCGCGATGCCGATGCCGTGGCTGATGCCTTCGCACCCGGGAGGAAACCCCGAAGGTTGGTCGGGATTCTTGATTCGCGCCACTTCCTTGTGGGTCGCGAAATCCACCACGGAGAATCCATTCGTCCGGTTGAGCTGCGCGAAGATCCGGTTGCCCGAGCCGTCGGGATTACTCTCAATGATGACGGGGAGCACTCCCTGGTCGTACTGAACCTCCCACGCGATTTCCATCTTTTGCAGATCGAAGACAGTGATGAATTGTCCCCCCGGTGAGCCCGCGGCGGCAAACTTGCCGTCGCCTGTCAACGCCACGTCATGCAGGCCGCGCCTCACGGGAATACTCTTGACCTTCTCCAGGGATTTGGCGTCGATGATGTCGAGCGCCCCGGCGTCCACCGCCTCTGTGCCGGTATTGCGAATGCAAATGACAATCAGCTTTCCGTCATTCGTGACGCCCGCGTCGTTGGCCCAGCCGCTGAGAGGCACCTTTTTGATCGTCTTGCCGCTCTTTCGATCCCTCACGTCGAGAACGTCTTCGCTCCGGCTGGTGATATAAAGCCGGCTGCCATCGGGAGAGAATCGGATCACTTCGGGCGATTCGATCCCTTTGATTACCTCCACGACTTTGTTCGTCGCAGTGTCAATCACGTCGATGGTGGTGCCGCCTCGATTCGCGACGTAGATGCGGGCCGTCGCCGCCACTACAGGCAGCGCTGCGAGCATCACTCCAAGCGCTAGCCATGCCTGCGTTCGACCGCGGAAATACTTTTTCAATGTGGTGGAATTCATTGTCCGAAGGCGCTCCTCACCCTTGGCGCAGAGAGTAGAGCGGGGCGAACCCCAAGTCAAGCCATGAGTGTTGAGAAAGTCTTGAGGCGAGGCGCAAAAGGATCGCTCACTGGCACCCGGTAGTAACTACATGAGGTCATGTCACAAGCAACTCACAACAGCGTAACCTCTCGGCCGTTCTCGCCGTATACCCTCGGACGGAAGGAAGCGGAGGAGGCCGGCACGACCATGCGAAGAGCACTGGCGGTTCTGGTGGGGGTCGCCCTCGCGACTTGGCCCAGCACGGCAGGCGGGGCAAACATGGGGAATCGGCTGGAGAACTGCGGATTGGTTCTCGAAGAGGTTCTGAACGTCCCGGAAGACATTCCACAGCACATCCTGGATAGAGCCGAATGCGTCATTGTCATCCCCTCGGTTGTCAAGATCGCGTTCGTTGTGGGCGGCAGCTATGGCCGGGGAGCGATGACCTGCCGCGGTGGCGGCCATTTCACCGGGCCATGGGGCGCGCCTACGATGATCGCTCTGGAGGGCGGCAGCGTGGGTTTTCAGCTCGGAGGGGAGGCCACTGATTTCGTCATTCTGGTGACGAATCCGCGCGGCGCGACTACCATCTTGAAGGACAAGGTAAAGATTGGCGCTGGGGTCTCCGCGGCGGCCGGCCCGAAAGGACGAGATGCGGAAGCGGATACCGACATCACACTCCGAGCGGAGATGCTGACCTACTCGCGTGCTCGCGGGTTATTTGCCGGGATATCGCTCGAAGGCTCGACTCTGCGCCCTCACAATCGGGCCAATGAAGACGTGTACGGCAAGAAGGTCAGCGCAACCGATATCGCGCTGAAAGGGGTAGTGCCGATTCCGCCGGCGGCGCAAAAATTCGTGGCGGTGCTTGACAAACGCTCCCCCAGGAATAACTCCGATCCGAATTCACTGAAGTAGTCGCTCGAAGGAGAGCCCGAACGATGGAAATACGCGCGGATTCCTTTCGACGAATTTCCCTGTTGATCACGATCGCATTCCTACTCGGTGCACGGCCGGGCAACGCACAGACACTGGATACCAGCTTGGTGGCTGAGGATCTTCGCCCAGCGAACGAAGTCATCCTGGACCATGAATCCGCCGCGGAAAACCCCAAGGGAATTACGAACGAGCAGCGTTTGAGGTGGTTCATCGAAAAAACGATTGGGCCCCGAAGTCTCGTTGCCGGCATTGCGAGCGCGGGAATCGGGACGGGCCTGGGTAGGCCCCGTGAATATGGCGCCACTGGACACGGTTTCGATCGACGCTATGAGATGCGATTAGCAGGTTTGTCCACGGGAAATGCCATGGAAGCGACACTCGGAGCGATATGGGGAGAGGATCCGCGTTATCACCGAGTGCCAAATGAGCCTTTTGGCGGACGCGTGCGAAACATCGTCAAGATGACTTTCGTGGCTTGCCGCAATGACGGAAGTTTTTCCCCGGCCTACGCCCGTTACATCGGGATCTCCGGCAGCAATTTCCTTGCTAACTCCTGGCGAGCACACAGTGAAGCCAACTTCCATGACGCGGTTTTGCGCACTTTCATTGGATTCTTGGGGAGAATGGGAAGCAATACCGTTCAGGAATTTTGGCCGGACGTAAAGCGACGCATATTCCCTGAGTAACGACTTCATTCAGGTCGTGCAATTGACAGCTGAGAAGCAGCGGCTTGGTTTTCTTATCTCATACCTGCACCCAACCACACGAATTAGCGCTGAATTGTTGCAGCCTCCACGTCGATCGGATACCTCTAACGCAAGAGTGCAGCCGCCACGGCCTTCATGTCCGGTCCGGAGATGTCGGGATTAGGACCCAGGGGAAACGGCGGAATCCCATTTCTTGCGATGAAAGCGGCCCGCCAACCCGCCTTCATTGCGCCGAATACATCCCACGCGTGCGCCGCGACGAGCACGAGGTCTGTGGCCTTAACGCCCAGGTGCGTGGCGGCGCTTCGGTAAACTTGTAAATCCGGCTTGAACCGATGCACGGTTTCGACGGAAATGTTTTCATCGAAGTAGCTCGTCAGGCCCGCGCTTTGAAGCTGTGCCTTGACCGCCGTGAGAGTAGAATTTGTCAGCGTGACCATCCGAAACCCCGCGGCCTGGAGTTGTTTCAGGCTTTCCGGCACTTCCGGATGCGCGGGAAGCGAAAGCATGCCCTGCAGAATACGAGACATATCCTCGGACGGTATTTTCACTCCTCGAGTACTCGCGAGCATTTCCAACACCGCCCGTCCGACGGTTCCGAAGTCCGAGTACGCGTCCGCCACGGTCACGACCAGCGAGTAGTGCAGAAGAAGCGAAAACCACTCGTCCAGCGCCTTGCCGTCACCAAACACGCGGACAAAATGCGGACGGAGGGCATTCAGATCGAGCAGCGTCTGGTTGACGTCGAAGACGAGCACTTTCGGTCTGCCAGGCACTCCTGTATCTCCAGATTGCGCAACGGCATCGCTCGAAGGAAAAGCGCCTGAGCTTCCGCCGCCGGTCTCGGCCAGAACGCCTAAGCGGCCAGCCATCATGACGGGCCCTAGAGAAGACGCGGCAATCACAAACTTTCTTCTGCTGATTTTGGAACGCATCGGTCCCTCCCCTCGCACGGTCCAGCGATTCTATCTTTGATCCGTTAGTTTATTGGAATCTCTTCTAACAGAGCCTGTGCGATGCGCTGTAGTTCACAATCGGTCTCATCCGGGGAGTGTTCAGTGTTGCTACAACAACAGTGTGCTTAAAATGTTTCCGGGAGGATCCATGACCAGCCATCCGGAAAAGCAGCCGTTGGAGGTTCGGATCGAAAGACTTGAGAGGCAAAACCGGCTTTTCCGGCGCGGGGCGCTTACATGCCTGATCGCATTGGTGTCCGTAGGCTTGATGGGGCAGACGAAGCACCCGCGCAAAGCGGCCCCGTCCCCGGCGGCTCCGGTGGTGCCTGAAAAAATCGAGGCGCAAAGCTTCATCATGAAAGACAGCAACGGCAAAATCCGCGCAGAGCTATCCATGGCGGGCACAGGGCCGGCTTTCAAGCTGCTGGACGAGAGCGGGACCCCGCTGGCGACGCTTTCCCTAAATGACAGCGCCCCCCACGGACCCATGATGCTTTTTTCGGATCCCCAGCATCAGGCGGGCTTTTCTCTTAGCGTTTTGGAAGGCATGGGCTCGCAGCTGTCGTTGTCAGGCGCACGTCCTGACATTCAGGCGCGCATGGTAGTCGCGCCGGACGGAACGTCGCTCGAAATGTCGGACGCCGACGGCTTCACGACGAGCATCGGGAACGGAATGCAAGCGTCGAAAGGCAAGCAGCCAAAGAAAACAACCGCCGCGTCCGTCACCCTCTACGGCAAGGATCGGAAGGTGCTCTGGTCAACTCCTTAGACCGCACTGCTTTTATGCGCAACCAGATGTAACCGTTTGTGTTTGGGCAAAAGTATTGCATCCATTCAAGGTCTTGAACTAGATTCGACAATCAGATAAAAAGCGGTTCTTCGTTGGCAACCAAGACGCACGGCCAGTTTTCGAGTTTCGGCACAGGGGAACAGCTACGCAGTTTCGATTTGAGCGACCTTTTGCAAACCAAGTTCGTCTACGAGCATTTCGCGCATGCGGAATTTTTGGATTTTCCCGGTCACCGTCATTGGGAACTCTTCCACGATCTTTATGTGCTTCGGGATCTTGAAGCTGGCGATCTTTCCTTTGCAGAATGCCCTGATTTCCTCGGGCGTGGTCGCGGTGTCGGCCTTCAGCTTCACGAACGCGGCAATTTCTTCCCCAAACTTTTCATCGGGAATTCCGAAGACCTGGATTTCGCTGATGCTCGAACACGCATAGAGGAATTCTTCGATTTCGCGCGGGTAAATGTTTTCGCCGCCCCGGATGATCATGTCTTTCGCGCGGCCGACGATTTTGCAATAGCCGTCACCATCCATGATGGCAAGGTCGTCGGTGTGCAGCCACCGGTTCTGGTCGATGGCCGTTTGAGTTGCCTCCTGATTGTTGTAGTAGCCCTTCATCACGGCGTAGCTTCGCGTACATAGTTCTCCCAAAATCCCACGCGGAACAACCGTTCCTGTTATTGGATCAACGATCTTCACTTCCGTGTGCGGGAGAGCCCTGCCAACGGTATTGACTCGCATTTCGATCGGGTCGTCCGTCTGCGTTTGGGTGATTACCGGCGAGGACTCGGTCTGCCCATACGCGATCGTAATCTCCCGACAGTTCATTTCGCTCACAACTCGCTTCATAAGAAGAATCGGGCAGGGCGCCCCGGCCATGATTCCAGTACGCAACGAGCTGAGATCGAATTTTGAAAATTCCGGGTGCTCCAATTCGGCGCGGAACATCGTTGGTACGCCATACAGCGCCGTGCACTTTTCATTCGCCACGGCCGTTAAAGTCGCTAACGGATCGAAATGTTCCGCGGGGACCACCATCGTCGCCCCTGCGACAACTGCGGCGATGTTGCCCATAACCATTCCGAAGCAGTGATAGAAGGGAACCGGAATGCAGATTTTGTCCTCTTGCTGCAGCTTCATGCATTCCCCGACGAGCAACCCATTGTTTACCAGATTATGGTGAGTGAGCAGCGCGCCCTTGGGCCTACCCGTCGTGCCCGAAGTGTATTGGATATTGATCGGGTCGTCGAAGGACAAGGACTGCTCGCGGGCACGCAGATCGTTCTCGGTTACGTGATCACTCATCTTGACAAATTCTCTCCAGGCCCAGAATGACGACGGGGCCGATTCGCCAATCAAGATGAGTTCACGGAGGAAGGGCAGCGATTCAGACGAGACTGCCCCCGGTTGGCTCGTTCTCGCTTCCGGGCATGTCTCGAAAAAGATCGAGACAAAATCCGTGTCACGGAACCCTGAGACCATGATCAGAGTCCTGCATTGCGACTGTGCCAGCGCGTATTTGAGTTCGTAGGCTCGATAAGAGGGATTGATGTTCACGAGAATCGCGCCGATTTTGGCCGTCGCGAATTGAGCAATGACCCATTCAAAGCAGTTGGTTGCCCAGATTCCCACGCGATCTCCCTTTTGAACTCCAAGACGCAGAAGGGCGCGTGCGAATTGCTCGGTCGAGTGCTGAAATTCTGCGTACGTAAAGCGGCGGTTCTGGTGGCAACTCACAAGGGCGGGTGCATTGGGATAGGTGCGCGCAGCGCGGTCAAGAATTTGTCCGATGCAATCGCCTAGAAGGGGAGTCGAGCCGGTTCGGTGAGAGTAACTCAAAGGACGGGCCGTGTCCTTGCTCCGTCTGGACAGTGCGCAATGGTCCCCGGCAGCGATTGCAGTTCCTCCTGGCCGGACACAGTCGGTCTGAGAGTCAAGCGGGAATTCCGATTTGGGCCTCTTCGGGATTCTATACAGATGACGGAGCACATTCAACGTGTGCTCGATAGTTTCCGGTTACCGGTGAGCACCGAGCGCTCTAACCCAACCTGTAACCTTTTGAGGCGCGCACGCTGCACTGCGAGGAACCTCTCGGCCCGCCAAATCATTGACAGTGAGCTAATTACGGTTTGGCTGGAGAATTGCGACTAAGACCCTTGCAAGCAAGCGTTCGGGGGGACGCACACTCATCAGGGAGGATCCTCATGAAGAACAAAATGATGCGCTTCGTCTCGGCGTTGTTTGTAGTTAGCCTGCTCGCCATCCCAGCCGCAGCGTCGGGAAATCACGACAGCAACAATGGGCAAGCTCAGTGCAGTAAGGGGGGCAAAAGCACAGATAAGGGGCAAACCTCCAAACACGACAAGTCAGATGACGACAATGGTGGATCCAGTGGCTCTACGGGGTCGAACGGATCGACGGGTTCTTCCGGTTCTTCTGGTTCGTCAGGCTCCTCAGGTTCTTCTGGGGGGACAACTACGACGACTTTTTAAGACCTCTGACTTCCACGAGAAAACCTCGGCCAGTTCCGATTTCGAGCGGCGGAGATGCCGAGGTCGTACCTGCACTTCCAGTAGCGCTACGAGGACCTGCCGTCGGCGACGGCAGGTCCTCGTCCGAGTCGCGCCTGGCGAATATGGGGTTTCGCAGCTGCATACAGTCGTACATTCCGCGTTCTATCCTTTCTTCTTCCTGCAGGGTTTGATGCCCGCAAGGCTCGCCAGACGGTCTGGTTGCCTCCTTCCGCACACTCTACAACTTCCAGAGTCCGCTGCGGACCATCCATTACCTGGAAATTACGCCCTTTGATTGAACGAATCCAGGACGGCAACCCCTATCCGCACCGCGGTCACCCTCACGTTAATTCTCTTGACAATTAAATACTAAACGTTAACCTCATGGTCTCCGCGTCCCCGGAAACCAAGAAGCCGCGTTTGGTAACGAACCTCACATGATGAACGACCGTGCATGGTCGGAGAAATTGTTGCTTGCTTTGCTGTGGCTCCTGATTCTGGCTGCCGTGGCTCAGATTGCCCTGAAATACGTGCGGTGAGACTCAACCTGAGGCAACTTTCCGCTTTCACGTTTGGCGGTCGGGCTAATCTGACAGTCCACTCCCCAAAATCAAGCCTGTCGTCCTGCGCCAACCGCAAAAAGCAACACTCCGATAAGACTTATCAGGCGGTGGCCAACCTTCGATGCTAGGTTTTCGCGGATGTTTTTCTAGTGTTACAGTTTGAGGGTGTTGAACTGCTTTGACTAATGGAGATAACGGACTGTCCGGAGAATCTATGACGAATGATAAACCGCTCCCAACAACAAGGGAAAGGATTGGCGATGTTGCACCAAAGCTAGCCGATTTGACCGAAAAGGTGCTGTTCGGCGATATATGGGAGCGCCCAGGCCTGTCCAAGCGCGACCGAAGCGTTGTCACGGTTAGTGCGTTGGTGGCGATGAACCGCACAGAGCAACTACCCTTTCACTTGGGTCGTGCGCTTGAGAACGGGGTCACTAAGGACGAATTGGTTGAACTTATTACCCACCTCGCCTTCTATTCCGGGTGGCCAACAGCTATGTCCGCGATCAGGCTAGCGAAAGAGGCTTTCCAGGGCAACACAGATTCAAAGTAACCCGCCAATCACGGAGGAACTCTCATGACCGGATCGAGCCATGAAAACGCTCTCTTGCAATGGTCGGTGTTCATCACCAAGCGGCCCGGCCTCAACCGGGAGTTGCCGCCAGGCTACGAGTCGCTGGCCTGGGTACCCAACTCGTCCACGCTGATCTACGGCGAACGTGATGCTGTGCTGGTCGATACCTTCCTTACTGCCGAAGCGACGCGGGCTCTGGCGGACTGGGTCATGGCGAGCGGCAAGAATCTGACCACGATTTACTTGACGCATAGCCATGGCGATCATTTTTTTGGCATAGGGCTGCTTAAGCAGCGCTTCCCCCATGCACGAGCGGTGGCAAGGCCGGACATCGTGGAGGCCATGCGTCATGAGCTCGATCCTCCCCACTTCAACAGCTTCTGGAATTCGCGCTTTCCTGGCCAGCTCCCGGAACGGCTCGCGGTGGCCGAGGCACTGGAAGGAAACAGCATAGAGCTGGAAGGGCACGAGCTGGTCTTGGTCGACACAGGCTATACCGACACGGCTCTGTCCACGAGTCTGCACGTCCCTTCCATCGACTTGGTAGTGGCCGGGGACGTCGCCTACAACGGCGTCCATCCCTATATGGCGGAAGGCAATCCACAGTCTTGGACCAAATGGATCGCTGCCCTCGACAAACTCGAATTGCTGAAACCTCGCGCCGTGGTGGCCGGCCACAAACGGCCCGAGAACGACGATCACCCGCGGATCATCGAGGAAACGCGCAGCTACTTCCGGGACTTCCTGCGCCTCAACGAGGAGACGACGACTGCGCGCGAATTCTTCGACCGGATGATGAAGCTCCATGGGGATCGAGCCAATCCCGGTTCCCTGTGGGGCGGGGTGACGGCCGCCAAGGGGCACCATAGTTCAAAAACCGCTTCGCTTTGATTCAAGGCGCGAAAGTTCCCTTCACCGCACGCTTTGCATTCGGGAATTCTACCGCTCCGGTCGCCAGATGACGCTATTGCTGCGCCCCCAATTGAACTCGAAATTCGCGTTCGCTACTTCGTTGGCGTTGAGGGAAGGACAGAATTTTTAAATCGCCGATTGTACTCGGCCATGTCTACAGGCGAGCAGAGCAACTCTGGCATATCGAAATCGGATGGTAGCAAGTGGAGAGGGAACTTGTTGAGACCCAGCCAAGGTTGCGTATACATCTTGGGGTCGTCAATCGTAACGGTGAGTTCCATGTTGTCATGGTCCACCCGGTGAAAGCGTTCCTCGACCCGCAAATCTTCGCTGTGCGGACGGCCCGCGTGATCGAGCCAGCTTCTTGAATTCATCCCGACCGTCTCGACCACGAACGTGTAGTCGTCTACCCATTTGCCAACCGAGTACCCGTTCCACCGCGGGTCCGGGTCTTTAGGGAGTTCTCGCCCATCCGTCCAGATGGTGCGCCAGTTGCCGTACCATTGATTCAAGTAAATCACCTGGTTGGCGGTCTGCACGAGCTCGATGGTCCTCAATTCAAAAAGCTCCATGCGCGGGAACCCGATCGGATCACATTGGTCCAGTGGATCATTGGAGAGTGCGGCGGGGACTTGTCTTACGCCGGGTCCCGAGGGCTTATTGGCTTTGAGCGCCGCCAGCCCCGTAGGCGTATAAGGCAGAGGATGCTCAATACCCGTCTCGTCGAGTCGTCCTCCTTCGGCGCCGGCTCCCGCTTCTCGCGCTCCTTCGGTGGGTCCCTCCTTTTGCGCTAACAGCGCCGGGTGTTCAAAGGCGCCGTTTACCTGGAATCCTCCATCCAATCCTGCTGCGTCCCAGATCCCGGATAGGTCACGGCGCGGAGCGGGGGATGACTTTTTCCCGGTGTACGTGGACTTGCGCGGTGGGATATTGTTCCATTTTCTCGCCTCACCTCCTGCTGTTTGCGGCGCAGCGGTTTGAACTCGCAGAATGGATAAGAACGTCAATCCTGTAAGGAGAGCAAGGCTCAAGACCGCGCAGCGCTTGGACATTTCGGAAATCCCCCGTCACCTAGATTCCGACCTTTCGAATCAGTCTCCGACTACGGCATGCCAAACTCACACCAGCCCGGAACGGGTCACTGCACTAATCGTTGCAGTGCGAACACTCATCCGAGCGATTCCTCATGGCTTGAACTGTTTGCCGTTGATCACGATAAGGCTCTTTTGTGTTGCCAGGCCCGCGGTTGGTCCCGCGACACCGAAACGTCCGAAGGGCTGCCCGTTCTTGGCTGGAATGATTTCCACGATGACCTCATCCCCAGGCTTAAACGTTTTCTTGGTCCAGCCTACTTCGGTCTGGGAGAGTGGGTTTTGAGCTTCTATAGTCCAATGCAACGGGTTGCCACTATTGTCCTTGGCGTCGACCTCCAGGAATACATGAGGATTGGCCCAAATATAGTCCGTCACCGTTCCCTTTACCGTGACCGTCTTCGTCGAGTCGTACGACGCGTTGCCGTGATGCGCGAATAGCGGCACCGAAATGATCACACCACTCGCAGCGAGAGCAAGAGCCGGAAGGAATCTCACGAGTGACCTCCCATCTTTGGTCGGGACTAACCACAAGGCAAGTAAACCTGCCGCGATATTATCACGTTTATTCAGCATCTGACTGGCAGTCTCGCTAACGGCGCAGACACTGTCGGACTAACCTCAAGGCCAACGATTGCCCGGGCCAAGTCCTGATAAACGGAGCCAGCTCAACCGGTCGATGCAACACCCTTCTAGTCTGTTGATCGATAGCTGTTTTCAAAAGGACCTGATCTTTTGGGCTGTACTCGATTAGACCTAAACAGGGCAGTGTTTTTCTCGAATCAACGCTCGCGAACGAATTTAGTCATTAAAATACCTGCTGATAGGACTTTGGGTGAGTGTTGCGTCGACCCATTGAGACCACCGTGGTTATCGGAATATGGCCCAAGCCACCATTTCGTCGGAGGCATCGAAAGCCAAACGCGCAAATCGGAACGAGCTCTAGTCGAGCGGTTCGACCTTGACGATCGACGCGCCGTGGTTGCTGCCGATCCAAAGCGTGCCGGGATTCTTCGAATCGTCGACATATACACGGCGGATGTTGGTCGGGCGTGGCAGCATGTATTCCGTATACTGACCGCTCTTTATATTAAGACGCGCCACACGGTCGGTTAACATGGACCCGGTCCACGCCTCACCGTTGCGGTCGGCCACGGCGTCATACGGAGCACTCCACGGCGTTGGCACCTTCCACTCCGTTATATGTTCGCTCTTGGGATCGAACATGCCAATCGCGTTGCCCTGATATTCGGCAAACCACAACCGGCCTTCGCGATCGACGCGACCGCGCCGCGGGCGGGAGTCCGGGGTCGGAGTCCGGTAGACGGTCGCCTCCTTCGTCTTGGCATCGATCTTGACGATATTACCGGCCGAGAAATCGAGCAGATAGGCGTTATTCTGCGCATCTGAGTCGATTCCGTATGTTCCGATGCGCTTTCCGGTCTGCGGATCCTTGAAGCTACCAAGGTTCTCCATCTTGTTGGAGATCAGATCGAGCCGGTAGATGTTGCCGCCATCGGAGTTCTTGATCCACACCTTATTGTCGATAGGAGTGCCTTCGATTGCGATATGGCCAAGCTGGCCAGCGTCGGTGTCCCATTCCTTGGGGGTGGACCACATCTGGAACTTCTCGGTCTTCTTATCGAACTTCGCGATGGCGCTCTGGTACATCACGCCGATCCACGGATTGTCGTCCGTGTCGAATTCCAGATCAAGCGTGCCTTCAGGCCATCCCGGCTTGACAACCGGGATTGGATATTGCGTCACCTTGCCGGTCTTCGGATCCATTTTGCCGAGGAACATCTCACCGAAGTCGGAGTACCAGACGTTGCCCGCGCGATCGAGCACCACGTCGTGCGGCTGAATCAAGGGATTTGGCAAATCGTATTCGGTAATGATCACACGCGTGGACTTGCCCGTGAGCCGCGGCTGGGTTTTAAGAGGGAAAGTCCAGGTCGGCTCCTGGCTCAGGTTGACGCTGGCGAGCCATTCCGCGGTCTTCCTGCCGTTACCGCCGCGTTCCACATCGCGACTTGCAGTGCCGGCGAGCGGCTGCGGCTTTAGGGGAGTGCTGCCGGGATAATAGAGGCTCATCCGGTGGAAAACTTGCATGAATTCGTCGGCGTCGTGCGTCGACCTCATGATGCGCTCGAGCGTGTGGCAGGTGGTACAGTTGAGCAGGAAGCGCTTCTGTTCGTCCGTGCCCGGCAGGCTAATCAACCATTCGGCATTCGTCAGATGGGCGGGCAAGTTTTTCACTTTTCTGAGCTTGATCTCAGCCTTGGCTTCCTGGCCCGAGGCGACATCCGCAGCGCTGCCTCCGTCCGGCTCATAGCCGGCCGCGCGCGCTTTCAATGCGTAGTGTCCGGGTTCGAGTCTCGCGACCGGGAAAGCAAAGCCGCCCGCGGCGTTGGTAACAACGCTGACGCTGATTGTCGAGCCATCCTTCTTCGCGCTGACTACCACGCCCTCCATCGGACCTTCCGCAACAGAGGTGACCTGCCCGCTCAAGGCAGATGCCGTCTGAGGCTCCGCGTGAAGTCGAGGGGACGCGGTTTGAAGAAGAAAGGCAGCAAGAGTGCCACCGGCGACAAGCAAGACTCGCTTGGTTTCCATCATCATCTCCTCGCTTTGGAATATGCAAACCGGAATGATTAGCAAGAAAAAATGAAAGTGAAAGCAACCTGTTCGTCCTCCGCGCCACTCTGTCGATTGCGCCCGAATTACTGTACCGAAGAGGTCGCTTGTCCGTTGAACACCGCGTCGATCGCCGCTTGGGCGCATTTCTCACCGTCCGCACTCGACACGCCCATCGCGCCAATGACTTGGCCGTTGACCACGATAGGAAGCGCACCTGGTTGTGGGAAGTCGTGCATGAAGGTCGGCGCCAAATTCTCGCCGCTCCGGACCATCTTGTTGGTCTCCGAAGTGGGGCGCCGCCAGCGCAGGGCCGACTTTGCCTTCAACAGCGCGGTGTCGATCGCATTCATCGGCGCGCCTTCCATGGCGTGGGACTCGATGAGATTACCGCCCCAATCCAGAATCGCCATTGCCACGATCTTCTTGTTCTGCTCGGCCCAAGCGCTGCAGGCGTCCGCCAAGGCACGCGCGCCGGCACTCGATATGACTTTGATATCCCTGGTCGCCTTGAGGTCGCTGGTTCCTTGCTTCGCTGGCACCGCGCGCGCCTGCTGCTGGGCGTGCGATTGCACGGGTAGCGAGAGCATCAGTCCCGTGACTGTTCCTGAGATGATAAGAATTTTCCTCACGTCAACCCTCCTCGAAGCTGGTGCGCACTGGCGTTCGGGCTGCGTTTTTCCCGTTCCTTAGCGAGACTCTATTGATCCTGAATCTGCCATGTCAACACGTATTTGTGCGATTTAGACAAGATAACCATACCCGGTCGAGTGACGCAGCAACCGGAAGGAATCCCCACCCGAACTGGATAGGTCTTGATAAAATTATCGGAATGTGGGATTTCGGACTGAATCTCCGTCAAGGTTGTCTTTTCCCAGACGAACGGCGGACGCCTCAACTCTATCGGTGCATTATTGTCACGATGAGCACAACAGCTACGGCAGTGCCGACGAAGAGAAAAGGCACAAGCAGCCAGGGCAGAACGCGGCTTGTCGGCTTCCAGCGGGAGAGCATGTGTAGGACAAACAGCAGAGGCACTCCGCCTGTCAGCGCCAGCTGGTAAACAACGGCGATACTATCCAGGCCGCTCTGGACATCGCTAAACATGAGCGCCCTCCGTCCCGTGGTCCGCAGGATCGTAACGAGCCGGTAGTGATCAGCGCGGAGCAACCATGCCGGCGGCAGCACGATCAGCCCGATCAGCGCGGCTTTCACGGATGGATGCCAGCGCGCCATGGCGAGGAAATCCAGCACGTTCCTATAGAAACCATCCGGCGCGGAGGGGAGTGCCAGGCAAGCTCGCAACACGAGCAACAGTACAACCACGGCGGTCAAGCTGCCGATTTCAGCAGCGAGAAATAACGGAGCAGACTGGCCGTACATGAACCGCGGAATTTGCACCAACAGAACAAGGGCAACCCAACCCGCCGCGGGGATCCCAAACAAAGCGACCAACCGAAGGAAGGGCGATACCCGATCCAACAGGGATTCTTCCGTTTGTAACCTTTCTCCAGCGAAGGCCATAGCGGTATGCCGAGCTATTCATAGACTACCGCGATGCCTCGATGCGGCTGATACTGTGCGTGGGAGGTGTTTCCAGAGCTGTACTCCGATGGCCGAGGAATCGGGCGCTTTCGTCACTAGCAGAAACAAATCGATTCCCGGCGGTGTCCAAATGTATGACGGCGCTTTCTTCCAAGCGTCCGGAGCGGAAAGAACACCATGGCTCATTACAAAATACGGACCGGCTCGGTGATGGCATCTCCGAACATCATCCCCATGGCCGACATCATGCTGGTGCTGCTCATCATCTTCATCGTGGTGACGCCCATGTTACGGCCCGGCGTGCCGGTGGACTTGGCCAGGGTGACCAACCCCATCGACATGCCCAATGCGGACAAAGACGACGCCGTGATCGTGGGCATCGCTCGCGACGGCAGCGTGTTCCTCGGCAACACAAAGATGGCGGCGGACGATATCTCGTCGCGGGTGCGCGATCGGATTTCCGGCAGGCTCGACAAGTCTGTCTTCATCAAAAGCGACGCACGCGCGAAGTACGGCGATGTGGTGAGGGTGGTCGACAAAGTGCGGTCTTCCGGCGTCGACAGCGTCGGACTGCTCACCGATAAAATCGAGCGTCGGACGGCGTTGCCACCCACATGAGCTTACCGAGAGTCGCTTTGATTCGGCGACCCTCTCTGCAACCAACATTTTGCCAAAGCAGAAGGTAAGCGCGGCTGACGTACCAGCAGAGGAGCAACGGCTATGGGAATGGAAGTGGGAGAGAGGCACGGCGGGGCAATGGCCTCGATGAACGTGGTTCCGCTGATCGATATTCTCCTGGTGCTCTTGATCATCTTCATGGTGATCACGCCGCTGGAGCCGAAGGGCCTGGAAGCGCTGGTGCCCCAGCCTTCGGGCGACGTCGACCGACGCACGGACTACAAGATTGTCGTCGTGCGGGTGCTTGACGACAATCACCTGAAGATCAACGAGGATTCGGCAACGTGGGACAATCTGGGCGAGCAACTCAATAACATCTTCAAGCTGCGCGCCGAGAAGGTCGCTTTCCTAAAAGGCGAAGATACCGTCGCCTTCGCCGAAGTGGCTCGGGCCATTGACGTCATGCGCAGCTCGGGTGTCGAAAAAGTGGGCTTGATGACTACCAAGCTGGAGGC
>Ga0210410_10001881_pt1 | contig 19253 bp, 18 predicted proteins | sample IncBWC4MmetaG_FD_161058 | JGI IMG/M metagenome (GOLD analysis project Ga0210410, IMG submission 161058) | Forest soil microbial communities from Barre Woods Harvard Forest LTER site, Petersham, Massachusetts, United States - Inc-BW-C-4-M | ecosystem: Environmental > Terrestrial > Soil >... | reverse complement strand
ACTACATGGCCTCCGCGAACGACACCCCCAAGCGCCTCACCAATTTCAACAATGAAATCGCTTCGCTCGCGCTCGGCAAATCCGAAAAGATCGAGTGGAAAGGTCCCGACAATTTTCACGAGGACGGCGTGCTCGTCTATCCCCCCGATTTCCAGAAGGGCAAAAAGTATCCGTTAGTCCTGATCATTCATGGCGGTCCGCAAGCCTCGACCACCACGCAATTCAGCCTTCTTCCGCAGCTCATGGCCACCCACGGCTACGTCGTCTTCGAACCCAACTATCGCGGCAGCGACAATCTCGGCAACGCCTACCAGCGTGCCATCTGGAATGACGCCGGCGACGGTCCCGGCCGCGACGTCATCGCCGGTATTGACGCCGTCAAAAAACTCGGCTTCGTCGATGAAACGAAAATCGGCGTGACCGGCTGGTCTTACGGCGGCTACATGACTTCCTGGCTCATCGGCCACTACCAAATCTGGAAGGCAGCGGTGGCCGGCGCGCCAGTCACCGACACGTATGACGAATACAACCTGTCCGACGGCAACACCGGCGATCGCTACGCCTTCAAAGGTTCGCCCTTCGTCGGAGACAACCTCAAGGACTATCGCGCGCAATCGCCCATAACCTACGCCGCGCAAATGAAAACGCCTACGCTCATTCTGCACGATACCGGCGACGCGCGCGTAACCATCACGCAAGGCTACTCGCTCTATCACGCACTCAAGGACAATGGCGTGCCCGTCAAATTCATCGCCATCCCCGTTCCCGGCCATTTTCCCGGCGATCCCGTTCGCGCCATGGACACCTTCCACTACTGGATCGATTGGATGGATAAATATCTGAAGTAAGAATGAACCGTCGCTCGCTCGAAGCGAGCCATTGTAGGGGCGCAGCACCGCTGCGCCCTCGCTCGGTGACCAGGCTCAAGCAAGTCATTTTGAAATTCACAGGAGAAAGTTCCATGCATCCAAGGCTGAGTTTCTTTCTTCGGACTGGTTTTTGCGCCGCTTGCGTCTGCGTCCTGCTCGTGAATCTTCCTTCCAGCGCCGCGCAAGGCTTCTCCAGCGCCGATCTCTCGCGCATACGATCCGTTAGCAACGTCCAATTCTCGCCTGACGGCCATCGCATCGCTTACACCGTGATCATGCGCGACCGCCCCGGCCGTCCCTACAGTCAGCTTTGGCTCATGGATGTCTCCACCCAGAAATCCACACGCGTCGGCGGCGACAAAGATTCCGGAAGCGGCCCGCTCTTCTCCCCGGACGGCAAATGGCTGGCGTTCGCCGGAAGACAAGGCGAGAACTGGGGCCTTTTCCTGGCGCACGCGGATGGCTCCGACGTCACCTTTCTTGCTCCGTGGAACGGCACCAACAGCCCGCTTCCCGGCACGGGCAAAGAAGTCACCTGGTCGCCCGACGGCAAGCAGCTCGCCTTCGTCTCTTCCACTCCCGGCGCCGAAACCACCGAAGCCACCGGCGACCCCATGGTCATCACGCGCTACCTCTACAAGCCCGACGCCGGCGAAGGCATGACGCGCTTCAACGACAACCAGCGCCTGCACATTTTCACGATGGACCTGGCCACCAAACAAATCCGCCAACTCACCCAGGGCAACACCGACGAGCATTCCATCGATTGGTCGCCCGATGGCAAAGAAATCCTCTTCGCCTCCAACCGCGAGCCGAATCAAGATGAATTTTTCAATTACGACATTTTTGCGTTGCAGCTTTCGGACAACAGCATCCGCCGCCTGACCGCCACCGAATACAACGAGTACGAGCCGCTCTGGTCGCCCGACGGCAAGCACATCGTCTATCGCGGCACCCGCCGCGGCCTCACCGATCGCGAAACCACCATGGAAGACACCCACGTCTGGGTGATGAACGCCGACGGCAGCGACCGCCGCGAAATCGGCGCCGTACTCGACAATCGCCAGGGCGCGCCGCAATGGTCGCCCGATGGCCGCGCCGTGTACTTCACCATCCAGGAGCGCGGCAGCGTCCACCTCGTACGCCTTCCCATTTCCGGCGGCAAACCCGAATACGTCGTGAAAGACGTCGGCGCCGTCGGCGGCTGGTCCGTCGCCAAGGACGGCGCTCTGGCCTACGCCTTCGCGTCCCCGCGCGACACCGCGGAACTCTTCGTCAAAAACGGCGACGCCGCGCCACGCAAACTCACCGACCTGAACGCCCAGCTCTTTGCCGGAAAGCAAATCGCCGAAGTCGAGTCCTTCACCTTCCTCAGCAACGACAATAAATTCGAAGTCGAGGCTTTCCTCACCAAGCCTCTGGGCATGACCGCCAATTCCAAGCATCCGCTCATCGTCAACATTCACGGCGGTCCGCATGGTCAGAACGGCCCGGCCTTCAACATCAAAAGCCAGATCTACGCCGCTCGCGGCTGGGCCACGTTGAACGTCAACTTTCGCGGCTCCCCCGGCTACGGCCAGAAATTCGCCGACGCCGTCTTTGCCGACCAGGACGGCAACGAAGGCCAGGACGTTTTATACGGCGTGAGCGCCGCGGTTCGCCGCTATTTGTGGATCGATCGCGAACGCATGGGCATCGAAGGCGTCAGCTACGGCGGCCAATTGACCGACTGGCTGATCACCCAGACCAACGAATTCAAAGCTGCCATTCCCACCGCCGGAATCACCAATCTCATCAGCTACAACTACATGACCTACTACAACCAGTATGAGGAAATGGAATTCGGCCAGTTCCTCCATCAAGGAAATCTGATGGACGTGGCCTGGAAACGCTCCGCGCTGAAGCACGTGGCCGCCGCGCACACGCCGACGCTGATCCTCCACGGCGAAAACGACAACGACGTTCCCATCGCCGAAGCCGAACAATTTTTCATCGCCCTCAAAGACGTCGGCACCGAAACCGTTTTCGTCCGCTACGCCCGCGAAGGCCACGGCCTCAGCGAAACCAAGCACGTCATCGATTCCATCGACCGCTCCATCGCCTGGTATGAAAAACACTTCCCCAAGCCCGGCTCCGAAGGCACAACCAACGTCCAGCCCTGACCGGCTGAGGTGGCAAGAGGAGCCACTGCCCCAATTTCTAGTAGCGCGTCAGTTTCCGATAATCCGGGGAGTTACCCAAACCAACACACATCAGTTCTCGATACCAACAAGGCTGACCTGCCCGTGGGAGCATAAATCTAGACAGGTCCTCCGCGGCTTGGCGAAGGGTCACACCGTTGTTCTGGAGTGACGAATGTCCGAATTTTGGGTGCGAGGCGTCCTACCCTTTACAGGCATCGTGCTTGGCCTGTTCATCTGGGTTTGCCAAATCGCGTTGATCGTCTCGCTCGCCTCCCTTGGGTGCCACGTGTGTTATGGCTGGCCGTCCCTAACTCGATGGGCCTTCAATTTTATCTTTATTGGTGTCCCCACTTTGGTTCTTGCAACCAAGCTTGCGGGAAATTCTTGGATGGTTTCTGTTACGCGACTTCCACACTACTGTGCAGCCTTGGCGGGGGTAGCCGTCCTCGGTGGCATCTTTGTCCGTGTGGAACGGCACCAGACGATTGCTTTCCTTCCCACCGGAATCATTGGCCCGCTAGCCTTACTTGCGATTTTGACGTGGTGGCTGCGCACGCGAAGTGAACCAGATAGCGACTGACGGCTGCCCCTGGAAAAGCGTCCACAAAACAAAAAGAGCCCCGGAAGTCCGGGGCCCCTTTGTAATAGCTGTCTGGAACTCTCGCTTATGCCTGCGTCTCGCTCCCCGCAGTCGCCGCCGCCGCAACCATTTCCTCGCGGTCCGCTCGTTTGATACGCGCCGCCTTACCCTTCAAATCGCGCAAATAATACAGCCGCGCCCGGCGAACCTTGCCCTTGCCAACCACCTCAATCGAGCTGATCGTCGGCGAGTGCAGCGGAAAAATACGCTCAATCCCCACGCCAAAACTGACGCGCCGCACCGTAAACGTCGCGCTGGACGCCCGGCCCTTCTTCGAAATCACCACGCCCTCAAACGCCTGCAGGCGCTCCTTCACCTTCTCGCCTTCGCCTTCCTGGAGGCGCACGTTGACGCGCACGGTATCGCCCGCGCGAAACTCCGGAAGGTCTTTGCGCAGTTGCGCTTCATGTAACTTACGTATAACCGGATTCATGTTCCTGTTTCCTTTTAGACCCACTCAGGCAGGGCCAGCTCTTCAAACGCAATCCACAATTATAGACAAATATTCACAATTTACCTAGCGCAATCCGCCAGGCAGGGCTTTCGTTTGACATCTGGCACCCCCTAAAGCTATCAATTTACAGGTCCGGTTCCCGTTGGAAACATTGACATTCCATCGATGCCCGTAGGAGTTCGCAACATGAGCGTTGAAAAGAAAACCCAGACGAATGTGAAGCAAGCCGTACCGTTTTTCCATGTCTCCAACATGGAAGAATCTCTCCGTTTTTACGTTGACGGTCTCGGCTTCGAAATGACCAGGAAATGGAGCGACGAAGGAAAGCTTCGCTGGTGCTGGCTGGAGATCGGCGATGCGGCGCTGATGCTGCAGGAGTTTCGGAAAGAAGGGCACGATTCCTGGAAGCCGAGCTGCAAAGTGGGAGAGGGCGTGTCCGTCTCCTTCACATGCGAAGATGCGCTGGCGATCTATCACGACGCTGCCGCACGCGGAATTAAGGCCGGAAAAAATCCATTTGTGGGAAATGCGCTATGGGTCGTGCCTTTTTCGGATCCGGACGGCTACAGGATTGAGTTCGCAAGTCCCACGGACGTTCCCGAGGAGACCGAGTACTCACCACGAGACAAATAATCAGCGACTTGGCGTTCGCCTAAGCTTGCGCCGGCACCGAAGTACGTCGGCGAATGACGCTTTCCGCAAAACGCTCCATCTCTTCGAGTTGCGGGCTGAATTGCAGAAGAACAAGATCAACGCCGGCGGCTTCGAACTGCACCACCCGCTCCGCCACCTGCTCGGCCGTTCCCACCAGCCCCGATCGCAAGCCACGATTCGAAACCGAATAATCTTCCAACGAAACGCGCTGCTCCAGCTGCGTCCCCGCCAGCCATTGCTGGTAATTCGCATATCCGGCCGCGGATTGGTGCACGTCGGTAATCCGCCGAACCTCGTCCTGCGCTTCGCGTTCCGTCTCCCGCACCACCGCATAGCCCGCCACGCCGAATTTCATCGGCGGCAACTTGCGCTTCGCGCGCCGTTCCCGCAAATCCGCGATTTTCTTCCCCACATTCTCCGGCGGGTCGCCATGCATCAAGTACGCGTCACACTTCTCCGCGATCAGCTCTTTCGCCGCCGGCGATTCGCCGCCCGCATAAATCGTCGGCCGCGGTTTCGCCACCGGCTTCGGCTCAAGAACGTTGTCTTCCACGCGGTAATACTTCCCCGCATACGAAAAATGATCTTGCTTCCACACGCCATCCACCACATCGAGCCATTCGCTTGTGCGCGCGTAACGGTCGTCATGCTGTTCGAACGGCACGCCGTACTTCCGCGCCTCATCCGCCCACCACGAAGAAACCACGTTCAGCGTCAGCCGCCCATTGCTGATGTGATCGATATTCGCAGCCTGCTTGGCCAGCAGCGCCGGCAAATGAAACGTCGGCCGCACTGCCACCATCAACTCCATGCGCTCCGTCACCGCCGCCAGCGCCGCCGCCGTGGACCACGCGTCCAGCGAGGGCGCCTCCACTCCCTTGATGTCGTTGAGATTGAGCTCCGCGATCAGCGTCAAATCAAAACCAATTTTCTCGCTGCGCTGCGCCAGCTTTTTCACGTACGCCCAGCTCGTCTCCATGTTTTCGTTTTCGACGTTGCGCAGCCATCCGCCAAACACCGGCATCCAGTACCCAAATCTCATCGCCGGCCCCCGCTCGCGCCCACGCGTTCCGCGCGGTTTGCTTCGTGCTTCTGCGCCTCCGCGATCAAAAAGTCCGCCAGCCGCGCGTACGGGTTGAATCCCACCACGCGCACCGGATCGGCCACGAAATTCGAGAGCGCATTCACGTCGTAATACAGTTGCCGCCCCGTGCGGTCGTCAATCACATACTCGATCCCGCCCACCTCGACGCCCGCCAGCTCCACAATCCGCTCCACGTCTTCAATCACCTTCCGCGGCGCCGCGTACCCTTCCACTTTCATCCCGCTTTTCGGCGCGTCCACTGGGCACGCGATGCGCGTCAGCTCTTCGCCCCGGGTATTCTGGCAAATGTCCGCGGGACACAAGTTGTAACTCTCGCCCGTATTGTGAATCTGGATCGCATACAAAAATTTCCCGCCCAGCACTTCCACGCGAGTGATAATCCCGTCCCGCGCCGTAAACGCTTCCTGCACCAGCGCCGTGGAGTCAATCCCAAAATAAAGCCGCTCCGCCTCCACCGCCGCGCGCAACTCCGCCGGCGTATTAAATCGCTCAATCCCCGCGCCGCTCCCGCCGATATTCGGCTTGATCACCACCGGATAACCGATGGCCTCTGCCGCCGCCAGCGCCTGCGACACATAATTGATGACGTGCGCCTTCGGATACGGCAATCCCAGTTTTTCCAGATTCGTAAGCTGCAGCGCTTTCGAAATCTCATGATTGAAGCAGCGGTACCCGTTCACCACGCGCACGCCCTTGCCTTCCAGGTGCGCAAGGTAGTTCAGCGTATAAAAAATCCCATGCGCCAGTCCCCGCTGCCACGCCGAAGGACTCATGCGATTGAAAAGCAGCGAATACTCGCGTTCCGGCGAAGCCGCATCGTAGCTGTGATACCGCGCGTCAATCTTCCGCCACGGCACGCCGCGCTCATCCATCTGCTGAAACAACGGCCGGAACCAGTCCGGATGCTCGTAATAAATCGCAATCGGCTTTTCGAGCCCGTTGCCGCCATTCGTTTCCGTGCTCATAGAACTATCCTAACGTGACGACCCATCGAATTCCAAAATCATGTGGTGCTCGTCGATAAACTGCGCGCCAACCATCAGCGCCGCTCTTCCTCATCTTTCAGCAGACCGGATTCCAGCCGCGTCTATTCCCGCAGCGTCCAATTCTCCGTCGCCGAACGCGCAGTCAACTCGGCGCGCTAAAACAGGTCAGGGCGGTTTCGTCGCGTTTTCTCGATCGCCGCGGCGCGCCTCCACTTCGCCACCTCCGCGTGATTCCCCCCAATCAGCACTTCCGGCACGCTCCACCCGCGGTACTCCGCCGGCCGCGTGTAATGCGGAAAATCCAGCAGCATCGCGCTGCCTGCTCGCGCTTGCTGCATAGTGCTGGCCGCCGATCGCGGGCCATCCGTCTCGCCAAAAGATTCATTCTGCGACGACGCCTCATTCCCCAGCGCCCCCGGAATCAGCCGCGTCACCGCATCAATCACCAGCATGGCCGCAAGCTCCCCGCCGCTCAGCACGAAGTTTCCAATCGAAATCTCCTCCGTCGCCAGATGCTCCGCCACCCGCTCGTCCACTCCTTCGTATCGCCCGCAAATAAAAATCACGCGTTCAAGCCGCGCATATCGTCGCGCCATTTCCTGATCGAACAATCCTCCCGCGGCGGACATCAAGACAATCGCCGTCCCCGAATCGCGCGCCGCTTTTTGCGTTGCGTCCCCCACGCTGTGCCCCAGCAGCGACTCCACCGCCTCAAACAGCGGCTCCGGCTTCAGCACCATCCCTTCGCCACCCCCAAACGGCCGGTCATCCACCGTGCGGTGCCGGTCCTTCGTAAACACCCTCAAATCCTGAACATTGACCTGCACCAGCCCCGTCTCCCGCGCGCGCCGCAAAATCCCGTGATCAAACGGCCCCGCAAAAAACTCCGGAAAAATGGTTATGAGGTCGAATCGCATGCGCCGCCAGTGTAGCAAACCGCAGGGATGCTCCGTGCAGTCGACGTCTGGCGCAGGAAAGCAGTACCGTCGCTGACACAAATTGTCACGGCCCATTTCTGTTCCTTCGAACAGGTTGTCCTTTCAACGTCTTAACAATACTCTTGGAGCTCACTTTTAATCGCGCAGCTACACCCAAGCCCCCTAGGGAGCTTTCCATGCTGTTCTGGATTTCTGTGAAGAGATACCAAGGCCTGCTACTCGCTCTTCTTCTAGCGGCCTTCCAAGCCGGCTGCGGCGCCTACGGAACCGGCGGCAACACCGGCGGCAACGGATCAGTTCCGGCAGTTCCAACCGGCCTCGCAGCAACCGCCGCCAACGCCCAGGTCAACCTGACATGGACCGCCAGTTCCGGCGCGACCAGCTATTACCTAAAGCGCTCCACAACGAGCGGCGCCGAAATCCAAATCGCCGCGCTCTCGGCCACGACCTACGCCGACAACGCCGTCACCAACGGCACAAAATACTTCTACGTCGTCTCCGCCTACAACTCCTACGGCCAAAGCGCCAATTCCGCCGAAGCCAGCGCCACGCCCGTTGCTCCTCCGCCACCAACGATCCCCGCCGTTCCCACTGGCCTGCAAGCCACCGGAGGTAACGCTCAAGTCAGCCTCACCTGGACCGCCAGCACCGGAGCCACCAGTTACCACGTCAAACGCTCCACCACAAGCGGCAGCGCCTACACCCAAATCGCCGCCCCCGCCGCCACAAATTACACCGACACCGGCCTCACCAACAGCACCGCCTACTACTACGTCGTCTCCGCCCTAAACACCGCCGGCGAAAGTGGAAATTCCAATCAAGCCACCGCCACTCCTGCCAATGCAGTCGCGGACGTCACCATCACCATCGATCCCACCAAGACCAAACCCATCTCCCCATACATTTACGGCACGAATTTTTATTCGGGAAATACTTCGCCTCAACCAAACTTCACCTTCGATCGCGACGGCGGTAACCGCTGGACCGCCTACAACTGGGTCAACAACGGCTCCAATGCAGGCAGCGATTATTTCTACGAAAATGACAACTATTTGTGCAACGGGAGCTGCACCGCGAGCATTCCTGCGGAAGCGGTGCGCACGTTCATCGCCGCCGACCACACGGCCGGGCTGGCAAGCCTCGTGACCTTCCAAATGCAAGGTTATGTGTCCGTCGACACGTCCACAGTCAAGGTGCCCACGCCTTTTCCGAACTTGACCTACTTCCGTCCAGTAGTCTCCAAGAAGAGTTCGGCATCCACCGCTCCCTTCACGCTCACTCCTCCACCGGCAACCACCGATAACAACGTGTACGTGGACGAATTCGCCTGGGCGTTGGATCAGAAGTTTTCCGGCCTGAACATCTTCGGGTCCGGTCCGGCGCATCCCACGTTCATCAGCCTGGACAATGAACCGGATCTTTGGAGTTCCACGCATCAGGAGATTCAGGGCGCGGCGAACGTTTCTTCGGCCAACTTCATCGCCAAGACCGCCACCCTCTCAAAAGCCTTGAAGGATTTGAAAGTCCCTTACCCCACTGAATTCTCCAATGTGATGATCTTTGGGCCCGTGAACTACGGCTTTAATGGCATTTACAGCTGGCAGGGCGACCCCACACTGAGCCCAACTCCGAATGGAGCAGACTGGTTTGCGGACAAATACCTGACTGGAATCAAGGCTGCTTCCACCACCTATGGAGCCCCGCTGGTGGATGTGTATGACTTCCATTGGTATTCGGAGGCCACGGACGGTACTACGCGGGTGATCAACATGACGGGCTCGTCGTTGACGGATGCCCAGGTCCAGGCAATTGTCCAAAGTCCCCGCAGTTTGTGGGATACCACCTTCAAAGAAGACTCCTGGATCGCCAACAATGTTCTTGGCGGACCGATCTATATCCTGGGCCGTCTTCAGGCCAAGATTGCCGCCGAAAATCCCGGCATGAAGCTCTCGATCACCGAATATGAAAACGGCGGCTTCAATCACATCGCCGGAACGATCGCTCAAGCCGATAACCTCGGCATTTTTGGAAGCGAGGGACTCTTTGCCGCCAACTTCTGGCCGCCGAGCGGCACGTATTCCTATACACTGGCGGGCTTCCGGGCCTATCGCGATTTCGACGGAGCAGGCTCCAACTTCGGCGACACTTCTTTGCAGTCCACCTCAAGTGACGTTGCAAGCGTCGTCGTTTACGCGAGCACAGACAGCACCGTGCCCAGCCGCGTCGTTTTCGTGGCCATCAATCGTTCGAACGCCCAAAAAGTTACCGCCATCACCGGCCAAGCGCTCTCCGGCACGGCGCATCTCTACCAAATGACCGCGACCTCCGCGCAGGGCCAGAACCCTGTGCAACCTGTTTCTATGGGAACCATGGCCGCAAGCGGCTCGTCACTCACGATCACGCTTCCAGCATACAGCGTCACCACCATCGACGTTCAGTAAGGGATTTTCTAAGGAACTACAAACGCGGAAGCCAACGAGGTACGCGGCGGCAATACTCTTCATACTCCGCCCCGAATTTGCGCCGCAGCGTAGGCTCTTCGTAGAACACCACGAACAGATTGCAAATCAGCCACACGCACACGATGTAGACTCCCACTGCAACGGATCCAAACAGGATCGCTTGACCCACAACGAATGACGCCACGCCCACGTACATCGGATTGCGCACGAACCGGTACAGCCCTTTGACAACCAGCCTCCGCGGCATATCAATCGGCGCCGGTGTTCCCAGCCCAGTAACAGCAAAATCCCAAGCGCATTTGAAATAGAAGCCGGCGCCGGCAATTAGCGGAAAGAAACCAATCCATCGCCACGCAGGTGCGGGCAAGCGATAGCTCCCGTCCGATTCCGAAAGCAGCACCGATGGAATCAAGACGCCCACAGTACCGGGCACAACCAAGGTAAACACCGCCGTCTTGAACAACGCCCACGCAATCGTTCCCTTATGTTCCATCATTCAAGTTACGTAGTCCGTCGGGAAGGGTTACATCAATTCGTCGCTCCGCCACCGAGATGCGCGTGCAAATGTCTTCCGCCAGCGGCACCAGCAATTCGCCTTGAGCCGTCTCCACCATAAGCAGCGGCGTCCCAGGAATTTCGTCACCCGGAATCTGCACATCCCGCACTTTGCCCAGCAAGGCCGGCGCTTCGCTTAGCAAACACGGCGAAGAAGCCACGACCGGCGTCGAAATGGTACTTTCGAACACCGAGCATCCGATGAGGTCTGAAACGAAGTATTGGCCGGCCGGCAATGTCACGCGCTGTTCGAACGGCAGCAGCACCTCCAGCCCGCGAAATCGTTCCGCTTCCGTGATCGAATTCACGCCCTCGAAGTGAAACACCGCCTGCCCGCGATGATTCTGGCTCAGCCAGCACGATTTCACCGCCACGCGCCGCGGCTCATCCTTGCCGCTCGCCTGCCCCACAAACACTTCCTTCAATTTGGTCAGCCGTTCCGGAAAATCGGTGAGCAGTTCTGCCGCGACTTCGCCTTTATTGCCGCGCGCCCGCAGGATGCGCGCCAGCAGAACCCAGCGTGGAGTTTCAGGACTCAATGGATTGTGGCCGCAAACCGGCCCAAGGCAAGTATGAACGCAAATCGATAAACGGAAATCAAAACCGTGAAGTGCTTAGTCTTCGAGAATTTCCAGCGTGAACCGCTTCCTCATCTTCATCCCGCCGGCACCCAGCAGCGTGCGCATCGCCTTGGCCGTCCGCCCCTGCCGCCCAATCACCTTCCCCAAATCCTCGGGATGCACCCGCAGTTCCAGCACCGTGACTTGCGACCCTTCGAGGGACTTCACCTGCACCTCGTCGGGATGATCCACAAGAGCTTTGGCTATGGCTTCGACCAGCTCCTTCATCGGGCACCTGGGAATGGCGCCCCGGTGTAATCGGGGACGCGCAAAGTTCAGGAAGGCGCTACGTCTACGCGATCTTCTGCAGCCGCAGGAAGCTGCGCACGGTGTCGCTTGGCTGCGCGCCAAGCCCTATCCAATACTTGATGCGTTCTGCGTCCAGCTTGATCTCCGCCGGCTTTTTTAGCGGATCGTATGTGCCCACCGCTTCTTTCACGCGGCCGTCTCGGGGCCGGGTCCTCTCAATGACCACCACGCGGTAAAAGGGCTTCTTCTTCTTGCCAATCCTTGACAGTCGAATCGTTAACACTAAGTCAGTCCTCCTGAACCCATCCATTGTAGCGTGTCGCACTCCCGCCCGGCAATCGGAAAGCCTCAATGCGGCTCGGCCGCCGGGGGAGTCCCCACGGGCATCGCGAACGTGGAATCATCCACCGGCACGTTGTGTTTCACTTCCTGGACGTTGATGACCAAGCTGAGGGCCGGCGTTGTTACTCCAATTCGCGTCGCGATTTGTATGCCTTCCACCGCCCGGTACTCCTCAAACGTGAGGCTTGTCTTTTCCACTTTTCCGCTTTCGTCCGGCCCTTCCGTATCTTCCGCGATTCGCAGCCCGCTTTGCGCGTCGAAATAGAACGTGATGGTTTTTCCCCTAGGCCCATGCGTTACCGCCGTATAGGCGTCGTGCGCGCCGACCTTCGTACGCCCCGTCACTTTCATGTCCGGGTAAATCTCCTTCAGCCTTACATCGGTGTCGAAGTTCGCATCCAGCCTGGCTTCTTCCAGTTCGGCTCCTTCCAGCTTTTTCAGTCCCTGCTGGGTGTCAAATTTCCAGCCCACCCGCCCATCAAATCCTTGCTTCTGTACGAACTGCCCATCCGCTATGGAAGTAGTCTGCAGAATCTTGTTCGGCGCTTTCGCCACCACCTCGACTTTCCCCGTCGCTCCCATCGCCGGAATCTCGATCGTCCCGCTCAGCACCAGCGTCGAGATTTTGGCCCACGCTTCCTTCCCGCCGCTCCCCTTGGCGCATTTCGCCGCCAACTCCTCCGCGCTCGGCAACGCCGCGTCTTTCGCTGGCGCATCTTTCGCAGCCGCGCCGCTCGGGGCCGCCGCCGTCTGCGAAAACGCCGGCCCCGCGCTTGCGCATAGCAAAGCGAAAATGCCAGTCAGTAGTTTCTGTCTTGATCCCATGAAACCCCGCCAATCCCGCACTTCTTAGGATGAATGATCGTCTCTCTCGAGACCTCGGAAGTGTCGCCCGCCCCGACAAATCCGTCAATCCTCATCTGGCTGCGGGTTAGGTTCTTCTTTTGTGCCATCCTTATTCACGGGAGCCGTACCGCTGTGCTAGCGGTCTTAGCGAGACGCGCATATCCGTAGGTGTGTCGAGTTCAACGTAAGCGCGTGAAACGCTCCATCGCGACGCGCGGCAAAGAAAAAGTCAAGCATCGCCTGATCCAGAGCGCTCCGATTATAATTGCGCGGATCGCCCCTACGGTCGAATCCGGGAAGCGGAAAGGCAGTCAGGATGAATGAAAAGCAAAGCTCGGAAGCCCGCCTAACTCCCGCCGAGCAGTCACTCAATGACCTCTGGGAGCGGCACATCGCCCACGAATTCACGACCCAAGACACAGGCGCCACGTTGGACACCATGGTGCCCGATGCCTACGTGAACCACATCCCGGTGTTGACCGGCGGTGTGGGCCGCGAACAATTACGCGAATTCTATTCGCAGCACTTCATCCCCAAGATGCCTCCCGATACGCAGATCGTTCCTATCTCCCGGACCATCGGCGCGGAGCGCCTGGTGGACGAAATGATTTTTCAGTTTACCCACACCATCGAAATGGACTGGATGCTTCCTGGCATTGCTCCCACGGGCAAGCGCGTGGAGTGCCCGCTGGTCGTAATCGTCCACTTTCGCGATGGCAAGCTTTCCAACGAGCACATCTACTGGGATCAAGCTTCCGTGCTGGTGCAGCTCGGCATCCTCGATCCCTCCAGCCTCCCCGTCGCCGGCTCAGAAACCGCGAGAAAGCTAGCTAATCCCAGCCTGCCCTCCAACCATTTAATTGCGCGCGCTGGCGCTGGCCGCAGATCATAAGCATTCGAAATCACGCGTTACCGTCAGTGTGAGTGTTTGGCCTTTTCTTCTGAATCAGGTACAGAGCAAACGATAGAAGCCCCGAAAACCGGTAACTAGGGTCAACATAGTGCTCGATTACGTAGAACGCAAAATAATAAAACCGGCAGAAGGACCATATGGCAATGATCAGCAAAACGGCCGTCTTGGGTGTGGGATATCCGAAGAACAGAAGACTCGCGGAAAGCAACCCCAAAAGCAGAAAGAGAATTCCTTTTGCTTTGAGCAACGTCGCGCTCGTTGGATCTTTCATGATTGTCGCGCGCAGGAACCCCTTTAAACATCATCCCTTCGGCGGCGGTGGTGGTGGTTGCATCGTGACTTGCCCCTCAATCCTCAGCTTCTTCAAAACTCCCTCCAGGATCCCGGGAATGCTGGAAGTCGGAGGGACATAGCTCAAGTTGATCGTGGAAAGCTTATCCGCGAACACAAATAGATTTCTCCCCGGTATCTTTTTCCAAAACTGCTCTTTATCTGCCACACTCTTTGCATCTTTCTCCTTCAGATAGGAGTGCCGGTCAAATCGCAAAGCATCGTTCAACATAATCCCGCGAAGGTTCCCTTCTACGTCCACTTCATAGCCGACAACTTCTCCACGATAGAGATGGTCATCGGACGTGAGCAGATCAGCCATCACTTTCCTTTCCGGTTCCCTGGGCCATAGGAATGTCGTCAAAAGAACGTACCAGCTGGAAATATTCGGTATCAGAAGTTTGTCTGCCAGCAGGGCATACGGCTCGAATCTTCGGAACCTTCCAAAATTCTTGCCCAGCCATCCGAAAACGAAAGCCTCAATAATGGTTGAAACATACAGCCAAACGAGAATCCGCCCCTGGCGCTGTGTGACTCTACTCGAGGCGTCCCAAAACTCCGTTTGGTGTTGCAAAAAATAAGCATCACTGTGAAGCGACGATGCCACCACTCGATAATCCGTCCGCTTCTGCGCCGCTGAGTCGGGGAACGAAAACGGATGATTCCCGATCCAACCGACATTCAACACGGATAGCAAAGTCAGTACGAGGGGCAACATCGTGGTAACCGCGCCAAACGTAAATTCTTCGCTCCTGGTGCGGCGGAATTTTTCTAACGGGATGAACAAAGAAAAGAAGAATCGGAAGAGAAGACCGGGGGCCAAAAGGTAGGCGATTAGTAGTGTTGATGCGACGAGGGCCAGCATCTTCTGGTCGAGGAGTGTCTACTAGTGTTTGGCCGGCCCTATATGACCGTTCTTCGAAGTGATCTGATAGACGTTTCCAAGCGCGTCCTCAAGAGAGTACTCGCCGTTTGTTTCGAGTGCCTTTCGTATGGACGAAGCGTTTCTCAAAACTTCCTTCTCAAGGACGTTGTCCAGTGCCGCTTCCTCAAGAGACTCAGCCAATTTGTTTAAGTTTTCCGTCATTTGGCATTTCCCAGCTATATCCGCCCGCTTTCCTAATACTCATAGTGTGCTTGAAACCGTCGAGCGTCAAGTTTTGCCTAGGGAGTATTTTAACTACACCTAACCACGCACATTTCTGGCAAAACTTCGCGGGGCATGGAGCTCATGCATGAGTTTTGCTGGCTCGATATTCGTCGAACGCCGCCAACTGACGTCTCAGGTCCGCAAGCCGTCACTCAGGCAGATCGTCCGAGCGAATGAGAATTGACCCATCCACTTCGGTGTCCCCGGCAATATATTTCCGCCGCACCTCCTGCTCAATGACCTGGCGGTTGGCTCTGAACACCTCGAGTTTATCTTTGCTGTCTCCCTGGAAGTGATCCTCCAGGGCTTCGCCGCTGATGGCGCAGCGCACCCACGCTTCGCCATCGCGCCCGTAGAAAAAGACAATATCGCGCTCGAGAACAAAAATCTCTTGGGGCGCTGGAAATGTCAGGTCGTGCCGCTCAAGGTGCCATTGCACGCGGTGGGCGATGAAGGTTGCAAACGGATGGATGTCCATTTCGATGCTGGCGCGATCCAGGGCGTTTAGATAAGATTTGCGATCCCTGATGCGAATCACCGTCCAAGGATAGCCGCCCGAAGCCAGCATAATATTCATCAGAAAGCGTGCCATGCGGCCGTTGCCATCCGGGTACGGGTGGATATAACCGAAAAGCCAGTGTCCCAACACCGCGCGAACGGACGGCTCGGGTTCCTTTTCCATGAGATCGAAGAACGCGGGCATGGCGTCGCGCACCGCCTCCCACCTCGGTGGTATGTAGCGCGAACCGCGCAGAAACACGGGTATGTTCCTGTACCCGGCCAATGACCCTGCTTCGAGCAGGCCGGCTGTGACGGAGGGCTGGAACATTTCGCGATACCAGTCGTTGTGCACAGCACGCAGGAGCGCCGTGGCGTTCTCACCGGCGATTACTTTCTCTACTCCCTTTTTCACGAGCTGAAACGCTTGCCAGTATCCCCGCGCCGCGAGGGCGTCACGATTTCTGCGATCACCAGTGTCGTGCTGGGGATCCCAGCCGCCCTCCCGCACTCTTTCAACCAGGGCAGGCGAGACGGAGTAGCCCTCAATGGACAACGAGTGGTACGCATCGGTCCGGTAGATTTCGTTGACGAGCTGAAGATACGCTCCAGTATCTGCCGGAAGTCCCGGTGCTTTCGGAAACGCCGCGAGCACCTTGCCACGCATCGAGTCCCAAAGGATCTCAATGCGGCCCACAATCGGCGCCGCGGGACGGCCCAGCCTGGCGAATATATGTCTGGCTTCAAAAGGACTGCTCTCTCGGACATCGTATCCGGCGCCCTTCATGGCGCGGAGAATCTCGTCCGCCAGGTCGGCGCGCCCCGTTTGGCGGAAGGCTTTGGCCAGATAGCCGGCTTTCGCGGAATGGCCGCCGTTCAGGAGAAACCGAAGCACGTCCGAGGCGTCAGCAAGGCTCGCCATCACAACTTGCGTCTCGACGGGATACATCTGAAAAAATGATTCCGGCACGCGTACCAAGGCCGCCGCCGGAGAAAACAGCCGCAATCCGTCCCTGACGGTGAGAGCCGCGGTTGCGGGCATTTCCGCAACTTTCAGGTCGTAAAGAGTCGTGCCGAAAAGAAGGTTGATATCGTTATTCGTCGCTTTCGGACTGTGCACCACCAGTTGATCCGGGATCACCGTTCTCTCGCCGTGCAAAAAAAGGGACTGCTCCGGCGACAGGTGCCATTTGTCGCCAAAGCGTTCGTCGCAGTAGCGTGCGCAGAATTCCCAGAACGACGCATGCCACGGCGTGCTTTCGCCGGGCTCCGTATCGGGGCTTGAAGAGATCAACCAACCCTTCATGACTTCTTGCAGGAAGCGGTTCTCGACCAGGCGCTCACGGTGAACTCGGCTGAGGTCGTCGGAACGGAACACACGTCGGTTGCCTTGCTGGAGCGCTTCGAGCACGTCGAGGGATTCAGCCAGTTTTTCGTTTGGCGAGGGCATGAAGCCTCCAATGCTGCCCGGGTCATTACAAGTTTATTGTGGCGGGTAAATACAAGTATATAGTGCCGCGCACCTACAAGTCAATCATGCTGTGTTAATACAAGTATATTATGCTTTAGTTTTGCTAAATACCTTATATTCAACTAGTTGCGTAGAGCCTATTGCGAGCTGTGGTTTATAGAGTCGGTAGGCACGGAATTGGGATCGCTTCTGACCCAATACCTATCATCTCGACGCGTTCCCAGGCCCAGCAAAAACAAAAGAAATTGCACATTGTGGGCAGCGTCACTAGGATGTTCGCTTCATCGTGCGAAATTCGTCGAACGCCGCCAGGTACCGGTCCACGTCCTTCCGCAGCAAATAATACGGCGTCGAAAGCCGGATCTTCGAAGGCGCCCCGCCGCGGATCCGGATCCTCTTGTTCTTCCACATCCAGTTTTCGATCTCCGTGATCTGAATCGGCGCAACGTTTACAGCCGCAATCCCGCAGCGCAGCGCCGCGTCCGGCGATGTCCACGACGTCGCCCCTCGCTGCACCATCTCCTTCAAAATGTAATCCGCCGATTGCCGGTGCCGCCGCTCGATGCGTTCCATCCCGATCGCATTCGCAAACGCGATCGCCGCTCGCAACCCGCACAGCACCGGCACGTTCGAACTCCCGATCCGCTGGAAACGCTCTGCGCGCAATTTCGGATCGTTCCAGCCTTCCGTCGCAATCGTGTTCCACAGCCGGTCAATCATTTCGTCGCGCACATAGAGAAACCCGCTGCCCTTCGCCGCCTGCAGCCATTTGTGAGGGCTCGACGAATACATGTCGCAGCCAAGCTCGTGCAAATTCAGCCGCATCATCCCCGGAACGTGCGCGCCATCCACCGCCGAAATGATGCCCTTCGAACGCGCCAGCGCGCAAAGTTCCTTCGCCGGCAGCATTACGCCCGTCACCGTCGTGATGTGGCTGAAAAACAGCACCCGTGTCCGCGGCGTGATCGCATCACTGAAAAGATTCAGCACCGCCGCCGCATTTGGCACCGGCCTTGGCAGCGTCACTCTCTTCACCACAATGCCATAACGCTTCGCCCGCAAATTCCATGGATGCTCCCCGCCCGGATGCTCCTGGTCGGTCATCAACACTTCATCGCCTTCCTTCAAATCCAATCCATTGGCGATGTAGCTGTTGGCCTCCGTCGCGTTTCGCAACAGCGCAATCTCGTCACGGTTGCATCCCACAAACGCCGCCAGCGGATCGCGAAACTCATTCCACGCCGCGTAACCCCAGATCGGATAATCCTCCGGGTCGCTCTGCGCCATCTTTTCCTCGTCGTTGTAGCAGTCGAAAATCGCACGCAGCACCGGCAGCGGCGAAGACCCTACCGTTCCGTTGTTCAAATAAACCTCATCCGCGGGAATCACAAATTGCTTGCGCACCTCGCTCCAATAAGCCTCTTCATTCGAACTGTAAAGCGCGCTATCCGGCAGCTTCGGCGCCTCCTGTTCGAACAGCGCCAGTCGCTCCGCCGAAAGTCCCAGCACCCCCGCAACGCCCCCAACCGAAGATAGAAACCCACGCCGATCGACCATCATTCCCTCCACAAGCCCACTTCATTCCACCCGCAGACATCGCTGCGCGAATTCTACGCGCCAACCCCCGCCACAACAATCCACATTCGTAGTAACTCTCCTCCCTTCTCAAGATCATCGCGCACGTCCGCGCGCATCTTGTAGGGTCCGCCTTCTGAGGCGGGCCGCTGTTTTACCTCACCCAAATTGTTCCCGGTCTCAAGCAAGAAATCCCCGCAAAAGCTTGCAGCGAATCGCCACTCGTTCTATCTTTGCCCGGCGCCATTCCTATTCGAAAGGCCGGTACCCATGCGATTTTCGAAACGCTTCGTTGCGAGCATCCTCACATTCTCCTTCTGCTCCCAGGTCACTTTCTTAGCGCAGCAAAAAAATCCCACGCAACACGCCGCGAAAAAAACTCCCCCCGCCCCTGCAACTCCCAAGCCCGCCCC
>Ga0210410_10001880_pt1 | contig 19260 bp, 18 predicted proteins | sample IncBWC4MmetaG_FD_161058 | JGI IMG/M metagenome (GOLD analysis project Ga0210410, IMG submission 161058) | Forest soil microbial communities from Barre Woods Harvard Forest LTER site, Petersham, Massachusetts, United States - Inc-BW-C-4-M | ecosystem: Environmental > Terrestrial > Soil >... | reverse complement strand
ATTCTCGTAGAGGCCGAGCTGCTCGCCTTCTCCACCGTACACGATGCGATCTTCCCGGTAGAGGTGCGAGGTCTGAAAGGGACGGACAAGGAGCGCGGCGTCAACCGGCGATTGCGAGGCGGCCAGGGTGGTCGTGGGCGGATGGGTCAGCTGGTAATACTTTACGGGCTTGATGCTGCCGCAGCCGGAAAGTCCGCTAGCGAGGAGCGCAGTGACGGCGAGGGCTGCACAAACTTTGCCCATACGCATGACTGACGCCGGTAAGGATAGCTTTCGCTGAGTGTTGCAATCGCTGAGTCTCATGGATGCTCTCCGGGTTTATGTACGTGGGGGCTGGTGGAGCGGATCAGTTCAGACGGCCGGGTCTTGATGATGTCGGTGAATTCCTTGAGGTTCTCGGAAACATCGCGCATGTTCATCAGCAATTCGTCGATGGTTTCCGAGTTGATATCCAGTGTCTGGTCAACACGCTTTGTAATGCTGGAGACGTTGTTCAGCGATTCGCGAAGTTTCTTGATCGAGGCGCGCAGGTCCTCGCGATTTTCGCCGATCATGGAGTCGACCTTTTTCAGGGTTTCATTGGCCTGGTCGGAGGTCTTCCTCAGGTCGTCGAGCATGGGGCCGAGTTTAACGCTGGCGCCATTCACATTGTTGAGTGCGGACTTGATGACCGGGCGGTCTTCGCGCAACATCCCCTGAATGTCCGTGATGCTTGCGGAAATGTTGGCCCGGTTCTGGTCGTTCAGAAGATCGTTGACGCGGGCGATCGTCACGCTCAATTCCTTCACGCGCACGTTCAGATTGCTCATCAAATCCTCGGCCTGAGGCATGACCCTGTTGATTTCCGCGGTCAATTCATTGAAGCCCACGTACTGATCCGCGGGAAGAATCGCGCCCTCCGCGGCGCGTGCCGCGGCGGGCGAACCGGCCCTGATTTCCAGGTGATTGTCGCCTAGCGGGCTGAAACTCAGGATGGCAACCCGGCTGTCGGTCTTGATCGGCAAGTCATCCTTGACGCTGAATTCCATATCCATAAAGGTTGGATCCTTGGCATCAATCTTGACGCCTTCCACCCGGCCAATTTTCGGGCCGCCTTCATACCGCACGGTTGCGCCCCGCTCAAGTCCCGCTGCATTGTGGAACTTGGCGTGATAGTGCCGCGCCGGGCCGGCAAATGCGCCGGACAGCGTAAATACCGTGGCAATCAGCAGGGCCACGGCGATAATTACGAAAAGTCCCACAAAAACCTGTTCGCGTTTTGCTTCCATCTCTACCTGCTCTTCCCCTGACGCCCTTCGCCTGATTTTGAGGAGGGCTCCGTCAGCATCTGCAGATAATCAAGTTCCTGTGCAACCGCGGGTTCTGGGATACGGTCGAGAAACTGGCGAACCCGCGGATGCTTACTGGTTTTCATTTCTTCGGTGGTGCCGAGCGCGACAACGTCTCCCTTGTTGATCAGCACCATCCGATCCGCAATCAGAAAGGCGCTGGCCAGTTCGTGCGTCACCACGATGATGGTCATGTGGAAAGCCTTCTTCAATTCCAGAATCAGCTGGTCAATGCCGGCGGCGATGATCGGGTCCAGGCCGGCGGACGGCTCATCGAAGAAAAGGATTTCCGGGTCCATCGCAAGCGCCCGAGCAACGGCGGCGCGTTTTTTCATGCCCCCGCTCAATTGCGAGGGGAGAAAATCCTCAAAGCCGGAGAGGCCCACCTGATCGAGTTTCAGGCGAACCATGATTTCAACTGTGGTTGGTTCCAGCTTGGTATGCTCCTGGAGGGGCAAAGCCACATTTTCGCCGACCGTCATGGAACCGAAGAGCGCGCCTCCTTGAAAGGACATACCGAGCCGCTTGCGAATTTCGTCGCGTTCGACTTCGGAGATGGCGGAAAAATTCTTGCCGCGAATCCAGACTTGTCCGGAAGTTGGCTTTTCCAGGCCGACCAGCGTGCGAAGGAGCGTGCTTTTCCCGGAGCCGGAACCACCGAGGATGACCAGCGTCTCGCCGCGCTGCACGTCAAAATTGATTCCGTGCAGAATTTCCCTGCCGGTATAACTGACGCGGAGATCGCGCAGAGAAATCATCGGGCCATCAAATGACTCGTTCACGCCCAGATTTTCCACCGATGGCGCCATAACCTTTAGTGTTCTCCCAGGAAGTAGAAAAGCATTGTAAAGACAAGGTCGACAAGAATCACAAGAAAAATGGACATGACCACGGCGCGAGTCGTGGAGCGGCCGACTTGCTCGGCTCCACCGGTGGTGTTCAATCCCTCCAGGCAGCCGACCGCGGTGATGGTGACGCCGAACATGAAGCTTTTGATTAGGCCGGTGACCACATCGCGCATGAAAAGAGCGTCGAGGGAAGCGACGATGTAGCGGGGAAAAGTGAAGTCTGCCTGCGCGACTCCGAATAATGAGCCGCCGAGAATTCCCATGAAGTTGGCCCAGATCGTAAGGCACGGAAGCATCAGGATCATGGCAATGAATTTGGGGGCTACCAGGAAGCTGACGGGATTGATGGCCATGGTTTCGAGGGCATCAATTTCCTCGGAGACCCTCATGGTGCCGAGTTCGGCGGCAAACGCGGAGCCGGAGCGTCCGATGACGATGACCGCGGTGATCAGCGGCCCCAGTTCGCGAGTCATGGAAAGTGCGACGGCGCTGGCAACGAAGCTGATGGCGCCGAAACGGCGAAGTTCATAGGCTGCCTGCAACGCGAGAATCAAGCCGATGAAAAAAGTGATTAGGGAGAGGATGGGAATGGCGCGAACACCCGCTTCCATCGCTTGCGACACAGCGCGCTGAAAGCGGAGCGGCTTGCCCTGGAACGGCCCGATAAACGTGAAATATGCGGCTCGACCGGCCAGCGACGTCAGCGCGCCAACGTAGGCCAAGCCGCCTTCGACAGAGCTGCCTATTTTCCCAAAGAATTCCACGTGTTCTGGCTACCTTTGCGGGGAACAGACCTGGCTCGGACGCTAGGAAGCAAGCGCCTGGGCTTCACTATCGTGTATCTCGAAAATTTTCTGCAAACGAGAAAGCTCCATGACCTCGCGGACGGTCTTGCTAAGGCCGTAGAGGATAAGGCGGGAGCCCTGGTCGCGGGAGGCTTTGAGTCCTTCGACTAGTGAGGCGATGCCGGAGCTGTCAATGTAGCGGACTTTTTCCAGATTGAGAAACACCTTGGGCGTCTTTTTCTCCCTGATTTCCTGGAGCAGCGCTTTGCGCATCGCCGGCGAGTGCGCCAGGTCTATGTCCCCGGTGATATCCAGGATCGTGCCGCCAGTTGCCGGTCGGGCTGCTATCTGCACTTTCTATTCTCCTTCCGATGCTGCTGCCAGGGGAGTAGGCGACAAATATTTCACCATGCGCAAGAGATTCTTGCCTTTCTTGCGGCTAAATTCAACTTCATCCATGCTCTCGCGGATGAAATGAAGTCCCAGTCCTCCGGGCCGTATTTCATCGAGGGGACGGCTTTTGAGCGTTGCTGGTTTAACCGGCACACCTCTATCTGCCAGGAGAATTTCGATTCCGCCTGCGGCGCTTTTCTGTTCGCCGCCCGGCAGCTTGTGGCAGATCATTTCGATAGGGAGCCCCAAGCGGCCGCCGTAAGCGTGGCGCATGACGTTTGCAAGAGCTTCGTCAACGGAGCGGACGATGGCGCGGGCCTCGGCGTCTTGAAAGTGCATGACTTCGGCGGCGCGTTCGATCGTGGCTCGAACGAGGCACAACGCTTCCGGATTGCTTTGCAACTCCAGTTTCAAAAGCATTTCGGACCTTGCCCGGGCCTTTCCGTGCCCCGGCTGTCTGTTTTTATTCACCCGTCGACCGCGCACTCGTACACCCGTCCCTGAAAAATGATGTGGGAACTCCGCTGTGTCCCGGTTGCCCGGCGGGGAGACAATGCCATGTTCCCAGTCCCCTGACAACCGAAAAGTTTTCCCTCCCCTATCGAGCGCTTGCCTTTTCACCCAATCCGCCTCGGCTGAGCGAAGCGCGGTTTTTGCGCCCCGCGTACTTCACCCGGGCCGAAGGGTCTCGGTGTTTGAGTCAGTCCGCGTTTGCACTGAGCTCATCGCCTCAAGTTGCGATTACCAACCCTTCTGGCCCATCCGCTTGAGGATAATCGCGCTGTAGTTGTTCATGCGATCGGGTCGTCGCTTCAGGGGGGCCGGCAGAATTGCAGCGAGCCGTGCCGCCTGCTGCCGGCCGATATTCCGGGCTGCGGTTTCGTCGTAGTAACGGCACGCCGACTCTGCACCATAAATGCCAGGGCCCCATTCGACCACGTTGAGGTAGATCTCCAGAATGCGGTGTTTGCCGAGGACGAATTCGGCCACCGGCACCAGCGTGGCCTCCGCGCCCTTGCGGAGGATCGAGCGGCCCGTTCCGAAGAAGAGGTTTTTCACGAGTTGCTGCGTAATGGTGGAAGCTCCGCGAGTGCGATCGCCTTCCAGATCGTCTTCGGCGGCGATTTGCATCTCGTGCCAATCGAATCCATGGTGCTGGTAGAAGTGCGCGTCCTCAGCGGCGATGACCGCGTGCTGGAGATCGGCCGAGATCTGGCTGAGGGGAATGAATTTGTAGTGTTCGCGATACGGCGTGTGGTGAATCCAGGCCTGCAAGCGGCGCTGCATGTGCACCGCGGTTGTCGGCGGGTTGATCCACCGGGTGGCCACAAGGATCAGGGCGGCAAGCGACCAAAAAAGCGCCACGCCGATGACCAGCCATCGAATAACGGATCGGAGGAAGCCCGTCCGAAGCGGGGTCTGGGTGTCGATGTCCGGCATTGCAGTCACAGTTCAGAATAACAGCCTGGGGGCTGGGTTGCGGCTTATGGATGATCTTGTGCGCCGGAACGCAGAGCGCTGCGTTCTACCCATGCCGCGTGGGACAAAGCCCTTGGCCCTGAATCACATTGAACCCCGCTACAAGGACGAAGCGGGATCAATCCCAGTTTTCGAAGGAAGAGCGCTTGGTGTACAAAAGCTGAACTCAGCGGACGCCACTTGTCCTTCAGACGGGTGATTCACCTTCGACCGACGACCCTCTTTGCGCAAACGTTCGTACGCTTCCAGCCATGTCGGCAACTCGCTGCTCGCCTGGTTCCAGTGGGTCACCGCCTCGTCGCACCATTTCGCCAGCTTCCGCATGGCCTTCCCGTGCGAGCCTGAGATCATGAACTTTTTCATAGTCCCTTCGCTCGTCCAACTCGTCGCCGTCCAGAAAGTGTTCCGCCGTTCTCGCAGCAACCTCGTCGCGAGGTTACCCTCCGCCCTCGAAGCCTGCCGCGCAGACCGAAAGACAATACCACGCAAACATTGGGGAAAAACGCCACACTCTCAGACGTAGCCGCGTAATCGAGACAAGTACCATGCCTTAATTTTGTGGCGCTTCCCAGTTCTTCGTTTGGCCGGCCGCGGTAACGGATACTCGCTCTCCCGTTGCCGCGTCATAAATAACAAACTCACCGGGCAACAACTCCGCGAGTGATCGGACACGCGCTTTTGCAGCGTCGAGGCTTTGCGCAGCCTCTACAAAATATAGCTCTCCGTCGTCGAGTACGTCGCCGGCCACGTTGAGGATGCAAAAGGGCAGACGCATGCAAACTCCAAATTAGGGACGGCTTACCAGGAGGGACAATGGGGCGATTATCGCATCAATGTGGTCTGTTGAGAATAGTGCGAGGAACCGATGGAACCGATGGAACCGATGATGGGGTATATAAGAGAAGCCCCGTACCGGTGCACGGTACGGAGCTTAGGAAAACCGTGAATTCAAATACAGAACTACGCCAGCAGGGTTTTGCGACCGAGAAGCGCGAGGCCCATCAAGCTGCCGGCCAAGAGAGTCAGAGTGCTCGGTTCAGGAGTGTTTACCAGGCTTGAACTCCAAGGAGTCCAGAGGTCTACACCGCCGTTCGCGTCCTCGGTGAATCCAACATAGATGGTTCCAACCGAACCGCCCGAGGGCAGTGTGATTTGTTCCGCGGTGGTTGGCCCGCCGAGCCAGGTTCCCAGGAACTCAAGCGATACGCTAAAGCTCGTCGCCGTAATGCCGGTTGCACCAAGCTCTTGGCTGACCGAGCTGGACAAAGTATGGTCACAATTGCCCTTATCGCAAGTGAGGTTAAGGGTCGACCACATGGTGGTATTGCTGCTCCCATTAAAATTACCCGAATTGTCCTGGAGGGGACTCAGGATCGCCAACCAAAGCGTCTCATTGGAAACACCTTTGCCGGTCACGTAGGCTGTCGTTGTCCCGCTAGGGATGCCGATGAGGCTGCTGGAACTGCAGCCAGTTGAAACATCACACAAGTGCAAGTCGTCCGCGTATGCCGTCCCACCCAAGGCGAGGGTCATCAAGGCCACAATCGCCAAGGCGATAAGTCGGAGCTTATACATAGGGGCAGTCCTCCCGCATAGGGACAGCAAACAGGTGGCACGTCCCGTGCCAAAACAGGCAATTTTCAGAGCCTTCTGGCCACGCATAAATCCTTTATTTACAATCTGGTCCCGGACATTGAGTCGCTGGCTTTCGCCAACCCCAGTAAACAGGGAATCATCTGCACATCTCCTGGCCTGAATGAGGAAATAGTTTGCACATCAATTTGCTCGATCGGAACCGCTCACAGGTTCTGGACACACGTGTCACCAATCACCAGCCTGCCCTGAGCGCAGCGGAAGGGTCACTCTCTCCTCACTCGCCTCCCGGCACGGAACGGTGTACAGTCATGCCGCGAAACGAGGTCAATCGAGTGAACAAAAATCTGGCAAAAGCGGCGGCGGTTGGAGCACTGGGCGGTTTTCTCTTCGGTTTTGATACCGCGGTTATTTCCGGCACCACCCAAGCGCTAACGGTTGTTTACCACCTGTCTCCGGAGCAGCTCGGTTTAACTGTCTCGATGGCGCTGATCGGAACCGTGATCGGCGCCATGACCGCTGGTATCCCCGGGCAGAAATATGGGGGCCGCGAAACGCTGAGGGTTCTCGCCGTATGCTACGTGATTTCCGCGCTGGGATGCGCATTCGCCTGGAACTGGTACGTGCTGCTGGCCGCGCGCTTCATCGGAGGGATCGGGATTGGAGGATCGTCGGTGCTGGGACCCGTCTACATTGCGGAGCTTGCTCCCGCGAAACTGCGCGGGCGTCTGGTGGGGATGTTTCAGATCAACATCGTCATCGGCATTCTGATGGCGTATCTCTCGAATTACATCATTGCCCGGTTTGCGCTGGGAGACGCCGAGTGGCGTTGGCAACTGGGCGTGGCGGCGATCCCCGCGTTTATTTTCCTGATCCTGCTGTTCGGAATTCCGCCCAGCTCGCGCTGGCTGGTTACTCAGAAGCGAGTGGAAGAAGCGCACGGCGTGCTGCAATCGATGGGCGCGGAGGACGCGGAAGGCGAACTGCGAGAGATCGTGGATTCCATCCACCTCGACAAACTGCAGACGTCCGAGCCGCTGTTCCAATGGAAATACCGCCTGCCGATTTTTCTGGCCATCACGATCGGAATGTTCAACCAACTCGCCGGCATCAACGCCATTTTGTACTATCTGAACGATATTTTTGCGGCCGCGGGTTACGACAAGATTTCGGGAGGCTTGCAGGCGGTGGCGATTGGCAGCATGAACCTGGTGGCGACGCTGCTGGGCATGACAATGATCGACAAGCTGGGCCGGAAAACGCTTTTGCTGATAGGCGCCGTGGGGACGGCGGCATGCCTGTTTGGAGTTTCGGCGGTTTTTTACACGCAAACTCACCGCAGTTCCCTGCTGTGGCTGCTGGTGGCGTACATCGCGTTTTTCGCAATTTCGCAGGGAGCGGTGATCTGGGTCTACATCGGCGAGGTGTTTCCGAATCGCGTGCGCGCGAAGGGCCAGGGGCTGGGAAGCTCCTCACATTGGGTGATGAATGCGTTGATCGCCTACTATTTCCCGCAGGTCGCGAAGGGTTCGGGCGGCGCGCCGTTTCTGCTTTTTGGAGCGATGATGATAGTGCAATTTGTCGTGGTACTGCTCTTTTATCCCGAGACCAAGGGCGTCAGCCTGGAACAGTTGCAGCATAAGCTGGGGATTGAATAAAACAGACGTAGCGCGTTCAACGCGATTCGATGCTCATTTCGATTCCGTATTTTGGACGCAAGGTCACCAGCGGCTCGGGAACAACCGGAAAGCCTCTTCTCAGGCGGAAGCGAAATTTCTGGGCAATAGCGGCGATCACCAGCGCGGTTTCCAGTTGGGCGAACCCTTGCCCGATGCAGCGGCGAGGACCGTCGCCAAACGGGAAGTAGACGCCCGGGGGCAGGCGGTCTTCGAGTCCGTCGAGCCAGCGCTCGGGGAGGAACTGCTCGGGCTGCTCAAAAAATCTGGGATCACGATGCATCACCCACTGCGAGGCGAGCAACGTGGTGCGCGGTGGAATTTCATACCCGCCGAGTGTGATGTTTTCCACATTCATGCGAGCCATGATGAAAGCAGGAGGATAGAGCCGCAGCGATTCGTGCACCACCGCATTGAGATAAGGAAGTTTCTCGAGATCGGACACTCCCGCCGGACGCCCGGCAAGTGCGGACCGAAGCTCTTCGGCTAAGCGCGATTCGGCGGCGGGATTTTCGCCGAGCAGGTACCAAGTCCAGGCAAGAGACAGAGCGGTGGTCTCGTGGCCGGCGACGAAAAGAGTCATGGATTCGTCACGGACCTGGCGCTCGCTCATCTGACTGCCATCTTCGTGCATGGCGGACATGAGCAGGGATAAGAGGTCGTTGCGGGGCCGAGTGTCTTTCTTGCGCTCGGAAATAATGCCGTAAATGAGCGAATCCATATATTCGACTTCGCGGCGCGCGCGGCGATTCGCCAAGGTGGGCCAGTTTTCGGGGACGCGCCAGGGCGTGCGGGCTCGCCGGAGATAGTGGCGCATCAAAAAGGTCATGGCCTTTCCGATGGAATCAGAATCGCCCGCGAGGCTGGTGCCGAACAGCGTGCGCACCGCTACCTCAAGGGTGAGCTTCATCATCTCCTCGGCGATGTTGCGCGTTTCTCCGCCGCGCCAATTCCTCATCCGTTCCAGGGCGCATTCGACCATCACCGGGGAGTACTCGTTGGTACGCGAGCGATGAAAGGCGGGCTGGGCAAGTCGGCGCTGACGACGCCAAAAATCGCCTTCGCTGATCAGCAAACCCTGGCCGAGCAATGGGCCGACGACCAACTTGGTCAGCGTGCTCTTGTGAAGCTTTGCATGATCGAGGATGAGGAGTTGTTGGATGTAGTCGGGGCGATTCACCAGGACGCGGCTCATGCGCATTACCGGCATGCTGACAACGTCGCCATACTCGCGAGCAAGACGCTGCAGAGTACCCAGCGGGTCGTTGCGAACAGCGAGCGCCAGGCCCAGAATTGGCAGGCCATTCGGACCAGGGGGCGCGTGGGTTCCCTTATTCGTCATTTCGGTTGCCTGCAGCTCACTTCATCCACGCGCAGTAGGCAACATAAAACCAGCTAAAGATTCCATGAACGATCATCCAGAAGATGGAGTGGTGCAAGCTCCAGGACAAAGTTATCGCGAGCATGCTGCCGAATCCCCAGATGCCGACGCCTGCCGAACGTCCGCTGCCGTCATTGCTCATGGGAGATCTCCTTGCGCGTAAAATCGTGCGCTGCCAGTTTAACCTGTTGAGCGAGATTGCCGCGCAAGGAAAGGTGACGGAGAAAATTGTTCTCGCGCGTTCTGCGGAAGGTTGTGAAGAGTCACTAAGGCATTGGCTGAATTTCAGATTGGATCGGACGCGAGGCGGGCTGGGGGCGCCCGTTATTTCACTACGAGCTGGAACGAGGCGGAGTGGCTGAGGCTGCCTGAAGTACCGGTCACCGTGATCGTGTAGGCCTCCGCTGGAGTGCCTTTGGTCGGCGGAGGCCTGGAACCCATTCCAGAACCGCAAGAGTTACAAAGCGCTAAAAGAACCAGGACGGCTGCCGCGCTGAGCAACCGCCTGGCACGTTCCCTACGTTTCAACTTGTGCAGGATCAGCACAACGAGTAGCCATGCGATGAATATCGGAAGAACTTGGCGCGGGGACGGCGGGGCGAAAGGAAACTTGTCGGGCGGTAGCGCAGTCGAACGCGCGGTGGTGGCGACAGAGACGGTGGTGGTGGCGACGTTTGTGCCGTCCATTGATGAGGAAGCAGGCGAGATAGTGCAAGTGGATGAGACAGGCGCTCCCGTGCAAGTCCAGGTTACAGTTTGGTTGAATCCTCCGGAAGGGGCCGCGGAAACTGAGAAATTTGCGATTTGCCCGGCGGTGATGGTCGCGCCGGAAGGCGCAGTGGCAACGCTGTAGTCCGGCGAACTGGAACCAATTGGCAACGCGGTGAGGGCCATCAGCAAATCCAGGCGGCCGTTGCCCATCTCGGCGCCAACAAATTGCGCGTGGGCGACGGCAGCAGAGGCGAGTGATTGGTTGATGTCGGTCCGAAGGGCGCGCAAGAGAGCCGCGCCACCGCTGAGGAAAGGAGCGCTGAACGACGTTCCCCATCCCGCGGAATATGTGCCAAAGGGGTAGGTGGTGATGATTGCTTCGCCGGGAGCGGCGACCCAGACAATGGCGTTGCCAAAATTTGAAAACGGGGAACGCGTGTCAAGGTCGCTCGTGGACGCGACGCCCATTACGTCGGTTTGCAGCGCTGCTGGGTAAACCGTTTCCATCGCGCCGTCGTTGCCTGCAGAAGCCGCGCAGATGATGTTGAGTTTGTTTAGATAGTCGAGCGCGCTGGAGAGTTCCTGAGACGAAGTTTTGAAATCGAAACTCATGTTGATGACGTTGGCATTATTCTGGGCGGCGAAATAGATGGCGCGCAGAATGTCCGAGAGGTAGCCGGTGCCATCGGAATGAAATGCCTTGAGGGGCAGGAGTTGCGCGTTCGGGGCGACGAGATGGATGACGCCCATCACCATCGTGCCGTGACCGAACGCCGCGTATTGCAGGTTGCCGTCAAGAACCGCGGCGGTCGATTGATCCAGAACCGCAGCCGTGGATTGATTCACGATGGCTGGCTGGCAGCTGGGACACGGCGAGGGAGCGGGCGAAGTGAAATCCGTCATCTCCGACCCGCCCGGTTGATTGCGGGTGAAGTCGTAACCTGCCAGGAGGACGCTTTTCAGGGCGGGATGATTGGGGTCGACCCCTGTGTCAATGTCGGCGACGATTCCCTTGCCCGATACCTGAAACGTGGTTTGCGCGTCCTGAACGTGTACGATCCCGGACGCGGGCTGGTTGGCGTAGCCGTTCCAGACCGTGGTGCCAAAATAATTTACTGGCGTGCTGTCTGTCAGGCTTGAGGGCGGCGTGGTGACAGTGTTGAGGCCACCGACCAAGCTGAGCACCTGATCAAGTTGGGCGTTGACGATGCCCGGCGTGTTCCGCAAGAGAGTTAGAAAAATCGTCGGGTCGATCGCTGTGGGTGTGGTCAGAAGGAAGACCTGGTTCAGCGTTCCATCAATGGCGGTCACGACGGTGCAACTCTGCAACAGGCAGAGCTGCGTAAGAGCCCTGGTGCCCAGCGTGGAACGAACAATGAAGCGGTTATCGGCGCGGGCTGGCGTGGTCGAGAGTAAAGTTAACAGTGCAGCCGCAAGCCACCTAGGGCGTCTCATGGCTCGGAAATTCCTCCGCTACAATCTGGCTCCCGGTATTCGGTCGGCCCTCGTTCAATGACCGCTTGCAACCGTGTTCCCAGTTCCCTTTCCTCAACTTGGCTTGGCCCTCGTGCCTTAGAAAAGCGTTTCTTGTTTCGCGAATTCTGATTCGATTGCGGTCAATCGTTTCCTGGTGCAGCCAGGACGACTGCGCGAACGCAGGCAATCCCTGCCCGCACAAGATCCAGCTTGCGGATAAGTAAAACCAAAACGATGGGAAATCATAGGCGGGAAAATACGGAAATCCTCCTAAGGTGGATACCTGAATCGAAGCGCTTCTCGGAGGAGATTGCGGGTTGTCGCTACAGGGCCGAGGAAACGGAAGTGCCGGCGGCGGCGAAGACGGTGGACATTTCGGCTTGGGCAAAGGAGAGAAAGGTGCGGACGACAACCGGGTCAAACTGAGTGCCACTGGCTTCGTTGAGACGTCGTACAGCTTCCTCGTAGGGCAGGCCTTTTCGATAAGGACGCGAAGAAACCATGGCATCAAACGCATCAATCACACAGACGATGCGGGAAACGACGGGTATCTCCGTATCCTTGAGGCCCGCGGGATAGCCTTTGCCATCAAAGGATTCGTGGTGGTGGAGAATATCGAGAGCCGCGCGTTCGAAACCGGGAAGCATGCGCAAAACGGCCCAGCCATACTCGGAATGTTTTTTCATGAGGGCGTATTCGTCCGGGTCGAGACGCCCGGGCTTGCGGAGGATTGCGTCCGGGATGCCGACCTTGCCGATGTCGTGCAGGAGCGCGGCCACTTCAAGATTCTGAAGCTCGGATTCCTCGAGGCCGAGTTCCTGCCCGACGCGCATGCCCCATTCCGCGAGACGAGTGCTGTGGACTCCCGTGTTGAGATCCTTCAGATCAAGGAGTTGATTGAACGCGCAAATTACCGAATTGCGTAACGCTGCAGACTGTTCCTCCAGTTGCTTGATGCGGAGAGACTCCAGCGTCGCGGATACCGGGGATCCTTCCGAGAGCGCTGGAGTCTGATGATTCAACATTGGAGCTACCAGCAAAACAACACGCAAGTGCCGGAACCGGACGAGGAGCCCGAGCTGTTCACCCAGGCGGAAACCGCCTGGTACACGTCGAGCCGCCCGTGATTGAGATCCGGCGTGAGCTTGATTGCGTGGGAAAGAGCGCTGGAGGCCTGATTCTGATTCATGGACGACCTGGCGCTGAGCATCAAGGCGGCGGTGCCGGCAACCAGCGGCGAACTGAACGAAGTACCGGAAGCGCTGGCATAAGTTCCGCCGGGGAAGGTGCTGATGACGTTTTCGCCCGGGGCGCCGATCAGGACGTCCACAGAGCCGTAGTTCGAGAAGGTGGAGCGGCTGTCCCAATTCGTTGTGGAGGCGATGCCGACCACGTAATTGTTCAGCGCCGCGGGATAAACGGGTGCACTGGTGCTTTCATTTCCGGCGGCCGCGACGAGGACGACACCGGCATTGTTGGCATAGGAAACGGCCTGAGTGAGCGACGGCGAACTCGAAGTGAGGTCAAAGCTCATGTTCACCACGTTGGCGTGGTGCTGAACGGCGTAATAGAGAGCCGCGACGATGTTGGAAAGATAGCCGGTCCCGTTCGACGAGAAGGCCTTGAGGGGAAGAATCTGGGCCCTGGGGGCGACGAGATGGACTAGGCCGGAGGTCATCGTGCCATGGCCGAAGGCGGTGTAATCCGGGCCATCGAGGACCGCCGCTGTCGATTGGTCGAGAACGGCTGCCGTGGATTGCTGCACATATCCGGGCTGCTGGTCCTCGGAGCTGGAATCGATATCGCCAGTCGGCAAGCTACTGACGTCCAGCCATTCCGAAGCGCCGGGCTGATTGCGGGTAAAGTCGTAGCCGGGCAGCAGAACGGCGTGGAGAACGGGGTGATTGACGTCCACGCCCGTATCAATCACAGCAACAATGCCAGTGCCGCTGATGCGAAAACCGTTCTGGGCGTCCTGAAGCCGGATAATCTGGGCCGCAGGCTGCGCAGCATAACCGTGCCAAACGACCGTGCCGTAATAGTTCACCGGAGCGGTATCGTAGAGACCCGAAGGGATGGAAGGAAGCGGCCTTTGCGGGATCGGCAGGAGGCGGTCCGCCTCAACACTAACGATTCCAAGGAGGGATTCAACCACATTCAAAGCGCCGTTCACAATGTTTAGGAGAAGATTGTCGGTGGAGGTGACAAGGAAGTTCTGGCCGACCGGGCCGTCCAGGCCGCCCTGCACCTGACAATGCAGGAGATTGCAAAGATTGAGGACGGAGGACAGGCCTCCCGTGGTACGAACGATATACCGATTTTGAGCCGCCGCAGGCTTTGGGACAACAAGCATGAGGGCGATGATGGCGACGACGAGGGTGAATCGTTTCATAGTTTGCAACCCCTAAGGGGCTCTCCCACAAGTGGATTACTCGTTCGATTGGCGCGAGACGTGTCCCTGCAAGTTTCTGAGGGAAGACTTTCCGAGCCAATGGTACGAGCATGTCTTTCTGTCTAAACAAACTTCCCATCTGGATTGGTACTTTCGTACCAAGATGGGGACGCGGGGAAACTCGATGGATTGGCCGTGTTTCATGCCTTTTCCTCCGGCAAACGGCCCAGCGCTTCGCGGAGCGAGATCACAATCGGCTCGCCGGAAGGAGTGGCGAAAGTCAGTTGCAGGTCACCGCTGTTTTTGACTTCACCACTGAACTCACCAAATTGGTTGGCAACCGTATGTACTACGTCGCCGTGCATATTGGAAACGAGTATGCGGGCGCCCGGGGCACTCATTTTCGGGTTGCTCAAATTCAGGAGCTGGCCGGTGACGACAATGTGGTTCCCGCCCGGCTTCAGCTCAAGCTGAACGTCGATCTGGTAAGGGTCCGCGCGATAAAGCATCTGCCGTGTGCCGGCGCCGGCAGAACGGACTCCTTCGAGGACAGGTTGCAGGAAACTGTCGAAGAGAAGCTTGACCCGGCTGGCCGACCCTTTTTTGCGAGATGCCAGCCCCGCGCCTGCAAATGCCGCTTTGGCAATTCTCACGGCGCCTTCCGGAGGCTGGTAATTCCCTTCGACGGCCGCTCGCGCCCGAACCCGCTGCCAGAGCGAGACGGTTGCCTGACAGGACTCGCAGCCAAGTTTCAGGTGCTTGTCCATCTGCAGCTTCTCGTTCGTGGTCACGGCCTGATTCACAAAGTCGATCCATTTCTCCAAGTTAAAATGTTCCATCATTCCCCCAGAATCCTCTCAGGCACCCAGCGCACTCCCCAGTGAACGGGATGAAAGTTTTACCCTCGTCAGATAAGGGTGGGGACGGGGCGAAAAAATATAGTGATTTTGTGGCTAGTTAAGTCTTGTGGAATCAGTTAGTTTGCCGACAAGGACAAACGGGGCCCAGAAATAGGGATGGGGATTTTGCTCGCGGAGCCGCTGCATGGCGTGTTGCAGAGCGCTGGGCATTTCGCCGGTGCGGAGGTATTCGCGATAGAAGAGTTGCATCAATTCCGAGGTGCTTTGATCGTGGACGTCCCACTGAGACAGCAGCAGCGTGGAAGCGCCGGCGTAGAACAGGCCGCGTTGGAGGCCCAGCAACTCGTCACCGGCGGCGACGAAGTTCATGCCCGTAGCGCAACCGCTTAGCGCTACGAGGTTGGCGTTTAATCTCATCTGGTAGAGGTCGAAGAGATTCAGGTAGCCATCGCCCAGCCGGATTCCGGAAAACATCGGGTTGTCCTGGCGGTACACGCCGTGCGTGGCGATATGCAGCACCCCCGCCTGTGGGCCTTTTTCGCGAAGCAAGGAGGACGTTGCTTCGCTCCCTGTGTGAAGCGACGAGTGCGGTAATAAGCGGGCAACGGATTGGGCTTCTTCGAGGATTTGCGGCGCGCGTTCATCGGGGATTCCGAAAACCAGGGAGCCGGTGTTGGAGCTGGCCGGTTTCCCCTGGCACGCGAAGAAAACCGAGGCGCTTGGGGCATAGGAAACCGTAAAGGAGTCAGAGAGATACTCTTCGCCGTTTCTCAGGGCATGGAAAGGCAAGAAATGGAGCGGACCGTGGGGAACGATGATTAGGCGCTGACCCTGGCAGTATGGGCGGAGCGGGGCGATCAGTTCGTTGTAGAGGGATTCGAGGTGACTTTGCGTTGCACGCAAGAGCGGGTCTTCGAATCGGCGGACATACCCGCTGCCCATGCGGAATTTGGAGAGTTGAAACCGGAGCAATTGGAGAATATGGGTGACCCGGGAAAGCACGGTTACGGGCAGGATCCGGATTTCGGCTCTGTTCATAACGGCGGCGAGGAGCCGGTCACCGGCCGAAAAATATTCGATGAGAGTTGCGTCCGGCGGAAGAGCGGATTGCAGCTGTCGGACGGAAAGGTCAGAGGGAACTTCGAGCGTGGTGCTTTCGCGCTCGCGAGCCGGGAGCTCGCGCAAAGTTCGCAATAGTTCTTTTTCGTGGCTTTGCGCTTTTTTCTGCAGCGTGTCGAGCCGTTCGCCGGATTTTTCCTCGGGACGGAGTTGCTCGAGCTCGATCCTGTGGTAGTACCAGTTGAGTTCCTCGCGCAGGTCCCTGATCCTGCGAATAAGGTCGCTCTGGCCAGCCTCACCGAGCGGCAGGCTCTGGCCACTTTGAAAAATCATTTCGATCATGCTGCGTGATTTCGCGGCCTCCATCCAGGCGAAGGCTTCTTCTGCGGTGGCATCCGAGCCATCGCCGGAAATGAAAAGGTCCAACAACGCTTCATAGACCTGCATTCGGTTCTTGAGGAAGGAGATTTTCAGTTCTTCGCCTTGCAAGCGGCTGCGCATGGTTTCCAGAGAATCTTTTGCGGCGAGAAAGGCGCAAAGAGCGGCGGGGCGATCGTTGCGAGCCTGGGCGAGTTGTCCCTCGAGCAAACGGGCCTGATAGGCAAGGACCGGCGTCTGAAGGTCCGCTAACCGCGCGAGAGACTCATCGGTTTCTCTTTGTGCTTCGGCGGGATCACCAACTTGCAAGGCAATTTGCCCGAGCACCAGATGCGCGAGGACCGCCTTCCCGGGAAGTGCGGATTGATCAAAAAAAGCAGCGGCCGCGGCGCACAAGCGGCGGGACTCGAAATAGCGGCCTTCGTGGAAAAGCAAGAGGCCCTGGTAGAGATCGATCAGCCAGGGCCAGACCAGATTTTTTTCGCGGCCAAACATTTCGCGGGCTTTGGTGAATCGCTCCAGGGCTTGGACGGTTTTGCCCTGCTGGGCGTAGGCCGTGGCTTCGTTCGCGAGCGTTTTGGCGGCTTCGTAGCCCATGCCGAGCTTTTCGAAACGGAGGAAGCCTTCGTGAGCCATTTCGCGGGCTTCTTCGCTGAGATTCAGCTCCAAATAAATATCGGAGAGATCCAGGTGGCAAAGTGCGAAATGGTAGGCGTCGCCGGTGGCTTCGCAGGCGCGGCGGGCAGCGTAGAGAGCTTCGATCGCATGGCTATATTCGCCGCGGAGATAGTAGAGATATGCAATGTTGTAATCCGCCTGGGCCACGAGCAGCGGCATGTTGTGTTCGTGGCAGAAGGCGCGCGCTCGCTGATAAGTGGCCAGCGCGCGGGGGAAATCATTGAGGCTGATGAGGCAGACGGCCATGTTGCTGAGGACGACGGCGATACCCTCGGCGTCTTTGTAGGGCATAAGGCCGCGGTAGGCATCTTCGTAGTGCGCGATGGATTCTTCGAAGCGGTCCTGGCGGTGATAAATGTTGCCGACGTTTATTTCGAGGCGGGCCAGGCGCCAGGCATCGCCGAGGCGCGAGAAGATTACCCGGGCGCGTTCAACCGCATGAAAAGCCTGGTCGTATTCACCCACGAGGATCAGGGGTTGCAGGGAACTGCTCAGGGTCCGGGCCATTTCCTTCCAGGCGTGCAAGGACGCATAGAGTTGGATCGCGCGCTGATGATGCTCGATAGCGGCGCGATAATCGCCGGTGGAATAGAGCGCGTTAGCCATTGCCCGCAAGGCCAGCGCGTGGGCTTCTTTGCGACGCAGACGTTTGGCGATCAGAATAGCGGCTTCGGCGAGAGAGAGCGCTTCTTTTGTGCTGACGCGAACGCGCTGGACGACAAGTTGGGCGAGTTGTTCGATCGTGGATTGCCGGATCAGCTTTGGGTGTTTTGAAAAAAACTTGCGGCGGGCTGCCTCGCTCGAAAGTTGCCCGAGCTCGGCGAGGAGCACATCAGGGGAGTTTTTGGCGCGCGTTGCGGGCATTAGTAAAAACCAAGTTCTTCGAGCTGCCGCCGGAGCCGCTCTATGCATTTCTGGCGGGTGAACCCGATGGAGCCCAGCGCTAGACCCAGCTCGGCGGCGACCTCGGCGTAAGGACGCGCCGGGGTCTCAAAGAAAAGCATCTGCACCAGGCGGCTGCATTGGGGCGTGAGGATCGCCATGGCTTCGCGGATCATTTGCTCTTCCTGTGTCTGTTGCACAAGGTTCTCCGCAAGTGGCGGCGTCTCCGGTTCGGGCGAATTCTCTTCGCTGTCGCGGCTCACCACACGCTGGCTTAATCGCTTTAAACGGTAACACTCGTGATGAGCGACCTGCATGAGCCACTTGGGCAACGCGCGGGGTTCGCGCAATTCGGGCAAGCGCACGAGAAGTTCGACGCAGGTGGATTGAAACACATCCGCAGCCTCATGCGGCGGCAGGTTGTATTTTATGGGGATCGAATAAATGAGCGCTTTGTATTTATCAATGAGCTGGGCCCAGGCAGCTTCATTTCCGCGGAGACACTCTTTCACGAGACGCGTGTCATTCCACTTTGTTGCCGGCGGGGCTGGTGCTTTGATCCTCGCCGACTTCATCGAGTGGCGTTCTCCCGCCCACTCTTTAGATACAGCCGCTCGACATTCCACAAAACGTAGGGTTCGAGGACTGCGGGATGGAAGTTGCCGAGGGAATTTTTTGCGCCGGCCAGGATGTCCGGGCTGGCGAGAAAAATCATGGGCTGATACTCGGCGAGAATTTCCTGCGCACGATCGTAGAGCTTTTTTCTCTGTTCGAAGGTGCGGGCGGACATCTGCTCCTCGATGAGGCCGTCGATTTCCGCTTCCCATGCAGTTGCCGGGTGCGGTTGCGAGGGGTTCCAGAGATGCGTGCCGCCGCTCGAGAGCCAGACATTGATGTCGGAATTCGGGTCGGCATCGTAACTGGCGATGCCCATGAGGCAGGCATCGTACTCCTTGGCTTGCGTGACCCGATCGAGCAATGAGCGGAATTCAAGCGGAACCACTTGCACGCGCATGCCGAGCTGCTTTAGATCGTCTTGAAGGAGCGCCGCCATTTTGGCGCGATCGGCGTTGGTGGAACTGGTGAGGATGCTGAATTCCACCGGTTTGCCGCCGGAATCCTGAAGGGTGGATTCGCCGTTCGGCCCGGTGGTCCAGGAAAAGCCGGCTTCCTTAAGAAGCGCCCGAGCACGCTCGACAGAGCGCCCGGGGTGAGCGAGGCTTGCGTCTCCCCAGCGCTTGTTGCCCGGAGTTACCAACCCCCAGATTGCGGCGCCGCGGCCCTGGTAGACGAGGCGGACGATGGCTTCGCGATCCGCGACTGATGAGACCGCCTGGCGGA
>Ga0210410_10001879_pt1 | contig 19263 bp, 16 predicted proteins | sample IncBWC4MmetaG_FD_161058 | JGI IMG/M metagenome (GOLD analysis project Ga0210410, IMG submission 161058) | Forest soil microbial communities from Barre Woods Harvard Forest LTER site, Petersham, Massachusetts, United States - Inc-BW-C-4-M | ecosystem: Environmental > Terrestrial > Soil >... | reverse complement strand
GGTGCTGTCCGGTTTGTCGAACACCGGCAGGCCGGCCGCATGCGCCATTTGCCGCACCTGCGCTTTGCGCAGGTCTCCGATCGGAAACAGTGTTTTCGCCAGTGCGGAAGCCGCGACGCCGTGCAGAAAATAGCTTTGATCTTTCGCCGGGTCCGCCGCGCGCTGCAACTCCGGGACCGCGCCATCATGCCGAACTCGCGCATAATGGCCGGTGGCGATCCAGGAGGCGCCCAGCCGCTGCATGTAGTCCAAGCAAACGCCGAATTTGATTTCCCGATTGCACAGCACATCCGGATTCGGCGTGCGGCCTGCGGCGTATTCACGCAAAAAACAACTGAACACGCGCTCTCGATATTCGGCTGCGAAACTTACCCGATGCAGGGCCAGCCCTAAGGAATCGCAAACCCGCCGGGCGTCTTGATAATCCGTGGCGCCGGTGCAGTAGTGGTCCTCATCGTCCTCCCAATTGGACATGAACAACCCTTGCACGGTATATCCGGCATCGCGCAACAGCAGAGCCGCGACGGCCGAGTCGACGCCGCCCGACATGCCGACGATGACGGTGCCTGCGGTGTTCGGATCGGGGAGGGGCTTCTGCATCCGCCCATTATACGGGCGCCATGCGCGAAGCCGAAGGCTACATGAGCATTTGCCGCATTTGCGACTCTTGCATGCTCGTTTGCCACACTTCATCGAAGAAGTTCAAATAGCGGCGCACGACGGCCGGGTCGTTCATGTCCGATATGCCGTCCCATCGGTCCGCCTGCAATCGATACACCAGCGCCTTGTCATCGGCGATGATGAAGGCGCCGGCACTCGCGGGGTAATCCGGGCTCATGGCGCGCAGGTCAATGCAGCTGGTTAGTCGGCGCGCCAATGCAAGAAAGCGGTTGTTGTCGACCATGGCGCGCGAAGGGTCGGCGAGCAGCACCCTGACCTTGGCATAGGAACGTGCCAGTACGAGGCGCTTGATGGCTTCGAGAAAGGGTTCCTCGCCATAAACCAATGGCTCCAGATCTTGCGTGAAAATCGACAGCAGTCGCTGCGCGGATTTGGCCACCTTGAGACTGGCTTCGCGGACCTCGGGCATCGTGCTCAAAATGGTCCGGGTACCTGATCCTAAGGACACGCCGGCGCCTGGCGCGATAATCTTGTTCGCGACTGGTTTTGAGCGTTCTTCCGTATCACCCGCCATGGCTTAACCCCAACCCCGCGTAGTTTGAGCCTGATAGTACCGTTTGATCCGGGCGGCCCCGTGCTAACTACGTCACGTTTCGGAGGGCCAACTGCCTGGCCGGCAAAGACTTAAGGCGATCGCCCGCGCAGCGCGAGGCTGGGCGCCAAGCCCACATAGGTCCCGGGCGTGAGCTGCAGCAGGCGCTGCTTTGCGTCGGGCGGCAAGGCCACGGAGGCGATGAATTCATGCATGGCGCTTTCGTCCACCGGCCGGCCCCGGGTGAAGGTTTTCAGGCGTTCGTAGGCATCTGGAATGCCGTGGGCCCGCATCACGGTTTGCACGGCCTCGCTTATCACCTCCCAGGCGCGGTCCAGGTCCTCGGCCACCCGCGCGTGATTGAGCTCGATCTTTTCCAGGCCCGCGCTGAGCGATCTGAAGCTGAGAACCGAGTGCCCGATGGCGACCCCGAGATTTCGCAGCACGGTCGAATCGGTAAGATCGCGCTGCATACGCGACACCGGCAGCTTGTCGGCGAAATGGCCCAACAGCGCATTGGCCAATCCCAGGTTGCCCTCGGCGTTCTCGAAATCAATGGGGTTCACTTTGTGGGGCATGGTCGAAGAGCCCACTTCGCCTGCTTTGAGCCGCTGCGTGAAATAGCCGAGCGAAATGTAGTTCCACATGTCGCGCGCAAAATCCAAAAGCACCGTGTTCGAGCGCATGATCGCGTGGCAGTATTCGGCGATCCAGTCGTGCGGTTCGATCTGCGTGGTATGGGGATTCGATGTCAGCCCCAAGGATTCGACGAAGGCTGCGCTGAATGCCGGCCAATCCACCTGCGGCAAAGCGGCCACATGGGCGTTGAAATTCCCGACGGCGCCGTTCATCTTCCCGAGGATGGCAATGCGCGCGATACCGGCCCGCTGAGTGTCGAGGCGTGCCGCGACGTTGGCGAATTCCTTCCCCACCGTGGTCGGCGTGGCGCTTTGACCATGGGTGCGCGCCAACATTGCAACGGCAGCGTGACGAGCGGCCAACGCATCAAGCAAGTCTATGAGCGCCCCCAGCTTTGGCAGCAACAGCGTCGAGCGTGCGCTTTTCAACATCAGCGCATAGGCGAGATTGTTGATATCTTCCGAGGTACAAGCAAAATGCATCCATTCCAGATCAACCGGACTGGCGCCGCGGTTTTGCAATTCGCCGCGCAGCCAATACTCGACCGCCTTCACGTCGTGGTTGGTGCGCGACTCGATCTCCTTGATGGCCGCGACATTGGTTGCGGCGGGATCCGAAGTCAGGGACACCAGGAATTCCCGGGCGCCGATCGGCAGCTTGGCAAGGGCACTTGCGGCAGGGCCCCCCGCGAGCGCTAGAAACCAAGCGCATTCGACGCGAACGCGCTCACGCATGAGGCCGGCTTCACTGAATATGCGGCGCGCCGCGCTAAGTTTGTCGGCGTACCGGCCATCGAGGGGAGACAGCGCGTCGGTGAAAGGGTTGGACATCGGAAAGCTTAAGTCGCTTGAGTGATAGAATCAGCAGATTCTACCGTAAACGACCGTAACTTAAGCGGAGTAAGGCGCGATGACAGCAACCACCCGCGTCGAACGCGACAGTATGGGCCCGCTCGATGTGCCCGCCAACGCATTGTGGGGCGCCCAAACGCAGCGCGCCATCGAGAATTTCCCGCCGTCGGGTCTGCGTATGCCGCGCTCCTTCATTCGTGCGTTGGCGCTCATCAAGCATTCTGCCGCGGGCGCAAATGCCGAACTCGGCGATTTGCCAAGCAGCGTCGCCGCCGCCATCCAAGAGGCATCGCTCGAGGTGGCCGCAGGCCTCTGCGACAATGAATTTCCTGTGGACGTATTTCAAACCGGGTCGGGCACGAGCAGCAACATGAACGCCAATGAGGTGATCGCGACACTCGCGTCGCGCATCTTAGGCAGCGCGGTGCACCCCAACGATGAAGTCAACATGGGGCAAAGCAGCAACGATGTGATTCCGACGGCCATTCACGTCGCGGCGGCGTTGCTGCTCGATGAGCAGCTCCGGCCTGCGCTCAAGCGGCTGCGCGAGGTTTTACGGGATCGCGCCGCCGAGTTCGCCGATGTGGTGAAAACCGGGCGTACCCATTTGATGGATGCGATGCCGATCACGTTGGGACAGGAACTCAGCGCCTGGCACTCGCAAATCGCCGCGGCCGAAGCGCGTTTGGCTTCCGTGCTCCCGCGGCTGCATGCATTGGCGCAGGGCGGGACCGCGGTCGGTACCGGCATCAATGCCCGGCCGCAGTTCGGCGCGGTATTCGCGCGCCATCTGTCGGAACGCACCAAGCTTGGCTTTCGTCCGAGTGATAATTTTTTCGCGGCGCTTTCGAGTCAGGATACCGCGGTGGAACTGTCCGGACAGCTCAAGGTCCTAAGCGTCAGCCTCATGAAAATTGCGAATGATTTGCGCTGGATGAACAGCGGGCCGCTGGCAGGCCTCGCGGAAATCACGCTGCCGGCGCTGCAGCCGGGCAGCAGCATCATGCCCGGCAAGGTAAATCCCGTCGTGGCCGAAGCGGTGACCATGATCGCCGCGCAAGTCATCGGCAACGATGCGACCATCACCATCGCAGGTCAGTCTGGCAATTTTCAGCTTAACGTCATGCTGCCGGTCGTCGCATACAATCTGTTGCAGAGTTTGGAACTGCTCGGCATAGCCGGCCGCAATCTGGCGGATCACGCGCTGGCCGGATTCACCGTGAACCGGGAGCGCTTGAATGAAGCGCTGGCCCGCAATCCGATTTTGGTCACTGCGTTGAATCCCATCATCGGCTACGAAAAGGGTGCGGCGATCGCGAAGAAAGCATATGCGGAAGGGCGGCCGATCTTGGATGTTGCGGCGGAAATGACCGGCTTAGGGCGGGATGAGCTGCGCGCCCTGCTCGATCCAAAAGCGCTGACCGAGGGTGGGATCCAGGGTGCGGGATCCTAACCGGACGATGGACCCGCTGTATACGAAATCGCAGATCCGCGAAGCTCTCGATCCAGCGCCGTCCACGCCGGCCGAAGACATGCATTGGCTGGTAGGGGCATCGCCCGAGGTCGTGGCACGAATGCGCGCCAGCCTGCCGGCGCGGCGCACGCCGGCGGCAGTGCTGGTGCCGCTGGTGGAGCGCGAGGGCGGGATGACGGTGCTGCTGACCCAGCGCGCCGCCACGCTCAAAGATCATGCCGGCCAGATCAGCTTTCCCGGAGGACGCATAGAACCCGGCGATGCGGATGCATGGCACGCGGCATTGCGGGAGGCTCAGGAGGAAATTGGCTTGGCACCCAGCCTGGTCGAATTCGCCGGATACCTGCCCGATCACGTCGTGATATCGGGGTTTCGCGTCACGCCGGTGGTCGGATTCGTCAAACCGGAATACCAACTGCGGCTCGCCGCGGCCGAAGTGCACGATGTGTTCGAAGTGCCGCTCGACTTCATATTGGACGCGGCCAATCACAAAACCCGTCAGCGCCAAATCGGCGAGCTGACAGTCGACATTCACGACATCCCGTACGGCGGACGGAATATTTGGGGCGCCACCGCCGGCATGCTGATGACCTTCCGGCGGCGGCTGCAAGCGCACAGGGCAAAGGTGCCGTGAGCAGCCGCGTCGGCGAACTGCTGGCCATCATGGCGCGCCTGCGCGCTCCCGACGGGTGCCCATGGGATCGACAGCAGACCTTTGCCAGCATCGCGCCCTATACCATCGAGGAGGCTTACGAGGTTGCGGACGCCGTCGAGCGCGGCGACCTGCAGCACCTCAAGGATGAATTGGGCGATTTATTGTTTCAAGTGGTGTTTCATTCGCAGATTGCTAGCGAAGCCGGGCAGTTTGACTTCGAGACGGTGGTTGGTGCGATTTGCGACAAACTGCTGCGCCGCCATCCGCATGTGTTCGGCGATCAGGGCCCATTGAGCGTCGCGGCACAAAATGTTGCCTGGGAAGAAATCAAGGCGGCAGAACGGGGCGCTGCGGATGCGTCGGCATTGCATGATGTGCCGCAGTCGCTGCCGGCGCTCTTGCGCGCGTACAAGCTGAGCAAACGGGCGGCGCGGGTTGGTTTTGACTTCGAGCATTCAAGTCAGAGCGCGGACAAAGTGGCGGAAGAGCTGGCGGAAGTGCGCGACGCCTCGGCGCACCATTTGCCGGGTTCGGACGGCAAGGCCGCCGGCGCGATCTTCGAGGAGGTCGGCGATCTCTTGTTTGCCGCAGCAAATCTGGCGCGCAAACTCGAGGTCGACGCGGAAGCAGCGCTGCGCGCGGCCAACGCGAAATTCGAACGGCGATTTCGCCGCATGGAGCGCTTGGCGATCGAGCGCGGCGAGGTATTCGCCGAATTGAATCTGGCCGATCAAGAAAACCTCTGGCAAACCGTCAAGCGTGGCGAATGAGCGTATCGATGAGGGCGGCGCCGCACGGCGCGCGGCGCTGCGCGTGGCGCCGCAGCTCGTGTTCAAGCACGATCCCGATTTGCCGATTTCCGCGCGCCGCGAATCCATCATGCAGGCGCTGCGCTGCGGGCAGGTGCTCATCGTCGCCGGCGATACCGGCTCCGGCAAGAGCACACAGCTGCCGCAATACTGTCTCGAGCTGGGTCGCGGCAGCAGCGGCCTGATTGCGCACACTCAGCCGCGAAGAATTGCGGCGCGGGCGTTGGCGGCGCGCATCGCCGAGGAATTGGGCCAAGCGGTCGGCCGCAGCGTGGGATTTCGGGTTCGATTTGCGGATCAAGTGTCCGACGCCACGCGCTTGGTGCTGATGACCGATGGACTACTGCTGGCGGAACTCGCTTCGGATCCGCTATTGCGCCGCTACGACACCATCATCGTCGATGAGGCTCACGAACGCACGCTGAACGTGGATTTGCTGCTGGGGGTGCTCAAACGGCTGTTGCCGCGCCGCCCGGATCTGAAGCTCATCGTCACCTCGGCAACGCTGGATGTTGAGCGAATATCGCAATTTTTTGCCGCGGCCCCGATCATTACCGTGAGCGGGCGCAGTCATCCCATCGAAGTGCGCTACCGGGAAATGCCGGATGACGTCGAGGATCCTGATCTGCCGCCGGCGGTCCTCGAGGCGTACCGGGAGATCGCGGCCGAACCCGGGCCGATCGGCAACGGCGACATCTTGGTTTTTCTTCCCGGCGAACGCGAGATCCGCGATGTCGGCGAACTGCTGGAACGGGAACTGCATTCGCACGTCGACGTCTTGAGCTTGTACTCGCGTCTGTCGTGGGAGCAGCAGAGCCGCATATTTGAGCGCGGCTCGCGCCAGCGAATTGTACTGTCGACCAATGTGGCCGAAACCTCGATCACCGTGCCGGGCATCCGCGCAGTCATCGATTCCGGCCTGGCGCGCATCAGCCGCTACAGCGTGCGCAATCGCTTGCAGCGCCTGCCCATCGAAACGGTATCGCGCGCCAGCGCCGAGCAGCGCAAGGGCCGCTGCGGGCGCTTGGGACCGGGTTTATGCATGCGCCTGTTTACGGAGGACGATTTCGCGAAGCGCGCGCCGTTCACCGAGCCGGAGGTGCTGCGCACCAATCTGGCCGCGCTGCTGCTGCGATTGGCTGCCGACGGGCTGGGCGCCGCGGAGGATTTTCCCTTCATCGACCCGCCGGATTCGCGCGCGCTCAATGATGGCTATCGCTTGTTGCAAGAGCTGCAGGCGATGGATGACGAGCGGCGCATCACGCGCCGCGGCCGCGCCATGGCGCGCTTGCCGCTCGATCCCCGCTTGAGCAGAGCGCTGCTGGAGAGCAAGCGCTTCCATGCGGAAAGCGAGCTGCTGGCGATCGTCGCGGGGTTGAGTGTACCGGACGTGCGCGCGGCCGAAGCAGCGGCAAGCGCCGCGTTCGACGACACAAGGTCGGAATTTTCGTCCCTGGTCAAGCTCTGGCGCGCGTACCGCAAAGCGCGCGAGGGTCCGCGGCGCGAATTGCGGCGCTGGTGCAAGGAGCATCAGCTGTCCTTGTTGCGGCTGTCGGAATGGGACGACGTCTACGCTCAAGTCGAAAACCGCGCGCGCGAGATCGGCATCGAGGCGCAGCGGCAAGCGGCAAGCTATTCCCGCGTGCATCGTTCTTTGCTTGCCGGCTTCTGCACCATGGTGGGCGCGCGGGGGGAGGAGGGGGTGTATGCCGGCACGCGCGGCGTGCATTTCCACATTTCCCCCGGTTCAGCGTTGCTTCGCCGCCGGCCGCGGTGGCTCCTCGCCGCGAGTATCGTCGAGACCTCGCGGGTATTCGCGCGTCGCGTCGCGGAAGTCGAGCCGATGTGGATCGAGGCCGCTGCAGCGCATCTGCTCAAGCGCGAGTATCTGGAGCCCGATTGGGATGAGGAGCGCGAGGAAGTGGTGGCCCGCGAGCGCACCAGTTTTCTTGGCCTGGTGTTGAGCGCGAACCGGACCGTGAATTTCGGACCGATCGCGCCGGAGGAGTCGCGCCGCATCTTCGCGCGCGAGGCTCTGGTTTATCTGCGCTTGCGGCGCCGTCCGGATTGGCTGCTCGAGAATGATGCCGCCGTGCTCGCCGCACAAAAGATCGAGGAACGCCTGCGGACGCGCGATCTTCTGCACAATGCCGAGGTGTTCGTCGAGTTCTACGATCACGCCTTGCCGCGCCAGGTATCGAGCGGCGCGACCCTGGAATACTTCAGCAGGCACCTGTCGGAGGGGCAGCGGCTGGCACTCAAGTTGGGGCCCGCGCAGATTTTCGCGCGCTTTCCCGATCCCGATGCGCTCGCGAAATTTCCCGAGCTCACGCGGGTCGATGCCTTGACCATGCCCGTGGAATATCATTTCGCGCCGGGCGAGCAGCGGGATGGCGCCAGCCTCAAAGTGCCGCTGTTGGCGCTGCCGGCCATGACTCACGCGGCGGTGGATGCCGCCATCCCGGGCTTGGCCGCACCGCGAATCGAGGCCCTGTTGCGATCGCTGCCCAAGGATGCGCGGCGCAGCTTGATTCCGATCGCGGAAACCGGTGCCAGATTTTTGGCCGAAGCAGGAACTGCAGCCGAAGCAGGAACTGCCGCGGACGCCCGGCACCTTCACACTTGGCTCAAGGAACAGCGCGGCATTCCTGAGGGGTTGATCCGATTCGATCTTGCGGCGGTGCCGTCGCATTTAACCGTGCAGCTGAGCGTGACGTTAGGCGGCAGGGAAATCGCGCAGGGTTGGGACTTAGCCGAATTGCGGCGTCGCTGCGCGGGAGCGGCTCGCGCCGAGCTTGGGCGTCTGGCCCGCGAGGCATACGCATCACCCGGGGATTGGCATCGATTCGAAATCCCTGAATTGCCCGAGCGGGCGCCGGTGGTCCTGGAACAAGGAACGCTGTGGGTGTATCCCGCCCTGACGCGGGCAGGTCAGCGGCTCGAGGTGCAATACGAGTGGTCGGCCGCCGAAGGGCAGCGTGCCTGGCGAGACGGATCCGTGCGTCTGGCGCGCGCAATGTTGGAGCGCCAGGAGCGCGATCTTCGCAAGACCATCGCAAGCTCGGCTGCACTGCTGCTAAGCGCCAGCCCCTATATGAATGGCGAGGCTGTGACCGATTTGCTGCTGCAACTCGCATTTCGCAGCGCCTGCTTTGGCGACGCCGACGCGCCCCGTACGCGCGCCGAGTTCGATCTTAAGGTTGATCGGGGTCGTGAGCGTTTGCACTCCAGTCTCGACGAATGGATTGCCGTGGTTTCGGGATGGTGTACTGAAGCAAGCGCAGTACGCCGGCAGCTGGCTGACCCTCGAGCATCGCGGGATCCCGCCGCGGAAGCTCAACAGCATCTGCGCCGACTATTGGACGCAAGTGTGCTGCAAACCACTTCAGGGGACTGGCTGCGCCAGATACCCCGCTATCTGAAAGCGGAGCAACGGCGCTGGCAGCGCGGTGCGGTGCGCGGCGTTCAGCCGGCGCACATCGCACGGGATCTTGATCACTGGTCGACACGCTTTCAGGATTTGGAAAAACAACTCGGTGCGGAGTTGCGCTGGACGCCGATGCTGGATGAACTTCGATTTTGGATCGAGGAATACCGTGTATCGGTGTATGCGCAGGAATTGAAAACGCTCGGTCCGATTTCTGCGGCACGCCTGCAGCAGCGGGCCGCGGAAATCGACGCTTGGCTCAACCGCTAAACATTGAATCGTATCCCTTGCGCCAAAGCCACCTGCGCGCTCCAATTGATGGTATTCGTCTGGCGGCGCATGTACGCCTTCCAGGAATCAGACCCGGCTTCGCGGCCGCCGCCCGTATCCTTTTCGCCGCCGAACGCGCCGCCGATCTCGGCTCCCGAGGTGCCCAGGTTGACATTGGCAATGCCGCAATCGCTGCCTTCGGCGGATAAGAACCGCTCGGCGGCTTGCAGGCTGTCGGAAAATATCGCAGATGACAGTCCGTAGGGCACCGAGTTCTGCAGCGCGATGGCCTCATCGAGGGTTTCATAGCTCAACAGGTACAATATGGGCGCGAACGTTTCCGTGCGCACGACGGGCATGTCGGCGCGGGCTCGAATGATTGTGGGTTCTACGAAATTGCCCGGCCGCTGCAAGACCTTGCCGCCGTACAGCAATTGCCCGCCTTCGGCCAGTGCCGCGGCGATCGCCGCCGAATAGCGCGCAACGGCGCCGGCATCGATCAACGGCCCCATGAGGGTATCTGTCTCCAGAGGATCGCCAATGCGCACTTGGCCGTAGGCCGCGACCAGCCGCTGTTCGAGCTCAGCCAAGCGCGAGCGATGAACCAGCACGCGCCGCGTTGTAGTGCAGCGCTGACCGGCGGTTCCCACTGCGCCAAATACGATGGCGGGCACCGCCAGGCCGAGATCGGCATCAACATCGACGATGATGGCGTTGTTGCCGCCCAACTCGAGCAGGGATTTACCCAACCGCTCTGCGACGCGCACGCCGATCTGCCGGCCCACCTGCGTCGAGCCGGTAAACGAGACCAGCGCCACCCGGCGGTCATCGACGAATTTTCCGGCAAGTTGCGTTCCCGCATCGATGAAGATCTGAAAGATCGCGGGAAGCGCGTGACGTTCCAGCACGCGGTTGCAAATGTGCTGAACGGCAAGCGCGCACAGCGCGGTTTTTGGCGATGGTTTCCAAACGGTGACATTGCCGCTGATCGCCGCCAAGAATGCATTCCAAGACCAAACTGCGACCGGAAAATTAAACGCCGAAATCACGCCGACCACGCCGAGAGGATGCCATTGTTCGTACATGCGGTGCTGCGGCCTTTCCGATTGCATGGTGTTGCCGTACAACATGCGCGACTGGCCCACCGCGAAATCGGCGATGTCGATCATTTCTTGTACTTCGCCGTCGCCTTCGGCCTTGATCTTGCCGTTTTCCAGAGACACCAAGCTGCCCAGCGCGTCTTTGTAGCTGCGCAGTTCCTCGCCAATGAGGCGCACCGCTTCGCCGCGTTTCGGCGCCGGCACGCGCCGCCAGGCCATGGCCGCGGAAACCGCCGCGGCCATGACATGCTCGTAGTCATCCGGGGTTGCGCCGCGGACCTGCGCCAGTCGACCGCCGGTCGCAGGATTGACGCAATCGATCAATGGGCCCGAGGTCTGCGCGCTCCAGCCATGACTGCCGGACCATGCACCGGGGTTGAGTTCCTGAAGTCCCAGGATCTTTAGGGGATTTTTGCCGTGCGTCATGATTGAGTTCTCGATTTTCCAGCACTCGAATGTAATGGGGGCCGCATTTTGACTTGCGGGCGCCTACAACGCTAGCATCCATCGATGTCCACCGCTCCCACATTGACGAACTGGCATCCCGCAAGCTGGCACAGCCGCCCTGCCGCCCAGCAGCCGAAATACGCGGATGCTTTGGCCTTGGAGCGTGCGGTCGGCGCTTTGAGCCGGCTGCCGCCGTTGGTCGTTTCTTGGGAAATAGAGGCTTTGCAGGCCAAGCTGGCCCAGGCTCAGCGCGGCGAGCAGTTCTTGCTTCAGGGCGGCGATTGTGCGGAGAGCTTCGCGGATTGCGAATCGGACAATATCGCCAGGCGCTTGAAGATTCTATTGCAGATGAGTCTGGTGCTGTTGCAGGGTTTGAAGAAACCCATCATTCGCGTTGGACGGTTCGCCGGACAGTACGCCAAGCCCCGCTCGGCGGACACAGAAACGCGAGACGGGCTGACGCTGCCGTCCTATCGCGGCGACAATGTCAATCGGCCCGGCTTCACGGCGGCAGAGCGCGAACCGGATCCGGCCTTGCTCCTGCGCGGCTATGAGCGCGCTTCCCTGACGCTCAATTTTGTGCGCGCACTGATCGACGGCGGATTCGCCGATCTGCATCACCCGGAATACTGGGACTTGGGGTTCCTTCGTCACGCGCCGTTGCGCGACGCGTATCAGAAAATCGTCGACTCCATTGCCGAATCGATGGACTTCTTCGAGTCCATGAGCGGGCAGCGGGTGCACGCGGCGACGCGCGTGGACTTCTACACCAGTCACGAAGGCTTGCACCTGCTCTCCGAACAGGCACAGACGCGCTACATCGACCGTCAGAAGCGCTGGTACAACCTGTCGACCCACATGCCATGGATAGGCATGCGCACTGCCAATATCGATGGCGCGCATGTCGAGTATTTTCGCGGAATCGCGAATCCAATCGGCGTGAAAGTGGGCGCCTCCATGAGCCCCGAATGGCTTCAGGAACTGATTCAGGTGCTTAATCCCCAGAACCAACCGGGCCGTCTGACATTCGTTCACCGATTCGGCATCAAGGATATCGAACAGCGGCTGCCCGGCATGATTCGAGCGGTGCGCGCCGCCGGCGCACAGGTGCTTTGGGTATGCGATCCGATGCACGGCAACACCGAGACCACGACGGGAGGCGTGAAAACCCGGCGCTTCGACAATATCTTGGGTGAAGTCGAGGCGGCGTTTCGAATTCATGACGAAGAGGGTTCGATGCTCGGCGGCGTCCACATCGAACTCACCGGCGAGGATGTGACCGAGTGCATAGGCGGCGCGCGCGGGTTGACCGAGGCGGATCTTGCGCGCGCTTACAAGTCGCAGGTCGACCCACGCTTGAATGCCGAGCAGGCGCTGGAGTTGGCAATGTTGATTGCGCGCCATGCCGGCGCCGGTGGTCGGCCCGGGAGGAACCTCCGGCCCGCCACTTGAACCCTGGGACATGCAGCTCCTAGTCGAGGAAAATTACATAATAGATTGATTAATCATGATATTTCAGGTATCCGCTGAGGTCTGGAACGCATGAATGTCGGCGCTTTCCTGAAAGACCCTTTGCTGGGGAAAACCTCCCTCTCCAAAGTAATTTGGCTCTATGGCGTCGTAGGCTCATTTCTCTACGGCGCCATCGAATTGTTACTCGATCCCGGCAATGATTTTCTTATGCGCCTCTACATCATTGGCGGCCTCATTTTCAGCGTCTACGTCACCCTCGCCACTTACCAGTGCGCTGCAAACTGCAGGTCCCCTTTTCTTGCCCGGCTGGTGCGAGTCTCGGCCGTCATTACTCTAGTGCTGTTGCCGGTGATTACGTATCTCGATCTTTCAGGAGCCCTCACGCTCATCGCCTTGGGCGGCGAGCAATAGCCGGTGGAAAAATTGTCCATGCAGCGGTGGGTGCTCAACAAAGGCCCGGCACACGGGTAGCGCATTGATTTTGAGAGTAGAATCAATCGCAGGCAGGAGGTGTTACATGGCGACTTACTTACGTGTTGCAGGCGCAATCGCAGCGGCACTAATCCTCGGCGCGTGTGCGGCGTCCGGCGGGAACGTGCAGCCGGGTGCGCAGTCCGAGGCGCTTTCACAAAATCCGCCGTGCGTGCCCCAAACTGGGAGTCGGATTGCGGCCAACGATAAGGATCACTCCATCGTGGCGCGCTGCTATACGAGCGATGATATTTCCCGCACCGGCGGGCCGACATCGTCTCAAGCGCTGCCGCTCTTGGATCCTGCGATCAGGGTCACGCACTAGGCCGCAAATCACGCGCTAGGCGGGCTAAGTTCTCAGATAGCTTGCGCCGTTGACGTCGATCACGCATCCGGTCATCGCTGGGGGCGCATCCAGCGCGCAGTAAACGCTCGCTTGCGCCACCTCGCCGGTGCGATTCACGCGGCCGAGGGGGTGTTGGGCGAGGATCGCGGGGCCCTCGGGTCCACACAGATGGCTCGCGGCCATCTCCGTCTCCACCCAACCCGGCGCGACGCAGAATACGTAGACGGCCCGCGGTGCCAGCGCTTTGGCGAGAGACTGCGACATCGCATTCAGCCCTGCCTTGCTGGCCCCATAGGCGGGAGCGTCGGGTTCGCCGCGAAACGCACCGCGGGAGGATATGTTGACGATCCGTCCGCGGCCGAACTCCTCATCAACCGGGTCGCGGCTCGTCATGCTTTGCGCCGCGAGGAGGGACAGATTCGCGGCAGCGAAGAGATTGATCGAGAGCGTACGCTGCCACGCGGTCTGCCAGGCCGCATAGTCGATCTTCAAGGGCGAGTGCTCCACATACAGACCGGCATTGTTGACGAGGACATCGATGGAGCCGAGTTGCTCGCCAACCTGCCGCCAGAGCCGGGATGCCGCGTCGGCATCCGCCAGGTCGGCAGCAAAAATCGCATGCCCGGAGCCTGCAAGCCCTGCCAGAGTCGCTGCGGCCGCTTCTCGATTATTTCGATAATGAAGCGCGATGCGTAAGCCACGCTGCGCAAGCTGCGCGGCAATCACGCTGCCAATCCCGCGCGAGGCGCCCGTCACAAGCGCGAGGAGGGACCGTGAGCGACTCGGGGCCATCATGCAATCTTTTCGGCACCCGCCCACATTTGCATTTCTCCGGCCGATAGTTCGGCAATTGGCCGGCGCAGCGCTTGCGCGGCTTGCACGATGGCTCGCGTGGCTTCGGGAGAATCGGCCAATCGACGCCGCACGAGGTGCAGTTCCTGTTCCTCAATGATGCGGATACCGCCGCGTTGCTTCATTGCGGCTTCGAGCTGCGCTTGGCGCTTCAAAAGACACAAGGCTTCGTCGACGCTTTGCATTGCAAATTCTCTATCTTACGTGAGAACGCTGCGCGCTCGAACTGGTAGTCGAGTCTAGTTTTTCCGCGGCCCGGGTCGATGATTGTGGTGGGACGGCCGATGCATGCCTTCGCCTCTTCTGTGCTCGATGATCGGGACGCCCACCACTGACAAATATGAGTTGTCCGCATAATCTTGCGTGCCGGGATCTGTGTAGTCCTGTGCATAGCCCGGCTCGGGTTGAAATGAGCGAGGGTGTCGAAGTACCGGTGTTGCTTCCATCGTGTTGATCGGGCCCAACTGGTGAAGCAAGGACTTGTCACCGCAGGGGTTATTGGAAAAGGTCTTCACGCCGTTGGTCGTGCACTCCCATATTTGGCCGCCGGTCTCCGGCTGGGCCAGCAGTTGGGCCGCAGTTGCAGTCACTGGTTGGGTCATCGCCTCTGGCATTGCCTGGGTCGCAGGCGCCAACTGCTCGCCGGCAATCTGCGGCGGCGGCGCAGGCGCAAGCATTGCAGCCGGCACAGGAGCGATGCTTGGGCTGGGTGAGGGCAGAGTTTTTGGCGCAATCCAACTATTCGAACCAACGGTGATTGCGATCGCCACAGCCGCCGTCGATAGTCCGCCTAAGATCCAGGGCGCAAGATCGCGATACTTGTGCATTGCCAGAGTATGATCGCACATCGTTCCTCTCGCCATTCTAACAATAATGGTTATGACCAACCCGCGACCATCTGAGGTGGAATTGGTCCGCGCAATTGGCCGCTGGACCCTGGTCGCTCTAACGGTTAACAGCATCCTCGGCAGCGGCATTTTTGGACTGCCCTCGGTCATTGCCGCGGTCCTCGGCAATTTGAGCCCCTGGGCAGTGCTCCTGGCGGGCGCCGCCATGGCTGTGATCGTCAGCTGCTATGGCGAGGTGGCGTCGCAGTTTGCCGAGACCGGCGGAACCTACCTTTATATACGGCATGCTTTCGGGCGCTTCGCCGGGCTGCAAGTGGGCTGGATGACTCTGCTCAGCCGTTTTACTGCGTGCGCAGCCGCGGCGAATCTACTCGTGGTGTATACGGGCGAATTCTGGCCGGAGGCAACCCACACCGTTCCCCGATTCATGATCATCACGGTATTTGTCGGTACTTTGGCCGTAGTGAACTATCGCGGCGTCGGCGCGGGCGCGCTGGTCAGCAATGTTTCGGTAGTGGCCAAGCTCTTGGCGCTCGGATTGGTCTGTGCGCTGGGCGCCGGCTATCTGATCGCTCACCCGGCAGTCCCAAAGGCGGTCCCGTCGGCAGAATGGGACGGCTGGTTGAAAGCCATACTGCTGCTTTTCTTTGCCTACGGCGGCTACGAGGCTGCTTTGAATCCGATGGGCGAGGCCAAGAACCCGCGGCGCGATGCCGCGTTCGCTCTGTTCGTGGCACTGATCATCGTTACACTGCTTTACACCGTGCTGCAATTCATAGTCGTCGGCGTTTTGCCGGACCCTGCACACAGCGATCGGCCTCTCGCCGATGCCGCGCGAATTTTCATCGGACGGCCCGGCGCCGCGCTAATCGCGGCCGGCGCATTGATCTCGGTGTACGGCTATCTCAGCGCGAACTTGCTGACTGGGCCGCGCGCCATGTTCGCTCTGGCCGAGCTCGGTGATTTCCCGGCCCTGTTCGCGGCAGTGCATCCGCGCATGCGCACACCGTATGTCGCGATTGCCGTATTTGCACTGCTGATTTGGATTTTCGCTCTGTTCGGCAGCTTTTCTTGGAATGTAACCCTGTCCGCCGTTGCACGGCTCGCTTACTACGGCGCCGTGTGCGCCGCCGTGCCGGTGCTGCGCAGAAAGCAGCCGGGAGCCGCAACATTCCGGGTTCCCGGTGGGCCGATCCTTCCGATTCTGGGCATGGTCATATGCACGGCGCTGCTGACGCGTGTGGACTTTACCAAGTCGTTAATTCTCGTGGCCACGATCGTGATCGCGCTGGTGAACTGGCTCGCGGTCAGAAATCGGGGCGCATTGCGAGCGGAGGCCTCGTGACGCGGCCTGCCACGGTGGCAACGGTCTTCGAAACAGCTGATGAGAAAGCGCCGGCTGCCGGTTAAGGTTCGGTGAGGGCCTGATTCGCCGGCGGTATTCGACGTTTCAGCCAATCGCTCATCGTGGCCGTCACCAGAGCGGATGCGTCCTGCTGCACGAAGTGCCCGGCCCCGGGGATGGTGACCAAGGTGAAGTCTTCATCCACCAAGTCCCAAGTCCCGCTCAGGGCGCCCGGCAACAATGCTTGGTCGGCAAGCCCATGAAACTCCAGAACCGGAACCTTGACCTTTGGCGGTGGCGGTGGCGGTGGCGTTGACGTTGAAGGGGGCGGCGGCGCGGAAGCGTCCGAGGCGTCGGCGGTTTGGCTGGGGCGCGGGTAGTTGGCGCGGTAGTAATTCAGCATGGCCTCGAAGTCCGAGCGTTCGAATGCTTCGATATAGTGCACCCGGGCTTTGTCATCCTTGACCCACGCAGCCAATTTTTCCGGGCTCAGGGTTTTCTCGGCACCCGGTTTCTGGAAATTAAACGCGTACTGACTGTTCTTGCGTTGCTCAGGATTGTTCTTGATTTCGCGCTGAATTCCATACGGGTGCGGCAGATTCAGAATTATAAGCGCCTGAATCCAATCCGGATGCGTCATGGCGAGAGTCCACGCTACTGCTCCGCCCCAATCATGCCCGACGATCACTGCCTTGCTGCGGCCTTCGGCTTTGATGACGGCGCCGATGTCATCGACCAGCAATGGCATCGCATATTGTTCGATGCCGGGCGGACGTCCTGACAAATCGTAGCCACGCTGGTCTACCGCGACAACGCGATACTGCGAGCTCAGCACGCGCATCTGATCGCGCCAGGTGTACCAAAAGTCCGGGAAGCCATGAATCATGACGACCAGCGGGCCTTTTCCCAGCGCCACATAATGGATTTTGACGCCGTTCGAGTTTGCGTAGTGGTGCTCGACCCGGTCCCAAAGGTCCGTAGATTTGGCGTCCTTCGCGTACGATGAAGCGGCGTTCCCGAACATCGCCATGAACAATACAAGGCCGACGATTTTTATTGTTCGCATCGCGTTTTCAGCCCCCAGTGCAATCACTGAATGCAACAATGACACCATGCCCACGCTGGTATGGCAAGCTGTGAGAGTCCTGGCCTAATTGGGGTTTGCAAATGCAGGGGGAAGTCATGCGAGGAAAGGTCGTGGTCGTCACGGGCGCGACTTCCGGCATCGGCGAGGTTGCCGCGCGACGGCTCGCAGGCATGGGCGCGCGCATCGTGCTCGTCGCGCGCGACAAAGCACGCGGCGAGGCCGCACTTGCTGGTTTGCGCAGCGGCGGGGCGGGCAATTCGCATTCCATTCATTACGGAGATCTGTCGCGCATCTCGGAAATGAAACGGGTTGCGCAGGAAATTTCAGCCGCGCAACCTCGCATCGATGTGCTGATCAATAATGCGGGCGCCATGTTCGGCTCGCGGCAACTGACCGAAGATAATCTCGAACGCACCTTCGCGATCAATCACATGGCGTACTTCGTGCTCACGCAGGGACTGCGCGAACGGCTGCTGGCTTCTGCGCCGGCGCGCATCGTCAACACCGCCTCGGCCGCTCACCAAGGAGCCAAGCTGGACTTCGACGACCTGCAAGCCGCGCATGGCTTTTCGCCCATGAGGGCCTATGGACGCTCAAAGCTTTGCAATATCCTGTTCACGCGCGAACTGGCGCGCCGTTTAAGTGGCAAGGGAGTTACCGCCAATTGCCTGCATCCCGGCTTCGTCGCCACGCGCTTCGGCGATGGCAGCGGCGGCATCTTGTCGGGCGTGGTGCGTGTGGCCAAACTTTTCGCGATTTCGCCGCAGCAGGGTGCGCAGACTATTGTCTATCTGGCTTCGGCGCCGGAGGTGGCTAATGTCAGCGGCGGGTATTATTACAAATGCCTGCCGGCGCAGCCGACGACGGAGGCGCGCAACGACGAAGACGCCAAGCGCCTGTGGATGGAGTCCGCAACCATCGCCGCGATCGAGGCCTGATCACAGCACAAGCCCGGCGGGATTCGCGGCCGGCTGAAACCTTAAGTTTCTCGGCGGCGCGCAAAGCGCCGCTCGATTTCGCCGACGATGCCGCGCCGAAAGATCATCACGCAGACGACGAAGATGGCGCCGATGATCACCGAAACCCAGGCGCCTACGCGCTCCGAGAGATATTGCTGCAGCGTGAGCACAATGCCGGCACCGACCACCGGCCCAAGAAAGGTGCCGCTGCCGCCCAGAAGAGTCATCAGGATCACTTCGCCCGAGGTCCCCTGACTGACGTCAGAGAGCGTGGCGAAGCTCAAAGTGAGCGCCTTCAGCGAGCCTGCCAGGCCGGCTATGCTCGCCGACAGCACGAAGGCGACCAGCTTGTAGCGGTCGACCTTGTATCCTAGGGAGACAGCGCGTGGCTCGTTCTCTCGAATCGCTTCCAGTACATGACCGAAGGGCGAGCGTACGATGCGGCGGATGAAGAGGTACATCGCGACAAAAACCGCGAGCACGAAGTAGTACATGGTCGCGTCGCGATCCAGTGGGATGAGGCCCAAGATGTCGCCGCGTGGGATACCTTGCAGGCCATTCTCACCGCCCGTGAAGTCGGCCTGCAGGCAGACGAAAAACACCAACTGCGCCAGCGCCAGGGTGATCATCGCGAAATAGATGCCCTGACGACGAACCGCGATTGCGCCGATCACGAGGCCGAGCAGCATGGCAACCGCAACGCCTGCCAGGATCCCGGCGAGGGTTCCCCAACCGTGAACCGATACCAGCCATCCGGTGATGTAGGCGGATGAACCGAAGTATGCGGCGTGGCCGAAGGAAAGCATCTTGCTGTAGCCAAGCAGCAGATTGAACGCGCAGGCAAACATCGCAAAGCACAGCAGTTGCGCGCTAAATACCGGATAGACGCCGAGGAAAGGGGCCGCCAGCGCCACGATCCCGATCAAAACGTACACCGCAACGCTGCTTCGCACCCCTACTCCTTGCCAAACAGTCCCGCGGGCCGCCAGATCAATAC
>Ga0210410_10001878_pt1 | contig 19264 bp, 16 predicted proteins | sample IncBWC4MmetaG_FD_161058 | JGI IMG/M metagenome (GOLD analysis project Ga0210410, IMG submission 161058) | Forest soil microbial communities from Barre Woods Harvard Forest LTER site, Petersham, Massachusetts, United States - Inc-BW-C-4-M | ecosystem: Environmental > Terrestrial > Soil >... | reverse complement strand
GTGACCCCCGCCGCGGACGGAAACGAGAAGATCGTGTTCACGCCCGAACCGCACCGACGCGATTACATCGGCGGCGCCGGTGCAGCGCGCAATGACGGCTGGGCGCCGGTCGATCATGGCGTTTGGGATCGTACGGGCTCTGTCGTAGCCCTCCTGCCCTGGGGAAAAGACGGCGCCGCGTATCTTTGTTCTGAGTTTCTCAATCGAGGAGATCTCCATAAGGGCCCCTCCGTTGGATGTTCTGTGTATTGTCCCAGGGTGAGATAGCTTATGTGGGATCGGCTAAGCCACTTTCCGCGAGAATGAGTCGGGTGAGCTAGATTGTCAAGAAAATATTGGTGCCGGCATCTGGCCCGCGCAAACTAGAAATAGGGCCCCTGGCAATGGCTACCTGTACTTCCCTGTCGCGGCTGTGCGAGACTCACAGATTGTTTGGGAATCGGTGAAGGAGTGTGGGTATGAAGCTGCAGGAATTGGCGGAGAGGTTGGAGTGCAGGCTGGAAGGTGATCCGCAGGCGGTGATTCACGGCGTGGCGGGGATTGAGCAGGCTGAGCCGGGCGAGGTGACGTTTCTGGCGAACCGTAGGTATGCGCCGAATCTGAGCACGACGCGGGCTTCGGCGGTGTTTGTGGAAGACGGCGTGGACGTCGTGCGCGAGTCCGGTGTGCCAGCGCTGGCGAAATTGCGGACGAGCAATCCCTATTTGAGTTTTGCCAAGGCGATTGAGCTTTTTTATGAGGCGCCAAGGTATGCGCCGGGGATTCATGCGACGGCGGTGATTGCGAAAAGCGCGAAGATTGGAGCAGGCGCGCATGTCGGGCCGTACTGTTTTGTGGATGAGGGTGCGGTGATTGGTGAGAACGCTGTGCTGCACAGCTTTGTGACGATTTATCGCGGGGCGCGGATTGGAGCAGAGTTTTTTGCTCATGCGCATGCGGTGGTGCGGGAGTTCTGCCGAATCGGGGATCGCGTGATTCTACAGAACGGCGTGATCATCGGTGCAGATGGGTTGGGTTACGCGAAGAACCCAGATGGGACCTGGTACAAAATGATGCAATCAGGGCCGGCAGTGCTGGAGGATGATGTGGAAGTGCAGGCGAACGCTTGCGTGGACCGCGCCACGGTGGGCGAGACCCGGATTGGGCGCGGCACGAAGATTGACGACCTGGTGCTGGTGGGGCATGCCTCGAAGGTGGGCGGGAACTCGATGTTGTGCGGACAGGTGGGCCTCGCGGGCTCGACGCGGATTGGCGAGAACTGCATTCTGGCGGGGCAGGTGGGAACGGCGGGTCATCTGACGGTAGGCGATGGCGCAGTGATTACGGCGCAAAGCGGCGTGCCGAACGATGTGCCGGAGCGGGCGCTGTATTCAGGGTATCCTGCAGTAGAGAACCGGGAGTGGTTGCGGATGATGGCGGCGCTGCGGAGATTGCCGGAATTGCAGAAGCGAGTCGGGGAGTTGGAGGCGAGAATTGCGGGGAAGGAAGAATAACCAATCGTACTTCCTGAGATAGCTCATTTACGCTGAGGTCGTTCGGCTATCCTTGTCGGATAGCCTCAGGATGACAGCTTTTCGGCAGTGGCGGGAGTTGCGGCAGGAGAGGCGCCAGGGAATCCAAGTGGGCGCTGATCGGGAGGGAGGCCTGCTGCTAGTTCGTCGTGGAGGCGTTGGTTGAGGTCTTCGCGCTGCTCGAGAGTGTATTGGGTGGAATCGATGGGTGGAAGAAATTCGACCAGGATTTCGCCTGGGTAGATTTTCAGTTCGCGTTTTTTCATGATGCGGTGGGCGTTGGAGCAGGCGATCGGCACCAGCGGCACGCCGGCTTTGATGGCCATCACCGCGGTTCCCTTCTTGAATTCCTGCAAGCGGCCGTCGGGGCTGCGCGTGCCTTCGGGATAAATTAGAAAACTTTGGCCGCCTTTGAGCGCTTCGGTGGCCTTTTCGAGGCTAATGATGGCGGAGTCGCGATTGAAACGGTCGACAGGAATGAACTGCGCAAGATGAAAAGCCTGCCCAACAATCGGGAATTTAAAAAGAGAGCGCTTGAGTAAGATGGCGATGCGGCGGGGAATGGCGCCGACAACAGCCGGTGCGTCGGCGGAACTAGTGTGGTTGGCGGCGAAGATAACGGTGCCTGAAGGAATCCGCTCGATGCCCTTCACTCTAACGCGAACGCCCACGGCATTCACAAAAAACATTACGCCTTTAATGGCCGTCCAGTAAAGCGGATCGGGATTTTTTGTGAGCACCGTGTAAATGAGCAGCGGCGGCCCGAGGACGAGGATGTAGAGCGTGAGGAACACGCACATGAAAGCGGCACGGAGCATGGGTAAGGAAACTCTCTCGAATCAGGCACGGTGGGTCAAGGGAAGATTGGAAACGAGATTAGTGGGAGCGGGCGGTGATGGGGTCGGTGGTGCCGTGGAGGAGGCCGTCGCGGAGGCGGCGGGCGCGGTCGTCGGCGTTGGACTGTTCAGCGACCTGGAAGAATTTTTCGTGCAATTCGCCGAGATGGATTTCGATGGTTTCCTCTTTTTCCGCGCGGCGGATGCGGAGGCGCAGAATGTCGCCGGGTTTCTTCTGCCCCGCCCAGCGCTCGGGGCGGCGCGGAACGTCAGCGTTGTTCCAGCGGAGAATTTCGTCGCCGACCAGCAAGCCGCTCTTTGCGGCAACGCCGTAGGCGTCGACCGCGGCGACAGTCCATGCCGCGCCGGGTTCGCGTTGGGGCAGAAAACCGAGCGTGGCGCGAACGGATTCATGGGTGCGGAGTTCGAGCCCGGCGCGGGCGAGAAGATTCTGGTACGGCAGCGGGTTTGCGCTGGCGACGTAGTTGTCGAAGAAGTCCGCGAGCGAGCCACCCGTGAGCTTCTCTGATTCGAGGCGGATGTCGAGCGAATCGCGGTAGAACTTCCCTTCCCGGGCAAAGTCCGTGTTCATGGCGCGCAGGAGATCATCGAGGCTGCGCTGATTGTCGGTGCGATCTCGGAGAACGATGTCGAGAAGGAAGCCAAGGACCTGGCCCTTTGTGTAATAGGAAACGCTGCGTTGGGGTTGGTTGTAGAGCGCGTATTTTTCGAGCCACGCGTCCAGGCTGGACTGTTCCGCGCTCTGCCACTGCTCGGCGGGGCGGGATTCGAGTTCGGTGATCTGCTGGCTGAGGTCTTGGAGAAATTCCTGTTTGCTCCAGATGCCCGTGCGGACGAGCGCGTAGGAGCTGAACGTGCTGGTGACGCCCTCGGCGAACCAGAGCGAACGGGTGTACATCTCGCGCGTGGGATCGAGCGGCTCAAGAGAAGCGGGGCGGATGCGCTTGACGTTCCATAGATGGAAGAATTCGTGCGCGGAGACGTTGGGGAGCAAGGAGCCGGAGGGAATGTAGATGGCCGTGGAATTGACGTGCTCCATGCCGCCGCCAGCGCCGCTGGCTGCTTTGCCGATGTGGAAGATAAACGTGTAGTCGGGATATGGCGCGCCGTCCATGAGTTTTATTTCGTAGGCGCAGATCTTGCGGAGCGCGGCTTCGACATCGTGACGCTTGTAATCGTCGCCGTGGATGGCAACGCGAACGGGAGGAGTCAGGTCGTGAAGCGTGAATTCCTCGAAGTGAGAGACCTCAATTGGCCCATCCGCAAGAGCATCAAAGGATGGAGCTTCTACTGTGAACAGCCGGACGCCGCCCATCGACTCGAAGAGCACACGTGAGGAGGATGCGACATTCCATTCCGCGGGGACGCCTTGAAGAGAGAGAATGCTCCTTTCGGCGCGGCGACCGGGGACATAAAGAAGAATCATTGCTGGATTGATGAAGGCGTGGTCAGAGCTGAGTTGCGAGCTGAACGGGCCGGGGTCGTCCCAGAACGTATCGTAGGAAACCTTAACGGCCCCGCTGGCTTGAACACGCCAGGTGAGTTTGTCGAGCTTTTCGATGGAAACATCGTGCCCGCTGACCGAAGCGGTGACGCGCTGCACGTGGCTGCTGAAATCGCGAATCTCGTAGAGGGCATCCCAGGCGGCCATCTGTAGCTCCACGCGATCTTTTACGTCGGGAACTTCCACGGTGATGTGGAACAGATGCTGCTCGGGATGAAGAAGAGAGACGGTATAGCGAATCTCTGCTTTTGCCGGCAGTGCAAGGAACACGCAGGCCGAGAGCAGTGTTGCGAAGAACAGTGGGATGGAGGAAAGCTTACGTGTCACAGTGCGTTCACTCCGCTCATGGGGTTACGCGCCGAGAGTTTCTTCAAGAGCTTTTCGCACAGGCCGTCGAAACTTCCGTTGGACATAATGAGGAGCAAGTCCCCAGGCCTGGCCTCGGTGGCAAGGAGATCGGCGATGGCGTCGGCGCCAGGAAGGACACGCGCGTCCTTTCCGAGTTGGCGAACGGCGGCGGCGACGGATTCGGGATCGAGGCGCTGGTCGTCGGCAAGTTGTCCCGCGCGATGGACACTGCCCAGCAGAACTTTGTCACCGAGGGCCAGCGATTGCGGCAAAGCATCTTGAAAAACTTTGCGGCGCATGGAATTGGAGCGTGGCTCGAGAACGGCCCAAAGGCGTTTGCCCGGCCAGCGGAGGCGGGCGGCCTCGATGGTGGCTTTCACCGCGGTCGGGTGATGAGCGAAATCGTCCACGACTAGGATTCCGTTGACCTCGCTTTTCACGTCCATGCGGCGCTTGACACTGCGGAAAGTCGAAAGGGCTTCCTGGATGGCTTCGCGTCGAATGCCTCGTCCCTGGGCGACGACAACGGCGGCGAGAGCGTTGAGAACGTTGTGACGGCCCGTGGCAGCGAGGAGAAGGTGGGCGTAAGGCTCTCCCTTGTAAGTGACTTGGAAGGTCATGGTGTCGCCATCGGATTGGACGTTGGCGGCGACCCAGTCGTTGCTTGGGTGAAAACCGTAGCGGATGACCGGACAAAAAGCCTTTGCCGGCGCATTCCCGAGAGCTTGGCCCGCTTCGGGATCGCCCCAGACGATGACGCGGCCGCGGCGGGGGACAAGGTTGACGAGGCGGCGGAAGGCTAGCTGGTAGACATCGAAATCGGCGTAAATGTCCGCGTGATCAAATTCGAGCGAGGTGATGATGAGGTCGTCAGGATGGTAGTGGAAAAACTTCGCGGCTTTGTCCCAGTAGGCGGAGTCATATTCGTCGCCCTCGACGATGAACTCTTCACCTCCGCCTAGGCCGTACGCCTGTCCGAAATTTTCGGCAATGCCGCCGACGAGAAAATTTGGGCGCTTTTTGGCGACGTGGAAAAGCCAGGCAAGCATGGCCGTGGTGGTGGTTTTGCCGTGAGTGCCGCTGACGACGATGGAATGTTCTCCGGGAAGAAATTCCTCTTCAATGATTTCGGGCAGCGAACGATACGGAAGTTTGCGGTCGAGCATTTCCTCGACTTCGACATTGCCGCGGGAGATGGCGTTGCCGACGATGATGAGATCGGGCGCCGGGGTGAGATGCTTTGGGTCGAAAGGCGTGGCGTACTCGATACCGAGGGATTCGAGAAACGTGGAGGCCGGCGGGTAGACTCCTGCATCCGAGCCAGTGACGCGGTAGCCACGCTCGCGGAGCATTCCCGCGAGAGGCGACATTGCGGAACCCCCGACGCCGATCATGTGGATATGTTTTGCCTTGGCCAAGACTCTTTCCTTTTCTAGTTTAATCGACAACGGCAGATTCGAGAATTTCGAGGGTGCCCTCACCTTTCGATCGCAATTTTGCGCGAACCCCTAGCGGAAGCGTGAGCATGGGACGCTTAGTGTGACCGATGGGAACACCGTAGACGATAGGAACCTTTAGTGAGCCGAGGATCTCTTCGCATATTTGCGGAATCGAGAAGCCGCCGAGAGGTGGGGGATCACAATCGGGGAAGTCGCCAAGCAGAAAGCCGGAGACTTTTTTGAATTTCCCCGCCTGATGCAAGTGACGGAGTACACGGTCAACCTGGTAAGGCTTCATGCCCCGATCTTCGAGGATGAGGATCGCGCCTTCCGTGTCTGGTTCGAAACCTGTGCCGAGCGTTGTTTGCAGCATCGTCAAACAGCCGCCGACGATTCTTCCGGCAGCGCTTCCACCCCGCATGGTTTCGCCTTGCAGTGGAATCTCCCAGCCCGATTTCGTTTCGCTGACGGCTTGCAGGAAGGAAAACTCGTCGTAGCCGGAAGGCTGGCTGGCCCCGTGGTTAAAGCCAGCGGCGGCCATGGGGCCGTAAAATCCCGCCCAGCGGCGAGATTCGAGCAGCATCAATTGAAGGATATTCAGGTCGCTGAATCCGATCAGGCATTTGGGGCCGGCCAGACTTTTCGCCCATCCTAAATCGATCAAATAGTTCGCGCCGTAGCCGCCGCGAGCGGCAACCACACCACCAACCGACCTTTCCTTGAAAGGCTTTCGAAACTGCCGCAGGCGTTCCTTTTGCGCGCCCGCAAAGTAGCCTTGCGGAGAAAGCGATATGGGTTCCTCCACGACAAATCCCAAGCGGCAAAGTTCGGCGATGCCCGCAGAAATTGCTGCGGGCTCCGCGGAGGAAGAAGGCGAAACGATGGTCAGCTTTGATCCCTTGCGAAGAGCCCTGGGTTTCAACAATTGAGCGGAGCGGCCGGTCATTCGTGGTGGCCTTGCAGAGGGAGGACTTCGGTGGTCACGCCCTGGCGGTTGAGTTGCTCGACGATCTGCTCCTGCTGCTTGTGGCTAACGATCGCTTCGAATTCAACAATCGAACTGGTGCCGGTCATGGAAGCGCGGAAGTGCTGGGTGGGAATTTTCATGCTGGCGAGCAGGCGCTGAACTTCCGTGGCCACATTGTCCGCGTGACTCGTGGTGAAACGAAAAACCAACATGCGAGATTTCAGATTGAAGCGATCCGCGCACCATGCGAGGACAAAAAGACCGAACAGCACGATCGCCGTAGCCGAGCCGGCAACGGCAAAGAGTCCTCCCCCCGCGGCCATGCCGATGGCGGCTTCGGCGAAGATGGTGGCGGCGGTGGTCATGCCGACGAGGCCCGCGCTGTCTTTCAGAATCGCTCCGGCTCCGAGGAAGCCGATTCCCTGCACGATGTTGGAAGCGATGCGCGTTGGACTGGAATCGCCATAGATGTGGCTGATTTCGATGGACAGAATCGTGAAGAGCGCCGTGGACATGCAAACGAACATGCTGGTGCGAATGCCGGCGGGGCGGTGATGGATTTCGCGCTCAACGCCGATCGAGGCGCCAAGCACGGAGGCGCAAAGCAGCCGCAGCAACATTTGATGAAACGTAAGCATCGCCGTATGGACAAACCCCGGATTCTAGGAAATTCTACCGCCTATAGTTTGAATTGGGTCAATTTCGAAAAGTGGCGTGCCCTGGCGTGTATCTCCGGCTTTTTGAGCTTGAGCAGGCGTTCGAGGCCGAAGCGCTCGACAGTGAAGCTGCCGAGCACCGAACCATAGACCATGGCGCGGCGGAGCGAAGCATCGTTCGTGGTGCCAGCACCGGCAAGGTAGCCCATGAAGCCGCCGGCAAAGCTGTCGCCGGCGCCCGTGGGATCGTGGGGTTCTTCCAGTGGGAAGGCGGGGACGCAGAAGACACCGTTTTTGTCCACGAGCATCGCGCCGTGTTCGCCGCGCTTCACGACAAGCGTGGAGGGACCCATTTTGAAGATGTGTTTGGCGGCGCGCAGAAGATTGTGTTCGCTCGAAAGCTGGCGCGTTTCGGAATCGTTGATCATCAGGATGTCAACGTGGCGCAGGGTTTCGCGGAGTTCGGCATTGGTTCGCTCGATCCAGTAGTTCATGGTGTCCATGGCGACGAGTTTCGGTGTGCCTTTGACCTGATGCAGGACGTCACGCTGGAGATCGGGGGCGATGTTGGCGAGGAAGACGAACTTGGAGTTGCGATATTTTTCGGGAAGGCGCGGCTTGAACTCGGCAAACACATTGAGGTCGGTGACCAGGGTAACGCGCTCGTTGAGATTCTCGGAATACCGGCCGGCCCAAAAGAAACACTTCCCTTCCTTGCGCTCGAGGCCTTCGATGTCGATGGAACGCTTCTTCAGGATGGCTTCGTCTTTCGGATCGAAGTCGTCGCCGACGATGCCAACCAGATTGACGTGGGTGAAAAAGCTCGCGGAGACAGAGAAGTACGTGGCGGCGCCCCCGAGCGTGCGTTCCACTTTTCCGTACGGACTTTCGAGTGCATCGTATGCGACGGAGCCAACGACGAGCAGGGACACAGGTTTCTCCTAGGCCAGATACTTGCCAATGATGGCGGCAAGATTTTTCTTCGTTTTTTCGGGGACCAGCTTGAAATCAGTGACCAAGGAATGCGCCAGGGCAGAGCCGCATTTGCATTTGCGCTCGGCGGGCATGGTCTTCACGGCTTCGCGGACGACGTTTTGCGCGTTGGTGGCGTTCTGATTCAGCGTGGCGATGATTTGGGATGCCGTGACGGACTCGTGCTCTGGATGCCAGCAATCGTAATCGGTGATCATGGCGATCGTGGCGTAGCAGATTTCGGCCTCCCGCGCGAGCTTCGCTTCGGTGACGTTGGTCATGCCGATCACGTCGAATTTCATGGCGCGGTGAAAATGCGCTTCGGCGAGGGTGGAAAATTGTGGCCCTTCCATATTGATGTAGGTGCCCTTGCGATGGACGGGAACGGCCCTGGAGACACAGGCGTCAGCGAGCACCGTGGAAAGCTGGCTGCATGTGGGCTTGTCGAAGGCAACGTGGGCGACGAGGCCGTTGCCGAAGAACGTGGATATGCGCCCTTTGGTACTGTCGAAAAACTGGTCGGGAACCAGGAATTCACCGGGGCGCAGGTTTTCCTGTAGCGAACCGACGGCGCTGACGGAAATGATGCGTTGAACCCCAAGGAGTTTCATGGCGTAGATGTTAGCGCGGAAGTTGAGTTCGCTCGGGAGAATGCGATGGCCGCGGCCGTGGCGGGCGAGGAAGGCGACGCGCTTGCCTTCGAAATTGCCGAGCACGATCTTGTCGGAGGGATCACCGAACGGCGTCTTGACGCTGAGTTCGCGGGTATTGCTCAGGCCGCTCATCGCGTAGAGGCCGCTGCCGCCGATCACGCCGATTTCCGCGAGCGGCTCTTTCGTCCGCGCAGATTTCCCCTTTGCCTTTTTTGTGCCTGCCATACGTTTTCTCCTGGGAATTACCGGTTCAGATCCACTGGTTCGAAATCGATCTTGCCGTCGCGCTCGTGAAGCGTGGCTGTGGCGACGTCGGGATCGTGCCCGAAGACGACGATCCAATTTTCCGTTACCATGCGCGGCAGCCACTTGCGTTTCGTTTCGAGCGTCTGCAGCGGGTACAGGTCGTAGGCCATGATCCAGGGCAAAGGAATATGGTGCCGTGTCGGGAGCAAATCCGCAACAAAGGCCAGCGTTTTTCCGCCACCCGTGAGAACGACGGCCTGGATGTCGGCATTGTGTCCGGGGATTCGGGCGACGGAGATGCCAGGAAGGATTTGCGTGTCGCCGTCGACGAGATTCCAGAGGCCCGCGTCGGTGATGGGTTGGAAATTTTCGGGGAAATAGCTGGCGCGGTCGCGCTCGGTGGGAGCGGTGGCGTGCGCGAGTTCGGCGCGTTGCAGGACGTAACGTGCGTTCGGAAACGCGGGGACGGCGCGACCGTTTTCGATGCGGGTGTTGCCGCCGGCGTGGTCGAAATGCAGATGGGTGTTGATGACGAGATCGACTTCATGCGGTTGAACGCCATTTTCGGCAAGAGAATCAACGAGCGGGTCGCCTTCCTGAACGGCATAGATGGCGCGCTGCTTCGCGTCCCACTTTGTACCGTTGCCGGTTTCGATGACGATGGTCTTGCCATGCGCGCGAACGAGCAGCGAATTGGCGCGCAGGCGGATGCGGTTCTTTTCGTCGGGCGGGGATTTTTTGTCCCAGAGTACCTTGGGCACGACGCCAAACATGGCGCCGCCATCAAGGCAGAAGTTTCCGCCGCCGAGATACCGTACTTCGATGTCGCCCAAGTGCATTTGAAATTTGTTGGCCAGATCCCCGCACGCAACACCGGCCCTTCGGCCCAGCTCAGGGCAAACGTGTAGGGCACCCAGGCAGCGCCTAGGTGAGCTTGGCTCCTTTCAAGATTTCGGAAACGGCCGAAAACGGATCTTTCTTGCGTTCGGCAACTTCGACGGCGAGGGCGCGGAGGCGGGCTTCGCCTTCTTTGCCGCCCAGAACTTTTTCGAGCAGGCGTGATTCGAGCATTTCGATCAGGCGGTTCTGCCAGTGCTCGATATGTTTCTGGAGGCGCTGGCCGCTGGATTCGAAATGCTTGCGGAATTTCTCTACGGTCGAGGCGAGTTCCTCGACACCGCGATTTTCGGTGGCCACCGTGCGGATCACCGGCGGATGCCAGCCGTCGCGCGGCATGACGAGCGAAAGCATGGCGTGGAGTTGCTCTTCCAGGCGGTCGGCGCCTTCGCGGTCGGCTTTGTTGAGAACAAAGATGTCGCCGATTTCCATCAGGCCGGCCTTCATGTTCTGGATATCGTCGCCGAGGCCGGGAACGAGAACGACGAGCACGCAATCAGCAAGCCGCACAATATCAATTTCATCCTGGCCAACACCAACGGTCTCAATCAGCACCTGCCGCTTTCCTGCCGCATCGAGAAGCAGTGCGACTTCGGCGGTCGAACGCGCGAGCCCGCCAAGAAATCCGCGCGTGGCCATCGAGCGGATGAAAATGCCCGTGTCGCTGGCGTGGCCCTGCATGCGGATGCGGTCACCGAGAATGGCGCCGCCGGAGTAAGGGCTCGTCGGATCGACGGCAATCACGCCGACGCGGTCTTCGCGCTTGCGGTGATAGGCTGCCAGGCGATCGACAAGCGTGCTCTTGCCCGTGCCGGGCGCTCCGGTGACGCCCGTCAGATAGGCCTTACCAGTGTGCGGAAAAAGCTGCCGCAACAATTCTTCCGCTTCCGCTGAATGATTTTCGATAGCGGTGATGGCGCGTGCGATGGCACGCACGTCGCCAGCTCGGACCTTGGCGGCCCAATCGTCAACGGCAGCGGTCATTGCGAAACGAACCAGTGCGAATGGAAGGGTGCGAACGAGAGCATACCTCTAGCAGACTACCTCAACTCTTAGAATCGGTCATCCCGATCCGAGGGTGGGTAGTGGTGCCTCTTTACAGGATGCGTAATAATTCGGAGTGGCGGAGCGACTTCTATGACTGCTGCCGACGTAGCTAGCCTCTATACCGAACTGCAAAGGCTAAGTATTGATATTTGGGTGGATGGTGGGTGGGGCGTTGACGCGCTCCTCGGTGCACAGACACGCCCTCACAAAGACTTGGACCTAGCAATTCAGCAGCGAGATATTCCGCAACTCCGCACGCTCTTGGAAGCGAGACGCTACAGAGAAATAAGAATAGAGGGTGCCAGACCATGGAATTTTGTTTTGGGAGATGAAAACGGCCGCGAAATCGACGTTCACGTAATCGTGTTGGACAAGGAGGGGAATGGAATTTACGGGCCACCGGAAAATGGGCAACTGTACCCATCCGCATCACTTTCGGGGGTCGGGGTAATACAAGGCCACACGGTGAGATGCATATCCGCCGAATGGGCCGTGAAGTTTCATAGCGGCTACGAACTCAAAGCGAAGGATTTTGTGGACGTATCAGCTTTGTGCAAGAAATTTAGCCTAGCACTTCCTGAAGAGTATGCTCGGTTTAGGAAATCAACTTCGAAAACCCGGCCACGCGCAATTCGTACTCCCCGTCCCAAATGACACCACTACCCGAATGCGGGATGATCGGATTTGTAACTCACCCCTTTCAGGAGTGAGGGGTTCATTGGAGTAGCGAAACATCCTCAGGCCTGGAAGGCCTGGGCTACAGGGGTTGTCATTTTTTGCCGAGGAGCTGGCGGGCAATGACCAACTTTTGGATCTCGCTGGTGCCCTCGCCGATGGTGCAGAGCTTGACGTCGCGATAATACTTTTCGGCGGGGTAGTCCTTGATGAACCCGTAGCCACCGTGGATCTGCACGCATTCGTTGGCGACTCGGACGGCGACTTCGCTGGCGAAGAGTTTGGCCATGCTGGATTCGCGTGTGAAGCGGACATCTTTCTGATCGGCAAGCCATGCCGCCTGATAGACGAGCAGGCGCGCTGCCTCGACTTCGGTGGCCATATCGGCGAGCTTGAACTGGATGGCTTGGAATTCGCTGATGGCCTGGCCGAACTGCTTGCGCTGCTTGGCGTAGCGCACGGCGGCATCGAGCGCGCCCTGCGCCATACCCAGGCCGAGAGCCGCGATGGAAATGCGTCCGCCATCGAGGATCTTCAGACTGCCCGTAAAGCCTTCGCCCTCGGGGCCGAGAAGATTTTCGGCGGGTACTTTGCATTCAGTGAAGATGACTTCGGACGTGTCGCTGGCGCGCATGCCCAGCTTGTTTTCCTTTTTGCCCGGCCGGAAACCGGGCATTCCCTTTTCCAGGATGAAAGCGCTGATACCGTGCGAACCTTTGGATTTGTCGGTGACGGCCATGGCAACGCAGGTGTCGGCGTAGTGGCCGTTGGTGGTGAAGGTCTTGGAGCCGCTGAGAATCCAGTGCGCGCCATTTCTGACGGCGATGCTGCGGGTGCCGCCGGCGTCGGAACCGGCTTCGGGTTCGGTGAGCGACCAGGCACCGAGCTTTTTGCCTTGCGCGAGCGGGACAAGGTACTTGCGCTTTTGCTCTTCGGTTCCGAATTTGTAGATGTGATTGGAGCAGAGAGAATTGTGGGCGGCGACGAAGAGACCGACAGAGCCGTCGACGCGGGAAAGTTCCTCGATCACGGCCGCGTATTCAACATAGCCGAGACCGGCGCCGCCGTATTCCTCGGGGAAGATAACGCCGAGGAGGCCCATTTCCGCGAGCTTGGGAAGAAGTTCGAGGGGGAAGTGGGAGGCTTCGTCCCACTCCATGACGTGGGGAGCGATTTCGCCTTGGGCGAATTCACGGACGGACCTGCGGAGTTGCTTTTGCTCTTCGGTGAAAGTGAAATCCACGGGGATCCTCGGGTGATAGTTATTTCTATAGCTTCTAAAAGTTTAGCTTATGAAGCGATTTGACGCACGTGTTGGTTAGGAGCGGTGTGTATTTAGAAACAAATATGAAAGAGAACAGATTGAACAGAGGGCGCGGAGGTCGTAGAGAAAAAGGAGAATAGCGGCCACATGAATGTGGCCACTACGTTACCAGCCTACGGGGTAGTTGTTCTTTTTGTTTTGGGTGTCGAGCCATGTTTTCAGCGGGGCGAAATAGTCGGCCAGGGCGCTGGCGTCTATTTCGCGCTGGCCGGTGAGGGTTTCGAGGGCGTCTGGCCATGGCTTGCTCTCGCCCTGGCTGAGCATTGCGTTCAGTTTTTCGCCGGCGGCTTTGTTTCCGTAGATGGAGCAGCGGTTCAACGGGCCTTGATAGCCGGCCGTCTTGCAGAGAGCGCGCTGAAACTGAAACTGGTAAACGGCCGCGAGGAAATAGCGCATGTAGGGTACGTTGGCGGGCACATGATACTTTGCCCCGGGATCGAAGTCGGCCTCCGTGCGCGCGACGGGCGGCGAGACGCCCTGATACTTCTGGCGAAGCTCCCACCAGGATTTGTTGTAATCGGCTGGCTTGATCTTGCCGGAGAAGACTTCCCAGCGCCACTTGTCGATGACCAGTCCGAACGGGAGAAACGCCACCTTTTCGAGGGCCTTCCGAAGGAGATAGTCGATGTCGCCGGAAGCTGGCGGCACGGTGTCGATCAGGCCGATGGTTTTCAGATAGTCCGGCGTCACAGAGAGCGCGATGGTGTCGCCGACGGCTTCGTGGAAACCGTCGTTGGCACTGCCGCGGAAAAGCGGCGGCTGCTGATTATAGGCGCGCTGGTAGTAGTTATGGCCGAGTTCGTGATGGATCACGCGGAAGTCTTCCTCGGTGATCTGAATGCACATCTTGATGCGTAAATCATTCTTGTCGTCCACATCCCAGGCGCTGGCGTGGCAGACGACATCGCGGTCCTGCGGCTTGGTGAAGAGGGAGCGTTCCCAAAAGGTTTCCGGCAGCGGAGCGAATCCTATCGACGAGAAAAAGTTCTCGCCGTACTTGACCATGCCATGCGCGTCGGTCTTGCGATCGACCAGAATTTTGGTGAGATCGTAACTTTGCGCCGGTTTGGGCGAATCCATCAGCTCGTAAACGTTGTTCCATTCCTGCGCCCAAGGATTGCCGAGAAGATGCGCGGGGATGGGGCCGTTCGGCGGGACGACATCGTTGCCGTACTTCTTGGCCAGTTGGCCGCGCACATAGGCGTGCAGCGAAACATAGAGCGGGCGGAGCTGTTCCCAGACGCGGTCGAGTTCGCGGGCGAAATCGTCCGGCGGCATGTCGTACTTGGAACGCCAAAGTGCGCCAACATCGGTGTAGCCAAGTTCGCGTGAGCCGGCATTGCCGAGTTCCACCATTCGCGCGTAGCGATCGCGCATCGGCGCGCCGACGGCGTGCCAGCCGATCCAGGCGCGCTTCAACTGTTCGGGGTCGCGGCTGGTGGCGAGCAGGCGTTCGATCTTGGTGATGTCGAGGCAAGGCTTCGCATCGCCGTCGGGGCACCACTTTCCTCTTCCGTAGTCACCCTCGAGCGAAGTGAGAATGGTGGCGAGTTCCTTTTGGGCTTTCGGATCATCGGGAGCGGGAAATTCGGTGGCGTGTTCGAGGAGCAGGCGTTTGCGAGCGAGTTCGGGCGAGAGCGGCACTTTGTCGTAGCGGTGGGCGAGCTTGGCGTAATTGGTGGCGGCGGTATTGGCGGCTTCCTCGGCGTCGGAGGCAATGTTTTCCGTGTCGAAGGTGATGAAATTAAGTTGCACCCAGGCGGCGCGCGAGGCTTTTAGTCCGAGTTCAGTGAGTTCCTGCTCAGCGTGCTCAATGAAGCTCTTGGTTTCATCGGGCGTGGGAGCGGTGCTCTGCTGGGCAAGCGTTTTGCGAGGGGCGAGCGTGGAAGCCAGCAGGAGAGCGAGCGCGAACGCACACCAACGATAGGACGTCATTTTCATGGTGGAGTTTCCTTTGTGCAACTGGCAGAAGATTCTAAATCAGAATGGCTCAGGCTACCTGGCCTTTTTTCTTTTGGACCACGGCGCCCAGCTCCTGGATGGCGCGATCGATGCCGGCGCGGCTGACGTTCCAGTGCGTGACCATGCGGACGGAGTGGAAGGCGGTGTCCTGGGCCCAAATTCCGCGCTCGTGCAGCGCGTCGCAGAGTTCGACGGCGTTCATGCCGCTGGCGCCGCAATCGAAGATGACGATGTTGGTCTTTACGCTGGCGGGATCGATTTTCAGGCCGGGGATTTTCGCGACGCCTTCGGCGAGATGCCGCGCGTTGGCGTGGTCTTCGTGCAAGCGCGAGGGAGACTTTTCCAGCGCGATCAAGCCTGCTGCAGCGATCACGCCAACCTGACGCATGCCGCCGCCGAACATTTTGCGGTAGACGCGGGCACGCTCGATGAATTCGTGCGGGCCGAGAATCATGGAGCCGACCGGAGCGCCGAGTCCCTTGGAGAGGCAGAACATCACGGAGTCCACCTTTTTGGTCATGTTGGCGACGTTGTCGCCGAGCGATGTGGCGGCATTGAAAATCCGCGCGCCATCGAGGTGCACTTTCAGGCCGAGCGCGTGGGCGCGATCGCAGATTTCGTCGACGCGCGCGGTGGGATAGACGGTCCCGCCGGCCATGTTGCTGGTGTTTTCGAGGCAGACGAGCGCGGTCTGGGAGTCGTAATAAATTTTGGGGCGAATGGATGGCTCGATCTGCTTCCAGGAAAGGATGCCATCGTCACCGCCGCGGACGGCGCGCGGCATGCATCCTGCAATGGCAGACATCGAGGCAAGTTCGTACAGATTGACGTGGCTGCGATCTTCACAGAGCACTTCGTTGCCGTGGTGCGTCCAGATTTTGATGGCGATGAGGTTGCCCATGCAGCCTGTGGGCACGAAAAGCGCGGCTTCCTTGCCGAAGATTTCCGCGGCGCGCTTCTGGAGCTTATTGACGGTAGGGTCTTCGCCGTAGACGTCGTCGCCCGTTTCGGCTGCGGCCATGGCGCGGCGCATTTCGTCGCTGGGGCGCGTGACGGTGTCGCTGCGAAGATCGACGGCGCCTTCGATGGGGGAAACGTGGTCGGGATCGGTGAGCTGATTCCCTTTTGCGACGGTGTAAGTCATGGGTGGCCTCGTTGGGAGTTACGAAACATTTTCCAGCGCATCCGCGGCAACAACCGAATCGTGCTCGGCCATTTGGACGGAGCGCAATAGTTCCACGATCACTTCATTGGAGACGCTGAGTTTGTCCGCGGGCAGGCGAAGAATGTTGCCCCGCCTTTCGACTATGCCACGGGAAGCGAGTTCGCCGACTTTTTCGGCAAGCCCGACTCCATATTGATGCTCGATGCGGCCGAGATCGATCCCCGAAAGCTGGCGCAAGCCGAGGAAGAACTCTTCCTCCAGAGCAAGCACTGGTGTGACTGCATTAACGGACTCGGTGGCGCTCTTCCCTTCCGAGATCGCGCCAACGTAGGCAGCGGCGTCGTGGCGGTTAGCCCAACGCTGGGAGCCTGAAAACGAATGCGCGCCCGCGCCGAATCCGAGGTACGGCTCGCGCTGCCAGTATTTCAGATTGTGGCGGGATTCGAAGCCCGGCTTGGCCCAGTTGGAGATTTCGTACTGCAGGTAGCCGGCGGATTTTAGTTCTGCCTGCGCCCATTCATAAAAGTCAGTCATCGATTCTTCTGATGGAAGGTCCTTGGCGCTGTAGCGAGAGCCGCTCTGCAGGACTTCGAGGCCGAGGCGGCTGCCTTCGTCGATTTCCATCATGTAAATCGAAATGTGCTCGGGGTTGAGCGCGATGGCTTCGCTGAGGGATTGCCGCCAAGAGGCATGCGTCTGCTTTGGAAGGCCGGCGATTAGATCGAAGCTGATATTGTGAATCGCCGCGGCGCGAAGAATGGGAACGGCGCGATAGATATCTTCGCGACGGTGCATGCGGCCCGCGGTTTTCAATTCTTCGTCGATGAAGGATTGCGTGCCGAAGCTGATGCGATTGAATCCCGCAGCGGCCCATTTTGATGCTTTTTCCGCGTCGATGGTTTCGGGATCGGCTTCCAGGGTGAGTTCCGTGAAAGAGCAGTCGAAGTTGGTACGCAGCGCCTGAAGCATAGCGGTGAGGAGTTCCGGCTCGAGGAGGCTCGGGGTGCCACCGCCGATGTAGACGGTGTTGACGGATTGCGTCTGCAAAGCGATCGATGGAGAAATTTTTACACCGGCGGATTCGAGCAGTTGGCGATGATTGACGATTTCCCGGCAAACGGCGTCGGCATATGGGGCAAATCGGCCCGGAGACACAATGCCAGTGTGGAAGTTGCAATAGGTGCACTTCGTCTGACAGAAGGGGACTTGGATGTAAACGCCGAGATTGCCCATCACTCAAAACTGTAGCACAGAGCTAGGAGGCACCGGCGTTTTCGTCGATTTCATCCCAGATGCGCGTGGCGTGGGTTTCTTTCAGGAACAGGCTACCGACGACGAGCGTGGCGGTGCAAACGGCAAGCGGATAGTAGAGGCCGGCGTAAATGTTGCCGGTGCCGGCGCAAAGCGAAAGGCCGATAACGGGAAGCAAGCCGCCGAAGATGCCATTGCCGATATGATACGGAAGCGAGAGCGACGTGTAGCGAATGCGCGCCGGGAAGGCTTCAACAAGATACGCCGCCAGCGGCGCATAAATCATGGTGAAAACAAAAAGCTGCGCGAAGACGAGAAGAACGAGGCTGGCAATATCCGGATTGGCGGCTTCCTTCGCGGGAACGAGTTGGGAGGTCAACGGATCGATGGTCATGGGCGAAAGGGTGATCGCGCCAGTGACTTTGTTTTTTGTGGAGCCGACGGAGACGACGTTGTTGCCAGCGGCGCGTTGCATGGATTTATAAATCGGGAACCACGTGACGATGCCCAACAGGCACGCGGTCATCATCATCCACTTGCGGCCAACGCGATCGGAGAGAGCGGCGAAGAAAACGAGCGTTGGCACAGAGAGCAGCAGCGCGACGGCAACGATGATGCTAGCGGTCTGCTGATTCACTTTGAGAACCGTCTGCAGATAGAAGAGCGAATAGAGTTCCGCAGAATAGGCGAGTACGCCCTGTGCGGCGGTTGCACCGAACAGTGTGATCAGCACCTGGCGGATGTTGCTCCAGCCGCTGAAGGCTTCCTTAAGCGGATTGCGCGAGATCTTCCCTGCTCCCTTGATGGCGGAGAAGATCGGTGATTCCTTCATCCGCAGGCGGATGTAGAAAGAAAGGCTGACCAGCACGATGGACAGCAGAAACGGGACACGCCAGCCCCATGCGTTGAAGGATTCGACGGACATCGAGCGCTGCGTGGCGATGATCACGAAGAGCGACGCAAAGAAGCCGAGCATGGCGGTGATCTGAATAAAGCTGGTGTAGTAGCCACGCTTGTTGTCCGGGACGTGCTCAGCGACGTAGACGGCGGCACCGCCGTATTCGCCGCCAACGGCGAGGCCCTGCAGAGCTCGGATCAGGATGAGGATTACCGGAGAAATCCAGCCGCCGGTTTTGAAGCTAGGGAGAAAGCCAATCAAAGCGGTGGCGCCGCCCATGACGCTGAGCGTGACAAGAAACGCATATTTGCGGCCCACGAGATCACCAATTCGGCCGAAGAACAACGCGCCGAACGGCCGGACCACGAAGCCCACGGCGAAAGTCGAAAGGTACGCGATGTAGGCGAACGTCTCATTGCCAGGCGGATAGAATTTCTGGGAGAGCACGGCAGCGAGGCTGCCAAAGATGAAAAAGTCGTACCACTCGATCATGGTGCCGACGGCGGAAGCGAAGATCACGCGCCAGATGCAGCGTTTGGAAAATTGGTGGGTACCGACGCCGGTGGAAAAGGTCAATGCTCCTGATGCCTCGCAGGGATTTAAGAGGTAGTTCTTCAGGCAGACAGCTTACGCTACTTTGCGGCCAGCCGCCTTTTCCAGCAGATCGTGGATCAAGGTTTGGTAAGGCTTGTCCTGTTTTGCCGCCAGCCGGCGTAGCTGGGCGAGGAGCTACGGCGAGACGCGGTCGGGGAGGACTTTCACATAGAGGTGGCGTTCGCGGGGGCCATCGAATTCGGCGAAGAAGATGCCTTGCCAGCGGCCGAGCGCGAGTTTGCCGTCCTCCACGAAGACGAACTGCGTTGTGCCTACGAGCATGGTTTTGACGTGAGAG
>Ga0210410_10001877_pt1 | contig 19291 bp, 14 predicted proteins | sample IncBWC4MmetaG_FD_161058 | JGI IMG/M metagenome (GOLD analysis project Ga0210410, IMG submission 161058) | Forest soil microbial communities from Barre Woods Harvard Forest LTER site, Petersham, Massachusetts, United States - Inc-BW-C-4-M | ecosystem: Environmental > Terrestrial > Soil >... | reverse complement strand
GGTGGTGCTGACGCGGCCGCTGGGCATCGGATGGCTCTTGGGCTTTGCCTTCCTGTTCGGCATCGTGATGGTGCTGAATCTGGCGATCGGCTGGCTGTTCATGAAGGGCGTCGGAATCTGGGGGATCAACATTCCGATTGGCTGGGGCTTTGCGATCGTCAACTTCGTGTGGTGGATCGGTATCGGGCACGCAGGGACGCTGATTTCGGCGATTCTGTTCCTGCTGAACCAGAAGTGGCGCACGTCGATTAACCGGTTTGCGGAAGCGATGACATTGTTCGCTGTGGCTTGCGCCGGATTGTTTCCGCTGATCCACACCGGGCGGCCGTGGATGGCGTATTACATGTTCCCGTACCCGAGTACGATGGGAATTTGGCCGCAGTTCCGCAGCCCGCTGATCTGGGACGTTTTCGCGGTATCCACGTACGGAACGGTTTCCTTGATGTTCTGGTTCATCGGATTGCTACCGGACCTCGCGACGCTGCGTGACCGGGCCAAGCAGCGCTGGCAACAGGTGATTTTCGGGATGTTGTCGATGGGATGGCGCGGGTCGGCGCGGCACTGGCACCGGTATCAATCGGCGTATTTGTTGCTGGCGGGTCTAGCGACTCCGCTGGTGCTTTCGGTGCATACCGTGGTCAGCTTCGACTTCGCCACGGGCATCGTTCCCGGCTGGCATACGACGATTTTTCCTCCTTATTTCGTCGCCGGCGCGATTTATTCGGGCTTTGCGATGGTGCTGACGTTGGCGATTCCGATGCGCAAGGCGTATGGCATGGAAGGCTTCATCACGCTGCGCCACCTGGAGCAGATGGCCAAGGTAATGCTGGCCACGGGGCTGATCGTGGCGTATGGCTACTTCATCGAATTTTTCATGGCGTTTTACAGCGGAAACAAGTTCGACGTGTTCCTGGCGAAGCAGCGGCTCCACGGGCCGTACGCACCGTTCTACTACGCCCTGATTTTGTGCAACATCCTGACGCCGCAACTGCTGTGGTTCAAGAAGGTGCGGCGGAATATCCCAGCGCTGTTCGTGATGTCGTTGATCATCAACATCGGGATGTGGCTGGAGCGGTTCGTGATCGTGGTAATTTCGTTGACACGGGATTTCATGCCTTCGGCGTGGGGGAGGTATTCAGCGACGGTCTGGGACTATGCCACTTTCGTCGGCACTCTGGGACTCTTCACGATGCTGATTTTCCTGTTCGTGCGCGCGCTGCCGGCGATTGCAATTTCGGAAATGCGCGAACTGGTGCACGAGGATTCGCATGGCAGTGAGGGTCATTCATGAGTGAACGCCGCTCGCAACTGTTTGGCGTGATGGGGGAGTTCTCGACGCCGGAAGATCTGCTGGCCGCCACGAAGAAGACGCGTGAGGCCGGCTACAAGCACGTGGAAGCCTACACACCGTTTCCTGTGGAAGGGCTCTCGGAGGCGGTGGGTTTTAAATGGACCGCGGTGCCGCTGCTGACGTTGATGGGCGGAGTCGGCGGTGGATTGACGGGATTCGGCCTGCAATATTGGGTTGCCGCCATTACATACCCAATTAACATCGGCGGCCGACCGCTGAACAGCTGGCCTGCATTTATTCCGGTGACGTTTGAATTGACGGTGCTGGGGGCTTCGATTTTCGCGGTGTTCGGTATGCTGGCGCTGAACAAGCTGCCGCAGCCGTATCACCCGGTGTTCAACGTGGAGCGGTTTGCGCAGGCGTCCACGGATAAGTTCTTTTTGTGCATCGAAGCGCGCGACCCGAAATTCGATCTGGTGGAAACGTCGAGATTCCTTCAGAGCCTGCACGCGCAGCATGTCAACGAGGTGAAGGATGAAGAATAAACCTTCTCTCTTCGCAATGGCGGCACTTTGCGCGCTTGGGTTTGCTGGCTGTGAAAACACCCTGCGGCAGGACATGGCCAACCAGCCGCGGCAGAATCCGCTGTCGCCGAGCGAGTTTTTTGCGGACGGGCGTTCGGAAAGGCCTGCGGTGGAGAACACCGTAGCGCGCGGGTCTCTTCAGGACGATTCGCTGTCTGTGCCAAAGGAATCGAATGCGTTTCCGTTGCCGATCAGCGAGGAGTTGCTGCATCGCGGCCATCAGCGATATGGAATTTACTGCACGCCGTGCCACGGGATTCAGGGCGACGGGCTGGGAATGGTGGCCCTGCGCGGTATGAAGCACCCGCCCAGTTTCCACCAGGACCGGCTGCGGCAGGTGCCGAACGGTTATTTGTATGACGTGATCACGAATGGGTTCGGCGCGATGTACGGCTATTCGGCGCAGATTCCGCCGCGGGACCGCTGGGCAATCGTGGCGTACCTGCGAGCGCTGCAGCTGAGCAGAAATGCGCCGGTGGGACAGTTGCCGGCGGAGTTACGGGAGAAATTGATGGCGGGAGGAACCGCGAAGTGAGCGCGCAAGAGTTCAAAGCGCCAGCGAGCGTGGACCGGCTGCAGAGCGGCGGCATTGTCGTCGGCGGCGTTGCGCTGCTGGTGGCGATTTTCGGCGCCATGAAATCGCCGGCGGATTTTTATCATTCGTATATTTTCAGCTACATGCTGATTTTGGGGCTGACGGTTGGCTCGCTGGGATTGCTGATGCTGCAACACCTGACCGGCGGCATTTGGGGGATGGTCATCCGGCGCCCCTTGGAAGCGGCTTCGCGGAATTTGTGGCTGATGCTGATTCTGTTTGCTCCCATCGTGATGGGGATGAAATATCTCTATTCGGGGAACGACAGCGAGACCGGCTGGCTGAATGCACCGAAGGAAGGCGAGCACGCGCTCACGTCGTGGCAGCAGGGGTACCTGACGTCGGGTGGATTCCTGACGCGCGCCGCGATTTATTTCATCATCTGGATCGGGCTGATGGTGGTGTTCAACAACTGGTCGAAGCAGCAGGATCAGGAGTCGAACGGAGAGGGATTGAAGCAGAAGCTGAAGACGTTGGCGGCGCCGGGCGTGATTCTGTACATCCTGGCGATGACGTTTGCCGCGATTGACTGGGTGATGTCGCTGTCGCCGCGGTGGGCTTCTACGATTTACGGATTTTTGTTCGTGGCCGGGCAGGCGATTGCCGCGATGGCGCTGATGATCGCGGTGATTGTGCTTCTGGCCGGCTCGGAACCGTTCCGCGAAATTATCAAGAAGCGGCACCTGCACGACCTGGCGAAGTTACTGTTTGCGTTCAACATGTTGTGGGCGTACTTCGCGTTTTCGCAACTGCTGATTATCTGGTCGGGAAATCAGCCGGAAGAGATTACGTTTTACCGCTCGCGGCTGAACGGGCAATGGGGCGTGGTGGCGGTGATGGTGCTGCTGTTCAGCTTCGCAATTCCGTTTTTGTTGTTGTTGTCGCGGGACGTAAAGCGGACCGCCAGCGTGGTTTCGAAAATCGCGGTGTGGATGATTTTCATGCGGCTGGTGGATCTGTACTGGATGACGAGGCCGGAGTTTACTTCGCGGGCGGTGCCGACGTGGCTAGACATCGTGGTGCCGGTAGCGCTAATCGGCTTATGGCTGGGATTTTTTGCGATGAACCTGAAGCAGCGGCCGTTGTTGCCGGTGGGAGACCCAAATCTTTCGGAGGTGCTTGCGCCGAATGAGCAATGAGCATCACAACCACGGGCAGACGAACGGTGAGCGGCCCCAGCACGCGGACGTGTCGTTTGAGGCGACAGACGTCCGGTCTTCCCCGATTTTCAAATTTCTTGCCTATCTCGGGATTACGACGATTGCGTCGTTCATTCTTTCTATCGGCATTTACAAGGGGCTGAAGAGCTATTGGACCAATTCGTATGAAGCGCCGGCACCGATGCGTGATGCGGGACCGCACTTTCCGCCGGAGCCGAGAATGCAGGGGATGCCGGGACATTTGACGGATCCGCAACACGATATGCGGGAAAAGGTGGAGGCGGACACCAAGGCGAACAACGAACTGGGCTGGGTGGACAAGAACGCAGGGATCGCGCAGATTCCGGTGAAAGACGCGATGAAATTGATTGTAGAGAAGGGTTTGCCGGCTGTAAGCGCGCCGGCGGAGAAGAAATAAGGATGAAAGTGTTCCGCACATTTACGGGGATCGCGATGCTGCTGCTGAGCGTCACCTTTGCCGGCGCGCAGATGATTCCTGACAACGTCGGCCAGTCCTCGAAAGCATTGCCGCCGGCGCTGGTGAATGTGAGATTCGATCCGCAGTTGAACGCGCAGATTCCTGCGGACGCTTCTTTTGTGGACGAGATGGGCGCGCCGGTGACTCTGGGCCAGTATTTCGGTAGCCGGCCGGTGGTGCTGGTTTTCGCGTATTACACGTGCCCGATGCTGTGCAGCCAGGTGGAGCAGGCGGTGGTCGGGACGCTGAAGATGCTTTCCTTCAATCCGGGGACGGATTACGACGTGGTGTTCGTCAGCTTTGATACTTCCGACACGCCGGATACGGCGGTGAAGAAGAAGCATGAAGCGTTGCGCAAGTTTGCGCGGCCGACGACGGATGGGGGCTGGCATTTTCTGACCGGAACGCGCGAGTCGATTGACGCAGTGACCAAGGCGGCGAATTTCAGCTACAGCTACGACGAAAAGAGCAGAACGTACGGGCATGCGAGCGGAATTTTGCTGCTGACGCCGGAAGGAAGAATCTCACGGTACTTTTTCGGCGTGGAGTATCCGGCGAGCAACGTGCGGCTGGGGCTGGTGGACGCGTCGGCGGGGAAAATCGGGACGCCGGTGGATCACCTGCTGCTGTTCTGTTACCAGTACGACCCGACGAGGGCGCGGTATAGCGCCACGATCATGACGGTAATCCGCATGGGCGGAGTGGTCACGCTGTTCTGCATGGTGCTGGGGTTCGTGATTTTCCGGCGCCGCGACCACCGCAACGAGCATTCAAATCAGGAATTGCCGACCCAAGGAGCACACTAGAGCCGTGCAGTCACCGCTTCCAACTTTTCCAGAGCAAGCGTCCAATTTCGCGGGCAACGTCGACGCGCTGTTCTCCTTCATCCTGATGACCACGCTGTTTTTCGCGGTGCTGGTGACGGTGCTGATCATTTTCGCGGCGTTCAAGTTCCGGCGGCAAAGCGAAAAGGAAGTGGGCGACGACGTCCACGGAAACAACGTGCTGGAAGTCGGGTGGACGCTGATTCCGACGATCATCGCGATCGGGATCTTCGCGTGGGGTGCGGCGATTTACGTGAATTACCGGATTGCGCCTAAGGACACGCTGGACATTTATCTGGTCGGGAAGCAGTGGATGTGGAAGCTGCAGCAGCCCAACGGGCGGAAAGAGATCAACGAGCTGCACGTTCCCGTGAACCAAAACGTTAAGCTGATCATGGGCAGCGAGGACGTGATCCACGATTTTTACGTGCCCGCGTTCCGCGTGAAGATGGACGTGGTGCCGGGGCGCTACAATACGATGTGGTTCCGGCCGACCAAGACGGGCAAATACCACTTTTTCTGCTCGCAGTATTGCGGAACGAATCACGCAGTGATGGGCGGGTGGGTGACGGTAATGGAGCCGGCTGAATACGCGGCGTGGCTTTCCGGAGAGAGCGGCGACGTGAATCCAGTTTCGGCGGGGGAACGACTGTTCACGCAGCTTGCGTGTGTTACCTGCCACCTCTCGAATGGGACCGGGCGCGCGCCTTCGCTCAATGGAGTCTTCGGCGCGAATGTGCTGCTTGCGGACGGCTCCATAGTTGTTGCAGACGAAGCGTATATCCGCGAATCGATTCTTCAGCCAAATGCGAAAATTGTGGCCGGATATGCGCCGGTGATGCCCACGTTCCAGGGCCTGGTGACGGAAGAGCAGATCATGAACCTGACGGCCTACATCAAGTCTCTGCAGTCGCAGCCGGTGCCGGCAAAGGGCGCGGGAATTGCGCCGGCAACAGCGGGGAAGAAATAGTATGAGAGCAGAAGCCACGGGGCCGGCGCTGAAACTGCCGGAAAAGCACTACCTGAATGCCACGTACGGAATCCGTTCGTGGCTGCTGACCACGGACCACAAGCGGATTGCACTGCTGTGGCTCGCAGCGGTGACATTTTTCTTTTTCATCGGCGGCTTCTTCGCGATGATGATCCGGCTGCACCTGCTGACACCGAACGGCTACCTTCTCACGCCGGATATGTATAACCGCATGTTCACCATGCACGGCGTAACGATGGTTTTCTTCTTCTTGATCCCGTCGATCCCGGCGATTTTGGGAAATTTCCTGATCCCGCTGATGATCGGGGCGAAGGACCTGGCATTTCCGAAGATCAATCTGCTGAGCTGGTACATATACATCGTGGGGGGATTGTTTACGCTGTGGGCCATGGTCAACGGCGGGCTGGACACCGGGTGGACGTTCTACACGCCGTTCAGTACCTTGTACTCGAATTCGGCGGTGGCGCCAGCGGTGGTGGGCGTCTTCATCAATGGATTTTCGTCGATTCTTACCGGTTTGAATTTCCTGGTAACGGTGCATACGATGCGAGCGCCGGGAATGACGTGGTTCCGGCTGCCGCTGTTTGTCTGGGCGCACTATGCGACATCGATCGTGATGATCCTTGGAACGCCGGTGATCGCGATTACCCTCGGACTAGCGGCGATGGAGCGGGTGTTTGGACTGGGATTCTTCAATCCGGCGATGGGCGGGGACCCGATTCTGTTCCAGCACCTGTTTTGGTTTTACTCGCACCCGGCCGTTTACATCATGATTTTGCCGGCGATGGGAGTGATCAGCGAACTGATTCCGACGTTTGCTCGGAAGCGGCTGTTCGGGTACCACTTCGTGGCAGCGGCCAGCCTGGCGATTGCGGTGATTGGCTTCCTGGTTTGGACACACCACATGTTCCTCACTGGCCAGTCCACGTACGCGGCGGTGGCGTTTTCGTTCCTGACGTTTATTGTGGCGATACCGTCGGCAATAAAGACGTTTAACTGGACAGCGACACTGTTTGGGGGATCGATTTCGTTTGATACGCCGATGCTGTATGCATTTGGCTTCCTCGGACTCTTCATGATCGGCGGGCTGACGGGATTGTTCCTTGGTGCCTTGGGCGTCGACATCAACATTCACGACACCTACTTCGTTGTGGCGCACTTCCACTACATCATGGTGGGCGGCGCAGTAATGGGATATCTAGGCGGGCTGCATTTCTGGTGGCCAAAAATAACGGGCCGTATGTATCCGGAGTGGCTGGCGCGGATTGCGGCATTCATTCTGTTCATCGGATTCAATTTCACGTTCTTTCCGCAATTCATCCTGGGAATCATGGGCATGCCGCGGCGGTATCACACGTATCCGCCGGAATTTCAGATTTACAACGTGATGTCCACGGCCGGAGCGTCGATTCTGGCCGTAGGCTACCTGCTGCCGATGGTGTATCTCACCTGGGCAGCATTCTATGGAAAAGTGGCTGGCGACAATCCGTGGCCAGCTACCGGTCTCGAGTGGAAGACGCAATCGCCCCCGCTGACGGAGAATTTCGATGTGACACCGGTTGTGACGTGGGAAGCGTACGATTTTCACAATCGGCCGGACCTGGGGCTGGACGTTCCAAGTGGGAAGGGTTCGCCGGGCGTGGTGGCGCCGGCTCACGGGGACGACTGAAGGATGGCCGGGTTGCGGCCCGGAGACAGGCGAGCGGTCGTCGCCTGAACTTGACGGTTAGAGGAGTGCGGAGTGCATCGCACCGGAGCATTGTTCGGGCAGTTCAAGACGCTGGAGCAGCAGAAGGATACTGCCACGCTCGGCATGTGGATTTTCCTGGTAACCGAAGTGATGTTCTTCGGCGGGATCATGCTGGCGTACACGATCAACCGGCACACGTATTTCCATGCATTTGCGATGGGGAGCAACACGCTGAGCCTGGGGCTGGGCGGATTCAACACGGTGGTGCTGCTGGCCAGCAGCTTCACGATGGCGATGGCGGTGTGGTCTTCGCAGACGAGCAAGAAGGGGCTGATTACCCTGTTTCTGAGCCTGACAATATTTCTGGGCTTCGTGTTTTTTGGCGTGAAGTATGTGGAATATGCGCAGAAATTCCACCACCACCTGGTGCCCGGCAAGAATTTCGACATTTTTTACTGCGTGAACAATCCGTCAAAGTGCGATGACATTGACGCGGCCGACATGGCGAAGGAAAAGGAAGAGCTCGAGGTCGCGGCGAAGGCGGATCCCGACCTGAACGCCCACGCGCAGCTATATTATTCCGCGTATTTTGGAATGACCGGGCTGCACGCGCTGCACATGGTGATCGGGGCGGGATTGCTGTTCTGGCTGCTGAAGGAATCCGTAGCCGGGCGATTTAACGCGGAGTGGAATAACCCGGTGGATATCGTGGGGCTATACTGGCACTTCGTGGACATTGTGTGGATTTATCTTTTTCCGCTGTTATATTTGATTGACCGGCACAAGTAGGCAGGGAGCGAAGCGTGTCTGAACAAGAACATACGGAACACATTGTTTCGCCGGGAACGTATCTGGCGATCATCCTGACGCTGCTGGCGTTGACCGGGATCACCGTGTTTGCAGCGTTTGTTAACCTGGGGAGATTCAACATTGTCGTGGCGCTGTTGATTGCGACCGTGAAGGCGACGCTGGTGGTGCTGATTTTCATGCACGCGAAGTATGCGCCGGAGCGGACCAAGCTGGTGATTATTGCGGGAATTTTCTGGCTGGCGCTGCTGTTGTTTATGACTTTGAGCGATTATGCCTCGCGCGTGGATTATCGCGGCGTGCGCTACCCAATGACGCAAATTATTTCGCATACCCTCGGAAATCGCGGCTGAGGAATTTGCGGAGAAATCCGGGAACTACTTTCCTTCAGGGGCTAAAGCCCATCCTTATTGAAGCGTACACGCCGGGGCTGAAGCCCCGGCCTCCTATAAGGAGTGCGATCTTTCTGTTATTTCAGAACAATTCCCGCGTATAGATGAAGTCGCGAAGAGGCACACTTCTGCCGGTTGGTCAGGTGCAATTCTGGAGTGTATTGGGGATCAGCCGCTTGCGTGGCTGAAAGAGTTGCAGGTCTCGGCAGAAGTGAGGGGAAGTGCGAACCGGCCCAGCCCTCAATCCCCTAAAGGGATCCTCGGCTCGCCTCCCCCACGCGTGTCTAAAGTGCAAACGGCTGACCATTCGTAAGTGCTTTACTTTCAACATATTAAAGTCGGGGGGCTGGTAAAAAAGCGCTACCCCCGGGGAAATTTTTACTCTGGGAAACGGCTGGCAGCGCCCGCGGGTAAAAACTTTCCCTCATCGCGCATCCAATCGGCTGGTCAACTTGACCGCTGCTTGTGCGAGTTGTTATGTTGAAAGACTATGCTGGGCTCAGTGTACCTACTGAGCGCCAGGGCTCCTGTGGAGGGAGCGCTTTCGAAATATGGGGATAACGAAACTGGTTGTGCGGGGAGCGCGCCAGCACAACCTGAAAAACATCAGCGTGGAAATTCCGCGCAATTCGCTCACGGTGATCACGGGGCTATCAGGATCGGGCAAATCGTCGCTTGCGTTTGACACGATTTATGCCGAGGGGCAACGGCGATACGTGGAATCGCTTTCGGCCTATGCGCGGCAATTTCTTGACCAGATGGAGCGGCCGGAAGTGGACGTAATTGAAGGGCTGTCTCCTTCGATCGCCATCGAGCAGAAAACCACCACACGTTCGCCGCGATCCACGGTCGGAACCATCACGGAAATTTACGATTACCTGCGCGTTGTATACAGCGCCGTTGGCGTGCCGCACTGCCCGAATTGCGGAAAGCCGATCACGCGGCAATCGAGCGAACAGATTGTGCAGGCGATTCTGCACGGAGAATTGTGCAAGGCCGATGACCGCATCATGATCCTGGCGCCGATTGTGCGCGGGAGGAAGGGTGCATACCGAAAGGAATTGGAGAAACTGGCGCAGGATGGGTTCGTCCGCGTGCGGATCAACGGGGAACTGCTTCCGCTGGACGAAACGCCGGTGCTGGACAAGCGGAAGAATCACACGATCGAAGTGGTGATTGACCGGCTGCTGGTGAAACAGGGAGTGGCTTCGCGGCTGGAGCAATCGATTGCGACGGCGCTGCGGCTGGCACAGGGACTGGTGACCGTGGCGGTGGTGGGCGGGAAGGAATATGTTTTTTCCGAAAAGCTGGCTTGCCCGGATTGCGGCTTGTCGGTGCCGCAGCTGGAGCCGAGGTCGTTCAGCTTCAATTCACCTTATGGGGCTTGCCCGGCGTGCAACGGACTGGGCTCGAAATATGATTTCGATCCGGCCAAGGTGATTGTGGACTGGACGCGGCCGTTGTTTGACGGAGGGCTTGGCCCTGGGTCGGGTTCAGCGATATTGAAGCGGACGCTGGAGCTTGGCGCTTATGCGCATGGATTTCACCTGGATACGCCTTTCGAGAAATATCCGGCGAAGGTCCAGAACCTGCTGCTGTATGGGTATCCGAATGGAGATGCGAAGCGGGGAGCAGGCGGGCGTTCCGGCGCGGCCGAAAAGAGTTTCCGGTTCCAGGGGATCTTAAAATTTCTGGAACGGAATTTCGAGGAGTCGAATTCGGACTCTTATCGCGAGTGGATGACGCAGTACATGTCGGCGACGTTGTGCAGTGCTTGTCACGGGAAGAGGTTGCGGCCGGAATCGCTGGCGGTGAAGCTGGCAGGGTGGTCCATCGCGGATTTCACGGCGCTGGCGATCAGCGATGCGCGGCCCGCGGTTGACAAAATCCTCGCGGAATTGACGCCTCGGCAAAAGGAAGTTGCGGGCAGGCCGTTGGGCGAGATTGCGGAGCGTTTGGATTTTCTGCTGGCCGTAGGGCTTGGCTATTTAAGCCTGGACCGTTCGGCGGCGACACTTTCGGGCGGCGAAGCGCAGCGCATCAGACTGGCGACACAGATCGGGTCGCGTTTGCGCGGGGTGCTGTATGTGCTCGATGAGCCGTCGATTGGATTGCATGCGCGGGACAACGATCGGCTGCTGCATTCGCTGGAACAATTGCGAAACCTTGGCAACACCGTTCTGGTTGTGGAGCACGACGAGGATACGATTCGACGGGCGGATTTTGTAGTGGACCTGGGGCCGGGCGCGGGGAATGCCGGCGGCTACCTGGTTGCGCAGGGGAAGCCGGCAGAGATTGCGGCTTCCGCGGAGTCGCTAACCGGGCGATATCTTTCGGGAGCTACGGAAATACTCGTGCCTGCGAAGCGGCGCAGCCCGAACGGCAAAGCGATTCAGATTCTTGGAGCGCGGGCAAATAATTTGAAGGATGTGGATGTTTCCGTGCCGCTGGGATTGCTGACGGTTGTTACCGGTGTTTCGGGCTCGGGCAAATCCACGCTGGTGAACGATATTCTTTACCGCGTGCTGGCGCAGAAGCTGTATCGATCGATGGAGCAGCCCGGCACACACCGGATGCTGCTGGGCGTGGAACACATCGACAAGGTGATCGAGATTGACCAGGCGCCGATCGGGAGGACGCCGCGATCGAATCCCGCCACCTATACGGGCGTTTTTGCGCCAATTCGCGAATTGTTTGCAATGCTGCCGGAGTCTCGGGAGCGCGGTTACAAGCCAGGGCGATTCAGCTTCAACGTGAAGGGCGGACGGTGCGAAGCGTGCCAGGGAGAGGGACTTCGGCGCATCGAGATGAATTTTCTTCCTGACGTGTATGTGACTTGCGAAGTTTGCCGGGGGCGGAGGTATAACGCGGAGACGCTGGCGGTGCGATACAAGGGCCACAGCATTAATGATGTGCTGAACCTGCCGGCGAGCGACGCGCTGAAGCTGCTGGAAAATATCCCGCAGATTCAGCAGAAGCTGGCGACGATTGTGGAGGTGGGGCTGGGGTACGTGCAGCTGGGGCAATCGGCGACGACGCTATCGGGAGGGGAGGCGCAGCGAATCAAGCTGGCGCGCGAGCTTTCGAAGCGGCAGACGGGCAGGACGATGTACATCCTGGATGAGCCGACGACGGGGCTGCACTTTGACGACGTGCGGAAATTGCTGGACGTGCTCCAGCGGCTGGTGGATTTGGGCAACACCGTGCTGATCATCGAGCACAACCTGGACGTGATCAAACAGGCGGATTGGATTATTGACCTCGGGCCGGAGGGCGGCGCGGGTGGCGGGCGAATTGTGGCGCAGGGGACGCCGGAGCTGGTGGCGAAGACAAAGAAGTCTTATACCGGGCAGGCGCTGGCGCGGCATCTGGGAATGAACGGCGCGGGCACTTTGTCGGGCAATGGAAATCAGAAGGCATCGTGAAAGTTAGGGGAGCGCGGTGAGGATTGCCGCGTTTCGCTTGCGTGGTATGCCGGTTCCTCGTAGAGTGATGGGATTCGAATGAGCATTTACGAAATACAACCCGTGGCCCTTGGCGGCGCGAAGACATATCCGATTGCCGGCCGGCGGAGCAAGGTGAGCGTTCGGGAATTTGCGCGGCCCGCGGGGAAGAATCCTTCTCTCAAGAAGTTTCTTGATGCGCTGCCGGCAATTCTTGCCGGAAACGATTTGCGGGATGTGCTGGCTGCGGTCCACCGGGCCAAGGCGCGGAAGCGGGCGGTCGTTTGGGGGCTTGGGGGCCACGTCATCAAGGTGGGGCTTGGGCCGCTGCTGATTGAGTTGATGCGCGCGGGATTCGTGAGCGGGATTGCAATGAACGGCGCTGCGCTGATCCATGATTTTGAAATCGCGCTGGCCGGACAGACTTCGGAAGATGTTGACGCTTTGCTGGGCGAAGGAAAATTCGGAATGGCCCAGGAAACCGGCCAGGGAATTAATGAGATTGCGAAACTTGCGCAGCGCATTCACATTGGCTATGGAGAGGCGGCGGGGCAGTATCTGCACAGCGGAATTCTGACGACGAAGCATCTGGACGCGAGTGTTCTGGCTGCTGCTTACAAATTGAGGATTCCCGTGACCGTGCACCTGGCGATTGGAACGGATATTCCGCATATGCATCAGGCGGCTGATGGGGCGGCGCTTGGCGCGGCGAGCTTCATGGATTTTCGGCTTTTCTGCACGCTGGTGCAGGGGATGGATGGCGGCGGCGTGTTTCTGAACTGGGGATCGGCGGTGATCCTGCCGGAAGTATTTCTGAAGGCCGTGTCTGTAGCACGGAACGCGGGCTTGCAGCTGCGGCCCATTACGACGGCGAATTTCGATTTCATCCAGCATTACCGGCCACTGCAGAATGTGGTGAAGCGGCCGACGGCGGGGCCGCGGAAGAAAGCGGGAGAAATTTCGAGAGGATTTGCGATTACGGGACATCACGAATTGCTATTGCCACTGGTGGCGGCGGCGCTAGCGTCCGGGTGGCCGTCCAGAGCGAGGCGCGCGAAATCATGAGCCTGCATGAGGAGAAGCCGCCCACGCCGGGCGAGTCCGGGCCCGAAGCGGAAAACCCAAATTCACCGGTGATGCCAGAGATCCATTCCCCCGAACCTTTTCCGAACTGGGGAAGCGAGGGAACTGACCCCGCCGCGGCGACAGAGGTGTCGCCGTATCCTCCAGCAAAAACGTATCCGGAAGATTTGCAGATCAGCTGGTCGTGGCCGCATCTGATCCTGTTTGTGGTGTTCGGATTCGGCAGCCTCGTGATTATTCAAGGAGTACTCGCGGTCATATACGCGCCGAAGCAGCGGCTGGACACGAAGCAATTGGAAGCATACCTGATCTCCAAGCCGCAGTTTGCGATCGGCAGCTTGCTGATCTGGTATGCGACGATATTTTTCTTCCTTTATGTGACCTTGTCGGTGCTCCGCGGGCATCCTTTCTGGCGCACGCTGGGGTGGCGGAAGCTGGTGCCGGCGAATCAGAGAATGCCGAAAAATCCACTGGCATATTTTTTTGCGGGATGCGGATTGTCCCTCTTTGTGGCGCTCTTGACGGCGAGCATGAAGGCGCCAGAAAACACACCGATCGAGGAGTTGTTCAAATATCCGCATACCGCGATGATGTTTGTGGCCATGGCGGTGTTTGTGGCACCGCTGGTGGAGGAGACCCTTTTCCGCGGATATCTCTATCCGATGTTCGCGCGATCGTTCGGAGTGACCCCGGCGATTTTGTTGACCGGCGTGCTGTTTGGATTGATGCATGGGGCCCAGTTGGGCTGGACGTGGGGCCTGGTGGCGATGCTGACGCTGGTGGGAATTATTTTTACGCTGGTGAGAGCGCGGACGGGAACCGTGTTCGCGAGTTTTCTGATGCATCTGGGGTACAACCTGCTGATTTCGCTGGCCGCCGGCTTGAGTACGCACTGGTTTACGAAGATGCCCACCGGGAAGTAGCGAATTCGCTTTCCAGCCCACATTCGCTAAAATAAAGAGAGAGGAAAAGCGAAGAAATGTACGTTGCCCAACCTATTGAATGGACAGAACGTGGCGTGGTGATGCTGGACCAGCGCAAGCTGCCGGCGGAAGAGATCACCTACACCTATACGGACTACCGCGAAGTTGCGAAAGCGATTCGCGAGATGGTGATTCGCGGGGCGCCGGCGATTGGCGTAGCCGCGGCAATGGGCGTTGCGCTGGGAGTGCAGAAGTCGGCCGCCAAAACGGTTGAAGAGCTCAAAGGTGAATTTGCGGTGATTTGCGAGGCACTTTCGAAGACGCGGCCGACGGCAGTGGATCTTTTTTGGGCGCTGGAGCGGATGAAGGCGCGATTTGCGGAGTTGACGCGATCACATCTGGACCTGGCGGGAATCCGGCAGGCGCTGATCAAGGAGGCGCAGGAAGTGCACGCGGAGAAGAAAACGACGGACGAAGCCATGGGGCGGTTTGGCGCCGAGTTCATGCCGAAAGAAGGGCACGTGATGACGCAGTGCAACGCGGGCGCCCTGGCCACGGCTGGCATCGGGACGGCGCTGGGCGTGATTCGCGTTGCGTGCGAACAAGGGAAGAAATTGCATGTGCTGGTGCCGGAAACGCGACCGTATCTGCAGGGAGCGCGGCTGACGGCTTGGGAGTTGCACCGCGGCGGAATTCCGCTGACGGTGATTACGGACAACATGGTGGGCCACTTTTTGAAGACGGGGAAAGTGGGGGCGATTGTTACCGGGGCGGACCGCGTTGCGGCGAATGGGGACACGGCGAATAAGATCGGGACGTACTCGATGGCGGTGCTGGCGAAAGAGAACAACGTGCCCTTCTATATTGCGGCGCCCATTTCGACGTTTGATTTGTCGATTCCATCGGGCGAGCAGATTCCCATTGAGGAACGCAGCGCGGCAGAAGTTACGCACATCCAGGGCGTGCGCATCGCGCCGGCGGGTGTGGCGGCGGCGCACCCGGCGTTTGATGTGACGCCGCATCGGTACATTGCGGCTATATTTACCGAGCGCGGCGTGGCCAGGGCGCCGTACACGGAATCGTTGCGCAATCTGGCGGATGCGGTGCCAGCCAAGGTGGCGAGGTAGTTCCAGGGACGCGGAAACTTTATTCGTATCGAAGGGCTTCTCAGGAAAAGAGTATCCTCAGGGGCTAAAGCCCGGTCTCTTAGAGGTCCAAATGTCGGAGCTAAAGCTCCGACCCCCTGAAAACCATTTATGAGATGGCAGATGGCTGCTAGTGCGGGAGCGCTTTCTGGAGCTTGTCCACCATGTCGCGGACCTGGGGCGCCATGGCTCCCTGAGGCTCGATGCGAAGATATTCCTGATATTCGTGGAGCGCGCCGGGGGCATCGCGCTGCTTTAGCCTAATGTTGGCGAGGAGCACGTGGGCGGCGGCGAGATCGGGGAGCGCTTTGACAGTATCCGCGGCAAGAGGCGCGGCGTCCTGCCAGCGGCCCATGGCCCAATAGGTTTTTGCCAATTCGTATTTGCCGACCGTCGCGTCGGGAGTTAACTCGAGTCCCTTTTTCAGGGCTTCTTCCGCGCCGGGATAGTTTTTCGTCTGGTTGCGCAGCGCGCCCAGATCGAAGTAGGCCGGCGCCAGATCCGGCTGCAATTCGATGCTCTTTTTCAGGGCAGTTTCCGCTTCCGGCCATTGCTGTTTTTCAACGAACACATCGCCGAGCATTCGATACGCCTGCGGATAGGCGTCATAAAGTTTAATGGCCTTCTGGAAGTGCTTCACGCTTTCATCGGCATTCTTCGCCCGCATGGCCTCTTCGCCCTTGTTGAATTCCATGCGGGCTGGCTCGGGGATGGCCAAGTCTTTCACGGATACAGCGTCAGCGGGTTCTCCCTGCGGTACGGTAACCTCAGGTTTTGGCTCCTTCTTAAGAGGGATGAGATCCAACACGACATACGCCATGGGATTGTGGATGAGTTCTACCCGGGCGGAGACTTCCTTATAATCGCCCTCGGCAATGCGGACAATAAACACACCGCTTGTGGTCTGTTGAAATTGGCACTTGCCACCCTCGATCGTTTCCAAGTCCGCCTCAGCGCCACCCTCGGCCGATTCCAGCCGAACATGAATTCCCCGCGGGCCGGGTCTCCCGTCAGCGTATCGAACGCGCACGTGGATAATTCCCCCAGTCCCCGTTCCAGACGGACGCTGGGCGTGCAGAGAACAGGCAAGGAGCAGGCAACATAAGCAGGAGAAGAGGACGCGGGACGATGACCGGAGCACGGGACACCTCCGTCGTTTTCCGTGGAACCAGGATTCAGTGAGGAAACGAGGGTTCAGCTTTCGCGGAACTCCCCAATTATACGTGATGATGGAAAGCTGGATGAAAAAAAAGAGGGCGCCCGCTGCGGCGAGCGCCCTCTTGGTTGAAGGTTAATTTAGAAGGTCAACAGAACCGAGAGCCGCGAGCTGAACGGGTTGACAAAGCCCTGGTTCTGGAAGGTCGGCGTGGTAACCGGCTTCTGGAAGTCGACGTTTTGTAGACCGAAGCCCAGGTCACCGAATTGATTGAGAGTCGTCTGACGGGTGGAGTCGACAATGTTGAAGAGGTCAAACGCGACCTTAACCTGCATCCGTTCGGTTAGCTTGAACGGATACTCGAGGTGCGCATCAACGCTGCCGGTGACCGGCGAACGCCCAATGTTCCCGCGGCCGAAGAGAGGCACTTCGCCCTGATTCTGATACGCCTGCTGAGCGTAGAGGGAAGTCAGCGGGTTGCCCGAAAGAACGGTCAAGCCCCCACCAATCACGAAGCCCTTCAGCTTGCCGTTGGGGAGGACGTACGTGGAGTGGGCGTTCAGGACGTGCTTGCGGTCGGTGCTCAGAGCACCGATGCTTTGCTGGCCTGCGAGCAAGCCGAGCGCACCTTCCGTGAAGTCGAACAACGAGCTTATGCCGGGGTCGGCCTGGCCGTTGTCATTGCGGAAGGCGCCTTCATAGTTGCCCTTCAACTGAGCAACACGGTAGTTGACGCTGAGAGCCCAATTGTGCGTGAAGGCCTTGCGGACTTCGAATTCGACCGCTTCGTATTCACGCTTTGGGTCTTTGTAAGTGTCGGGCTTGCCGTCGGGGTAGAACTCACCACCGAAAGCAGCGCAAGCGCCTGGGGTCTGGCTTTCCTTGAAGCTAGTGCAATCGGGTAGCTTCTTGCCAGTAGAGTCGAACCAGACGTTGGTGTTCACGCCTGGAAAGCAGGCGCTTCCGGACGGATTGCCGCCGGAAACGGCCGCGAAGCCTGAAAACTGGTTGAAGGCAAAGAACGGAGTTGGATTGCCATTGGCATCGAAGCAACCGGCCGGAACGCCCGCTGCAACGTAGGCTGCCATGTTGGCGGCATTCAGAGGCAATGGGTTACCACCGCTCGTCGGAGGAGTAAATGTCGCACCCGGGCTGAAGGTAAGTTCATTCGGGTTCACGAAGATGTCCTGTTTTGCGTTGGGGTTGCCGATGAAGTAGTTCAAGCCACCGCCATTACCAGCGAGAGCGTTGAACTCTTCCACCGAAATACCGCCCTGGTCTTCGATCACGCGCTTCAGGCGACGGTCGATGTAGCGAACGCTGGCGACGATTCCGCCCTTGAATTCGCGGTCATAACCAACGAGAAATTCGTCGGTATATTCCATGCGAGTTCCAGGTGCGAAGGGTTCGCCACTGCTGCACAAGCACCCAGCGCCCGTGGGGATTCCGACGTTGTTCCCTAGTGCGTCGGTTGCCTGATTCAGCAGGTGGGCGGAGTCAGGAATGAACTGGGTAGTACCAAGGGAGTTCAGGACGACGCAAGGCGCGCCAGCAGGAGTTCCCGGAGGGCAACCAGTTGTGGTGTTCTGAGGCGCCCAGTAGGAGCTCGCAAAATCGGACTCGTTGCTGAGCGCGCGGACGGCGGCGTCCAAAGGCAGGACGTACGCGTAACGGCCGAAGTTGGCATAGATCTTCTGTTTGCGATCGCCCTTGGGATCGACGACGATGCCCACCCGAGGAGACCACATGTTTACGAATGCGTGCGTCACATTGACGCCTGTAAGGCGCTGCTGTTCCCAGCGAACGCCAACGTTGAGGGTCACATACTTGCTCATCTGCCACGCATCATTGATATAGCCGGCAGCATAGGTGCCCTTGGAATTCGTGATGCCGCCATCAAGGCGGCCACGAACTTGCTGAAGGACAACTTGCTGCGGTGTCGAATAACCCGGCACCTGCATGTACGGACAGAGGGTGCATGTTCCCGTCGGCAAGAATGGCACATTGTTGGCAAGGGTGAGGGCGAATTGGGAATCCGTCTGCAAACTCGTAAGCGGAACACCATTCGCCGTTGCGTTGTCATACCCGGGATCTCCCCCGGTGGCGTTCAAGGCTGGCGGGTTATACTTCGGTCCAGGCCAAAACTGATGGTCAAAATAGTGCGGGAATTGGGCCGTACCCCCGATGTTGATGCTGTGGGTACCGCCTAAGTGGAAGGTCTTGGTGATATCGCCGTTGACGCCCTTGGTGTTTGAGTCGTAGGGTTCGATGGGAGAGAAAACGCCTTCCCCAATGAACTGACCTACCTGGCCGGATAAGCCAGCGATTTGTGTGTTGTCCTGGATTCCGTAGACGTTCGGGAACAGGGCGGTTTCCGTGAAATGGTTCCACGCCCAAGTGAAGGCCCCGTCAACCAACAAGGAGCTACCGAACGCGCCATCATAGCGGGTGGCCCAGTTTCTGGTTCCGTATTCAAACTTCGAAAAACCAGAATTATTGTTGCTATTCATGGTGCTGAAGGCGGTGGGGTTGGTGTGGGAAGGATCGCCGGAGACACTGGACTCGATGCTGTTCGATGCGTTGAGCTTAAAGGTCAGTTTGGCAGCATAGTCGTAACGCGTAGTGGCCTGGTCGATCAAGCCCTTGGTCTGAGTGAACAAGCCGGAAGGCGTGCCATTCTGATAAACGGCAGGGGAAAAGTAGGCGTGGTTCCATGACGGATTGAAGGT
>Ga0210410_10001874_pt1 | contig 19299 bp, 17 predicted proteins | sample IncBWC4MmetaG_FD_161058 | JGI IMG/M metagenome (GOLD analysis project Ga0210410, IMG submission 161058) | Forest soil microbial communities from Barre Woods Harvard Forest LTER site, Petersham, Massachusetts, United States - Inc-BW-C-4-M | ecosystem: Environmental > Terrestrial > Soil >... | reverse complement strand
CATTCCCAGGCCAACTGGGCCCTGGGCGTAGATGCCCTCATCATCCGGCCCGCGGTGCACGATGCTCTGACACATCCGATGCACCTGAGCGGCTTCCACCTGCTCGTCGGGCCGCCCGACCATTCCGGCTATTCCACACACTGCGCGACCCCCGCGGTTTCTCGTGCTGAATTTTCGCGTTGTACTGGCGGCCGGGTCCCCTGCACCGCAATCGGCTGTTCGATCACTCGCAAATCCTGTAATCCGCAGCTTTCGAACCAGCGGAAGACTTCTTCATAGGTATGTTTGGACTGATACCAAGGCGAGTACCAGTCGAAGGTGTCCAGAACACGCCAGGTCGCGTCCTTGTTATGTGACATCGGGATTGCCCACGCCAGTGCGCTGCTGGCAGCTTTCCCGACCAGCGGAACCTTCTTCAGAACCGAATGGACCCCATACAGGGGCACCACAACCTTGCAGAGCCGATGTAGCTTCTCCGGAGCCATGCGCCGGGTCCACTTGCGATAGACGTCGCTCATCCGGTACCAGGGGTTGTAAGAACTGTATAGCCAGATTGCGATACGTCCACCCGGTTTTAACAGTTTGGGAAGCGCCTTGAAGGCCTGTTCGCAATCCGGAGTGTGATGCAGGACGCCAATGCTATAGATGTAATCGAAACTTTCAGGAGCAAACGGTAACTTGAAAACATCCGCCTGGAAGATCGTCGCGCTTCGATCCGCCAGATTTTTGGCTGCCACTTCCGAAGCCAGGCTCAGATCAATCCCAACCACGTGTGCCCCCCACCGCGTCGCCACTTCCGCGAATCGCCCCATCCCGCAGCCCACATCGAGCACAAGTTTGCCGGCAAGATCTTCTGGGCGAAACCCGGTACGTCTCCGGAACGCTCGCTCCGATCTCTGGCTGCTGGCATCATCCAACTGGGTTCGCGAGTAAAGCTTCCATTGAAAGCCAAAGCTCCCCGCATAGTTCTGCGCGTCCACAAAACGAAGCACGCCATTGAGCAGTGGATACTCTCGCCCGCAGTGAAGGCACACCAAACCGCCCGCGCCCGAGGCCAGTCCGCCTTGGCAGTCAAGACAACGGAGAATCGCTAGGACTTCTTCACCGACTCCAGGCAAGTTCACGTTCTCTGTTTTCGCCATACCCAAGTTTTTCCCGGCTACCATTTTGGGGATCATCACTCGCCGTGCTCGTTACCTCCGCAGGTTTGGAGGCAATTCGGGAGAGCGCGCAGATATAACCCACGATGAAATAGGGGAACAGGTTGTACTCCGTCGAGGCAAACAGCGCACCTGCTGCGTAGCCTGCCAACGCGGCCCACAACGCGCTGGTCCAGATTCGAATCTCAGGATCGGTCTTGTACCCCGGCAACTTGTACACCCGCTTGATGCGACCCATCGAAACGAACAGCAACGCGAGGAAAAGACCAAGGGCTGGAATCCCTCCCTCCGCTCCGAGTTCCGTATACGTGTTGTGCGCCACACGCCACTCTTCCGTGATGGCCGGGAAGTTTCCGGGGCCCACCCCAAAAATCGGGTGATGCAACATCAGGCTTATGCTCTCCTTCAGTAGTGCTGTGCGCTGCTCCAACGACCCTTCTCCATGCGCCTCCATGCTCCCTTCGGAAAAAGAGCTGGCGCCAGGCCGTTGAAACAGGCTTGCCATGCGCGACCGGTATTTCGGAGATGCGACCAGTCCTCCCAACGCGAGCACTCCGAGAATCATAGTGACGCCCAATAGCATGAACCGGCGCCCTTTCACTCCAAACTCCCACAAGCAGACGATGGCCGTGATCATCATCGCGATCATCCCGCTGCGCGAGTAAGTGGCCACCACCCCGAAAAGCAAGCAGATCAGCGCGAACGACCACAATAACTTCCGCATGCCTCCCTTGGACGCGAACATGAAGGCCATGCACAACGGGAAATTGATGGCAATATTGATCGCCAGGTCATTGGGGTTCTCGAGGATCCCCTTTTGGATCCCCATGAGTCGTCCGTCCTCGGTGTGGTGCACGATCAGCGACGCAATTGTAACGATCGCCACCGCCGAAGCCTGAATGTAGAGGAGCCGCCGCAGCCAGCTGATCTTCGTGACCACCAGCGATATCAAAAGGGCAATGATCACGCCCTTCGAAAACTTGTTGACGACCGTGTCAAACGCTCCTCCCCTCCAGAACGCGGTGGGGATCGTCAGAAGCAGGTGCGCCAGCAGAAAGAGAAGAATCTTGCCCTCGAGCGGGATTTTTCCTCGTTCTGTCCGCTTGACTCCGAAAATAAGAGCTGCCAGCGCGATTCCCCCCGCGATCTTTCCTAATGGCACATACGTCAGTCCAGGAATGAAGTCTTCCGGACGAAAGAAGTAGATCACCGAGAAAAATACCAGCGCTCGATAAGCGAGCGTAGCTCGGGCCGTCTGAGCAGGAGCCATGACCCAGCCGGATTCTTGAAATTGCAGTTGCGTGCTCATAATTGACTTAAATGCCTTCCTGCTTTGCCGGCCATCAAGCCGCCATCGGCCCCTGCGCTGCTATCGAGTCCAGGCTGCTTTCCGTCTCGCTACGAAGTTCGCAAACGCCACCATTGCCGCCGTATTCAAGACCACAAATGTGAAGGCCGCATCCCCGGCTCGCGCGATCGGTCCCATTTTTACGTGCGCCATCCCGATCAGGCTCAACCCGTAAAACGCCAACTGCAGGAAGAAAGCGGCCCGGTAAAAATGCTGAGGCAGCAAAGCCGACGCCAGCAGGGCCGCCAGAAGAGCGAAGGGAACGAGCAGTCGCAGGATTTTGTGACTGATGAATTCGAATCGGATCGGGTTCGCCCTGCTCAATAGCCATGGCATCATCTGCAACAGCTGATAGTTGCCGCTCAGCGTGCGCACCTTCCTCGCGAACTCTCGTTCCGCGCCCAGGTCGGGAACATCCCACGCCCGCGCCCGCGGCTCGAAAACCACCCTCTTACCTGCCTTCACCACCTGCATCGGAATAAACACATCATCGAGCAGCGTCTCGGGCGGCACCGCAGGCAGCAATTCGCGCCGAACCCCGTAAAACGCCCCGGTCGCGCCCACCACCGACCCCGACGCCGATTCCAGTTCCCGCACGATCTTTTCAATTCTCCAGTACAAGCCCATCCCCTGGCTCTTCTCACCTGCGCTGGAATCACCCAGCATCAACTCGCCGCTTACGCAGCCCACCTGCGGATCCGCAAAGTTGCTCAGCAAAACCTGCAGGCCAGTCGCTTCGATCTGTTGCCGCGCATCGGTGAAAATCACAATCTCTCCGTGCGCAATATTGAAGGCATCATTCAAGCCGGATGCTTTTCCGCGCGAAAGCTGATTCAATACTCCGTGCACATTGGGACGCCGTGCATACTCCCGGAGGATGGCTTCCGTGCGGTCCGTCGATCCATCCGACACTACGATGATTTCGAGCTGGTCCTCCGGATAGCTCAGCCCCAGAAGATTTTCGAGCTTCCGCTCGAGCACGCCTTCCTCGTTTCGCACCACCATCACAACCGAGACGAATGGCTGAACCGATCCCAACAGCACCGGCATCGGACTCAGGCGGCACCGCAACCAGAGCCATAGCGGGTATCCCGCGTACGTATACCCGATCAGTGCGACGGCTCCCCAGAATACCCATGTCATTGCGCGCCCCGGCCCAACAGGACGATCTTGATCGTCTGGAACATGATCAGAATGTCCAGACCGAGAGACGCATTCTTGATATAGAACAAGTCGTACTGCAGCTTTTCCTTGGCGTCCTCTACGGTATTGCCGTACTTGTAGCGAACCTGCGCCCAGCCGGTAATCCCGGGCCGCACGGCGTGGCGTACCCCGTAATAAGGAATTTCCTTGCTGAGCCACTCCACAAATTCCGGCCGCTCCGGCCTCGGTCCCACAAAAGCCATGTCGCCCTTGAACACGCACCACAATTGCGGAATCTCATCGATGCGCGCGGTCCGCAAAAATTTACCGACCCTGGTAATTCGAGGATCATCGTCGTCCGCCCAGGTCGGCCCGGTATCGGCCTCTGCGTCTTGCCGCATCGTGCGGAACTTGTAGCAATAGAAGTTGTGGCCGGCGCGTCCCACTCGCTTCTGGCGGTAAAGCACCGGCCCCCTGGAATCCAGCTTGATCGCCAGGATCACGAATGGCAGAAGGGGCAGCACGACAATCAACAGGGTGAGCGCCATCAGCGTCGACAGCGCTCGCCGCATCAGGTTGAAACTGGTGCTGAACCGGAAGCCGTCGGCGAAAATCAGCCAGCTCGGATAGAGCTGTTCAACTTCAATCCGCCCCGAGATCTTTTCCAGCCACGAAGTCGCTTCCTCAATGCGTGCGCCATTCAGTCGCAACTGCAGCAATTCTTGAACCGGAAAAGTTCCGCGGCGATCCGGCATGGCCACGATCACCCGGTGCACGTGATGCGAGGCTGCCATTTCCATCAAGTGGGCAGCGACCGATTCGCGCGTCAGCGCGCCCTCCACGTTCCCGCTCCAGCCGATGACGTCGATTCCCAATTCCTTCCGCTGCCGCAACCCGAGCACCAGTCGTTGCGCGCGCTCGCCCGTTCCCAGGATGTAGACCTTTTCCTGCATGAAAGGCTGTTGCACAAGCCACCCATAGGCCGCGCGCCAACCCACCAATCCCATGGTCAGCAGTACCAGGGCGATCAGCGAGGCATTGTTCCCGGGCAGGACATACGGGAAGAAATAGCCGACCACCGCGAGGAACAGCGCGAACAGCCCGGGTACCAGGAACAGACGGAAGTACATTTCGCCCTTGGCGTCAAACTGGGCTGAGTCGTACAGGTCAAACCAGTGGGAGCAGATCAGCACGACCAACGTTGCGACCAGCACCTTCACATACCCGTACTGGTAGTTCAGTACGATGTAGCGATCGTCCGGGAACGCCAGCAACACGCCCAGCAGAAACGACAGGAATACAACCGTCGTCTCCACCGCCAGCAGCACCAGCGTGCGGACGGGGTAGTAGACATTGAACAGTCGGATCACAGGTCGCCCTTGTTACGCCTTCTGTCTTGCCGTCTTTTCGTACGACTCGTAGTAGTAACGCGAGTAGTAGGAATCCGAACGCATGATGCCGTTCAGCACGACTCCCACCAGAAGCTTCCCTTGAAATTCCTGGCGCGCTTTTTGCGCAGTGTCGTACGGTGTCGCATTCGAGCGCACCACCATCAGCACACCATCGCAGAAGTTCGCAAGCTGGCTGGCATCCGAGACCGGCACGGCGGGAGGCGAATCAAGGATGATCCAGTCGAACAACTGCTCCACTCGCTGCAGGAGCATCTTCAGCCGGCCGTTCGCAATCAGTTCCGCAGGATGCGTCACCGTGCGCCCGCATGGCACAAAAAACAGGTTCTCCATTGGACCGCGCTGCATGATGGAAAACTCGTCGCTCTCGCCCATGAGATAATCCGCCAGCCCCGGCGACGAAGTTGTCCCCAGCGCGCTGTGTAAACGGGCCACCCGCAGGTCTCCATCGATCAGCAGTACCCGCCGTCCATGTTGCCGCACGAGTACCTGTGCGAGATTCGCGGCCACGAACGACTTCCCTTCTTGCGGAAGCGCGCTGGTAACCAGGATTTTCTTTACCGAAGCTTTTTCGCGCATCTGGTAAAGACGCGAACGCAGCGTCCGGAACTGTTCCGTTCCTAACGCGTTCTCTTCCGGGTTGAAAAACAGCATCGTCTTTTCATCCGGCTTCCATTCAGCCTGCGCGCAACGCGCGAGCAGCGTGTCAAAGGTAAAGGAAGTAGTGAATGACGGTGTCCCTTGGCCGTTTCCAGGGGCTGCCGGCGCAGTCGTCGCCGCTTTTGAACCATGAGCCGTTTCCGGCATCGCGGGCACAGATCCGGTCGCGGGCAAGTCCATGACGGGCGTACTGTCCGTGCGGGTGCCCTGAGATGCGGCCCTCTCCTGTTCAGCTCGCTTCAGTGCTTCGTGAATTCGGCTCATGATTTCCTCTCTTTAGGCAGGTCTTGTTCGGACTGTCGCAGCCGGTCGTCCAAGGTCGCCAGCATGCGTAATGCTTCCACTAAGTCGAACTTCTCACCATTGCTGGGCGCAGGCGGCGCCGGCACCGTCATGGCTCCTGACGCCACATTGTCGCTAAGATCAAAGTCGCGCGCGACCGCGTCCACGATGCTTTCGTTGATCGTCGGCTTCTGATCCACGAAAGCGCTCACTAGACAGTGCTCGCACAGCAGGTTCACAACACGCGGAATCCCGTTCGAGTACTTGTGAATGGAATTCAGCGCGTCCCCATCGAAAATCTGCCGCCCATCCGACCCCGCAATCCGCAGTCGCTGCTGCACGTAAGCTTTCGTTTCTTCCAGGGTCAGCGGATGTGTTTTCGCCCGCAACGTCAGGCGCTGGCGCAGTTGGCGCAACTGCGGCATCTTGAGTTTCGTTTCCAACTCCGGCTGCCCCACCAGCACGATCTGCAGCAGCTTCTCCGTGAAGGTCTCGAGATTGGTGAGCATGCGGATTTCTTCGAGCACTTCATCCGTCAGATTTTGTGCCTCGTCCACAATCAGCACGGCGGTTTCGCCCGCGCGGTAACGATCGAGCAGCCAGTTGTACAGGCGCTGCAGGATCTGGCTCTTCGACTTCGAATCACATTGAATGCCGAAGTCCGCCATCATGTAATCGAGAAACTGGGGCACGTTCATGCGCGAGTTGAAGACGAATGCGGTTGCTACCTGCTGCAACCGCAACCACTCCAGCAGCTTGTTGATCAACGTGGTCTTGCCCGTGCCCACTTCGCCGGTCAGCAGAACGAACCCTTTTCGGCTCTGGATGCCATAGGTCAGGCATGCCAAAGCCTCCTCCGTATGCCGCGTCAGGAACAGGTAACGCGGGTCCGGATTCACATTGAACGGATTCGCCCGTAGTCCAAAGAACTCTTTATACATACTGGTCGCCTAGACCCCGACTTTCTCTCCGTTCGTTTCTCCCGCCGATTTGTGCCGATTCCAGAATTTTCCGTTGCCGTTCGCCGGCAGATCCTCCGTTACCCAGGGCAGCGCCACCAGCACGGGCATCTGCAGGCTGGCAAGCACGTCGGCTTCGTTGCGGATCGACTTGTCCCTCAACTCCACCCACAGCGCCAGACCGAGCCCAATCACAAGTCCGCCGCCCAGGCCGCCGGCCGCAAACAACAGCCGGTTCGGAAAACTCGGCGATTCGGGCAAGCTGGCTGCGTTCAACAGGTGCATCTGCTCTCCCTGCTGACGTTTTTCCATGTCGGTAGCCATCTCCGAGGTGCTTCTCTTCGCCAGCAAGTCTGCGTAAAACTTCTGGGCCGTATCGTAGTCACGGGTCAATTGCTTGTACTTTTCCTCTACTTCAGGACTGATTGCGACCCGGCTCTGGTAGTTTCGGATCTGATCACTCAGCCGCTTCTGCTCGCGCGTCGCCTGATTCAGCACTTCCTCGTACTGGTGAACCTGCAAGCGCAATTGGCGGATTTCCGGCGGCTCCGAAGCACTCGCCTTCAAGGTCGGGTCCGGGCCCTTGGCCGCCGCGTCGTTCACTTCCGCCAGTCTCTTTTTCACCTCGGCAATGTCTGCCTTGGTCTTGATCACGTCTGGGTGATCTTCGGTATAACGCGCCTGCAGAGAAAGAAGTTGACTCTGCAGAGCGGTCAACTGAGTCTCCAGACTCTGCGGATTCGTACTTCCCTGCGAGGACTTCCACGCTGCCAGTTGCTGCGCCAGCAGCGATTCCGTGTATGCCTTGTCTTGCTGCGCCCGATTTACCGTCTGGGTGTTGGCATCCAGTTGCGAGTTCAGTGCGCCCAGTGCCTTCCAGTTGTTGTCTTCGTCGCCCGGCAATTGACCCGCGTATTGCCTCTTGAACTGTGCCAGCTTCGCATCCTGTTCATCCAGATTTCGCTTGGCTTCATCGAGTTGCCGGCTGATGAACGCGGTCGTGTTCTCGGCTACCGCCTCGCGCGAGTTCTGAAATTCCGTCAGGATGGCCGACGTCAGGTCGTTGCACACATCTTGCGCGTCCCGCGGATTGGCGGTCGTAAAGGTCACATAGAAGCCCGGCACGGCACTCCCCTGCCCTGGTTTCCTCCTGCCGCCGGTGTTTCCAATCGCGCTGAGATCCGTGACCACCGGCTCGATCTGTACGCTTGCGCGCACGTCTTCCAGAACATCGTCAAGGCTCTTGCCGCCGCTGAACAATCGCTGGCGCTTCTCCACGATCGGCTGCAGGCGGTTTCGTCCCAGGACCTGTTGCTGCATGGTCGCAATCCGCTGCGCCAGGTCCGCGGTGACCACCGGCTGCACCACGCCCTCGGGAACCTTCTGCCCCTCCACCAGCACCAGCGCCTGCGAGGTGTATTTCGCAGTAAAGGCGTAGGAGATCAGGAAGCCGACCAGCGGCGCCAACAGCGCCGGAATCAGAATCATCTTCAGGCGCCGGCGGAACATCGCCAGGTAGTCGTCCAGCGTGAGATCGCGATTTTCAATCATTCCCGTGTTTCCATTCTGGCTACCTTCCCCGGTAGCCTTGAATTAATCGATCCGGATCGGTCGGAAGTGCCAGTCCACGCCGATGGTCGCCACATGTCGTACAGAGATTCGGTTGCAGAACGTCCCCACCACAGGGCAAGTATCAAAAATCTGGTCGTTCCACTGATACCCTAGGAAGGCTCCCCAGTTGTAGCCAAACTGCCTGCGCACGGTGAAGCCTGCGAACGCATAGTTGTAGGACGTCGCAGCAACGCCCAGTGCGGCCGATTGCAACCGCTGATTGTGAGCAAAGCCCACATTCCCGACCGCGTTGTACTTCCTTCCCAAGACCCGTGAAATCTGGAAGCTCGCGACGTTGCTCTGCGCGCCCGCAAAAAATCCTGACCCGCTGCTATCGAAGCGCACAAAACTCAGTGACGTAGCCGTCTGCTTGAAGCGGTACCGCAAAATCGCCCGCCCGGCCACTGACAACCGGTTATTTGTGCCGGTGAAAGGGTCCTGAATTCGCGTCCACTGAGGGCCCGCGCCAATCTCGAAGTCCATTCGCCCCGACACGCGGTGACCGTACATCCCTTGCACCACGTGCGACGTAACATTGTCCGCCCCGACCGCCGCCGGAAAATGGAACGACTGAAACCCGTACGTCACCGCAATCTGATCCTTGCGGCTAATGGAATAGTTGTATCCACCTTGAGCGGCTGCCTGCTGGCTGTTGATAAACCCCTGCGTAGAATCTGTGAAGTGCACCAGACCGTAGGAAGCTGCGGCTGTCACCGATGACCGGGGAGTCAATCCCTGAACTGCCTCCAGCATCGTGACATTGTTAAATCGCGGGGATTGGCCTAGCGACCCAATTGTCCCAGAGCCCAGAATTCCGAACTGACCTCCGAACTGCCCTCCAAAGCCGCTGCCCAACACCCCCATTCCAGCGCCCAGACCACCTAAGCCCAGCTGGAAGCCGCCGGCACCGCCAAAGGAGCCACCCCCGAATTCACCCTCGGGCAGATAGCTGAATGAATCGCGAATCGTAAGCTGCCCGGTTCTCCATAACACGGCTGTTTGTGCCTGCAAGTCATGAACTTGCCTCCAGCCATTGCCGGCCGCGTTGTAGTAGCTCGCGCCACCCACATACGCACCTTCCACCTGGTAGCGGCTCCACAGCCTCTGCAGCGTCAGGCCTGCGAGCGCGCGCGACACTGAATGCCAGGCTGGCCTGGCATCGCTTCCAATGTTCGAATCCAGCGATTCGGCGCCTTCCACCCCGCCTAACAGCATGCTGCGTGGCTGAATGTTCGGCTCCAGCGAAGGCTGGTCTAGTGCCGAAATCGGCGGATTCTCGTTCACAACCACCGCCGGCGCCTCCTGCCCGAACGCCGGAGCTGGCGTATTCCTCTGCGAATCGTCCGGAGCCTGCCCGGTTCCGGCGTCGGTCTGTCCCGCGGCCATCATCGCGCTCAGCAATAGCCACAGCAACAGACAACCCATCTTCCGAATTTTCGTCATGCGATCATTAGGGGACGACAATGGTATCTCCCGGTTTCAAGATGATGTTCTGCTCGACCGACTCCCCCTTGATCAATGCCCGGTAATGCACGGGGATCTTCTGTTGTTTGCCGTTTTCGTTACGCAAAAGGTAAATTCCCTTGGTGTTGGCAAACTGTGTAAACCCCGCACTTGCAAGCGCCTGCAGCACCGTCATGTTTGGTTGCAGAATGGTGCTGCCGGGCTTCACGACTTCGCCCAAGATATAGATTTTTTGGCTGTTCATCGCCGTGACCACCACCGTCACGCGCGGATCCGAAATGAACTTCTTCAGCTTGGTGGTAATCGCGTCCGCCAATTGGGTCGGCGTCAACCCCGCCGCGACCACGTCATTCAACAGAGGAAGCGAGATCTTTCCATCCGGCCGCACCGGCAGCGTCTCCGTCAGGTCCGGTTCTTTCCATACCGAGATGTGCAGCACGTCATCCGCCCCGATGATGTAGTCCGGTCCTGCTACCGACGTCGGCTCGCTTTGTGCTTTATCGGCAGCTGGCTTCGCGTCATCCTTCGCCTTCGCAGTCGCTTGTCCCCAAGCACTTGTGGCTAACACTCCAGCCAGCAGAAACATTCCAAACTTGTTAGTCCGCTTCATTTCCTCTCCTGAACTATGACGCTCCATAATCCTGGCATCCGATCTGTTTCAACTTATAGAGCAAGGCCTTGTAGCTGATCTGCAACTCCTGCGCGGCTCGCCTGCGGTTCCAGCGCGTACGCTGCAAGACCTTCAAGATCAATTCCTTCTCCGCTTCTCGCGAGGCCGCTCGCGACGCTTGTTTCAAGGAAATGCGCTCTCCGTTTCCTCCGCGTTCCGACCTCATCAGCAGCGAACGCAATCCGCCCATTGCGACCGACTCGTCTCCCAGCGCCACAATCGCCTTCGCCGCATCCTCCAATTCCCGGATGTTCCCCGGCCAGGCGTATTCCTCGAACAAGTGCTGCGTCGCGGGGCTGAGCTTTGGAACTGGCCGCCGAAAATCCTGTGCGTACTTCATGAGAAAGAAGTTCACCAGCGCTGGAATGTCTTCCTTGCGCTGGCGCAGCGGAGGCAGTCGCAGACACACCCCGCTGATCCGGTAATACGTATCTTCGCGAAAACGCTCAGCCTTAACGTCCGCTTCCAGATCGCGAGCGCTCCCGCAGATCAGCCTCGCATGCGTTCCGTGCCCGTTGCCGTTCCCTTCGACCTTAGGCAACACGTTCAGAAGACCCTCCTGGCAACCCGAACTAAGGTCCGCGAGCTCCTCCAGGTAAACTGTGCCGCCGCCAAACAACCCAGCGCTTCCTCGCTCTCCCTCGCCGAACATCTCCTCGGACATATCAGCACAAGCAATGACCCGGAAGGGCTCCGCCTGGTGGCTCGACATTTGATGAATCCGTTCCGCAGTAGCTCTCTTTCCAGCCCCGGTCTCGGAAAGCAGGAGAACGGGGACCTCGCTTCGGGCCAGTTCCCGAATCACTGCTTCCAGCGCCTTCATGCTCTGGCCCAGCCCCTCGACAAAATCGCGTCCGAGCAAATCCGGACCGCGCACAGTGCCCTTTGCTTCAACGAATTGCGGGAAATCTTTCGCCATATTGGCTCTACTTCATCTGCAGGGGAATAACGCCAGTGAGTCGGATGTTGTTTGCTGCCGCCTATGGAGCAAGGGTACTGCCATCCGCGGAGGGAGAAGTTGAATCGTGTGCCTGCCAACCATCTTCAATGTTTGCAATAGATTGGAACGTTCAAACGATCCGTGCGGCCACCCCAGCAACCTGCGCGTAGCCTACAACAGAACCGAATGTAGGAAAAGTTTTTACCCACTCTAAGGTAACCAAATCGGGTTACTTTTCCCCAAAGCTCGAGTCGCCGTCCGTAAACTATTGTGTCAAAGGAAGCTATCCTCGAGCACCGAAGCTCCTGCGCCGCCTCAAAACCACGCAGATCCAGCTCTCATGTGGCAAAAGTTTTTCCCACCCGTTCCAGCGCTGAAAGAGGGGATTAGTCTCGAAGCCCCCAATACAATCTTGGGGGCTGGGATTCCCCTTAATGACTGGATCCTGCTTTGACCAGCTCTGTTTTGCGTATCTGCTCGGCGAGGCGCGACGTAAAGATCTCGGATCCCCGGTCATTCAGATGGAAACCGTCGCGGTACAGATCCCTGGAAAACTCGCCGGGAGGAGACAATACCCAGACCGGAAGGCCAGCTTGCTCCCCCATTGCCTGGATCTCGCGCGAATGGTCTTCTCGCTGGGTCGGTGGCACCAGCAAAACAATCTTCACTCCATACGTCTGCGAGAGCTCCCGTAACTCGGGCAAGCGCTGCTGTGCCCTGCTGAGCAGTACCTGCGGATTGCTCACATGAGGACCATGATCCGCGATGCGTCCGGCCAATTGGCGAAAATTGGGCACAAGCAGAATTAATACCCGCTCTCGAATGACGGATTTGTCGGCCAGCCAATTGCTCCAATGCGCAAACAGGTAAGTACTCGCAGTAGTCCGGTCGAGTTTGCTAGCCTGAATCGCCAAAGGAAAATCGTGGGCGCTCATCTGCCGATGCGCGAACTCTTCGCCCAACGTCAGAGTCGACGCCAGTTGATCGGTGGCGAGCGAGAGCACAATCAGACTTGGCCGCGCCCCTTCCTCCAGCAGCCGTCGCAGGCCAAAGTACCAATCCAGGTAATGCGTCTGCTCGATACCGAGACGACTCACTTCGTACTGTGAGGCGAGAGTATCGTGCAGGTGGTCGAGTTGCACGCCTTCCAGCAGCAGCGAGTTGCCCGCCAGCAGCACCGTTGGCCGGCCATCCGCCGTCACCGGACGCAAACTCCTGGCCGCAAGAAGCTCCGTTTCCACTCGCTTTTCCGTGCGGCTGAGATGTTGCAAAATCAAAGGTGAGCCGACCTCAAATCCCAGCATGATCACGGCGAGTCCAACCAGCAATGCGATAACGCCGGCATGCGAACTCAGCTGACCTCGCTCGGGCCGTGAACGCTCCAGCCCGATTTCCTCAGAACTGGAAATAGATGAATGCATTTGCTTGATTTGCCCCCATCAGTGCAATGATCAGCGCGCACGCCAGTCCGAAAGCTACGCGCCAACGAACCGGCGCATACGAGAAACAATACTCGCCGTCCGTCGATTCCAGATACATATCCAGGATAAGTAGCGGCACTGAAAATACCGCTAGAAACAGGAATGCCGCCGGGAACTCCGGACGCCAACTCCATCGTCCCAGTCCCTTCAACATCTCCCAAGCCGCCCGCAGCGACTGCGCCCGGAAGAATATCCAGCTCACGCACACCAGGTGGAAGATGAATATCTGTTTGAGCAGTTTGCGGAGCGCTCCCGGAATCACCGGCTTCTCCCTCGTAAGCTTCCGTTCGACAGCCAGGCTCGCCCCATGCTGCCCGCCCCAGACGACAAACGTCCAGTTGGCACCGTGCCACAAGCCGCCCAGCAGCATCGTCAGCAGAAGATTCCGGTAGGTTTGCCGCTCTCCATTCCGGTTTCCGCCCAGGGGTATGTAGAGATAATCGCGCAACCACGTGCTGAGGCTCACATGCCAGCGGCGCCAGAAATCCTGAATGCTGTCCGCAAAATAGGGCTGCCGGAAATTCACCATGAAATGGAAACCCAGCAACTGCGCGCTCCCCCGGGCAATGTCGCTGTAGCCGCTGAAGTCGCCGTAAATCTGCCACGCGAATGCATACATCCCCAGCAAAGTGACGGGCAAACTTGGTTTCCCGAACGCTCCGCTAAAGGCCGCATTCGCAATGAGCGCGCAGTTATCGGCGATCACGCACTTGCGAAACAATCCCTCCAGAATGAGCAGCAAGCCATCGAAAGCCTTGTCCGAATCCCAGCGCCTCGGTTTCTGAACTTGCGGAAGCAGGTGCGCCGGCCGCTGGATGGGACCCGCGATCAGGTGCGGAAATAAGCTGATGAACAACCCGTAATCCAGAAACGACCGCGACGCAGGTAGCTTCCCCGAGTAGACGTCCACGATGTACGCCACTTCCTGAAATGTGTAGAACGAGATGCCGGGCGGAAGAATGATGAGCAAAACCGGAAGCGAAGCTTTGATTCCCACTCCCGCCAGCACGTGTCCCAGCGAATCCGCAAAAAAGTTGAAGTACTTGAAGAATCCCAGTATCGAGAAATTAATCACCAGCGACAGCGTGAGCAGAGACTTGCGAACCCGCGGATCCTTCGCTTCGGCGATCTTGATGGCAATGAAATAGTCAATGAGCGTCGACCCGATCATCAGGCACAGAAACCGCCAATCCCACCAGCCGTAGAATAAGTAGCTCGCCGCCAGCAGGAATCGATTCTGATTGCGGAATCCGAGCCTCCAGTAGCACACGGCTACCACACAGAGGAAAAGGATAAAGATCGGGGTATCAAAAAGCATCGTGAGCTATTTGCGAACGGATCGGAACGCTTGTGGCACTGGGGCGTGCGCGATGTCCCTCAGGATAACCCACGTTGGTGCTTCGTGCATGCCGCGGTAGTTCCTTTGGTAATCGGCTCGAGTCGCCCGACTCTTTGACGGCTGTCTCCTTGGTTCAGTCCCAGGGTGCGCGTGAGGCCGCAGACCCCGGCGACCATGCTATCTGACCTTTATGGTCCTCGAACGGTTGTAACGTTTGTAGAAGGAGCCCAAATTCCGTCCAGAAGGTGATAATCCCCCGATTGGACGGGCGGCCATCCCTGGTAACGAAAGTCACAGATCAGGCAATCACCGATTGCGCCAGACCCGCAGTTCTACTATCCTTGCGAATATTCCGCTTACAACTTGCGTTTTGAGCCACGCTGTCCAAACCGCGCATTTGACCGTCGAACCACCGCCAGTGTCGCAATCGCGAGTGCCCCTTTGGCAAATCGTGGTGCTGCTGGGCGTGCTGGCTTGGCTTTACGCTCCTGTCCTCAGCCGCCTGGTGGGCCAGTGGTCGCACGATCCCAATTATTCCCATGGCTTCTTCGTCCCGGCGTTTTCCTTTTTTGTGATCTGGAGCGAGCGTGATCGGCTGCGAAAATTGCCTCTCGAAGCTTCCTGGTCGGGGCTGCTGGTGCTCGCGTTTGCGCTGATCGTTTTGACGGCCGGCATTCTGGGCGCCGAACTTTTCCTGTCCCGGTTTTCCTTCTTGCTCGCCATTGCCGGCCTGGTCGTCCTGATCTACGGATGGAATCATTTCCGCGCCGTCTTCTTTCCGTGGGCGTTCCTGTTGTTCATGATTCCCATTCCCGCCATCGTTTTCAACCAGATTACGTTCCCGCTGCAGTTGCTGGCTTCCCGCGCAGCGGCGCACACTTTGCCCTGGCTTGGCGTTCCAGTGTTGCGCGAGGGAAACATTATCCAGTTGCCGGCCATGGCGCTTGAAGTGGCGGAAGCTTGCAGCGGAATTCGCTCCCTGATGTCCTTGGCCACGTTAGCCATCATTTACGGCTATCTTCTGGAGACTCGAACCTCCATTCGCGTTCTACTGGCGCTCGCCTCGGTTCCGATCGCTGTCATTGCGAACAGCCTGCGCATCATCGGCACCGGCCTGTTGGTGCAGTATTGGGACCCTGACAAGGCGCAAGGCTTTTTTCATACCTTTTCTGGATGGCTGATTTTCGTCGTCTCCCTGGTCTTGCTCTTCTTGCTGCACCGCGTTCTTCAAGTGCTCTGGAACAAGGGAGGCGCGCGCGCATGAAAAGCCATGCACGGTTCGCGATAGCGCTGCTGCTGCTCCTGGGCACGGCCTTATTCCTGCAAGCTCGCAACCACGGTGAAGTCTTTCCCGCCCGCAAGCCCCTCTCGGGTTTTCCCGAGCAGTTTGGCAGCTGGACCGGCACAAACGTCGAGATCGGCAAAGACATCCGCGACATCCTCGGCCCCGGCGATTTCCTGCTCCGCGTCTACCGAAACCAGAGCGAGAAGCAACCGAATACCGACCTTTTCATCGCCTACTTTCCAAGCCAGCGCGCCGGCGACACCATTCACTCTCCCAAGAATTGCTTGCCGGGAGCGGGTTGGACGCCCATCGATTCTGCTCGCGTCACCGTGTCGGTTCCGGGCCACGCACCTTTTCCGGCGAATCGGTACGTGATCGCGAAGGGTGGCGATCGCCTCCTGGTTCTATATTGGTACTGGGCTCACGACCGCGCTGTCGCCAGCGAATACTGGGCCAAAATCTACCTGGTCACGGACTCGATCCGCATGAATCGCAGCGACGGTTCACTGGTGCGTCTGACCACGCAGATGACGCCCGGCGAGTCGGTGGACGCTGCCATGGCTCGCCTGCACCCGTTTGCGGGAGAGGTGGTCCCCTTGCTCAATCAGTACATTCCCCAATGAATCACTCGATATTTGGCAAACATACTCTTGTCCCGCATCGCTCCGCGCCGCATGGCGTAAGGGACATTCGTGACGCGATGATTTTCCCTGCCCGCAGCCATTGCTTCCCGGAGCAGGGGATGATCGGTATTCCAAACCACCTGGCGCGTTCAACGCGCTCCTATCGGGAGAATCACTCATGAGGCGTGCTCCAGCGTTTCGCCTGTTCTTCATTCTCACTCTGCTCACCAGCCTTCTCACGGGCTGTTCGCGTGACCCCAGCGTTCGCAAGCAGAAATATTTTGAGAGTGGCCAGCGCTTTTTCGAAAAGAGCAAGTTCCGTGAAGCCGCCATTCAATACAGCAACGCAATCCAGGTGGATCCGCGCTTTGCCGACGCGCACTATCGCCTCGCCCTGACCTATCTCCGTCTCGGGGAGGTCAATCGCGGCTTTCAGGAACTGCGGCGCACCGTCGAACTCCAGCCCGACAATTACGCGGCTCGCGTCGACATCGCCAACATGTTGATCGCCGCCAAATTCTTCAAGGAAGCTCAGGAGCAGTTGGACATCCTCACCGCCAAGCAACCCAGCAGTCCTGATGTTCATATGGCGCTTGCGAACTTTAAAGCTCGTCAAGGCGATCTCCCCGCCGCCATGCAGGAGATGCAGAAAGCGATCGCGCTCGATCCCAACCGCTCCGAGGCGTTCCTGAATTACGCCATCATGCAGATTCAGGCTCAGCAGTACGATGCCGCCGAGGCTAGCCTCAAAAAAGCCATCACGCTCGACCCCAAGGCGATGAATGCACAGCTCGCGCTGGGCAGTTTCTACCAGGCTCGTGGCCGTTTGCCCGAGGCCGAAGAGCAATTCAAGCACGCGGTCACCGTCGATCAGAAGAATCCCGATCCCCGATCTTCGCTAGTCCGGCTCTACATGATGGAAGGCAAGAAACCCGAAGCTGAGGCTTTTCTTCAGCAAACCAAGCGGGACCTCTCCGACAACCCGGTCGGCTATCGCATGCTGGGCGACTACTACTTCGCCAATGGCGACCTGGACAAGGCGGTGGCTGAGTACGAGTCTCTGAACAAGGAGCATCCCAAGGAACTTCAAACCAAGAAAAACTACATCCAGCTCCTGATCCTGAAGAATCGCCTGGACGATGCCCGCAAACTGAACGATGAAATCCTGAAGGCGAGCCCGCAGGACAACGAGGCGCTGATTTTTCGCGGTCAGATCAAGATGCGCGACGGTCACTTGGACGAGGCCATCAGTGCTTTGCAGGCTGCTCTTAAGAGCGATCCCGATAACGGCGTCGGGCACTACCAGCTGGGCCTGGCTTTCGATCAGCAAGGCAATCTCTCGCGCGCGGAGACCGAGTGGCGCGACGCGGTTCGCCTGAAACCCGACCTCATGGAAGCTCAACGCGCTCTGGCTGCTGTCTCCATCCGCAAGAGTGATTGGGACAGCCTCAACCAGATCTCCTCCACCATCATTACTGCGCAGCCCACTGCCCCCGATGGCTATGCCTTGCGCTCGATTGCGGAAATCAATACCAGGCAGGTCCCCAAGGCTGAACAGGACATCAACAAAGCCATTGAGGTTGCCCCTCAGAGTCCCATTGGCTACGTTCAACTCGGCAACCTGCGTCTGATGCAAAAACAGTTCAATGACGCTGCCAAGGCTTATCAGAAGGCTCTCGACGCCGATCCCTCCAATTCCGATGCCTTGAGCGGCCTCATGAACACCTACCTGCTCCAGAAGCAGGTTGACAAGGCCATAGAGGCTGCCAACACCCAGATCGCCAAGGTTCCCAACAGCAGTGCCTTTTATGACCTGCTGGGTACGGCGCTCTTCAACAACAAGAAGGACTACAAGGCCGCAGAAGTAGCCCTGCGCAAAGCCGCCGAACTCGACAAGAAGAACTCTGACGCTCTCTTGAAACTTGGCCAGGCTCTCCGCGCCCAAGGCTCCGTCGATCAGGCCATCGCAACTTTCCAGCAGTCCATCAAGGACAACCCCGGAGAAATCTCTTTCTACATCCTGCTCGGCGAGTTGTATGAAGGCCAACGGAACTGGGATGCGGCCAAGGGCATGTACCAGAAAGCTCTGCAGATTCAGCCCGACAATCCCGTCGCCTCCAACAATCTTGCTTACGTCATGCTGCAGACTGGCGGAAATGTCGATGTAGCTATCTCACTCGCGCAAACCGCGCGCCGCCTGATGCCCGACAGTCCCAATGCCGCCGACACTCTTGGCTGGGCCTATTACCAGAAGGGTCTTTACCCAACCGCCATTGACCTGTTCAAGGAGGCTCTGAAGAAGGTGCCGAACGATCCCACCTTCCAGGACCATTTGAAAAAGGCGCAGCAGCAAGCCCAGCAACAGCAGCCAGGAAATTAGCTGCCGTCCTAACGGCAAATGACAGTAAGTTCTCAGCTGTCAATACGTTATCTTTTAGCTATCCGATTACAGAATGAACAAAGTTGGCGCTGGGCTTGAAAAGGATGTCAGAGTGATCCCTGAAGTACCCGTTAATTGCGTTTAGGAGCGCTCTAAGCACACTCTGAGGGTCGGGTCATGCTTTGGGTCGCCGCAGCCCCAACGAACGACCCTGGGGCTTCCTGTCGCAAAACTAAGCTTAAAGAGAATGACATTCGATTTCAATTCTGGCTCGTGTTCCGCGCATATTTTGTAGCGCCGCCGTCCCGGCGGCTGTCTGGCGGGCGTCTCGCGCGGCTGCGAGCGCGGGACGCGCTCGCGACTGCCGGCAAGATGCCGGCGCTACTTTCGTTCGCCCAAAGATTCATGTAATAGAAAAAACCCGCCGCATCCCCGCGGCGGGTTTTCGTTCAGGAGTCGCTTTGCTGTACCGATTAGGACAGGCTCAGTTTGCGCCGAATCACTCCAGCCAAACCGATCAAACCCGTACCCAGCAGGCTCAGGGT
>Ga0210410_10001873_pt1 | contig 19333 bp, 17 predicted proteins | sample IncBWC4MmetaG_FD_161058 | JGI IMG/M metagenome (GOLD analysis project Ga0210410, IMG submission 161058) | Forest soil microbial communities from Barre Woods Harvard Forest LTER site, Petersham, Massachusetts, United States - Inc-BW-C-4-M | ecosystem: Environmental > Terrestrial > Soil >... | reverse complement strand
CCGCAAACAGTTGCTTGTCCGGACCGCCGCTCAAATCGTGCAAAATAACGACCGGCCGCACCTTCTGATCGAAGGTGTAATGCAAACTCTTCGCGTGTGAGGCAACCACATATTTCCTGTCGGGTGAAACTCCGAAATCTTCAATCCAATCCGTGTTGGTGCTGAGGCGCGTGACCTTGTGGTCTTTCACATTGATCTTGTAAAGCCGCACTGGCGCCGCGTGCTCCGCATCGTCGACAACTTCCGAATCATCTTTCTTCTTTTTTAATTCCTGCTCGTACAGGGCGGGGTCTTCTTCCGCGCTGTAAATCAGCGTGTCTTTGTCCAGCCACTCAATCCGCTTGGGCGCGTGCGCCAGTTCCGTGAGCGCCCAAGGCTCGCCGCCGTGCGCGTTGATAATCCAAATCTGCATCGGCGCGGTATCCGGTTTTGGTTTCGGACGCGCGCGCGTGCTGGTGAATGCGATCCATTCGCCATCGGGAGACCAGCGCGGCTGCGTGTTGTTGTCGCTGCCGCGCGTCAGCGGAATTTCCCGGTTCTCCGTCAAGCTGGAAAGAACCAGATTGGATACGCGCGCGTCTTTATCCTTGTCGCCGCTGGTTTTTACCCACACCACCCATTTCGCATCCAACGAAATGCGAAACTGCCCCGCCGTCTCTCCGTAAATAAAATCTTCCGGCTTCCACGGTTCCTTTTTTGCAGGCGCGGGTTTCTCATCGGCAGAAACACGCAGAACGTTCGCAGAATGAAAACACGCAGCAACTGAGAGCAAGCTGAATCCAGCGAAAGCGATTGGTCGCAACATCGTCCTCTTCCCGTGGCACGATAATTTGGCGTGCCGCACAGAATAGACGAATTGACCAGTGAAAGGAATCGTGTAGGCTAGGTTGCCGCCGCATTTTACAACTGGATTACAGCCATGGCTCGCGGAAAAGCGCCGATCAAATCACAAGGCAACGCTCACGCGAAAGCGCAGGGCAAGTCACCAAGTAACTCGCTCATCGGGCGCGAGACGTTTCGCTTTTTCCGCGATCTCGCGCGCAACAATCGCACGGAGTGGATGGAAGCGAACCGCGACCGCTACAAACAGTGCGTGGTGCAGCCGTTCCGCGCTTTGTGCGAGGAACTCACACCGGAGCTTCTGCGGCTCGATGCACGATTCGATTGCCGCGGCCGCACGGGCGCGAACTTTTCACGGATCAACCGCGACACGCGTTTTGCGAAAGACAAGACTCCGTACCGTGCGCAGATGTATTTGAAATTCGCCGTGCCCTTTCCCGGCAAAGCGGAAAGCGGCCAGCTCTACGTCGGAATTTCCGCAAAGACCGTTACCGCAGGCTTCCGCATTTATTCCGGTTCGAAGCGCAAGGAGTCCGCTCTCGCGCAGATAGCGGCGCCGCGCCTTGCCGCCAATCCGCGATGGCTTGCGCAACAGAAGAAGCGTCTGGGGCGCCAGTACGAAAGCTATTGGTACAGCACGCAAAAAGGGGAATGGACTAAGCATTCCGGCTGGCCGGCCGCGGAAAACTGGAAGAAGTTGCAAGGCTGGATTGTGCGGCGAGAGCTTGGCATTGGTGCCGCGACGCGCCAGACATTCCGCAACGATCTCGTGAAAATCTTTCGCCAGTTGCACCCGGTGCTGCGGTTCACTTCCTTGCGCGATTAAACAGAAGAGATTTACGGCGGAACGCGCTGGGGACAGAGAGGCAAAGGCAGCACAGAGACGAAGAGGAGAGCGAATGAAAACGAGATCCGGTCAGAATGCGCTGCGAGGGTCTTTGGTCCTTGCGTTGTTCGCGTTCATTTTGTTGCTGTTCGCGCAAGCCCAGGAGAAAACCTCGACGAAGGAATGGCCGCTAATACAGCCGAGCGCTGCCGGTTTCGACTCCGCGGCGATAACTGCGCTCGATGCGGACATTACAAACGGAAAGTACGGGCTTGTCGACAGCATGTTGATTATTCGTGATGGCAAGCAGGTGCTTGCGCGTTCATACGCACACGACTACGGCAAGATTTACGGCGAGCTTGCCAGGCATGAAGGCCCGCTCAACCATGACGTACACGGTCCCTACAATTATTTCAGCGCGGAATTCCATCCTTATTACCAGCACAGCGATTTGCACACCATGCAGTCCGTTTCGAAGAGCGTGACTTCAATCACCATCGGGATCGCTATTGCCCGACACGAATTTCCCGCCGACTTGGATACACCGATCCTGAAATACTTCGACGAGTACAAAGTTGCAAATTTGGATGAGCGCAAGCGGCGCATCAGAGTGCGTGACCTTCTGACCATGACCGCTGGGCTCGAATGGAACGAAGACCTGCCGTACAACGATCCCAAGAACTCGTGCGACGTGATGGAGTCGAAGCACGACTGGGTGGAGTATGTGATCAACCAGCCGATGGCCGCAGAACCCGGCAAGGTGTGGGTGTACAGCAGCGGCGCGACACAGCTTCTTTCGCACATCTTCAAGAAGGTCACGGGCAAAACCGTGGACGAGTACGCTGCTGAATATCTTTTCCGGCCACTCGGGATTGCATACTACTGGAAACATTCGCCGACGGGATTGCCGGACACGGAAGGCGGACTTTATATATCGTCTTCGAGCCTGGCGAAGATTGGGTATCTGTTTCTAAAGAATGGCATGTGGGAAGGGAAGCAAATCGTGTCGGCGGATTGGGTAAAGGCTTCGGTCAAGCCTGCGATGAACGTAGAGGACGAAGGGCGGCACTGGGGATATGGGTTTCAATGGTGGCTGCAGCCTTGGGGGAAGCCGGAGAAATTCGCTTGGGCAGCGCGGGGGTTCGGTGGGCAGGAACTGCGCGTCGTGCCGGAATGCAACCTCATCGTGGTGTCCACTGGCTGGGACATTCTGCCGCGTGAACCAGAACCAAGACACGATCAGCTAGAAAGAGTGATTGCCGCGGTAAAGTAGCGGCGCGCATCTTAGATCACGCTTTATCGAAGAAGCGTAATTAGACTTTGCATCAACGGGGCGTGGAAATGTCAGACTCACGAGACCGACGCCTACTGGAGCTTTTGCTGGACTCCTGGGACCGGAACAACACCATCCTACTGAACCTGCTCCGCGCGCTCCCCGACGGCGGACTAGAGGCCAGGGCGATGGAGGGCAGCCCATCCACCGCGCAGCTGTTCACACACATCCACTACGTACGACTTATGTTCGTCTTCGAGGATGCTCCCGAGTTCGCCCGAAAACCGCCCGAGGAAGAGTGGGCGGTCGAGCGAGACATTAGTCGTATCGCGGAGATGCTTAACGACAGCGCCAAGGCAGTGCGGGACGCAGTAAAAAGCAGAGTGGAGGCGGGCCAGGACATGAACCTTCACTACGACCACCCGACCCTACTGCTCCAGCACATGATCTGGCACGAGGGCTACCATCACGGTCAGATAAAGCTGGCCCTCAAGATCGCAGGACACCCAATTGCGAATGAGGAAGCCGGACCGTTGACGTGGGGCGTCTGGATGCGGAAGACGTGAGCGGCCTTACGTGGACACCTCTTTTCTCAAGAATTTTCAGAAAGGAGGAAATCACATGATCTGGTTGAAGGGAATTGTTCTCGGCGCAAGCCTGTTTGCAATCGGAGTGTTTGTGTTCTTGTTTGCTGCTCTTCGTATGCGCGGTCCACTGCTTGCAGGACCTGGGCAAGCATATTCCATTGATATCCGGACGTTGGCATCAATGACCTTTCAGAATTTTTGGTTCTGGGTTGCCGGGGTTGCTTGCTTGCTCATCGGAGTCGCAATTACCGCCTCGTGGCCGGGGAAGTTTTCGCCGGTGTTCTGGATTTTGGTCGGACTCGCGGATGTGGTTCCCGTGACCGCTCTAGGGATCTTTGTGGCGTTGGTGCGAAGACTTCATCAGGTCGCTGGACGCTGAGAGCCGGCCGGACTCGAATCGCTTTTAAAGCGCGCAAACGGAATTGACGCTTGGACGGAGGTCGCTTACGATGCGCTCGGTGGAATTAGCGTGGGCTTGAATTGGACTTGGGGCTGACGTGAGGCGTGTCGCACGGATCCTGATTTGGATTGCGGTTGCGGTGTTGGGCGCAGGCGCGCTTGGCAAGATTGCGTTTGACCGCGGCGAGTCGCTCAATGCCATGTGGTTCGTCATTGCTGCGCTCTGCTGTTACCTGGTTGCCTACCGGCTTTACTCCGCATTTCTTGCAGCGCGGCTGCTTGCTTTGGACGATACGCGCGCGACTCCCTCCGAACGCAATGATGACGGTCGCGATTTTGTGCCTACGAACAAGTGGGTTTTGTTTGGGCACCACTTCGCGGCGATTGCGGGGCCCGGTCCTCTTGTAGGTCCGACCTTAGCCGCGCAGTTTGGGTATTTGCCGGGGACGCTGTGGCTGATTGCCGGGGCGGCGTTTGCGGGGTGCGTGCAGGATTTCATTATTTTGTTCTGCTCGATACGGCGGGATGGGAAATCGATCGGGCAGATGGCGCGCGAAGAAGTGAGCAAGCGCGGGGGATTTATCGCGCAGCTTGCGGTGCTGGCGATCATGGTGATTTTGCTGGGCGTGGTCGCGCTGGTGGTGGTGAACGCGCTGAAGTCCTCACCTTGGGCGACGTTTACACTGGCGATGACGATTCCGATTGCGCTGCTGGTCGGCGTGTATTTGCGGTTTGTGCGGCCGGGGCGGGTGCTGGAAGCGTCGCTGATGGGCGTGGCGCTGATCTTCTTCGTGGTGGTTGCCGGGCAATGGGTGGCGGATTCGCCTTCGTGGGCGCGGATTTTCACTCTCGGCGGAGTGCCCCTTGCGTTTGCGATTATTGTGTACGCGTTCGCGGCTTCGGCTCTGCCGGTTTGGTTGCTCCTGGCACCGCGCGACTATCTGAGCGCATTTATCAAGGCGGGAGCGATCTTCGCGCTGGCCGCGGGAATATTGTTTGTGCGGCCGCACGTCCTGATGCCGCCACTCACGCGCTTTATTGATGGCAGCGGGCCTGTATTTGCTGGGAAAATTTTCCCGTTTTGCTTCATCACCATTGCTTGTGGCGCGATTAGCGGATTCCATTCGCTGATTTCTTCGGGCACGACGCCGAAGATGATTTTGCGCGAAAGCCACGCGCGGTTCATCGGCTACGGCGCGATGTTGCTGGAGTCGTTCGTGGGCGTAATGGCGATGGTGGCGGCTTGCGCGATGACGCCGGGGGTGTATTTTGCGATCAACAGTCCGCCGAGCATCGTGGGCGCAACGCCGGACGCTGCTGCCGCGACGATCAGCGGCTGGGGCTTTCCGCTGACCGCGCAAACGATGGCCGGCCTCGCGCATGCAGTTGGCGAGCAAACGCTTTGGAATCGCGCGGGTGGCGCGCCTTCGCTGGCGGTCGGGATGGCGCAGATTTTTTCGAATACGATAGGCGGCGAGCGACTGCTGAGTATCTGGTATCACTTCGCGATCATGTTTGAGGCGCTATTCATTCTGACGGTGCTGGACGCGGGCACGCGCGTGGGCCGCTTCATGGTGCAGGAATTGGGCGGCCGCGTGTGGAAGCCATTCGCGCGCACGGGATGGATGCCGAGCATCCTTCTCTCCAGCGCGATTATCGTGGGCATGTGGGGCTATTTCTTGTACCAGGGAGTGGTCGATCCGCTCGGTGGAATCAATTCGCTTTGGCCGCTATTTGGAATCTCGAATCAGCTGCTGGCGGCGGTGGCCCTGGTGGTGGCAACGACGATTTTGTTGAAGATGGGCCGCACGCGGTGGGTTTGGGTGACGTTGCTGCCGATGGCCTGGCTGGTGATCATTACGATGACGGCCAGCTATCAGAAAATATTTGATGCAAATCCGCGCATCGGGTTTCTAGCGTATGCCAATGCACTTGCGGCGCAAATTGCCGCAGGGAAGATTCCGGCGGCGAAGCTGGTGGACACGCAGCGACTAATTTTTAATCAAAGGCTGGATGCTGCGGTGACCGCGGTTCTTGCTGTGATGGTTATCGTTCTCATCGCGGAGGCGCTGGTGCAGTGGTATGCGATTCTGAGCAGCCGGCGCGCGCCGGCGCTCCATGAATCGCCCTACGTGCAAACGCAATGGGCGCCTGGGTATACCGGCGTAGCGCAGGGAGACGACTGATGCAAGACGCGACAAGAACCATCGGACGCTTCGCGCGTCGATTCTGGCGCGGCGTGCGCGAATGGTGTGGTGACGCCGCGTACGAGCGGTATCTGCGCTCTTCGGCGGCTCAAGGCGACGGATGCCCACGGCTAACGGCGCAGGAGTTTTACGTTGAGCAGCTCAATCGACGCTACTCGCGCCCGAACCGCTGCTGCTGAAACTTCGACGAGCCTGTACTTCTGGCCGGGTAACTCTTAGCCAGCCATTAGAGCCACGTAATAAATCCACCGTTTCGCGAATGCTAAGCTCGCTTCGTTCAAGGAGCGGCCATGCGAAGAGTCCCGGTATTTGCAATGCTTCTGTTATTGACGGATTTTCCGGTATCCCACCTCGCAGCAGCCGTGCCGGATTCGCCCGATTCTTCGGCGGCGTCCATCCCGGCTCCGACCGCGGAGCCAGCTGCTCCGGCAAAACAATCGTCCGAGGGGCGCATTCCGATCGGCATCGGCGTGAAGGTGTCTAGCCTCGGCATTGGCGGCGAGGTCGCCCTAGCTATTTCGCACCGGTCGAATGTGCGCGTTGGGTTTAATGCTTTCAGCTATGGCGATACGTTCGACAAGGACGGCGTTACTTACAAAGGCAATCTGAAGCTGCGATCCGCGCAGGCTACCTACGACTTATTTTTATTGAAAGGGCTGCACATCAGCCCGGGCGTGCTGTTCTACAACGGCAACCAGGTTGGCGCCAACGCATCCGTGCCCGGCGGCCAGAGCTTCAGTTTGAGCAACACTAATTATGTGAGTGATCCTGCCAATCCGATCACGGGAACCGGCAAGCTAACGGTGTACAAGGCCGCGCCGATGGTTCTCTTTGGTATCGGCAATTTGGTTCCGCGCAGCCTTCACCACTTCAGCACTTCTTTTGAAATTGGCGCGGCATATCAGGGCCCGCCGCGCGTAGCGCTGAACCTCACTGGCAGCGCGTGTGACTCCACGGGCTTGTTTTGCCGGAGCATCAGCTCTGATCCTACGATTCAGAGCAACATTGCAGCGGAGCAGACGAAGTTGAACAAGAGCGCTTCCCCTTATAAGTTTTATCCAGTCTTATCGTTCGGCGTCGGATATAAATTCTAGTTTGTCCGCGATTCTCCTGCTGATTGCCTGGTGCCTGGGGCGGGTGTAGAATTCCCGCAAATCCCAGGTATCCCTCCCTTGAGTTCACAGGAGGTTTCATGAAAGGCACAATCCTTTTAATTCTGGCGTTCGGCTTGACGGGCGGGCTGTTGCTTGCGCAATACGACGCAGGCTCGCAGGAAAAGCCGGTTGCGGCCAAATCTGACTTCGATCTCACGGCTTCTTACATTGAAGCGTGCAGTTGCGACATGTTCTGTCCGTGCTACTTCAACACGCGCTCTACACATCATCATGAGGGTGAATACTGCCGAGCCAATCTCGTGCTTCGCACAGATAAAGGCTATTACAAAGACACCAAGCTGGACGGCGCCAAAGTGTGGCTGGCGACGGATCTGGGTAGTGACTGGAGCACCGGAAAGGATTCCTGGGTCGTTATTCACTACGATCCGAGCGTCACCCCGGCGCAGAAAGCCGCCTTCAACGATATTCTGGGGCAGCTTTATCCCATGAAATGGGAGCACGCCGATGTGGACACTGCCGCATTTATGTGGAAGGTGGACATGAAGACCGGCGAAGCTCACGCCAAAATGGACAATGGAAAAGGCGAGGTTATCCTGGAGCGAGTCAAGGGTGACGATCCCAGCCACGAAGTTGTTGTGCACAATCTGAAATATTGGCTGGCGCAGTCCAACAACGGATTCCGGATGTGGAAAAACAAGCATGAAGCTTTTGAAGGCCACGGGCACGATTTTTCATATGACGGCACGAACGGCTTCCTGATTACGATTCATTTTTCAGGGCAAGCGAAAGCGACGGCAGCAGATTAGGCGAGGCCGACGCTACTAGAATTCGGCTGTGCGCAAACCGGCTTTTCAAAGCTTTGTCGCATGCCGCTGTATTGGATTGGCGGAACCTGTTGGTCTGCGATTCCACGAGTGTGCCTCGACGGCGGCTTGCTTTCCCCGTACGCGGAGCCTAAACTCCGCTTAATTCCCACCCGGCCCCCCACATGACGGAGGACCTATGGCGATTAATCCAGAAAAGCTAAACGAATTTCTCGGCAAAGCCATTGTTGATTTTGGCGCGACGTTTAATGCCGCGCTGATTCGCATTGGCGACCGTTTGGGATTGTACAAAGCGCTTGCGGCAGGGGGCCCGCAAACGCCCGCAGAGCTGGCAAAGAAAACAGGGACGGCTGAACGCTATATTCGCGAGTGGCTGTCCGCGCAGGCGGCGGGCGGCTATGTGACCTATGACGCGCCAAGCGGAACATTCCATCTGAGCGAAGAACAAGCATTTGCGATGGCCGACGAAAATAGCCCGGCGTTTCTTCCGGGCGCGTTCCAAGTGGCGCTGGCTTCGGTCAAGGCGGAGGATGCCATTGCAGAACGCTTCAAAACCGGCAAGGGCCTGGGATGGCACGAACATCATCCTGAACTTTTTGTGGGCACGGAGCGATTTTTCCGGCCGGGTTATGCGGCAAATCTCGTTTCAGCGTGGATTCCGGCACTCGAAGGAGTTGACGCGAAGTTGAAAAGCGGCGGGCGAGTGGCGGACGTGGGTTGCGGGCTTGGAGCGTCAACCATCTTGATGGCGAAGTCGTACCCTAAATCGGAATTCGTGGGCTTCGACTATCATGACAAGTCGATTGAAAGCGCGAAGCAACGGGCGAAAGATGCTGGCGTGGCGGATCGCATTCGCTTTGAAGTGGCGAAGGCTAAGGATTATCCGGGCAAGGACTACGATTTCGTGACCTTTTTCGATTGCCTGCACGATATGGGTGATCCCGCGGGAGCGTCCAGTCACGTGCGCGGTTCGTTGAAGAAGGACGGTACGTGGATGATTGTCGAGCCGAACGCGGGGGATAAGTTGGAGGACAACCTTCATCCGATCGGGCGCGCTTTTTATGGAGCGTCGACACTGCTTTGTACGCCGGCGTCTTTGTCGCAGGAAGTGGGATTGGCGTTGGGAGCGCAGGCTGGGGAGAAGCGGCTGCGCGAAGTGGTCACGAGCGGCGGATTTACGCGCTTCCGGCGGGCTACGGAGACGCCGTTTAACTTGATATTTGAGGCGCGGCCGTAGCGCTCGCGTTAGCGCCTACGAGATCAGAAATCTTCGTCTTCTTCGCTGTTGCGCAGCGCGGTTGTACGGTGGTTGATTCGCACGCTGTGTTTGCGAATGCCGGCGATAATGGCGCGGCGCGTTTCGACCGGCAAGAGCTCCGGCGGAAACACTCCTGACAAATCGCGGGGAAAAAACTTAATAAACAACGCGGCGACGTGAGCGGTCGCGTAGGCCACAGGCGTGGTGTAAAGGCCCTGCTGGCGAATCTGGTACAGCGTGGGGAAGATACAATCGGTGCGGATGAGCTGGCGCTGCTCCTGCTTTGCACGGCGTTTGACGCCGGTGGTGAGCACTACGGCGGCGAAGCGCGCGTTCTGCAAGATGCCCTGGCGAATCAAGGCGGCGATTTTGCGCGGGGATAAAGTTTGCGGAAAGCGCTGGCGCACGATGCCGCGCGATTTCGAGAGTTTTCCCTGCTTGTACCAGCGGCGCAGGCGATCGAATTCGTTGCCGCCGATTTTGACGTCCATGCTCTGCATGGGGATGAAATGCGGGAGTGTGGCCACTTCGTCCTGGGCGGCGAGGACTACGTTTGCGTTTCCGACAGGGTCTGGGAAGCGAAATTTCTCGAGTTCGGCGAAGCGCTTGCCCATGTGGAATTTCCCCGCGCGGTAGACTCGCGGATTCGAGATGGCTTCGTCAAAGGTGCCTTCGGGGGACCATTGGGAGATGGGGTCGTCGCTCTCGCTGCTTTCATAGAGGCGAATTTGGACGGTTTCGACGGTGTCGAGCATTTCCGCGGCGCGCTTGACGAGGAGGTTGGTGAGGCCGGGCGCGGCGCCGGTGTTGATGAGGGCTAGCCTATTCTTTTCTTCAAAGCGCTTGGCGAAGGCTAGCTGCTCGGCTTTGAAGGGGTTTTGGGTGAGGTGGGAGCTCAGGTCTACATAGTGCACGCGGAGGCGCAGGGCGGCACGCATCACGATTTGGTTGAAGACGGATGCGGAGGCGTTGACGATGAGCTGGCAGCCGCGGGCAGCTCGGACGATGCCGCGCAGGTTCCTGGCGTTGACGTCGGTGATAGCGATGCTGCTGCTTTTGCCGAGGAAATGGTGAGCGCGCTGTAAATCGCGGTCACCGCACCAAACTGTATGTCCTTGCCGCTCTAATAATTGCGCGAGGAGAGAGCCGGTGGCGCCGGCGCCGAGAACGAAGATCCGCATGACGTGGCGAAAACTCTACCACAGACGGGTGGGCGGGGCGGTTGGGCGTTTAAGCGCAGTTCCAGGACAGGCGCTAAACTCGTCAATCTGGACGATCGGAGCGGCTGTTGTACCGAATTGCAGTCTTGGCTGCGCGGCGCTAGACTAGGCACGAAACTCCGACCCTTGGTGCCTACGGGGAGAAAACCTATGGCGGCGGGGGCGATGTCCCGGCGATTTGGCCGGGAATGAGGGTTCGGCTGGAAACGGCTGGGCCTCCCGCTTGGAAAGGAGCCAACGACGAAAAAGTGTACTTTTTTCGTCTGCGCCTGAATCCAAGTGTACGGATTCGGGTTTTTTGTTTTGGGATAGGTGCTAGGCAGTCTTGGCGCGGGACGGCAAATTCTTATGACACTGCATGACAAATTCGGGCGCCAGATTACGGACCTGCGCATTTCGGTGACGGATCGGTGCAATTTCCGCTGCGTGTATTGCCGCTCGGCCGACCCGGAGAATTATCGCGATCACGACGAGATTCTTTCGTGGCCTGAGCTGGACCGCTTGGCGCGAATATTCCTGAGCCTGGGAATACGGAAAATTCGTATCACCGGGGGCGAACCGCTGGTTCGCGAGGGCGTGGAGGACTACATCGCGCGGCTGCACGCGGTGGGCGTAGAAGATTTGTCGATGACCACGAATGGCCACTTGCTGGCGGAGCGGTGCGAGCGGCTCATCCAAGCGGGATTGCGGCGGATTAACATCAGCCTGGACTCGCTGGACCGGGCTAGATTTGAGAAAATCACGCGGACGAAATCGTTTACAACGGTTTTGGGGAGTATCGATGCGGCGCAAAATTCGCGGCTGGCGCCGGTAAAGATTAACGCGGTGCTCGTTCGCGGCATCAATGATGATGAGGTGGAAGCGTTTGCGGCATTCGCACGCGAACGCGGCGTCATCATGCGATTTATTGAGTACATGCCGCTGGATGCGGATCGGCATTGGAGTCGCGGCTTGGTGGTGCCTGCCGCGGAAATTTACCAGCGGATTCATGCGCGGTGGCCGCTGGATCAGATTCCGCACGAGCGTAGCGAAACGGCGCGCAAGTATCGCTTTGCGGATGGCGCGCCAGGCGAGATCGGGCTAATCGCGCCGGTTACGCAGCCATTCTGCGGGCATTGTTCGCGCATCCGGCTGACCGCGGACGGTAAGCTGCGGACGTGCCTGTTCAGCAAGGAAGATCATGATCTGCGCGCGCTGTTGCGCGAAGGCGCCTCCGACGAAGATTTGGTGACATACATTCGCTCCGTGGTGATGGAAAAAGAAGAAGGACACCGCATCAATGAGCCGGATTTCGTACCGCCCTCGCGTACTATGGTGTTTATTGGCGGATAATGGGGAATGACACCAAAAGCCCAGAAGAATCATCCAATTAGCAGGGACATCCCTAGAACTAACTAATCCCACTGGCAGTCGTGAAAAGGCGATGAGCACCCTTATCTCTATTTCGAATTCCTCTACATTCATTGGCAGCGAACCGCCCGAAACAGTGCGGGCGCCCGAAGTCGAACCGGGCGTGGGCTGCGATTTCGATTCGTATTTGCTCGTGCCGGACAATTCGCTGGATGAGAGGATCGGCGCGGCAAAAGCGCGCCTCGGGAGAGACGTGGTGGTGCTTGGGCATCATTACCAGCGCGATGAAGTAGTGAAATTCGCGGATTTTCGAGGAGATTCGCTGAAGCTTTCGTTTCAGGCGGCGGAGGCGGATGCGCGCTACATCGTGTTTTGCGGCGTGCATTTCATGGCGGAGAGCGCGGACATTCTCCGCCGCGGCCACCAGAGCGTGGTCCTTCCTGATTTGAACGCGGGCTGTTCGATGGCGGATATGGCGGACATCGGGCAGGTGGAAGTGTGTTGGGACGAGCTAGCCTCGGTCGGCGATTTGAAGCTGGTTCCCACCACCTACATGAATTCCACGGCAGCTATCAAGTCTTTTACCGGTGAGCATGGCGGCGCTGTCTGCACCAGTTCGAATGCGGCGGCGGTGATGCGCTGGGCGTTTGAACGCGGCGAGCGCGTGTTATTTCTGCCGGACGAACACCTGGGGCGAAACACGGCGTTTCGCATGGGCATCCCGCTGGAAAAAATGATCGTGTGGGATCCGTATCAGGATTTCGGGGGCAATTCTCCGGAAGGGATTCGCCAAGCGCGGATCATCTTATGGAAGGGCTACTGCTCGGTGCATCAGCGGTTTCAGCCGCAGCACATTGAGCGAGTTCGCCGCGCGCATCCGGGTATTCGGGTAATCGTGCATCCGGAATGCCGGTATGAAGTGGCCCAGGCTGCGGACCAGATCGGTTCGACCGAAGGCATCATCAAGGCTATTTCGCAATCCCCGGCAGGATCGGAATGGGCGGTGGGAACGGAGATTCACCTGGTTAATCGGCTTAGCAAGGAAATGCCGGATCGGAAGATCATGTCGCTCGATCCCAGCGTTTGCGTGTGCACTACGATGTTTCGCATCACGCCACAGCATCTGCTCTGGGCGCTTGATAATCTGGCGGCGGGAAACATTGTTAACCGAATTTCGGTGGACGAGCGGACCCGTCACTTCGCGCGCGTAGCCCTGGATCGCATGTTAAGCTTGCGCTAGCCAGTGTAGTATGCACTACACAGCACCCGGCCATCCAAAAGGCCGAAGGCCAGAACGGAATTATCATGGCGGATGAAGACGACGACCAAACCCGGGACGATACGCCGGAACCGGAGCAGCGGCTTTTCACACTGACCGAAGCTGAGCGCGCCCGCAAGGAGCTTGAGCCGTTCCTTGTGGAAGCGATGGATTGCCGCAAAAAGCTGGCCGGGCTTGAAACCGACCTGACCGCAGTTTCCGCCCGGATTACCATGATGGGCGGGGTAATTGTACCGTATGAGAAGCTTGCCACCCTCCGAGTGGAGCACCAGCAGCTTGCCGAGACGCTCAAGTCCTCGCTGAATCGCATCCTTGAAACGGGTTGCCTCATCAAAGATCTTGAGGTTGGCCTACTCGACTTCCCGGCTCTGATCAACAATGAAGAAGTCTATTTGTGCTGGCGGCTTGGGGAGGATCGCATCCGGTTCTACCATCGCCAGGATGAAGGGTTTTCGGGCCGGAAGCCGCTGGATCCGCGCGACCTCGGTCCAGGGGACGTTGTTCAGTAAGTCCGCGATTGGGTTCGACCAGGTTTTTCCCGGCGGAGATCCCGAGCGATGCAGTGCCGCGTATCGTCGGGATTTCGCACATGTACCATCTTTTAGCAGATCCTTTTCGCTCGATGGGAGCTAGCTTGTCGTCACAACCTGAGAATCGGCTCAAAGACTCAGTCAGTCCATATCTTCGCTCAGCCGCTCACCAACCCATTGATTGGTATGAATGGGGGGACGCAGCCTTTGCGCGCGCCAAGTCCGAGAACAAGCCGATGCTGCTGGATATTGGCGCGGTGTGGTGTCACTGGTGCCATGTAATCGATCGCGAAAGCTACGAGAGCACCGAAATCGCGAAGATCATCAATGAGCATTTCGTGGCTGTGAAAGTGGACCGCGACGAACGTCCAGATGTCGACGCGCGCTACCAGTCGGCCATCAGCGCCCTTTCGGGGCAGGGTGGCTGGCCACTTACCGGTTTCTTGCTTCCGGATGGCAAGCCATTTTATGGGGGGACATATTTCCCGCCTGACGACCAGGGCGGCCGGCCCGGCTTCCGGCGGGTTTTGCTGGCGGTCGCCGATTCTTACCGGAACAAGCGGGCGGATTTGGAGCGTGCGGCAAATTCGCTAGTGGACGCCGTCGCTCAAGCGGAAATCTTCAACGGGGCGCGAGCGAAATTCGACCTCAGCATAGTGGACGCGCAAATCCAATCGATCACCAAACTTTTTGACATTCGCAACGGCGGATTCGGTCAGTCTCCAAAATTTGCCCACGCTTCCGCAATTGAGCTGGTCCTCGAGCGCTATCAGGAAACGAAGGAAAAGCATCTGCTTGCGATGGGGGAGACGACGCTGGAAAAGATGGCGCGCGGTGGCGTTTATGACCAGCTAGCCGGCGGCTTCCATCGTTATTCGGTCGACGAGCGTTGGCTGGTGCCGCACTTCGAGAAAATGAGCTACGACAATTCCGAGCTGCTCAAGAATTACCTTCATGGCTGGCAGGTGACGCAGAATCCCTTTTTGCGAGAAACGGCCGAGGGTATCATCGGCTGGGTCAATGAGTTGCTATCCGACCAGCATAGTGGCGGGTTCTACGCCAGCCAGGATGCGGATTATTGCCTTTCCGATGACGGCGATTATTTCACCTGGACGCTGGAAGAAGTTCGCGAGGTGCTGCTGCCGGCCGAAGCGCGGATTCTCGAGCTTTACTATGATGTTGAGGCGCGCGGGGAAATGCACCACAATCCCGCGAAGAATGTTTTGTGGGTGGCGCGCGATCCCGGCGCGATCGCCAAGACATTGGGTGGCGACGAAACCGCCGTCCGGCTGACGATAGCGCGCGCCAAGGACAAGATGTTGGCAGGCCGCCTCCGACGGATTACACCGTATATTGATACGACGATGTACGTTTCATGGAACGCGATGTTCGTCTCCGCGTACGTGGAAGCGGCTCGCATTCTGGGGCGTTCCATCGGCGACAACTGCCGCGACTTTGCGCTTAAAACAATAGATCGCATGCTGGAGGAAGCCTGGACGGAAGATAAGGGATTCGCGCATCGGATCGGCGGCCCGCGCTTGGAAGGCTCGTTGGACGATCAGGTATTCAGCGTCATAGCGCTGCTGGACGCTTACGAGACGACACTAAATCCGCGCTATTTTCGAGCCGCGCAACGCACGCTTGACTATCTTCTGGAGTATTACGCCGATGCGCAGGGGGGCGGATTTTTTGACCGTCCTTCCAATGCCGCGCCGCTGGGTGGGCTGGATGTGCGCCGCAAACCTTTTCAGGATTCGCCCACGCCGAGTGCGAACTCGGTAGCGATTATCGCGTTGGTGCGCATGCACGCTTTCACGGACGACCAGCGTTATTACAACTTTGCGCAGAAAACGCTGGAAGCATTCGCGGGAATTGCGCCGCAGTATGGGCTGTTCGCGGCAACGTATGGTTTGGCGGCGATTCTTTTCGCGCGGCATCCGATGCAAGTGTTGATCACAGGTCGCGCGGATGATCCCGCGGCTCTGTCGCTGGAGGTTGCGGCGAATCGAGTCTACCGGCTTGGCAAGTCCGTGCTGCGATTTACTGCTACCGGCGAAAACGGGGCGATGATCGAGAACCTTCCGGAAGCGCTTAAGGAAACCTTGCCCCATCTGCAAGCGGACAGGGCCGTGGCCGTAATCTGCGCGGGTCAATCGTGCCTGCCGCCGACGGCCGACCCGGCGCAATTAACCGCACTGCTGGAAAACGGCGCAAGTGGCGCCGCGGGCATCGGCAGATCCTAGGCAAGCCTCTATAAACGGTTCACTACTTTTTCGGGCGCGATTCCGGTGGAACTAGCCCAGCGACGCGGTAGTACACCACGAGTTGGCCGTAGTGTTCACCGGAGTGTTCGGTGAGGCCGTAAGCGAGATCGGAAATCTGCACTTGCTGCTTGCTTTCCGGCTCGGTGATCCATTCGGCCATACCTTTGTCACCCTTGGACTTGATAACCGCCGCCCCGTCTTCCACGCATTTTCTAGCAAACGCCACGATCTCCGCTTTCGTTTTCAATCCGTCGCGCTTTGGGTCATCCGGGTAACGCGGCTTCTGCCCCTGCGCGGTATCCGTGAAGTAGTACATCGAGGCGGAAGCGTGCAGCATCTGCTCGGCAAAGGTACGTTGCGCCGGCGTCGGCTTGAAGTCGTACTTGTCTTCGGGAAAGTCTTCCGCCATGGCGATCAGCTTGCGCCCAATTTCATTCCATTGGGAAAGCACGACCTGCGAAGGGCTTGGCGCAGGCGCCGCCGCCGCGGTGCCCGCTGCTCGCGCGAACACGAATGAGGTCCCTAGCGAAACGGCTAGAGCCAGTACCGCGCCTGCAATTATTTTCTTCATTTTTCTCTCCTCGGTGCGCGCCAAGCTGGCGTATTGACGCCACTTTGCGGGCACGCCCACGCGTACACACCCGCTTTCGACGCATCAGTCAACCAGACGGCTTTCCGTTGGAAACATTTCTGGGGATTCTGCGAGGTCGATATTACTCACGAACGGTGCTCGTGGCAAACGAAGGCGTGAGTTTTAGCGGGCAAAGGAGTCTAGCGAGACGCGAATTGAAGCGGACGGGGACTTGGTTGCTGAACAGGGGCGCAGCGGTGCTGCGCCCCTACAAGCATTTGCTGTTAGGCGACGGTGACTTCAGGACTTAGATAGACATCCTGGATTGTGTTCAGGAGCTGGACGCCTTCCTTCATGGGGCGCTGGAAGGCTTTGCGGCCGGAGATGAGGCCGGTGCCGCCAGCGCGCTTGTTGATGACCGCGGTGGTTACGGCTTCCTCGAAGTCGTTGGCTCCCGAGGCGCCGCCGCTATTGATGAGGCCAGAACGGCCCATGAAGCAGTTGGCGACCTGATAGCGGCAGAGATCGATCGGATGGTCGCTGGCGAGGTCCGTGTAGATGCGCTTGTCGAATTTTCCATAGCTGGAATCACCGATGTTGAGCGCCTGGTAGCCGCCATTATTCTCCGCCATTTTTTGTTTGATGATGTCGGCCTGAATGGTTACGCCGAGATGATTGGCCTGGCCGGTGAGGTCGGCGGAAAGGTGATAGTCCTTGTCTTTCTTGAAGGCGTTGTTGCGCAGATAGCACCAGAGAACGGTGGCCATGCCGAGCTCGTGAGCTTCCGCGAAGGCGCGGCTGACCTCAACGATTTGGCGGTCGGCCTGGTCCGAGCCGAAATAGATGGTGGCGCCGACGGCGGCTGCGCCCATGTCCCAAGCTTCTCTTACGGTGCCGAAAAAGATTTGGTCAAACTTGTTGGGGAAGGTCAGCAGTTCGTTGTGGTTGAGTTTAACGATGAAAGGAATCTTGTGGGCGTATTTGCGAGCGACGGAACCCAGCACGCCGAAAGTGGAAGCGACCGCGTTGCAGCCGCCTTCGACGGCTAGCTTGACGATATTTTCGCCATCGAAATAGTCGGGATTCTTTGCGAAACTGGCGCCCGCGGAGTGCTCGATGCCCTGGTCGACTGGGAGAATTGATAGATAGCCGGTGCCGTCCAAGCGGCCGTGGCGGAACAGGCGCTGCAGATTCGCCAGCACGCGAACATTGCGATCGGAAATAGTCCAGATGCGGTCGATGAAGTCGGGACCGGGGAGGTGGAGGCGCTCCTTGGGGATTTTGGGCGATTTGAAGCCGAGCAGGGAATCGGCCTTCGCACCGAGATACGTTTCAATTTTGCCGCCTGTGACGCTTGTGGTTGCCATAAATCTTCTCCTTGGCCTATTCGCGAATTCCGATGGAAAGCATGCCGCCGGCAACAGTGTCCACCAGCCAGAGTAGTTTGCCGTTCGGCGGCTGAATGATTTGTGCCGGCAGTTGATCCGGTTCGTACGGTCCTTCCAGAATGCCCTTCAATGACAGAGCTTTGTCCGCGCCAGTAACCATGAAAACCACGCGAGCGGCGTTGTTGATGGCCGGCGCGGTCAGCGTGACGCGGTTGGTGTACAGCTTTCCCACCCAGTTGCGCACCACGAGGCGCTTCGTTTCGTGCAGCGCCTTGGTCCCCGGGAACAGCGAGGCGGTGTGACCCTCGTTGCCGATTCCCAGAAACACGAGGTCGAAGCGCGGAAACTGGCCCTCGGCTATTTTAAAGGATGTGCGCAAGACTTGTTCGTATTCTTGCGCGGCCTTTTCCGTATCTTTGTATTCGCCCTTGATGCGAAAGACCTGCTCGGGCTTTATCGGAACTTTGGAGAGCATTGTCTCGGTCGCCATGCGGAAATTGCTGTCCGGATGATCGGGGCCGACACTGCGCTCGTCGCCGAAGTACAAATACATTTTATCCCAGGGAAGCTGCGAACGCAGAGCTGCGTCACCGGCCAATAGGGAATATAGAGCTTTTGGCGTGGAGCCTCCCGAGAGGGCCACCGTGAAAGAGCCCTTTTCGGAAACAGCCTGGGTTGCGGACTGGACGAAATCCTGAGCGGCGCGCTTTGCGATCGCGTCGATATTGGTCAGAATTCGGACATCGGGTGGCACAGTCAATATCTCCGAATGCGTTAGTCGCTGCCTTCTTGACGCCTGGCGGCAGCGATTCGGCCTTCCTCTTCGTTGCAGCCGCGGTCGTGGTCGATTTCTTCTTCGCCGATGGGGCGCCAGGCGCGGCCTTCGCGCTCCAATAGCTCTTCGGCTTCGACTGGCCCCCACGAACCCGCGGGGTAGTTGGGAAAGCCGCGGGCGGGCAAAGCGTGCCAGACGTCGATAACCGGCTGGATCACGCTCCAGCCGGCTTCCACCATGTCGGCGCGCTGGAAGAGGGTGGGATCGCCGGCCATGCAATCGCGCAGGAGGCGCTCGTAACCGGTGCTGTGCTCGGCGCCGAAATAGTTGCAGTAATCGAAATCCATGTTCACGAGGCCGAGCTTCATGACCGTGCCGGGAACTTTTGCGCCAAAGCTGAGGGAGATGCCCTCGTTGGGTTGGATGTGAATGACGAGGCGATTGGTCTCCAGATTTTTTACCGTGGTGTTGCGGAAAAGAACAAAGGGAGTGCGCCGGAAATGGACAACGATCTCCGTGGCGCGGTGCTTGAGGCGCTTGCCGGTTCGGAGGTAGAAGGGAACGCCAGCCCAGCGCCAGTTGTCGATCTGCAGCTTCATGGAGACGAAAGTTTCCGTGTTGGAATCG
>Ga0210410_10001872_pt1 | contig 19337 bp, 19 predicted proteins | sample IncBWC4MmetaG_FD_161058 | JGI IMG/M metagenome (GOLD analysis project Ga0210410, IMG submission 161058) | Forest soil microbial communities from Barre Woods Harvard Forest LTER site, Petersham, Massachusetts, United States - Inc-BW-C-4-M | ecosystem: Environmental > Terrestrial > Soil >... | reverse complement strand
TCTTCGGGTGGGTGGAGTTATGGAGCCATCGGAAGGAACGATCGAGGAGCCGCTGACGGTGCTTGCCGAACTGAAGAAGCAGGGACTGATCGGCCACCTTGGCCTTAGCAACGTGACTCCCCGGCAGTTCGCGGAGGGGCAGAGAATCACGGAAATCGTCTGCGTCCAAAACTTCTATAACGTGGCGCTGCGCAAGGACGACGCCTTCATCGACACCCTCGCGCAGCAAGGGATTGCGTACGTCCCGTTCTTCCCGTTGGGAGGATTCACGCCGTTACAGTCATCCGTGCTCGACGGGGTTGCGGCGTCATTGCAGACCAGCGCAATGCAAGTCGCGCTTGCCTGGCTTCTGCAGCGCTCTCCCAACATTCTGCTCATACCGGGCACATCTTCGATAAAGCATCTTCGAGAGAATCTCGGCGCCGCGGAGTTGAAACTCCCTTCGGACGCAATCACCAGTCTCAATGGGATCGCCAAAAACGTGGTGGCAGCGCGTCAATCCACACACGGATCTTGAATCCAAAACTCGATGACAAGGAGCAATCTATGAAGGTATTTGTTACTGGAGCTACAGGGTTCGTCGGTTCTGCGGTTGTTCAGGAACTAATCGGCGCGGGGCATAAGGTGCTCGGGCTTGCTCGCTCGGATGCGGCTGCCGCGTCCATTGCCGCCGCAGGAGCCGATGTACATCGCGGTTCGCTGGAAGATCTCGAGAGCTTGCGCAGCGGAGCCGCTGCTGCGGACGGAGTGATCCACACGGCCTTTATCCACGACTTCTCGAACTACGCGCCTGCCGCCGAGAAGGATAGGCGCGCCATTGAGACACTGGGAGGTGCGCTGGCGGGTTCGGAGCGCCCGTTAGTCGTCACTTCCGGGACCCTGCTCCTTGAGCGCCAAGGCCCGCTCGCAACGGAACAGGATGCGCCCATTGCCAGTTTTCCGCGCAAGTCGGAACAGGCAGCAGCGATGGCTTCGCGTGGTGTCCGCGCCTCCGTGCTGCGCCTCCCTCCCTCGGTTCATGGGGACGGCGATCATGGCTTCGTTCCGGCTCTCATCAAGCTCGCGCGTGAGAAGGGGGATTCAGCGTACGTGGGTGACGGTCTTAACCGTTGGCCCGCCGTGCACCGGCTCGATGCTGCTCATCTCTACAGGCTCGTACTGGAGAAGGGTTCCGCAGGAGCGAGCTACCACGCCATTGGCGACGAAGGCGTGCCCTTCCGGGACATCGCTGGCGTGATCGGCCGCCGCCTGCACGTGCCGGTTGTCAGCAAGTCGCCCGAGCAGGCCGCCCACCACTTTGGTTGGCTCGCACACTTCGTTGGTGTCGACTGCCCCGCGTCAAGCAAGCTAACTGAGGAAAGGCTGGAATGGCAGCCGAAGCAGCCGGGGATTATTGCCGATCTTGAGCGAGGGACCTATTTCGAACCTGAACGGACCAGGCACGCGGCCCCTTCACACCGTTAAGGATGTGGAGGTGCTGACGCGTTACTTGGCCAAAGAACTTGGACCGAGGGGCATCACGGCAAATGTCGTCGCTCCGGGTGCATTCAGACGGATTTCAGCGGTGGTATGGTCCGCGACAATCCTGAGATTAACAAGCGCGTTGCCGAGATGACCGCGCTTGGCCGGGCGGGCGTGCCGGACGATATCGGACCGATGATCGCCGCGCTCCTCTCGGACGAGAATCGTTGGGTGAAAGGTCAGAGAATTGAAGTGTCCGGCGGCATGGCGCTGTGAATGGCAGGCTCAAACGTCAGGCGCAACTCGGAACGATCTTTGGTGGGAAGCTGTGTGCTGTTCCCGAGTGACGGGCTAACTGGAAACTGATCCACTGCCGCTGCCAGTGTGTCAAAAAAGGTGTGTGCTAAAATCCATAGCTTATGACCCAACCGGTGAACGTAGTTGGTATTGTGTGCTCGGCATGCGAAAAAAAATACGATGCGGCAGTTGAACAGCATCTCTGCACTTGCGGGAAGCCGCTGCTGGTCCTCTATGACCTGCGGCGCGCCGCGGGGACGTTAACCCTATCGAATTTGGCAACCAGGCCAAAGAACCTGTGGCGGTATGCGGAAGTCCTTCCCGGCGGACCGCAGGTCACCCTGGGCGAGGGTATGACAGCGCTGATTCCTGTGCTTCGACTCGGCGCTTCCATGGGTCTGGCGCATCTTTACGTGAAGGATGAAGGGCTGAACCCGACGGGCTCGTTCAAAGCGCGCGGGATGACCGCCGCGGTGACGCGTGCCAAACAACTCGGAGCCAAGGCTTTAGCGGCTCCTACGGCCGGCAACGCGGGCGGGGCGTTGGCGGCTTATGCGGCTGCTGCGGGGCTGCCTGCGGTTATTGTTATGCCGTCGGATACTCCTTCGGCAAACGTCATGGAATGTAAAGCCTTTGGCGCAACCGTGGTTAAGTTGGATGGCTTGATTTCGGATTGCGGCAAATATGTAGCGGAGCGCAAGGACCGCGAAGGCTGGTACGACGTTTCGACACTCAAAGAGCCATATCGCGTCGAAGGCAAGAAGACCATGGGTTACGAACTCTGGGAGCAATTTGGTGGAAAGCTGCCCGACGTAATTCTGTACCCCACAGGCGGCGGGGTGGGCTTGATCGGGATGTGCAAGGCGTTTGATGAAATGCAAGAGATGGGCTGGATTGGAGCGGAACGGCCGCGTATGGTGGCCGTGCAGGCGGAAGGATGCGCGCCCATCGTGAAAGCCTGGGAAGCGGATCGAGCCTCGTCGGAGTTTTTCCAGAATGCGGCGACGCTGGCTTCGGGACTGCGGGTGCCGGGGCCGCTAGGAGATTTCCTGATCCTGCGTATGCTGAAGCAAACGCAGGGTACAGCTTTGACCGTTACAGATCAGGAGATGCTGCACGCGGGCAAAGATCTCGCTTCGCTGGAAGGGATTTACGCTGCGCCCGAAGGCGCAGCAACCGTGATTGCAGCACGGAAGCTGGCGACAACCGGCTGGATCAAGCCGGAAGAAACCGTGGTGCTCTTCAATACCGGCACGGGATACAAATACTCGGAAGCGTGGCAACAAGCTCTGCGAGGTTAGCGCCCATGGCGACACGACGCCTGTATTACGACGATTCCTTCCTGGAAAATTTTGAAGCGCGATTGTTGAGTTGCGAGCAGACGCTGCCGTCGCCGGCAGCACAGGCGCCCGCCCCTTCGTGGGAAGCCATTCTGGATCGCACCGCGTTTTATCCCACCTCCGGCGGCCAGCCGCACGACACCGGAAAACTGGGAGACGCCAACGTTCTGGAAGTGCGGGAGGAAGACGACGGCGAAATTGTGCACATTGTCGACGCACCGCTGGAAACTGGGGAAATAAAAGGCTGCGTGAATTGGCCGCGGCGGTTCGACCACATGCAGCAACACACTGGCCAGCATCTGCTGTCTGCGATGTTTCAGGAGCGGTTTGGTTTACCGACGGTTTCGTTTCATCTGGGCGGTGAAATATGCACCATTGATTTGCATGGTCCGGAGCCCTCGGACGCGATCCTAGAAGGAGCGGAGCGGGCCGCGAACCAGGCCATATTTCAGAACCGGCCTGTGACGGTGCGTTACGGAACGGCGGAGCAATTTGCCGAGATGGGAGTTCGCAAGGAAGTGGACCGCCCTGGAATTTTGCGGGCCATCGAGATTGAAGGGGCGGACCTCCAGCCGTGCGGTGGAACACACGTCAAGAGTACCGGGCAGATTGGTGCTGTGCTCGTGCGGCGGTGCAGCAAGATCCGGCAGGATTGGCGCGTGGAGTTCGCATGCGGGCGCCGCGCGGAACGCTTGGCGCGGCAGGATTTTCTGCTGCTGCGCGGCGTGGCGGAACGGTTGCAGTGCGCGCATGACGACGTGGTGTTCGCGGCCGACCGCATGATCAACGAGCGCGACGCGCAGTTCAAGAGCGCGCAAACGTACCTACATCGGCTGGCGGCGGCCGATGCCGCGCTTCTGCTACAGCGCACGGATCGAGATGCGGATGGACTGCGGCGAATCGCCCTCGTTTTTCACGAAGATGTGGAAATCGAGTATCTCGGGCAGTTCGCGGCGCGCCTGGCGAATTCCGAGAAAACCGTCGCGCTGCTGGTTCGCATTCCATGCGGGAGTCTGATCTTCGCGCAGCATCCATCGGCCGGGAAGGATATGAACGCTCTGCTCCAACAAGTATTTCAGCGATTCGGGGGCAAGGGCGGCGGCACGCGCGATTTTGCGCGGGGAAAACTCATCGATGCTTCGCAAGCCGAGCGGGCGATCGAGATGGCGAAAGCTGGCTTGTGAGCCAGGCAGAAAGTGTGAAGCTAGAATATTTTCGTTGCCTTGCGTTTAGAAGAAACGGATCCGTACGCGGTCCGGGATGAATTGCAAATCCACCAGCGTCAGGAAATCGATGGTCTTGAATTCGCGGTCGATGGCCGGGGGGCCGCAGATTTTTCCGGAGACGTCGAGATAGGCGCGAAACAATCTTGGCGGGCGCGGCGGCGTCACATCCGTTCCTGTGCCGCGGCACTCGCAGCCTGGATTCGGACTCGTGCGCAATCCCGGCTCGGCTAGATATTTTCCTTTCAGAGCTTGGTAGAGAATCACTCCTTCGTCTTCGTTCTGTGAAGAAAGCGAACTGCAACCCAGCAGATAGCGGGCATTGCAGCGCATCGCATACATGGCGATGCCCTTCCACAGCATGTTCAGAACGGCGGAGTTGCGATATTCGAGGTGCACGCAGGCGCGGCCTAGCTCGAGCATTTCGCCGCGGATGGGCTCGAAGGGGCTGAAGTCAAAAAGCTGCTCGCCGTAATAGCCCAAATTGCCCTTGGCACGATAACCCGTTTGCATGCGGTAGGTTCCAACGAGTTTGCTGGTGACGGCATCGTGGACCATGAGGTGATCGCAGATGAAATCGAACCGGTCGCGGTCCAGGCCGCAGCGTTCGGAACTGGAGAGCCCCTCGCCTAGCTCGCAGTTGAAGACCAGATAGCGCAGGCGCTGGCATTCGAGGAGATCATCCATGGACTGGGCCAGTCCGACCCGGAAGAGGCTGGTGGAGGCGAGAGGTTTCTCGCCGTCTGCGACCAGGACAGCCGTTGTTGGCATAGATAGAGTTTCAAACGAGCTAAATTACGGGAATGTTTCAGCGCTGTTAAATCCGAGTTTCAGGCAGTAACCGATGCGTGACAAAGGGTATTCACCTCTACCACACTTTGCAAACCTTTTCCGGCGGTTTCACCATCGCCTGGCCAACGCGGCAGGAAAACGCTTTCGCGAATTCCGGCATGTTCACCACCACGCCGTTGATGCGGTATTCGGGCGGAGAGTGCTCGTCGGTCTGCGCGCGCAGACGTAGGTCTTCGGGGCGTTCGTTCGCGCAAGCCCACTGCGCAAAGCCGATGAAGAATCTCTGCTCCGGCGTTAGCCCATCAACCGGCTGCAGATTTTTTCCTGCTGTGGCCGCGCCCCACGCCATGTAACCCAGGATCTCGCCGCCGAGGTCGGCCACGTCTTCGCCCTTGGTCAGCTCACCGTTGATGTGGACTTCGTCCACCGCGACATATTGCGAATACTGATCGCTCACGCACTTGGTGCGTGTGTCGAACTTCGTGCGGTCGTCTTCCTGCCACCAGTTTTTCAGATTGCCTTTGGCGTCGTACTGGCTGCCCTCATCGTCGAAGCCGTGCGTCAATTCATGTCCGATGGTCCCGCCGGTGTCCCCGTAATTTGGCGCGGCATCCAGTTTCGGATCATACAAAGGAGGCTGCAGCACGCCGGCAGGGAAGTTGATGTCGTTCATTTGCGGATCGTAGTAAGCGTCCACGGTCGCGGGAGAAATCTGCCACTCTCCGTGGTCCACCGGCTTGCCGATTTTCGCGATCTGCCGGCGATTTTCAAACTCCGTGGCCCGCTGCACATTTCCAAGATAATCCGACCGGACGATGTTCACCGTACTGTAGTCACGCCAGCGGTCTGGATAGCCGATCTTGTTGCGTATACCCTGCAGTTTTACCAGCGCCTGCTTTTTCGTCTCCGGGCTCATCCAATCGAGGTGCTCAATACGCTTGGCCATGGCGTCTTCGATGCGCAGCACCATGTCCAACGTGCTTTGCTTGAGCTCCGGTGAAAAAACCTTTCGCACGTAAGCCTGGCCAAGCGCTTCGCCGAGCATGTAGTCGGTATGCTGGACGCAGCGCTTCCACTGTGGCTCCTTCTCCTTTTGTCCGCGCAGGTACTTGCGCGTGAACTCGAAATTTTCCTGCACGAATCGGTCGGTAAGAAATTGCGCGGAACTGTCCGCCATTTGAAAACGCAGATAGGTCTGCCAATTGGCCAGCGGCTCGCTGGCTAGTGCCGCGTTCACGTGTTTGAAAAACGCGGGAGCTTGCACATTCAGAATCGCGAGATTTGGGTAGTGCAAAACGTCGAAGTAAGTTTTCCAGTCAAAATTCGGCGCCAGCTCTTCCAACCCGGGAAGCTTCATTTTGTTTTTCAGCTTGTACGGGTCGCGCCGCTCCACCAGAGTCAGGGAAGCCTTTGCCAGTGCCGTTTCCAGGCGCATCAACGTTGCTGCATTCTTTTGGGCCGTCTCCGCGCCGTCGCCGAGCAGTGCGAAGATCTTCCGCACGTGCTGTACGTAGCGTTCGCGCGTCTCTTTCGATTTCGCATCCTCTTTCGTGTAGTAGTCGCGGTCCGGCAGCCCCAGGCCACCCTGGTCCAGTGAGGCGATTACTTGAGTGGAATCGTCCGGATCCTGGCCGGAGCCGCCGCGGAAGAGGATGGATCTGTAGCCGCCGGTGACCATTTGCAGCCGCGCCAAAAGTGGCGCCAATTCGCGCACGGTTTTGAGCTGCGCAATCGCTTCCAGTTGCGATTGCAGAGGACCCAGCCCGCTCTTCTCGATTCCCGCTTCGTCGACACAGGAAGCATAAAAGTCGCCGATCTTTTGCGTCACGGCATCGCGTTGATTCGCGGTGTTTCCAGCCTGTTCCAGAATTCCTCGCAAAAAGTTGAGATTGTCCTGATAGAGTTTCCCGTAAACACTCCAAGACGTCTGGTCCCCGGGAATGGGATTCTTGGAGCGCCAGCCTCCGCATGCGTATTGGTAAAAGTTCACGCAGGGATCAAAGGATTTATCCATCGAGCTCAAATTCAAGCTTGGTGAGTACGGCAGCTCCGGTTCATTCGCCGCCTGCGCGCCCGCTTTGTTCGCCAATCCGAGCAGCGCTAGCAACGTGATCGCGGCCAAGGCCAAACAAGGGAAACGGATCAGGAATCGCTGCAGTCTGCGGCCATCGCTCATTTCATTTTTCTCCCAAGTCTCTTTTCGGGTCCATCGAACGCGCAGCTATCCTAGTAACGCACCGCCATTTTTCCAACGGCAAAACAACGCGAATTCCTTGCTATGCGCCTTCGAGGCCCAGATGCATCTCTTTCGTTCAGACGAAGTGTTCGCCAAAAAGGTGTTTTCAGGGTCCCGTTCCTGGTCCTTTAATTTGCGATGGTGAGTTCAATGGTGGAGGAGGCCGGAATGCGCGAGCCGCCCGCGGGTGTCTGGTCGATTACCGCTCCATGCGGCCACTGTGGGGCCGCCACGTAGTTGGCTTTACGCCTAAGTTGCGCCAAATCCATGCGGTGTTGCGCATCGACTTCGTTTAAACCGATGAGATAGGGCATGACATAAGCCGTTTCGTGCGGCGGCTCGGAAACCAGCACATCCACGCGCGGCGTCGACGCCCCTTTGCCCGGCTGCGGATTCTGAATGATCACCGTGTCCGGCGGCTTGTCCGGCATGGTAACTTCGGAAACTTCACCGACTTGCAGGCCGGCCCGCAGCAATTCGATTCGCGAGACCCGCACGGAATTGCCTTCCAGCAAAGGAATCTGCAATTGCCGCTGGCCCAGGCTCAATACCACATGCGCCTGCTGCGACACTTTCATCAGCAAGCCCGCCGTGGGCGTCTGCCGCACCACCAGATTGATGGGAAGATCGCTGTAAATTCTGTCCGCCACTTTCAGCACCAGGCCGCGCGAGCGCAGCATCTGGTTTGCTTCCGAGACATTTTTGCCCACGAGGTTCGGCATGGTCACTTCGCGTCCGTGAATCGCGATACGCATCGCGGTCATCGCGCTGAGGAACGCCGCCGACGCCAGGATGAACACCAGCAGCACCATGCGGCTTATCCATTCGAGTCGTTCTCTCAATGTCATAGGCAAGAGTTTCGAATGCCGGCGGTGATTCGTCAATAGTTTCGTTGGCCGTTTTGTTCGGCGATCCGAAAAGCAAACGGGGCGGACTTAACGGTCCGCGCTCCATTCACTTGTCAAAAATCACGAATGTCCGATCACTTTTTCGTCAGAGGCGGCGCCGGGTAGTCCGGCAGCTTGTCTTTGCTGGTGTCCGCGCGCTTCACTTCCAGTTCGTCGAAGAGCAGGGAAGGGCTGATGATCGTCGAGGGCACGCCTCCCGTGCGGTTGTTTACCAGCGGATCGTTGCCAACCGCGATCAAATCGCTGCGCAGGGCGCGAATGTCCAGTTCGCTGAATACGGCGCCGCGGACCAGTTCTTCGTGTCCGTCTTTGGCATACACGCGGTACAGCAGCCGTGGGGTATTCCCCGGTCCCAGCGTTTCCACGCGGTAGGCAAACGGCAGACTCTGGTCCTTCACCATCTGCACTACGCGCTGCTTTAGAGCATCCGGCGGTTGGGCCTCTGAGCTTTTCACCAGCAGCACGCCAAGACTCGGCGACGGAAAAGATCCTGGAGCCGCCCGTCCATGCCCGTTGGACGCCGTGAAATCCCGGATGGGCTGCCGGCCGAGCAGATAGTTCGTCAGCATTCCATTCTCAACGACGTTTACCGCCTGGGCTTTCACGCCTTCACTGTCCACCGCATAGTTCCCCACAAGACTCTTTCCCCGAAACTCTTTCAGCGTCGGGTCATCCACGAGCGTCAAAAAATTCGGCAGTACGCGCGTTTTGTAGCTCGTGGCGAAAGCGCCCGTCGTCCGGTTGGGCTTGCCCAGTTGCGGCTTGCGTCCCAGCACGTTTGCCCCGACCATCGTTGAAATGACGTCGTTCGCGGCGTCCGGCGCAAACAACACCGGCCCCCGGTACTCTTCTTCCACGATAGGAGCCTTTTGCAGCGCTACGACCGTCTCCAGCATTTGGTTCGCGGAGGTGAGCAGTGCTTCGCGCGTCGGCAGTTCCTCCTTGCGCGCCACCACCCAGGCGGGATTCCGGCTCAGACGCATTCCATCCGCGGCCTGTCCCGATCCGTTGAGTTGCAGGCTGTAAGTGTTCTCGCCACTGCGCGTCACGGTCCCTTCGGAATTCACCAGATAGTCGTTGATGGCGGAAAACCGCGCGGAAGCGGTCACCGCTTGTACGTCGGGATACTTCTTGTACAAATCCGTAACGTCTTGCAGCGTTTTCTCCCAGGCCGACTGGTCGATCTTGAGCTCCACCGTGGGCTCGACCGCCGTCACCACCGGCGCTTTGGCGAAATCATCGACCGGATTCGGGTCTGCACTGAACTGCTTCAGCGCCGCCTGCTTTTCCGAAAGCGCCTCGACCGCCGCCTTGTACGCTTCATCGGTGGAGAGCCAGATCTGGTGCCGCAGCGCGATGGCATCGTTATCCAGCGGCAGGATGTTTGTTTCTCCCATGCCCTGGCCAAAGTAGCTGTCCTGTTTGTAATCGCCGATGCGCACTACCACGCGCAGGATGCGGATGTGGTAGCGCTGTTTCTCGCGCAGCGCGCCAAACGCCGCCTCCGCGCTGAATTCGTCCACGTCGCCCACGCGGTACTCGATGAAAAAGGGCCCTTGCGCCTGATCCATCTTGAGCTGTGCTTTGGAGCGATCTAATTCTGTCAGCAGTGCTTCCAAAAGCGCATCGCCGCTAGCGGCGGCATGTGCGGCAGCCATGGCTGCATCGTTCGCGGCGCCCGTCGGCGTCTTCATATCATCGGTAGTGGCATGCAGGGGAGCAGAACTCATCCCGAGCAAAGCCACGGCCATCAGAACTGCAATTCTGCGAAGGATTTTCATGGCTTCACCTCCGGTTTGCTCTGTGCGTCTTTCGGCGTGCCACTATCCTCGAAACCCGGTGGAGGTAAGATCGGGGGCCGGTCGTGCGCATGGGCGCGTTTCTGCACTTCCATTTCGGAAAAAAGCATGGCGGGCGCAACCGCCGATACCGGTACGCTTCCGCTCTCCGCGCCGCATACGCCATTGAACACGTGCTCTTGATCGCCCGTGGTGATAATCCGCGTCAGCGCCGCCAGCGGCGTTCCCACGATGTCCACGCCGCGCACCAGTTCATCCGGCCGCCCGTCGGCGTACACCTTGTAAACAACCACCGGTAATACCTGAAACGCTTGCGGCAGAGACCGCGTCGTCAGCGTGAACCCGCCCTGAATATCGTCGAAATATAATCCGTAGGGTTTCCCCTGCTTCTTCACTTCGTCGATCAGCTTCTGCCGCAAGTCCGCTTCAGGTACGGTCTGCGTCGAAGTCACGATCAAGTTTCCTTGCCGACCCGTGGGCATCAGTCCCGGCTGGTTGCGGCCGTGGCCATTCGATTGACTGAAATTCTTGATCGGCATGCGCGACATGAGGAAATTTTTCAGAACACCGTCGTGGATCACCTCCACGCGCTGTGAAGGCGTTCCTTCATTGTCAAAGTCGTACGAGCCGGCCAGCTTCACTCCCACAAGTTCGTGGATCGTCGGATCGTCCGCCACGCTCAGGAATTTCGGCAGCACTTCCTGGTTCACTTTTTTCGTGAACGTCTGTCCTTCTTCTTCGTCGCGCTGCCGGTGCCCCTCGAGCCGGTGTCCAAGCACTTCGTGAAAGAAGACCGCCGCCGCTCTTCCGCTCAATAGCGCGGGGCCATCGTAAGGCTCCGCAACGGGCGCGGCACGCAGTGCTTTCAAATCCTCCGCCATCTTGTCGATCTTGGCGCTAAGCTCCACCTCGCTCGGCAAGCCACTCGCCGAAGGCGCCTGAAAAGTTTCCACGCGCAGCAAATCCATCCCGTCATCCGCGCGCGTTTGTGCCTCCATCACCAGCCGCGTCGAAGTGCTCGGCGTAACCACTGCGCTCCCTTCGCTCGACACCGTGCGCGCATTCGAGTCTTGGATTTGCAGCACTACCGTGGCGAAATACACATTCGGATATTTCCGGAACGCCGCCGAAAGCCGCTTGATTTCCGCTTCCCAAGCCGTGCGGTCAAAAGCCGGTGGCGCAGCCGTTGCGCCGATATGTGTTTGAGATTGTTCCTTGGAAAAATCCGGCGACTTGTCCTCTTCCTCGGCGCGCACTGCGGTGTTCGTTCTGACATTCAAGAAAGCCGGCGCCGCGCGCTTGTATTCGCGGTCGGTCAGTTCCCAAAGCACGCGCGCGATGGCGTCCGTATCGTCGCCCAAAGGAAGCGTCCCCGAGGTCACTCCGCTAGCGCGGCTCTGTCCATGCGTATTGTCAAGCGCCGGAGTTCCCACCCGCATGGTCACGTCCGCGGACCGCCGCTGCACCGCCGCATTTTGCAGCAAGCTGCCGTACGCACCAACCATCACCACCAGCTTTTGGTCGTAAACGGTGTAGGAAAGGAAGTAAGGTGGCTGCTCGGCCTTCGCAAGTTCCGCCGTCGCGCGCGAAAGCTCGCTCTGCATGGTCTTCAGCACGGGATCGTTCGATTCATTCACCGCACCCGTGGGCGCTGCCCCGTTGCCAGCCGCAAACGCCATCGGCATGGCCGCAAGCTGCGCGGCCAGCGCCAAGCGCGCCCCCGCCCGCAAAAACTTCGCTCCGTGGGCGCGTCTTTTGCCGCCCTTGTTTGTCGATCCAGAAATCTTCATGAAATGTGAGCTCCCCGTAATGCGCTTCCCGCAGCCGCTGAATTCTCCCCAACGGCAGAACTACGCCGGGGTGCCTCCGCGCAAATACCTTCATGCTGTCGATAGCTTGAATTCATGCAAATAGCGCAGAAAGCGAGTATGCCTCAGCGGTTAGCTGGGCGCAAATTGCGTTTCACTGGAGTGTTCCGCAAAGTTACAACTAGCAGCTAACGCAGCCTCCGCCGGAAGCTTCAGCGGCGCTCTTCCGTTCGCATCCTCACTCTTGGACGGGGCGAACCCACAAAACGGTTGCGTGAGCGCGATCCAGCATTCCCGCTTAGGGCCGTGGCATAATAGCTGTAGGCGTAAGAGAGTTCTGGTATGGAGCGCACAAAGAAAATGGCGGCAGGTGTCTTTAAGGCGAATTGCCTTGCACTACTGGACGAGGTGCAATCCAAGCGCGTCTCCATCGTCATCACCAAGCGCGGCAAGCCGGTGGCAAAGCTGGTGCCCGTCACCGGGACACTGGACGACATTTTTGGTTTTTTCGCTGGCAAGGCCGTAATAACGGGCGATATCGTTGCGCCCGTGCTCACCTTGGAAGAGTGGGGCAACCTCGCGTAGCTTTCTCGACCCCACGTCCTCACGCGGCTCACCTTGGTGGGTATGCGCGTTCAAGTAAGGCGAGGGAAACCTTTAATCAGGCCCACAACGTCGAGCGCGAAGCAAGCCGCTTCAGTTCACGGTTCCCCGAGCCGCTCATTTGGCTTCAAGTGTGCCCCATTGACAAACTCTGCCGCCGAAATTTGCTTTCGCCCTTCCAGTTTGACGGCCTTAATCCGCAAAGCGGTTGCACGACCGCAGATTACCAGGAGGCTGCCTTCGTGGGACGCCAGCGTTCCCGCTGAACTTGCGGCCGTTTTTTCTCTCGCTTCGTTAGACACCGGCTCGCCCCATAGGTGGCACGTTTGTCTGCGAAACGTCGTGTACGCCCCCGGCCAGGGCGCAAAACCACGCATGCGGTTGAAGATTTCGCTCGCTGGACGGTTCCAATCAATCCGTCCATCTTCCTTCTTCAACATCGGCGCGAGCGACGCTTCGGCGTGGTTTTGCGGTTGCGGTGTAATCGTCCCCGCAACAAGCCCACACAATGTTTCCGTCATCAACGGCGCGCCTGCTTCGGCCATACGGGCCGCAAGTTCCGGCGCGGTCTCCGCGGCGCCAATCTCCATTTCACGCCGCGACAGCATTTCGCCGGTGTCCATCCCCGCATCGATGCGCATCGTGGTCAGCCCGGTCTTGCTTTCTCCGTTCACGATCGCCCAATTAATGGGCGCGGCCCCGCGGTACTTCGGCAGCAGGGAAGCGTGCAGGTTGATCCACCCATGCTTCGGCAGTGGAAGCAGCCGTGCCGGAATAATCTGTCCGTAAGCGATGATTACGATGCAGTCCGGCGCCAGTTTCTGCAGCAATTCCTGCGCTTCCGGCGCGCGGATTTTTTCAGGTTGATGAACGGGAACGCCCGCCGCGAGCGCGGCTTCCTTTACAGGAGAAAAGGAAATCTCCTGTCCGCGTCCACGCGGACGGTCCGGCTGCGAGATAACCGCGACGATTTCGAACTCAGGAAGCGACAGAAGATGCTTCAGTGTGGGAACGGCGAACGCCGGCGTCCCACAAAAAACGATTCGCATCTTCTGCAACGTCTACCACTCGCCTTGTTTCTTGAGCTTCTTGATTTTCCGTTTGATCAGGTCGCGCTTCAGCATGCTGAGGTGCTGAATAAAAAGTATGCCGTTCAAGTGATCGATCTCGTGGCAGAAAGCGCGCGCCAGCAGATTCTCCCCGCGAATCTCAAACGGCTCGCCCTTGGCGTTTTGCGCCCGCACCGTCACAAATTGCGGCCGCATCACGTACCCGCGAAACCCAGGAATCGACAGGCATCCTTCTTCCTCGCGCACTTCGCCTTCCGCGTGAATAATTTCCGGATTCACCAGCACGATCTTCGCTTCCGGATTTTTCCCGCCGGTTACGTCAACCACCGTCAGTCGCATGCTAAATCCAACTTGCGGCGCGGCCAGCCCCACTCCCGAGGCGGCGTACATCGAAGCGAACATATCCTCCGCCAGCTCTTCCAGCGCCGTGTCAAATTTCTTGATGGTCGCCGTCGGTTTTTCCAAAATCGGATCGCCGTATTTCACGATCTTATAAATTTTGCGCGCCGGTCCAGCGGGCGCAGCGGGAGTTTGCTCCGCCACGGCGGGCTCCTCCTGTGCTGTTTCTAACCGCTTCGCGGCGGTTTTTTCAGAACTCGTCGATTTGTCGGCCATAGTTGTCGAAATTCCGCCGCATCTCGGCGAGCGAATCTCCTCCGAATTTTTGCAGAAAAGCATCCGCCAGCACAAGTGCCACCATGGCTTCGCCCGCCACTCCCGCCGCCGGCACCACGCACCAGTCCGAGCGCTCGTAAGCCGCTTGCACCGGCTCCTTGGTCACCATGTCCGCCGTTCCCAGCGCGCGCCGCAGCGTCGAAATCGGCTTCAAGTAGCCGCGCACCACCACGTCCTCGCCGTTGGTGATCCCGCCTTCGAGCCCACCCGCCCGATTGCTCGATCGCCGAAATTTTCGCGCGCTCTTGTCGTAAGAAATCTCGTCCTGCACTTCGCTTCCAAACGACCCCGCCGCCGCCACTCCCGCGCCAATCTCCACGCCCTTCACCGCTTGCACGCTCATCAACGCCTGCGCCAGCCGTCCATCCAGTTTCTCGTCCCACTGCGCATGGCTCCCCAGCCCCACAGGAACATGGTGCGCCACAATTTCAAAAACTCCCCCCACCGTATCGCCCGCCTTCAGCACCGCGTCCACTTCCGCCTTCATCTTCTCCTGCACCGCCGCATCCACGCAACGCAGCGGCGACTCCAAATCCCCGCAAACGCCCAGAATTTCCTCCCATGTAGCCGCACGGCCCAGCTTCACATGCCCCACCTGCGCCGTATGGCTGGCAATCTCCGTCCCCATCTCGCGCAACAATAATTTCGCAAACGCTCCCGCCGCCACCCGCGCCGCCGTCTCCCGCGCCGAAGCCCGCTCCAGAATGTACCGCGCATCATGAAAATTAAATTTCTGCGCCCCTGCCAAATCCGCATGTCCCGGCCGCGGCGCCGTCAGTTTCTTCGTCCCCGCGTCGTCCTCCAGCCCGCCCTCCACCTGCAAATACTTCTCCCAGTTCGCCCAATCATGATTCTCAATCCGCAGGGCAATCGGCGCCCCAATCGTCTTCCCGTGCCGCACCCCCGCGAAAATCTCCGCCCGGTCCTTCTCAATCTTCTGCCGCCCCCCGCGCCCATAACCCAGCTGCCGCCGGTGCAACTCCCGGTTAATAAACTCCACGTCCACGGGCATCGCCGCCGGTAACCCCGACACAAACGCCAGCAACCCCTGCCCGTGCGACTCCCCCGCCGTGTAAAAACGCAGCATTCCTCTTCACACCCTCACCGGCACGTCATATTACATCGTCAGAATCAAACAGTTTAACCACGGTACCCCGTGCCGTCCAGCCGCGCGCATTTGGTAGTACGGGGATTACGGACGCAGAATCACTTGATTTCGCCCACCCCACAGTTCGGTCATTCGTTTCTTTCTCCCTACAAGTCGCAGGGGCACTAGCGCGCGGGTTTTAGAAAATCCACTTCTCAGGTTGCGAGTTACAACAGGACTGTAATTTGATTAATCTTGAGCAGTTAAGAGTAATGGTGATAGCATCCGACCAACTATGGCTTACGAGTTTACCGCCCAACTCTTCCTACAGTTTCAAAGTCCGCTGTCGCAACAAACTACGATAGATAAGGCGCTCGAATTAGCAGTTTCGTTCTCGCAGTCTTTGTCTCAGTGGGCCTACATTGTCATGGGCGGATCGGTCGCAATCCTTTTTCGAGACTTGAAATATAGGCCAAAAGAGAACGTCGTTCGACTCTCATTCTGGTTATTTGTTCCGGGTTGGGCGAGCTTAATTGCTTCGATTCATCAAGGAATACGAGTCCAACAAAGGTATGTAGCTCGCTGGATGAACCCGAATCCGCAAATCAATGAGATCGTCACCAAACTCGATTTTCACACGGTTTGGCAGATTCGGTTTATGGAACTAGGTATATTTTGTTTCGCGTTGTGGCTGGTGGTTTTTCTAGCTCGCTGGATCATCTATCGAGATGAACCCCCCACGGATCTAGGGCTCGATGGGTATTAAATTAGTTCTTACCGTTTTCATGCTATTTTTTGTCAGCTATTTGCAATCGCAAGACAATTGCGCCCGATGTGATTGTAGCGACTACCCTTTAACGGAAATCTTCTGCGTACAGTGTTGCTACACCCAAAAGGGCACTGTGACATCGACATCTCAAAATAGCGTCGTGGTTACGCCCAGGCCGTCTCCTGCAGAACCAAAACCGGCACCGAAGGTATTTAAGATCGGGCCGCATACAAGAATAAAAACCCCTCTTAAAGTCGGGGAGGACGCTACGGTCTACTATCACGAAGTAGATGGAGAAAAGGTCGCAACGAAAATCGAGCTCACTGACTACATTGAAGGCCAACTTACGCCAGATTCGTTACCCGCGCCGTTGGATAATTATTGCGTGAGATCTTCGTCTCGATTTCCCCTTCCTGCAGATGCCGCAAGGGTTTTACTTGGTGCTTCTGGGTCAATCGCGCTCTCGTATCCCTATATTGTGTTGCAGATCAACAAAGCGGACATAATTACGCTACAAAGGACGAAGCAGGGGATGCTTGTTTCGGCAAATTTGTACGACTCACACGGAAAGTTGGCAGCGCAGATTATTGACAATCACTTTTTTGTGAAGGTCGGGGCCGCGCTCCGCTTAGATCATTCAGACCCGCACAGTCTCCGCATTCTGGATGGTGACACCACACTAGTAGATATTCAGTTTATGAACCCAACCACACTCAGAATGTTGGGAACGCTCTACGGGCCATTGGGCACTCACCTTGATGTTTCGCAAGACGAGATGAAAGTCAATGGCGCGCACTTTGTGAGCGTATGCGCGGCTGGCGGAGCTGTCGGATATTCCATCGAGTAGGCGCCAACCCTACAACATCAGGCGCGGGAAAAAACAATCGCTATGCTTATGCTGGAGCACGGGGCAACGCTCGGCGGGCGGCCGATCCTTGTGGTTTGTTTCGTGTAAGGGTGGGGCGGTTTTTTGTTGGGCAATTCTTTGAATCTGCGTAACACAAGTCGTGTTACAATTGGAAGCAGAAGCAAGCAATGCCAAATCCGCTCACCCTCCGTCTCGACGAGAAGACCCGCCAGCGCATCGCGCGTCTGGCCAGCCGCAAACGGGTTTCTACTTCCGAAGTCATTCGCCAGGCCATCGCCTCCTGGGCCGACAACCAAGAACCCGTCGCTTCTCCCTATGAAGCGATGTCCGACCTTCTCGGCGTCGTCCGCGGCGGCAATCCCCAGCGCTCCGAACAAACCGGCCGCCGCTTCACCAAACTCCTAAAACGCAAGGGCAGGCGCCGTTGATTCTCATCGACGCTGGCCCGCTCATCGCCCTCGTCGACGCCTCCGACCAGCACCACGCCAAATGCGTCGCCGCCCTGAAATCCTTGCGCGAACCGCTCGCCACCATCTGGCCCCCGCTCGTCGAAGCCATGTACCTGCTCTCCGGCCTGCCCGCCGCACAAAACGCCATTTGGGAGATGCTCGAACGCCGCGCAATCGCGCTGCTGCCCCTCGACGCCAACGACTTTCCCCGCATCCGCGAACTCATGCGCAAATACGCCAATCGCCGCATGGAGCTCGCCGACGCCGCTCTTCTCCGTGTCGCCGAGCGCGAAGGCCTCCGCAAAATCTTTACCATCGACCGCCGCGACTTCTCCGTCTACCGCCTCCACAACCGCATCCGTCCCACGCTAGTCCCATAAACACTGTTACGCCACCCACCGCAGCTCCTTCGATTTGGAAAAGTCATATTCCTTCTTCATAAAACTGCATCTTTGGGATGGATCGCCTCAATGTCCGTGAAACGAGCAAAGTCCCGGGCATTGAAAGTCAAAATTCGCCTGACGCCATGCACGCGCATCGCTGCGACCAATCGGGCATCGTGAACCTGAACGCCCGAGACGCCATGTGTCACAAGCAGTTTCCGCCATTCCTTATGGACCAGCAGACTATCGGGGAGTAATCGAAGTTTTTCTTCAAAGAATTTTGCCCGCTGGTCGGCTTCCTGCGGAGAAAGTCCGTAGCCGTTGCGGTCGGCCGGACGAGTACAAGCATTCCAGAATTCGCCAAGATTCTGCGATGTGTAGCAAAGCACACCATCGCGCTGAAGAATTTCTTCAATCGTAGAGATAACCAGCGAATAGTCGTTGTGGTCCGGCTTGACCCACCGGAGCAGGATGTTGCTATCGACCAGGTATGGCGTCGCTGCCATCTAGTCGGTCCGCATAGAAGCTTTCCCGCGAGAAACTCTCGGTCGCCAATTCCGGCAATTCATCCGATCCTTCCGCCATCCCGGAAAGCATGCGCCGAAATTCATCGACGGTCAGCGCGCCGTCCGGTACGGAATTTGCGACCAAGGCCTCTCTGAGAAGTCGCTCTGCCAACTTTTCCAAAGGCACACCCTCGGCTCGCGCCTCGGCGATGAGACGGGCCTCTGTTTCTGGGTTGAGTTTAACCTTTATGGTCATGCTGCGCTTCTTTCCGATAGGTTAATCGTGTTTAGACCGAATTGCCACAGAAACGTCACCAAAGTGGGGAACGGACCGGCAATTGGGCACCCGAGGGTCCGCTCGCGGAGAGTAAAGTATCAAAGGAAAGCCGTTAAGAACTTCTCGTGTTTCAGCGGCGAAAAAATATTACTCAAACCGTAGAGCAACCAATGGACTAACCCGCGTAGCCCGTCGCGCCGGAATCCAGCAGGCGATCAACGCCACGGACAGCAGCAATCCCGCGACCGCAACAAAAGTAACCGGATCGCTGGGAGCGACACCATAGAAAAGATCCGCCAGCAAACGCGTCCCGGCAAACGCCGCAGCCAATCCCGCCGCCACGCCGATGCCGATAATCCCAAGACCCTGGCTCAAGACCATCTTCAAAATGTCCTGCGGAGCTGCGCCCAGCGCCATGCGAATCCCAATCTCATGAGTCCTCTGCGTCGCAGCGTACGAAGCCACGCTATAAACGCCGACAACCGCCAAAAACAGTCCAAGGAGCCCCATAGCCGCGGTCAGCTGCGCTCCCAGCCGGAAGAACAGGAATCCGTTCAACCCCTGGAGCGCCTGCTGCATGGTTTGCAGTTCGGAAACCGCCAAGCCCGGCGCCAGTTCGCGAATGCTCGATTGCACCTGCAACGCCAGCGTTTCCGGCGGAACAGAAGTTCGCAAGTGAAAGGTGCGCAGCGGAAAGTAATTTTGCTCCAATGGCAGGTAAAAGGAAGCTACCGGTTCTTCGATCACGCTTTTGAGTTTCACGTCCTGGACCACGCCAATCACTTC
>Ga0210410_10001870_pt1 | contig 19351 bp, 12 predicted proteins | sample IncBWC4MmetaG_FD_161058 | JGI IMG/M metagenome (GOLD analysis project Ga0210410, IMG submission 161058) | Forest soil microbial communities from Barre Woods Harvard Forest LTER site, Petersham, Massachusetts, United States - Inc-BW-C-4-M | ecosystem: Environmental > Terrestrial > Soil >... | reverse complement strand
ACGCAACTTTTGGTTTCGATTGATGTCGATTTTCGTGCGCAATTTCTCGCCCTGGTTGCGATCGAAAATCCGCAGCGGAATACTTACATTCACGCCCAGCGTGTCCGTAGCCAGCGGATTGTTGTCCGAAGCGTTATGCGTGTACCACGCGCCGACGGTTGGATCGGTCGATCCGTTGGCTTCGGCCAGTTTGTAGTTGGTCTCCGCCTGTTGCACCGAGAGCAGAGCGGCGCGAAGGTCCGGGCGAGCGTCAAGCGCTTCCTTGCGATAGTCTTCGAGCGCAAGGGTTTCCTCGGTGAAGTCGTAGTTTCCGTCGACGTCGAAGCTGTCCACCGCTCGGCGGTCATCGAGCAATGCCAGCAGCCCGATCTTGGCAGTTCGCAGACTTACCAGCGCAGCCTGCAGGTCGGATTCGTACTGCAAGCGCTGCAGCTCGAGGCGGTCTAGATCGATTTGAGCAATGTCTCCGGCCTGATAGCGGTCTCGGCTGATCTTCAGAACTTTGTCGTAATAGTCGAGATTGTCCTGCGCCACGCGAAGCACAGCTTTGGCCTGCAATACTCCGACGAAGGTCGTGCGCAGGTTGAAGAGCATGGTGCGGTCGAGGTCATCCTGCTGCGCGCCTCCAATGGCAGTCCCTTGCTTCGCGCTCTGCCATCGCAGATCGCGCTTGTGCCGCCGTTCGATCAAATAACTCAGGCCGGGAACTTCATAAGTCCCGGCAAACACAGGCCATTTTCCGTTCTTAGGAGCGATCTGCGTCCCATCCACGGTCAGCGACAGTTGCGGGTTCGGTCGCATAAAGGCGGTGATCTCTTCAGCCTTCAATTCGTCGATGTTCAGCCGCCCGGCGATCAGCGTCGTATTGTTCATCTCGAACTTGTCGCGAACTTGCGGCCAGGTAAAGGTTTGCTGCTGAGCCAGCGAAAGGCCAGAAAGAAATGCCGAGATCAAAATTACTGCCAGAAAGTCGGCCCATCGCCGCCTTTCAAAGGCGGACTTGTCCCGTTCGAAACCTTCTTTCCCTGTATGTACCGGTGCTTTAGAAAAGGTCATCCTCTGTTCTTCAGAAATACTTTGGTAGTTCACACTCGATGAATCCGTAGCTCTCGTCCAAAGCTCACGACTAGAGTTTGCGACTGGAACCACTGGTTCTTGATCGCTTACGGCGCCTGCCGCGCTTTGGCAGACCGGAGAGAAACTCAGAGAAACCGGCAAATACCATCCCGACATAAAGCAGAGCGGCGAACAGGCCGACGATGGCGAGGACATAGCGATTCATCGCCTCCAGATTCATTGGCTACTCCCGCAAGCCAAGGGCTACCCTTTGGCGGTCACCTGCTTCGCCAACACTGGTGCCCCCGCCGCCTTTTGGGTGCGTGAACCCTTACTAACCGAAAGCTACCGTTGTCGGAAGACACTCAAACGACGCTGGACCCGGTATTTCGATTTCCACGGATCGGTTCAGCGGCCTACGGGCAGAGGCCGGAAGCGAAAGAAACGAATGGCAGTTGCGGGCGGGCAATGATTCGATTGCGGTCCCGCAATCTAACGGACAAATCGTTTGATTGGGTTCGTGGAACCCCGATTGGCATGGGATAATCAAGCGCCTAAACACCAATCGCATGCCTCATTTAGAATGGATCTGGGAACGACGGAACCGCGCTGTCGTCCTCTCGGCCAGCGGGTCCATTTTTTTGGCGATCGCAGTCGTGGATTGGTGGACAAAGCCGTATTTTTCCCTCGGCTTTCTCTATCTGTTCCCCATCATGCTCGCTGCCGGGTTTCTTCCGCGCTGGGCGATCGTGTTATCGGGACTGGCTTGCGCGTTGCTGAGCGAGCGTTTCAGTAACCTCGATCCGTCGGACGCTCACATCCGACTGGGATTCGAAACCCTGGCCCTCTGCGGCTGCGGACTGCTGACCTTCGAAGTGCTCCGCAACCGGCAGTTGAGCCTGGAGGCGCAGGCAAGGATTCGGGTGCTGGTCGAAACCAGCCCAGCGGCAATTGTTACCATCGACGAGCGGGGATTCATCGAATTGGCCAATCGCGCGGCGGCGGAACTGATGGCCCCACAAAACAAGGAGTTGATTGGACAGCCGATCGCGGCATTCCTCCCCGAACTGCATCACGCACTGCGGCCGGAGGAGGGGCCGCAGTTCCGGACCTCTATGCAATGCCGCGGCCATCGCGGCAATGGAGAACCGTTCCTCGCCGAAGTCTGGTTTTCGAGTTATAAGGAAGGCGCGTCGCCAAAACTAGCTGCCATCATTGGCGATGTCAGCGAGGACCAGGCCACTCCAGCGGAGACCAGTGCCAGTTTGTTGGATCAGCAGGAGCGTCCGCAATTGAGCAAACGGGAGTTGGACGCGCTTCGACTGGTCGTTCAGGGCCTCTCGAATAAAGAGATCGCATCCCGGATGGACATCTCCGAGAGTGCGGTGAAGAATACGCTTCAGCAACTTTTCGGGAAGACCGAAGTCCGCACTCGCAGTCAACTGGTTCGAGTCGCGCTGGAGCAGTACAGGGATCTGCTTTAGTCAGAGCCGGCCTCGGCGGCAAACGATCTTCGTCTCAACTCCACGCCTCATCTGAGATATACTTCTGCGGAAAACCGGCCCTGATCCTTACTCGCTGCACAACTTCATTTCCAGGAGTTCCTTATGCCCATGGACTTACAGAGGGCCCTGAATCTTGGCCAGTTTGTTGCTGCCGCCGAGAATCCTGCCAACGCGAATCCACTCACCTATAACATCCCATTCGGCTACCAGTTAGTCGAAACTATTTTCGGCAACGACCTTGCCACCGACATCAATCCGGTAAAAGATATCGTGCCGTTTGGATTCATCGCTAAGTCGCCCGCGCCCGCGAATGATTTTGTGGTCGCAATTCGCGGCACGGCCAGCATTTGGGAGTGGGTACAAGATGCCCGCTACAACAAAGTCACATGCCCGTTCGCGCAAGGTGCGGGTCAAACCGAAGACGGATTCACCGATGTCTATATGTCGTTGGTTGCCGCCCCAGACGGGCACCCTCCGCGAGTCGTCGATGTACTGAAGACTATCGGGGCGGCCACGCCGGGAGCAACCTTCACCATCACCGGTCACAGTCTGGGCGCTTCGCTTGCCACCTTGCTCGCTCTCGACGTAAAAGAAAATGCCGCGATCGCGCCGTCGATCGTAACCTTTGCCAGTCCTTTGGTCGGCGATGCGCAGTTCACCTTGACCTTTAACACGGAAGTTCCAGATTCCTGGCGCATTGCCAATCGCGTCGATCTCGTTCCAAAAGTGCCTCCAGTATTTTGGGGATACGACGAAGTCAATCAACTTTTCCCGGTCAACTCGTTTGGCAAGGTTAAGCTCGTACCCGCCTGCGCTCATCACCTTACGACGTATCTTTTTTTGCTGAGCCAGCTCGGCCCCGGAGGAAATTTTCCGGTCGACGCCGACTGCAAGTTCTAAGGCTCGAATGGAATTGACCGGAACCGAGCCTCATGGAAACGTTTTAATATTGACAATTTCGACCCTTCCATAATCCAATAGCCGGACCCATGGAAACCTCGACCGCCTCCGCCTCTGGTGTGCCGCGCCTGCGCCGCACGCTCACCCTTTGGGATCTGATCTTCTACGGCATCGTTCTCATTCAGCCCATCGCTCCCGTGCCGCTTTATGGCGTGGCGCAAAAACTTTCTGACGGCCACTTCGTTACCATCATTCTGATCGCGCTCTTCGCCATGCTAATCACGGCGGTGAGCTACGGGCGCATGGGGACGCTGTATCCCACCGCCGGCTCGGCATATACGTACGTTGGCAAGGGATTGAATCCGCATTTGGGCTTTCTCGCTGGCTGGGCGATGATTCTCGACTATCTGCTTCAGCCGCTGATCAACACTGTGTGGATTTCAACCGCTCTCCACGAGCGCTATGTGCAGCAAGTTCCCTTCGCGGTGTGGGCATTGCTGATCGTCGCCGTCATGACTGCGCTCAACCTGATTGGCGTAAAGGCCTCGGCGACTGCGAACAAAGTGCTGCTGGCGATCATGTCTGTCGTGGTAGTGGCGTTTATCGTGCTGGCTCTAAAGTTCTTGTACGGCGGGCAGGGATGGGCCGGATTATTTTCCCTGCAGCCGCTCTATGACCCACACACTTTCAATTCGCATAAGATCCTGACCGCGACGTCGTTCGCGGCGCTTACCTACATCGGCTTTGACGGTGTGACCACGCTGGCCGAGGACGTGGAGAATCCCAAGCGCAACGTTCTGCTCGCCGTAGTGCTGACGTGCATTTTTGCCGGCGTCTGCAGCGCGGTGGAAGCGTATCTCGGCGCGCGGGTCTGGCCCGACTGGCGGTCGTTTCCCAACCTCGAGACCGCTTTCATGGACATCTGCTCACGCGTGGGCGGCAAAGTGCTCTTCAACGGCATGGGCGCCATTCTGATCGTTGCAGCTTTCGGTAGCGGACTCACCGGAACTTTGGGTGCGGCGCGATTGCTCTTTGGCATGGGCCGCGATGGCGTGCTGCCGAAGAAATTCTTCGGACAGCTCAAGCCGGGCACGAGCACGCCGACTAACAATATTCTACTGATCGGGGGTGTGTCGCTCGCTGGAGCAGTGATGCTGTATCACATCGGCAATGCCTACGAGCACGCGGGCGAACTGCTCAATTTCGGTGCGTTCCTGGCGTTCATGGGAGTGAACTTCGCATGCTTCTGGCAGTTCTCGGTGATCGCGAAGCGGACGGGCGGGAAGGGAAATCTTTTGCGCGACGCGTTGCTTCCGCTGGCGGGCTTCGCCTTCTGCCTGCTGATTTGGTGGAACCTGAATTCGCTGGCCAAGACGGTGGGCGGCATATGGTTTGCGGTCGGATTGCTCTACGTCGGATTCAAGACGAACTGGTTCCGCTCTGCGCCAGTCATGATCGATTTCAGCGACCAGTGAGAACAATTTCTGATTGTTGATTTCTCATTGTTGATTGAAGCAAGGCGAGCTCGATTGCTTTTGGTTTTCAGCAACAATCAGAAATCAGAAATCAACAATCAACAATCATTTGAGGTACGCCATGCTCGGTTCCACGAACATTGTCGCTTTTGTTCCCACGACAGATGCTGCCAGGGCCAGAGCCTTCTACGAGGGCGTGCTGGGGCTGCGGTTTGTTAAAGATGACGGCTTTGCCATGGTTCTGGATGCGAATGGAATCATGATTCGCGTAGCTAAGGTGGGGAAAGAGTTCACTCCCGCGCCGTTCACGATATTGGGGTGGCAAGTTAGCGGAATCGAGAAAGTCGTGGCGGAGTTACAGGGCAAGGGTGTGCACTTCGAGATCTTCGGTTTCTTCAAGCAGGACGAGCTCGGAATCTGGACAGCGCCGACGGGAGACAAAGTGGCGTGGTTCAAAGATCCGGATGGGAACGTCTTGTCGGTCTCGCAGCATGTCTAAGAGTAGAGTGAGCCACGACATCATTGAGTCGTTATTGAGTCGTTGAGCCATTGAGTGATTAAGGCATAGTGGATTTCTTTCGGAGGGTGCGTGAAATTCGCGTTCTCGTCGATTCAAGGAATGCCCCGCGCCGCGGTTTCTGACGCTGTGGATGGATCGTAACGCGTCGTTCAGGGTGAAGCACCCTGAGATTTCCGAGCTTCCCAGCGGGGAGTTAAATCGGTTTATCTGTCGTTTTTAAGTGCAACAAAATAAAAGACTTACAGGAGATTATTTGCACAGCTCCTGACTCTGTAAGTAGCTTTCAAATCATCAAAGTGCTTCCAGTTTGCACTATTATTGGTGCAAACATTCGGTAGGTTGCACGGCCCTCACAATTCTTGTCGAGCGTCAAAATCCCCACTTCTCGCAAAACCCGCGAGAGATGGGGCACCCCCGAAACCTTTCATCGGGAGAGCAGCCCTTAATTACTCCAGGTTCACGCCGCTGACTTCTACTCTCGCTTTCGCCGTGCCTAGTTCGCTGGTGCGATAGCTCGCGCTCACTTCGCGCTTCTCGCCTGGCGCTAGCGAGATGTAGTTGTCTTCCCACACTACGGGAAGGATTTCTTCGCCCTTCGCGCCTTTGTCCACTTTCAATCGCACGAAGAAGGCGAGGCTCTTGCTCGGATTCTCGATCGTCACGTGCGTGATTTCCTCTTCGCCCTTGCGCTCGCTTCTCTCGCTGACTTTCAATTTCACTTTCGGAAGTTGCGAGAGCGCGGTGAAGTCGGCATAGGATTCGGTGGGAGTCATCCACCAGTTCGACTTGGCCCAGTCGATCGTTTCCGGCTTGGTGGAGAGCCAGTAGAGATTCGAGCCTACGAGTTTGCCGGCGGAATCTTCGAGACGAAGCACCAGGAAATATGTCGGGCTCAGCCCTTGTACGTCGGGTAAAGAGAAAATCTTGCTGGTGCTGTCCGGGCCCGCATCCACTTGATTCTGCTGCGAAAATTTCTCTGTCCAATCCAGGTTGTAGATTTTCGTAGTCAGCTTCAATCCCTTTACTTCTTCATACTGGCTGCTCACAACCCAGATTGCATGATCGTCGTAGCCGTAGATGGGATGCAGCGCTTCCATGGCGCGCTTGGCGCCGAAGTATCCGCCGCCGGGGCGCAGGTAGTAGTCGTAGAGGTGCCAGATCATCGAGGGCCAGGCATTGTTGAGCATCCACTGAATCACGCCGGTGGCCTCATACTTGTTGCGGCTGTAAGCCTCATACATGGCGCGCACGCCTTCGTAAGTTTGCAGCTGCGACTTCATGGCGAAGTCTTCGACGTTGTCGGACTTGCCGTAGCGATTGGTTAGTGCGTCGGTGAAGACGCCGATGGTTTTGAATTCGCCGCCGCCGGCGTGATAGTTCCACACGTCGTCGATCGGCCACATGTGATCCTTGCCGACCATGGCGCGGATGCTCTCAACTGGCGGAACCGCCGGTCCCATGCTGGTTTCGCTGTTAAAGCCGTAGGCGCCGCCGCAGCCTCCGGGATTGCACAGCTTGCGGCCGGGCTGGCCTTCGGGCGTATCGACCTGCCAGTAACTCGGCGCGACGTATTCATATGGCCCGCTCATCTTCACGCCGCTGTCACCGGTGACGCTTGTCTTCTTTCCGGTGGCGGAGGAGACGACAGGGTTTGGCCAGAACAATTCTTTTTCGACGTCGAGATACATCTGCTCGACGTCGGGTGGCGGCGGGTTGTCGCTGCCGTTGAGCCACATGACCAGACTGGGATGGCTGCGCAGGCGGTAAATCTGATCGCGCAATGATTGCTTGGCGATTTCAAAATCTTTGGGCTGCCAGCGCGGCCAGCGCTCCCAGAAGTCGCAGCAGCACCACCCGGCCATGACGAGGACGCCATCGCGATCGGCGATGTCGAAGAACTCCTGCGTCTCGAGTTTGCCTTCGAGGCGGACGGTGTTCAGGCCCATGTCCTCGACGTAGCGGAATTCGTCGTGCAGACGTTGCGAGCTTTCGCGCAGCATCAGGTCGGGAGTCCATCCGCCGCCGCGGATCAGAATGTTCTTGCCGTTGATGTGAAAGGCGCGTCCGCCGACGGAATTGAGGTCGGAGGTGATTTCGCGAATGCCGAACTCGGTATGCGACTGGTCGCTGACCGCGCCGTTGACTTCGAACTCCATATGCAGCGGGTAGAGATTGGGCTTGCCCATTTGCCGGGGCCACCACAGACGCGGGTTCGCGAAGACGAGTTGTGAAAATTTGTCAGGCGTGAAGGTGACGTCTTTCGATTCGCCGGGAGCGAGTTCGACATCCTGCTCAAATTTCACGGCCTCGATTTCGCCCTGCAGTTTGCCCTTCACCGGTTGGCTAGTGCCATTCTTTACTTGCGCGGTGACGGTAAGCTGCGCTGTATCGCTTGCGGGCAAATTCAGTTTTGATACGACGGTAGGATAGCGCAACGCTACGGGACCGCTGGTGGTTAGGTACACCTCGCGCCACAGGCCCATGTTCTTGTCGGGAGGGGCGGGATTCCAGTCGACGAAGGTGATGGCGAGATCGTGCTCGGTCGGGGAGAAGGCCTGCACGGCGAGGACATTTTCCGCGCCGGGCTTGGCTGCGTCGGTGACGTTGAACTCGTAGGTGCGCCAGGCTCCGGCGACGTCACTGTCTTTGGCGATCTGCTTTCCGTTGAGAAAAATGTTGGCGCGATAATTGATGCCGTTGAACTTCAGCCAGACGGTCTTGCCCTTATAGGAAGCCGGGATCGCGAACGGCTTGCGATACCACCACGAGACTGCGTAGGGACTATCCGGGGCCATGGCGATGTTGGAGAAATTTCCGCCGATGGGGTAGTTCACGCCGGCGTAGTCACGAAGATTCATTCCAAAGAGCGGATCGGCGAAGGTCTTATCTTTCACCAGCGCGGCCACGACCGTGGTGGGGACAGTGGCTGCGTGCCATCCCGAGGGAGCGAACTGAGGCGTGGAGATGACTTCGCCCTTGGCTTCCACTTTGGCGGAGGTTTGCAGCGCCCATCCGTCATGCAAAGACAACTTAGCCTCTGAGGCCGGATGTTTGGTGGCTTCCTGGGCTGGCAGCGGTTGAATGAGAGATGATCCCAGAAGGAATTGGAAAAGTACGAAAATTGTGATGGTCAGCCGCTTACCGGAGTTCGCGATGCCTGCGCTCATGGTGCTCCTGTGTCGAGTCGGGTCGGGGCCGAAAAAAGCCCCAAGAATGGATAACACTTCTATTAATTCGTTTCAATAGCGGATTTTTCACAGTGTGAGATCGGGACCCGACTCGATCGTGCTTCGTTTTCGAGTTGTTGGAAACGTAACACCGCACGAGTAAAATTGCGGGGCACATAGCAATCAGCTTGGAGGCAGGCCACAATGGTGATTCCCAGCGGGAGAGACGCAGCGCGCCCGTTTCTTCCAGCGAAGGACTTCGAGACTAGCCGGGCGTTCTACGAAGCGCTTGGCTTCTCCAAACTGCTCGACGGAGACGTCGCGATCTTTGGCGTGGGATCGAGCGCCTTCATCCTTCAACGTTACTATCAGAAGGAATGGGCCGGAAACTTCATGATGCAACTGATGGTCGACGATCTGGACGCATGGTGGGAGCACATCCAGGCGCTCGACCTGCCGGGTAAATTCGGCGTCGAACCGCCCAAAGCGCCGGAGATGCAGCCGTGGGGATTGCGCGTGGCCTACGTTCACGATCCGTCGGGCGTGCTTTGGCATTTCGCCCAACGAAGAGAGAACGCGCCTGCCGACTAAGCCGCGATCGCTGCGGTGACGGGCAACGGGCTAGTTTATAATTGGAAGTTCCGCTTTTAGCCTCTGGAGTGACCATAAGATGATTCGATTTTTGCAGACTCAAGGGCCGGCCAAGAAGATTATTCTGAGCGGCATTCTTCTCGTAATTTGCGGCGCGATGGTAATTGCGTTTATCCCTGGCGGCCTGGGCTCCGACATTACGGGCACGCCTGGCGCAGGCGTGGTGGCTAAGGTTGATGGCGGCGACATCACGTCCGATCAGGTTCGCTTGGCGGCGCGGCAGATGCTGCAACAGCAGATGCCGCAGGGCGGTGCGAACGTGGCCATGTTGCTGCCGTTTTTTGCCCAACGTGCGGCGGAGCAATTGATCACGCGCCAGGCGTTGCTGGCGGAAGCTGCGCACATGGGCTTGCGCGCGACTCCGCAGGAGGTGCAGGAGGAATTGCAGCACGGCCGCTATTCGGCCACGTTTTTTCCCGGCGGCACCTTTATCGGACAGCAGGAATATGAAGACATGCTGTCACGCGCGAACCTCACCCCGGTAACGTTCGAAGATGCCGTGGCAAAAGATATTTTGCTGACCAAGATGCAGGCATTGATTTCGGGGACGGCCAGCGTGGGCGAGGCCGAGATTCGCGAGCAGTTCGTGAAGCAAAACTCGAAAGTTAAATTTGATTACGCCGTCTTCAAACAGGACGATCTGCGCAAAGGCCTGCATCCGGCCGACGCCGAGTTGAAGGCTTATTTCGAGAGCCATAAACAGGGCTACGTGAACTCGATTCCGGAAAAACGCAAAGTAAAATACGCCGCGATCGATGTGAGCAAGAGCGAAGCCGCCGTGCAGGTCACGCCCGATGAGCTGCATAACTACTATAACGATCATCGCGATCAGTACCGAACGCCCGAGCAGGTGAAGGTCAGCCACATCCTGATCAAGACGCCTTTGCCCGGAGCCGATGGCAAGGTCGACGAAAAAGGAGTGACCGAAGCGCAGAATCGGGCCGCGGATCTGCTGAAGCAACTCAAGGGCGGCGCGAAGCTCGAAGATCTGGCGACGAAATATTCGGAAGATCCGGGCAGTGCCAAGCAAGGCGGTTCTTTAGGCTGGATCGGCAAGGGCCAGACCGTCCCAGAATTTGAAAAAACTGCGTTCTCGTTGCCGGTCGGACAGATCAGCGATCTGGTGAAGAGCAGCTACGGCTTCCACATTATTCGCGTCGACGAAAAAAAAGATGCGCACATGAAGACGCTCGACGAGGTCAAGGATCAGATCGAGCCGCTCTTGAAGCATCAGAAGGCGCAGCAGATCGCGCAAAAGCAGGCCGAGCAGTTGCTGAAGGATGCGCGCGCCAAAGGGTTGGAGGCTGCTGCGGCGGCTTTGGGGGATTCGGTCATCATCACGGATTTCTTCGGGCGCAAGGATCTTCTGCCCGGGCTGGGACCGGCAACCCAGTTCATGGATTCGGTCTTCGGAGCGGTGGAAAAATCGCCGGCCGACCTCGCTCCTACTTCGCAGGGATTCGCGGTGTATCAGTTGATGGCGATACAGCCGGCTTCCACGCCGTCGTTCGACGAGGTCCGCAGCAAGGTGGAGGACGCGTTCAAGAACGAGCGATCGAACACCCTGCTCGAACAGAAGACGCAAGAACTATCCGACCGGGCAAAGGCTGATCACGATCTGAAGAAGGCTGCGAAAGAATTGGGCGCGACCGTGAAGACCAGCGACTTCGTGCTGCCCGATGGCCAAGTGCCCGATATTGGCGCGATGACCGGTCAGGCCGCGGTTGCATTCACGTTGAAGGCGGGAGAGATCAGCGGTCCCATCACCAGCGGCGGCAACGGCGCGGTATTGCAGGTGCTCGAAAATCAGCAGCCCAACGATGCGGACTTCACCACGAAGCGCGACCAGATTCGCGATTCGCTGTTGCAGGGCAAGCAGCAGGAATTATTCGGGCTTTTCGTTTCCAGCCTGCGCGATCAGATGGAGAAGGCGGGCAAGATCAAGATCAACCAGGAAGAAATGAAATCGCTCAGCCACAGCGGCGGCGAGCAGGGAATGTAGCGGCCGTCTCATGGGCTTTCCGCGCGCGGCAGGCATTTTGTTGCATCCCACTTCGCTGCCCTCGCGCGGCGGGATCGGCGATTTTGGTCCGGCGGCATACCGATTCGTCGATTTTCTGGCTTCAGCTCGACAGGGATTGTGGCAGGTTCTGCCCCTGGGCCCGATCGGCTACGGCAACTCTCCTTACTCTTCCACTTCGGCGTTCGCGGGAAACCCTTTGCTAATCAGCCTGGATCGGTTGATCGAGCACGGCTGGATATCGCAAGAAAAGCTTGATCAAGCGCAGACAGGCGGATCGCCAAGTGAGACGGCATCGGCTGATTTCGGCGCGGTGGAGTATGACCAGGTCTTTGCGCGAAAGATGCCGCTGCTTTTTGAGGCGGCGCGGAACTTTCTGAACTCCGCGTCAGGCGATGCCCGGCAGCGCCTAGAAAACTTCCGCGAGAAAAATTCCTGGTGGCTGGACGACTTCGTCCTCTTCGACGCACTGCGGGCGCAGAACAAACTTGCCAGTTGGAATTATTGGCCGCGGGAGTTGGCGCGGCGCGAGCCTGCCGCGCTGAAAAAGGCTCGCCAAGATCTGGCTGAAGATATCGCAGTTCGCGCTACGCTCCAGTTCGCCTTCTACGAGCAGTGGGAGGCACTACGCAGCTACGGCGCCGAAAAGTGCATTCGCATCGGGGGAGACGTTGCTATTTTCGTGAACCACGACAGTTCCGATGTCTGGACGCATCCCGAGCTTTTTCGCCTGAACGAAAATCTTGAGCCGGAAGTGGTCGCGGGCGTGCCTCCGGATTATTTCAGCAAGACCGGTCAGCGTTGGGGGAATCCGCTGTATCGCTGGGATGTGATGAAAGACAACGGCTACGAGTGGTGGATTCGACGCCTGCGCTGGGCCACGCAGAACTGCGACTATGTGCGCCTCGACCACTTCCGAGGCTTCGATCAGTTCTGGGAGATTCCGGCCGGCGACGATACTGCGATTAACGGCCGATGGGTCGATGGTCCGCGCGACGATCTGTTCGTCAAGCTCCGCGAGGCGCTGGGAGGCTTGCCTTTCTTCGCCGAGGACCTGGGCTTCATCACGCCGGAAGTTAATGCATTGCGCGAGCGCTTGCAGCTTCCGGGAATGGCGGTGCTGCAATTCGGCTTTGGCGACGAAGGCGCACACATCTACCTGCCGCACCGTGCGTCCGGCAGAGTCATCTACACGGGTACGCACGACAATGACACGACTGCGGGTTGGTGGCGCTCCGGCGCGGCGGAACACGAACGCCGCAATGCGGAGGCTTATGTCGGGCGCTGCGATGACGGCATTCACTGGTCGTTGATTCGCGCCGCGTACGGCTCGCCTTCGAGTTTGAGCGTCATTCCGCTACAGGATGTTCTCGGACTGGGCAGCGAGGCGCGTATGAATACTCCCAGCCTGCACGGCGGGAATTGGAAGTGGCGCTTCAGTCCGAACCAGCTCAGCACAGAGCTAGGTGCGAAACTGGCTCTGCTTGCCGAAATAACCGACCGGATGCCTAAACCTTTCGCGGCGCCGTCGAATGAAAACTTCGCAGCCTAGGCGAAATTCAGAAATCGATTGTGAATATCGCGTTACAACGCCTGAGTCGGCTTTGCCGCCGCTGGCGAATCGTGTATAGAAGTTAACGGGAGTATTAGGCGTGAGCGAAGTGAAGACAGAGGCGACTTCTGAGGTAAAGAGCGAGGCGATCATCGAGGCCATCGCCATCGAGAAGTCGTATCCGCAGCCGGATGGCACGCGCATACAAGTGGTGGGCCTTACCAATTTGTCGATCGAGCCAGGAAAGATCGTCGCCTTGCTGGGGCCTTCCGGATGCGGCAAGTCCACGCTGCTGCGAATCCTGACGGGACTGTCAGAGCCTTCGTCGGGAAGCCTTGTCTGGCACGGCAAAGCGCTCAACGGGCAGATGCCGAACGTGGCCATTGTCTTTCAAAGCTTCGCGCTGTTTCCGTGGCTAACCGTCCTGGAGAATGTCGAAGCTCCGCTGGAGGCACAGGGTGTTCCCGCGGTCGAGCGCCGCAAACGCGCGTTGCGCACACTCGATACGGTCGGTCTGGATGGATTCGAAACAGCGTATCCCAAAGAACTTTCCGGAGGCATGAAGCAGCGCGTGGGATTCGCCCGCGCCTTAGTCGTCGAACCCGAAGTGCTTTTCATGGATGAGCCGTTTTCCGCGCTGGACGTGCTGACGGCGGAGAATCTGCGCGGTGAACTGATGGAACTCTGGCTCAACAAGAAAATGCCGACCAGCGCCATCTTCATCGTCACTCACAACATTGAAGAGGCGGTGATGCTGGCGGACCGGATTTTGGTGCTGGGCAGAAATCCGGCGCGGGTCCGGTCGGATTTCAATGTAAAGCTGAAACATCCGCGCGATCGCAAGTCGGGTCGCTTTGTGGAACTTGTTGATTACGTATACAAAGTGATGACCGAGCCCAACCTCGAACACACGTTGCCGGATGCGGAAACGACGGCAGAAATCGTGTTGCCCAAGGGCGGCCTGCCCAAGGCTGGAGTCAAGAAGCAAGAAGCGCCGCTGCGAACCACGCAATATCAAATGCTTCCGCACGCGCGCGTTGGCGGCGTCGCCGGACTGCTTGAATTGCTGCATGACCGCGGAGGGCGCGAAGATCTGTTTCGTCTGTCGGAAGAGCTGGTCATGGACGTGGAAGACTTGCTGCCTTTGCTCGAAGCCTGCGCATTGCTCGGTTTCGCGTGGCTGAAGGAAGGCGATGTGCAGATTTCGCCGCAGGGAACGGCCTTCGCTGAGGCCGACATTCAGCAACGCAAGGTTTTATTTAGGCAGGCCGCGCTCGAGCACGTGACGATTCTCAAGCAGATCGACAGTATTCTCCACCGCAAATCCGACCATTCCATCAATGACGAGTTTTTCCACGATATCCTCGACGAGCATTTCTCTGAAGATGAAGTGCAGCGCCAGTTTGAGACGGCGATGAATTGGGGACGCTATGCCGAAATCTTCGACTATGACCGCGAGAACGGGCGTCTCGTTCTAGCCGAGCACACAATAACCGTCGAGGCCATCGGAGATCGTGGGTCCGACGACCAGCACGAGACTGCCGAACCGAAATCGTGAACTTGAAACTTCCTCGCGACTGATTGCATGAAAAACAAAACCACCTTGCGAGGATTCTCAGCCTATCAAATCTGGGCCCTCCTGCCTCGCGTCGAAATTTCCTACCTGCCGGATCTCATTATGTTCGCAGGCGGCATAGCGCTGTTCTACGCCATCCTCGTGGTAGGGCGCACATGGCTGGGACCGTTCACCCCAGAGGTCGCGATCTCGCACAGCCCTTGGGCTCTGCCGATCTATGCCGGCTACTCTCTGTTGCGCATCACCCTGGCCTACATTTTGAGTCTCGCGTTTACGCTGGTGTACGGCTACATCGCCGCGTATAACCCGCGCGCCGAGCGCTTCATGATTCCGCTGCTTGACGTGTTGCAGTCGATTCCAGTGCTCAGTTTTCTCCCGGGCGTGATGCTGGCGATGGTCGCGCTGTTTCCTGGGCGGCAGTTGGGAGTGGAGGCGGGCGCGATCCTGCTGATCTTTACCGGCCAGGTTTGGAACATGGTTTTTAGCTTTTACGCATCGCTGAAGAGCATTCCGAAAGAGATGCGCGAGGCGGCGAAGGTGTACCGCTTCACCTGGTGGCAACGTTTCGTTGAAATGGAATTGCCGTATGCCGCGATTGGCCTGGTGTGGAACTCGATGATGTCGGTAGCGGGCGGCTGGTTTTTTCTGATGGCGTGCGAGATGTTTGTGCTGGGTGCGCGCGACTTCCGTCTCCCCGGCTTGGGATCGTATTTGCAAACCGCGGCCAGCGCGGGCGACACGCGCTCAATTTTGTTGGGCGTGGGAACAATGATCGCGCTGATTGTGTTGCTCGATCAGTTGGTCTGGCGCCCGGTCATTGCGTGGGCGGAGAAATTCAAGGTCGAGCAGGTCGAAAGCACCAACGCCCCAGGCTCGTGGGTGCTCGATCTGATCCGGCACTCGCGCGGTCTGGCGAACATCCGCAAGAAAACCGTCGCGCCGCTGGGCGAGCGTCTGATGCTTTACTTCGCGCGGAGTACTCCCGCTGCCGAAGAATCGAAGCCGGCGGCATGGAAGACCTGGCTCGTTCGAGTGCTCGCGTTGGCGGCTCTGGCTGGAACTGGATACGGCGTGGTTCGCGTGGCGATGATTCTCAGCGGCCTGCAAAGAGCCGAGTTGCATGAGGCCGGCATCGGTCTGATCGCGACTTTTCTGCGCGTGAATCTCGCACTGGTGATCGGCGCCGCCTGGACGATTCCCGCCGGCGTGGCCATCGGTTTCAATCCGCGACTGGCGCGGATTGCGCAGCCGCTGGCGCAGATTGCCGCGTCGGTTCCGGCAACGGCTCTTTTTCCCGTGGTGCTGCTGCTGTTAATTCGAGTCGGCGGCGGGCTCGGCTTGGGCTCGATCGTTCTGCTGCTGCTGGGAACGCAGTGGTACATCCTGTTCAATGTAATCGCGGGTGCGATTGCGATCCCGACCGACTTGAAAGAATGCTGCTCGGTGTTTCGCGTGCGCGGAATTGAGCGCTGGAAAAAATTAATTCTGCCGGGAATTTTCCCTTATCTGATTACGGGACTGGTGACGGCGTCGGGCGGCGCGTGGAACGCAAGCATTGTCGCCGAATACTTTCATTTCAAAGAGCACATTTACACCACGGTCGGCTTGGGCGCAACCATCAGCCAAGCCACGGACACCGGAAACTTCGACCTGCTGCTCGCCGCGACCATGATGATGGCGGCTATCGTAGTGACTATCAATCGCCTGGTATGGCGAAGGCTTTACTCGCTGGCGGAGACCCGTTACCGCCTCGAAACGTAGTTACTTCCGGTTACTCTCTGACTTCTCCGCTCCGATTTTCATCAGCTTTTAACGCCCGCTTCATGGAGCCGCAAACTGCTTGCAGTAATGCTATGAAATGCCCTTAGACCATCTGTTCACGGATTCGCGGTTACCCGAAGTTCCGCCGCCGGGAGTACTCGACCTCGAAATTCCAGCGGAAGAAGTGTTGTCGCGTGTCTCCGAAGTTTCCGGACTGGCCGCGAAGATGGCTCCGGTGAATCGTGTGCGCAGCCTGTACCGGCGTGTGCAAAAGTCCCCGCAAGGATTTACTCTCGAAAATCTGCTGGCCGAGATGCGCATCGATTTGAGGGTGGACGCAGCCGACCAGTCGCGAATTCCGGCGGAGGGCCCGGTCGTGGTAGTGGCCAATCATCCCTACGGAATCCTGGACGGCGCGCTCCTCACAGTTTTGCTGACACGGGTTCGCCCCGACGTGAAGGTGCTTACGAATTTCGTTCTCGGCGATGTGCCGGAGTTGAAAGAACGTTGCATTTTTGTCGATCCCTTTCAGGGCGATCGCTCAGTGGAGTCGAACCGGCGCGCCATGCGTCAGGCACTAGCCTGGCTGCGAGCGGGCAAAATGCTCGCGATTTTTCCCGCTGGAGAAGTGTCCCACTGGCAGCTGCCGGGCGGGCAAATTGCCGATCCGCAATGGAGCGAAACCGCGGTTCGGCTGGTTCGGCGCAGCGGCGCCGCCGCACTGCCGGTTTATTTCTGTGGCCACAATGGAGTCGGCTTTCAAGTTTTGGGAATGATTCATCCCCGAATTCGCACGGCGTTTCTGCTACAGGCGTTTCTTCAGCAAGAAAGCAAAACCGTGGAAGTGCGCGTCGGCAGCACGGTAGCCGGCGATGCCATCGCCATTGGAGACGATCGCGAGGCCACCGAGTATCTGCGCTGGCGTACCTACCTGTTGGCGCGGCGCAGTAAGCCCGGCATCTCCTGGCCGGCGGCGGTTCGCTCGAAACTGGCGGAGAAAATTCAGGAGCCCCTGGCGGAGCCGATATCGCGCTCGAAGCTGGCGGATGAAATCGCCAGCCTGCCGGAAGGTTGTTGCCTGGCGCAAAGTGGAGAATTGTCCGTGTTGCTGGCCGCGGCGGCCGAGATTCCGAATGGGTTACGGGAGATCGGACGCCTGCGCGAATTGACCTTTCGCGGCGTTGGCGAAGGCACGGGGAAGCGCCTCGATCTCGACATGTTCGACGAATATTACGAGCATGTGCTGCTGTGGCACAAAGGCAAGCAGGAGTTGGTGGGCGCATACCGCGCGGGAAACACGGCACGTATCGTTGCCGAGCGCGGCATTGAAGGTCTGTATACCAGTACGCTGTTCCGCTACGACAAACAGATCTTCGAGCGTCTCGGGCCGGCGCTGGAGTTGGGGCGTTCCTTCGTTCGTCCGGAATATCAGCGGCAGCATGCGCCGTTGTTGCTGTTGTGGAAGGGGATCGCGCGACTGGTCGCAACGCGGCCTGAAAGTCCGGTGTTGTTCGGCGCGGTCAGCATCAGCAACTATTACACCAAGGCTTCACGCGAAATGATCTACCGATTTTTCGAGGCGCGCATGCAGCAGGATGAACTCGCCGGACTGGTTGTTCCCCGCCGGCCGTTTCGTCCTGCGGTTTTGAATCCGTGGGACTGCCGGGGAATGCAGCACGCGCTGCGCGATTTGGAAGAACTCTCAGATCCGATTGGAGATGTGGAGACCGACGGGAAAGGCCTACCCATTTTGCTGAGGCAATATGCCAAGATCGGCGGCAAATTGGTGGGCTTTAACGTCGATCGCAAATTTTCGAATGTGCTCGACGGATTGGTGGTTGTGGATTTGCGACGCACCGAGCGCGCCGTGCTGGATCGTTATATGGGACGCGAGTCGGCGGAGACCTTCCGATGCCACCACGGCCTTTAGCTTCGTTTTTCGCGCAGAGCCGTTGCGGGATTCGGAACGGCACAGACGTACGCAGCATCTTTGAGCGCGTCTTCCAACTTCGTGCCTAGAGCCGTTAGTTCTTCAGCACTCATCAGCAGTTGCATACGTTCGAAGAGTTGGCGTTCTTCTTTGCGGATGTGGGCAGAAAGCGTCCTGGCAAACGAGTTCAAATCCTGGCTGGACAGTTCTCGCGCCGCCGCCGCCGAAAAGTGCTGACGCAACTCAACGTGGTCGGTTGACAGTTCGTCGACCAATGCCTTCAGGTCGGAAAAACGCGAAACTGCACGAAACAGTACCCGTTCTTCCGCGGCAAAATGAATCTCAACTTCTGCGTGAAAGAGTTGCGCGATCTCAGTCTGCCATGCATCGAGATCGTTCTCAGGGATTGGCGAAGCGCGGTCGATGCGCACACACAAGGCCAGCGCGCGCTGGTGTTGATGCGAAAGCGGGATCAGGTTCTTATCGCGAAGCATAGTTAAATCCGCGGCGAATCACACAACCGCTTTTGCCGTTTCCTCCACCGGCTCAATCGCCGGACGCACGGTCAGCCAATCGGTGCGAACCCGCTCCCACTCCTGAATCAGCCTGCCATTGGCCTCAAAGAAGCTGCGAATGCGATAGCGCTCCCATCCGGCGACTTCCTCCAGAATAGGCGCTAACACCGCAAGCGCGCTGCTACTGAGCACGGTGCGCTTGGCGATCTGGGCCACATTGGTCGATTCCGACACAGCGATGGTGAGCCCGTCGCGTGAATTGATGTGCAGCATGACGTGAATGTCGGAACTGCCGTCGCCGGTATAAATCACGTGATCCGGCCCTGAAACCTGCTGCACCAGCAACTGATCGAGCACCGCGACTTTTCCGTATCCCGCAGTCGCACGGACGATGGAGTCGATCTCTCCCGACGGCTTGTAGCGAAATTCCGTGCCGAAGATGTGATCGCGCGGCACGATGTCTTCCAGCGCCGACTGAATCACTTCCACCGGAGCCGCCGATAGAACGTAGAAATCAAATTGATGGCCGTCGATGCCGGCCTCAAGAATTTGATACAGCAATTTGATGTCGCTCTTCAGCCGGATGCGCTTGCCTACCTCATGCAAATGCTCCTTGCGCACCTTAGCCTTGAACTCAGGGTCGTGGAGCAACAGATACGCGAGCTCCGCCCCCTGCTGCACCAAATTAATTTTGGCCATGACCTTGGCCTTGCGCTCAAACTC
>Ga0210410_10001869_pt1 | contig 19357 bp, 11 predicted proteins | sample IncBWC4MmetaG_FD_161058 | JGI IMG/M metagenome (GOLD analysis project Ga0210410, IMG submission 161058) | Forest soil microbial communities from Barre Woods Harvard Forest LTER site, Petersham, Massachusetts, United States - Inc-BW-C-4-M | ecosystem: Environmental > Terrestrial > Soil >... | reverse complement strand
AATCCTGGGCGCCCCGTCGCACGCGCGGCAATCATCGAGGAGGTCTGGCGCATTCACGGCGATTCCATCACCAACGTGGTGGACGTCTACATCAACTACCTGCGGCGCAAGATAGACTCCGGCGCCGACCATCCGCTCATCCGCACCATCCGTGGCATCGGCTACCAAATTGGCGGTAATCACCGCGCCGGGTAGGTGTGCTCGCCGCCCTCCTATGGAGCCGCCCCCCTCCGCAGCGGGCGCATTTTCCTACCTCGAGTCCAGTAGTCAAGCTTGCACCCTTAAACACCAACTCCCCAAACAAAAAGGGCGCCGGAATTTCTCCAGGCGCCCTCGTTAGCAGAAGGGAACTAAGGTTGGGTCTACCGCATGCCCGAACCGCTGCTGGTGCTCGCGGACTTGGCATGCGGGTCCAGGTTCAGGATGCCTTCGGTTGCGGAAACCGCCACAACCGAACCATCGCGGCGCGTGCCGACGACGGGGAAGTAACCCTGAGACAGTTGATCGTCCATGTGCTGCCAGGTCTTGCCGCCGTCAAAGGAAGCAATCAACCCGCGCTTCTGGAGAGCAACCACCAATGCATTGCCCGAGCCGGCAACCGACTGGAACGAGAGATCGCGCACTTCCTGGCGATTCCAGTTGCGGCCCCCATCGTGCGACGCATAGAGACCCATGTTGGTGGTGACGAAAAGTGTGGACTCATCAAGGCGGTGAAGTTTCAGGTTCCCCGCGGAAGCGAAGGCAAGTTCCTTGGCATCCCAGCTTTCGCCTTTGCTGGCGGAGTAGACGATGTTCCGTTCGGCAATCGCCCACACCTGATTGCCGTCCGTCGAAATCTCCACGGACTGCGCAGGCTTGCGAACCAGCGGATCCTTGCTGGCAGACTTCCAAGTGGCGCCGTGATCCTTCGAGGAAAGCACGCCACCAGCGGTGGCGGCAAACCAGGTGTCACTGCCGAACGCCATGTCGTTGACAAGGAACGCGGCAAGTTGCGGTGCGGACGTGCGCGCTACAGGTGCCTTGCTCTTCGAATTCGCGCCCTTCTTGCTCTTGCTGCTGGCAGAGGCGGATGCGGCTGAGTCCGGCACATACAGACCCGTGCGCGACCACTTGTGCGCCGCTTCGTCATACTTCATCCAGCCGCCGGTGGTCAGCGAAGCCCACCAACCGCTCGGGGTGGCATAAATGTGGCGCGCTTCCGTGCGCTTCAGGCCCGGGCCAAGTGTCGCCCAGCTATTGCCACCATCCTGCGTCGCAAGGAATGCATCCGTGTCAAAGGTCAATTCCACCAGCGCGCGCTCCGGATGTTCGCGATCCATTGCTACGTCCGCGATGTGCTGGTGTTGGAAACCCGTATTGGCGGAAGTGAAAGTGGTGCCGCCGTCGGTGCTGATCTGCACGCCTTCGCGCTCCGTGCCGATGATCAGCTTCTGGGTATTCTTCGGATCGATGATCAGCGCGTTGATGATCCAGTTGCCCGGGGAGACGCGCTTGAAATCCTTGTCGTTTACCGTCTTCCACAAACCGCTGGTGGTTCCGGCATACAGAACGGTTTCATTCGTGGGATCCATGCGGATCAACTGGGTGCGGCGGAACACGTTCGGGATGCCCTGATATTTCACCCACTGCGTTCCACCGTTCGTGCTGTGGTAGATACCGGAGCACGCCGTCGCGTGAACGTTGTCCGGATTCGCCGGATCCACGATGATGCTCATCACGTCGGAGTCATCGATCATGCCCTTCACTACCGGGAACCAGTCCTTGCCGCCGTTCGAAGTCTTCCAGGGCAGGTGATAGGTACCGGCGTAAATGATGTTGTCATCCTTGGGGTCGAACGCCACAGAGTCAAAATTCCGCAGATCGTCATGCTTCGCGGGCGTGATGCGTTCCCACGTTGCGCCATCATCCATGGAGCGGTACACGCCGCTCAGCGCTCCCGCCAGGAAAAGCTTGGGATTGTTCGGTGATTGCGCCAGGGCGCGAACCGTTTCGTGCGCCAGGCCGATAATGTTCCAGGTGCGTCCGCCGTCTTCGCTCTTGTAAACGCCGCCGCCACCGGAATAGAGCGACCACGTGCTGGCGTAAAGATGCTTGGCGTTGCGCCGGTCCACGATGATGTGGGTAATCACATCATCCTGGCCCGTGCCGATGCGGCTGATCAGTTGCCAGTGCCCGCCTTCGTCATTCGAGGCGAACACGTGGCCGTCCGCTGTGCCCAAAAAGAGCTTGCTGATGTCGTTGGGATCCGCCGCCAGAGAAATGACCGTGCCCCCCGGAGGGCCAACTTGCCTCCAGGTTTGCGCTGCTGACGAAAGCGCAAGAACCGACGCACACATCCCCAGAGCAAGTAATGCTTTCTTCATTTGCATGCCATTCTCCCAGAGCGCTAAGGCGCCTACAAGTCACGATTCCCAGCTAGTCTAGGGAAGGGCAAGGAAGAGCGGTGCTGTACAAAGGGCCAGATTCCGGACAAGCCTCCTTCCGTACTAGTACTGTTTCATTGTGAGATTCTATTGCCCCCCTTCAGCAACTATTTATCCATCCCTGGGTTATACCCCTCAGAAGGCCGCCGAGCGTCCTACTTACTGACGGCTATTGGATCTGGACAGGGGTCCGGATCGTGGTTCAGGGGAAACAAGTATGAAACCCAATTTGACCGGCAAGCGCCTCATAGCTCTCTTTTTCGCATTGGCTGGGCTGCTGTTCCTGGTGACCCCGGTCATTCGGGCGCAGGCCCAGGAAAACGTCGCGAACGTAAACCCGCAGGATAACGGCGAAATGGTGCCCAGCGCCGACGACTCCCAGGATCCGCCTTCCCGCGTGGCGCGCCTCAGCTATTTGGATGGCTCCGTCTCCATGCAGCCGGGAGGCGCCGGCGATTGGGGCGCAGCGGCCAAGAATCGCCCGGTAACTATCGGCGATAAACTTTGGACGGACAAGGATTCCCGTGCAGAGTTGCAAGCTGGGCAGGCATCCATTCACCTCGGCAGCATGACCGCGCTGTCTTTCCTCAACCTCGATCAGAATGTGATTCAGATGCGCCTGGCCGAAGGCCATGTGAACCTCCGCGTGCGCGAACTCCGCCAGGGCGATACCTACGAAATTGATACGCCGAATCTGGCGTTTACCGTCCGCGAAGCGGGCGCCTTCCGCTTGGACGTGAACGAGAACGGTGACTACACCACCGTAACCGTAATTCGCGGCAAGGGTGAAATTGCCGCCGGGGGACAAACTTATCCCCTGAATGCAGGCGAGCGCGGCGATGTCAGCGGCAACGACCAGAATGTGAAGTACATTCCGGGCTCGGCCTCCGAGCCGGATCCGCTCGATCGTTGGGCGCAGGAGCGCAATATCAAGGAAGATCAGTCCCCTTCAGCGCGCTACGTTTCGCGCGACACAGTGGGCTATAGCGACCTCGACGACAACGGCACCTGGAAAGAAGAGCCGGAAGTCGGCAACGTATGGGTTCCCAACAACGTCCCTCCGGGTTGGGCTCCTTATAGCGACGGCAACTGGGCCTATGTCGCGCCTTGGGGCTGGACTTGGGTTGGCGCTGAGCCGTGGGGCTTTGCGCCGTATCACTACGGCCGCTGGAACTATTTCGGTTCCTATTGGGGTTGGTGCCCGGGCCCGATTTATGCTCCGCCTTATTATGGTCCGGCGTTTGTCGGATTCCTTGGCGGCGGATTTGGGATTGGGGTTGGTTTCGGATTCGGCTGGGGCGGCGGCTATGGCTGGTTCCCGCTTGGTTGGGGAGAGCCGTTCCGTCCGTGGTATCACTGTGGTCCGGGTTACTGGAATCACGTGAACGTGTACAACACGCACTTCAACCACTTCAACGATTTTCACAACGTTAACAACTTCCGGAATTTCAATTACCGGTACGCCCGCAACACAAACGCGGTCACCACCGCTTCGCACAACGCCTTTGTGAATGGCCAGGCGATCAATCGCAACGCCACGCACCTCTCGGCTAGTTCGTTGCGCAACGCCCGGGTCGCCGGTAGCGTCAATGCTTCGCCGACGCACTCCAGCTATTTTGGCGCGTCGAACACGCATGGTAACGTGGCAACGCCTTCGACCAGCGTGCAGAACCGCAGCGTCGTGGCGCGGTCCACTCCGGCCGCTGCCGCTTCGCACATGCCGGTGCGCACGATGAATTCAGGTTCCGTCTCCTCGAACCACGGTGGCAACAGCCCGGCAGGGAACTTTGGCCGCGGTGGAAATGGCAACGCGCAGAGCATCAACAATGCGCGGCAATCGCAGCTTTCGTCGAATCGTCCACCCACGGCTGCGCAGCCGCAAAACGCGCGCCCCAATGGTTCGTTCAACAACAATAGTTCGCGCCCGAACGGATCCTTCAACAACAGCAGCAATAATGGTTCGCATCCAACCAGTTCGTTGAATAACAACACTTCAAGGCCACCGGCTTCCGGTCGGACTTGGAATGCACAAGGCAACGTGACGGATTCCGGCCACGCTCCGCAGGGGTTTGGCAGCTCGAACCGTCCCGCTACCACGCAGACGGCTCGCATGAGCTCCAATAATCGTCCGCCTTGGGCTCGCGGCGGCAACAGCAGCGGCGGCGGTACCTCTAACGCTCCGCGCAACTTCTCTTCTCAGCCGGGTGGCAACCGCTCGTACACGCCGCCGGCGTACAACAACCGCGCGCCGAGCAACTACAATTCAGCGCCCAACCGGAATTACTCCGCGCCGCGCAGCTACAACGCGCCTTCGAACAGAAACTACTCGGCGCCGCGCGCTTCCGGCCCATCGTATTCGGCCCCGCGCGGCGGTGGCTCCGCGCCGCGTAGCTACTCCGCACCGCGATCCTCCGGAGGCGGAGGCGGCGGCGGAGGTGGGGGGTCGCATGGCGGAGGCGGAGGTGGCGGCTCGCATAGCGGTGGCGGTGGAGGCGGGTTCCACGGCGGTGGCGGTGGCAGCTCCCACGGAGGCGGTGGCGGGGGCCATCACTAATCCAAACATTCCCTAAATTCCACAAAGCCCGCTCCGTTCATCCCGGAGCGGGCTTTTGCTTCCAAGCTCTTCCATCTCTTACCCTTTTAGGAACGTCGTTGCGAGGAGCCACAACTCTCCGCCTCTCCTCGTGTTAAACATAATGACGCAGGAAGAATAAACTCCAGGCACCGTTCGAAAGGAAAGTCTCAACTTCGCCTCAGCCGATTTCTTCCGAACGCGGGAGTTCTTCCCGGCCCATCCCAGGCACGACGCAACATCCAGGGCCGAAAAGCATCAGGAGAGAAGAAAACAAAATGAAGACACGTGCACTACAGTGGTTATTCCTCATCCCATTAATCTTTGCTTTTGTTCTGGCGGCTGCGAAACCGGTAATAGCCGACGACGATGACGATCCCCCCAGCCGCGTAGCCCGTTTGAGCTACATCAATGGACAAGTTTCCTTCAGTCCCGGGGGCACCGATGATTGGGTGGGTGCAGTTGTGAATCGCCCCATGACCACGGGCGACAAACTTTGGACCGACCAGGGCTCGCGCGCCGAACTCCACGTGGGTTCCGCAGCGATCCGCCTGTCTGGCCAAACTGGATTTTCTTTCCTGAATCTCGACGACCGGATGATGCAGATTCGCGTCACCGAAGGCACCATCAATCTGCACGTGCTTCGCCTTGACGGCCAGGAATCCATCGAAGTGGATACACCTAATTTGGCGTTCACCGTTCTGCGTCCCGGCCGCTACCGCATCAACGTCAATGAAGCCGGCGACACGACGGTAATCAATGTCCCCGAAGGCGAGGGCGAAGTGACCGGCGGCGGCTCAGCCTATACGATTCATCCCGGCGAGCAAGGCATTTTCACTGGCATCGAATCGCTGAACGCGGACATGCAAAATTTGGAAGGCGATGACGATTTCGATCGCTGGTCCACCCAGCGCGACTACCGCGAAGAACATGCCGTGGCGCGCCGCTATGTTTCCGATGATGTCATCGGCTACGAAGACCTCGACGACAACGGCGGCTGGCGCCAGGTTCCGGAATACGGCACCGTCTGGTTCCCGCACGTGACCGTTGTTGACTGGGCGCCTTATCGCTACGGCCACTGGGCCTGGATTTCGCCGTGGGGCTGGACTTGGGTGGATGACGCGCCCTGGGGCTTTGCGCCATTCCACTACGGCCGCTGGGTGAACGTTCGCGGTGGCTGGGGCTGGGTGCCGTGCCCGCCGCGCGTTGTTGCCGTTGCCTATGTGCGTCCGGTGTACGCCCCCGCGCTCGTGGCGTGGGTCGGCGGGCCGCACTTTGCCGTGGGAATCGGTGTCGGCGGTGGAGTCGGTGCGAACGTTGGATGGTTCCCGTTGGGGCCGCGTGAAGTTTACGTGCCGTCCTATCACGTCAGCCGCACCTACATTAACAACGTGAACGTTTCGAACACCACGGTGAATCAGACGGTGGTCAACAACTATTACAACACTACCGTGATCAACAAGAACGTCGCCAACGTAACGTATGTAAACCAACGCGTCGCCGGCGGGGTTACCGCGACTTCCGGTCAGTCCTTCAGCTCTGCTCAGCCCGTTGGGCGCAACATGGTTCACGTTGATCAACGGGAAATGGCCACGGCCCAGGTCGCTGTCACAGCGCCCGCCGTCGTGCCGCCGAAACAGGCAATGCTTGGCGCTGGCGCCGCTACGCGTTATCAGCCGCCCGCCGCTGTCCAAGCGCGTGCGGTTGTAGCCAAGACGCCTCCTCCGCCCGCTCCGTTGCCGTTCACGCAGCGTCAGGAGGCCATCAAGGCCAATAACGGTCAGCCCATCTCGATTGCACAGTCCCGCCAATTGCAGACTCAACAGCCGCGCGCCAATGTGGCTGCCGTGCGAATCGCGCCGCCGGCCAGAGTGGCCACGAATCCCCAGCCGGGAAACGTTCAGCCTGGAAATGCGCAGCCCGGCAACAGGAACATGCAGCCGAATAACAATCGCCCACCGAGCGCGAATGTCAATCCGAATGTGAACGCTCCCGTGAACAACAATCGCCCGTCGAATGCGAACGTCAATCCGAACCTGAACACGCCGGTAAACAACAACGCGAACGCCAACGTGAACGCCCCGGTGAATAACAACCGGCCGGCGAACGCCAATCCGAACGCGAATGCGGGTGCAAATGCGAGCGCCAACACCAACGCCAACCCGAACGCGTACAAGGACCGTCCTCCAACTTCACGGCCCGTCAACAACGTCGATCCGCAGCTTGAGCAGAAGCACCAGCAGCAGATCCAGCAACTCCAGCAAAAACAGGATCAGGAATACCAGAAGGTGCAGCAGAAGCAGTATCAACAGCAACAACAGCAGCAACAGCAACAACAGAAGCTACAGCAGCAGAATGCGGATGCTGCCAGGCAGCAACAACTTCAGCAGAAGCAACAGCAAATCCAGCAGAAGCAGCAACAACAGCTCCAGCAAGTCGAACAAAAACACGACCAGCAGCAGCAACAGTTGCAGCAGAAACAAGCGGCGGAGCATGCGCGTTCGGCGCCACCACCACCGACCAACAATAAACCGGCAAAGAACGAGGAGAAGGACAAGGAAAAACCGCCACACCGCTGATTCCTGCAGCTTTTCCTGGACTCAGTTGGAAAAGAGCGCTCCTTTCGCGGAGCGCTCTTTCCTTTTACTGCCAATTTTCCATGACCAACTCGCGGCCATCTTTCACCGCGTCCCTCGTCCCTATGCTATCTTCGAAAGTAAGCGCCATGGCCATCTCTTCTCTCGATCCCGTAACGTTTCGCCGAGTAACGGGCGCCTTTGCCACGGGCGTCACCGTGATAACCGTGGAGCGCGAGCCGGGACTGGTACATGGCATGACGGCCAATTCCTTCACTTCCGTTTCGCTGGATCCCCTTCTTGTTCTCGTCTGCGTGGATCACGACGCCAGGCTTCTTTTTTTCCTCAAATCGCAGCGGCGATTCGGCGTCAGCATTCTTCGCGAAGGCCAGCTGGCGATCTCCGAGTATTTCGCGAAAATCGAACAAACCGCGGAAGAACATGCCCGCCTGGGCATTCGTTATAAGTGGACTTCCAGCGGAATTCCGCTCCTGGACGGCACACTGGCCGAACTGGCGTGCAACGTCGTCGGGGAACACCCGGCCGGGGATCACACCATTTTCATCGGCGAAGTGGAAAGCATGGAATGCCACGAAGGAGAACCATTGCTCTTCCACCGCGGCCAATACCGGCGCCTTGCGCCTTAAACCTGTTGAGGTTCCCCAAGAAAGAAAAAGCCCCGGTAGAAAACCGGGGCTGAAGAGTCGTCTCGACTTTCGTTCTAGCGTTCAGAGCTTCCGCTCGGCCGCGCAGGCTCGGCGGAATCGCCCAATTCCTTGCGATGGCTCTTCACTTCGCGCAGCGCGTAAATAGCTTTGTTCTGTGACTCGTAATAAGTGCGCGAACTGATCTCCCCCAGCAGGCCCATGGAGATGAACTGGATTCCGCTGACAAACAGCGCGATGGAGAGCAACAACAGCGGCCCGTGTTCCGTCATGATGTTCTGGTGGTAGAAAATCTTGTCCGCCACCAGGAACACGCCCAGCAGAAATCCGCTTCCGGTTCCCGCAAGCCCCAGCATGCCGAAAAATTGCAGCGGCCGGGTCGAATAATCCAGCAGGAACTTGACCATGATCAGGTCGAAGAACACCCGAATCGTCCGCCCGATTCCGTAGTTGGACTTGCCAGTCTTGCGATCCGGATTCGAAATCGGCACTTCGGCGATGCGCGCTCCGGTGGAACTCGCCAGTGCCGGAATGAAGCGGTGGAGTTCGCCGTAAAGCTGAATCTCTTGCAGAATCTCCCGCCGGTACGCCTTAAACGTGGTCCCGAAATCGTGCAAGTCAATCCCGGAGAGCTTGGCCATCAGCCAATTCGCAGCGCGGCTGGGCACACGCCGCATCAGCCAGTGGTCTCTCCGCTGGTGGCGCCAGCCGCTCACCAGATCGTAGCCCTCCTCAATTTTTTCGAGGAAGCGCGGAATCTCTTCCGGGTCGTGCTGCAGATCGCCGTCCATGGAGATGACCACTTCCCCTCGCGCAAAATCAAATCCAGCCTTCAGGGCCGCGGTCTGCCCGAAATTCCGGCGCAGCCGCACCACATTCACGCGGCGGTCGTGTTCGTAAATCTCACTCAGAACTTTGTAGGTGTTGTCTTTGCTGCCGTCGTCCACAAATACCATCTCGTAGGGCTCACCGATCGAATCCATCACTTCGGTCAGCTTCATGTACAGCGTCGGGATGTTCTCCTGCTCGTTGAAGAAGGGAACGACGAGGGAATAATGGATGGGCGCGTCACTTCTCATACAGACTTCTCAATGCCTCTTTCTGCACGCCGAAGCTGCAGTCCCGCCGGTTGCCACAGGGTCTCGAAATTCGTTTTGGCCACAGCTAAGCTGCCTGAGCCAGGAAACCATAGTTTATCAGGCGAATACCCCGCGTGGCGACAATTTTTCGGACCGCCGTGTCGGTCAAAATCTCGAGTTCCGTCTGCCGCGAGCCCTGCAGCCGCGTCCTGGTTTGCCGCAAATCGTCGTCCACATAGCCCGGATGGCACATCAGCTCCGTGGTTCCATCCGGCAGGGTCTCCAGCAGGCGTTCCACCCCTTCGCGCGTCAGCACCCCCGTTTGCGCGATGCCGCAGAAATAATCCGTCGAAGAAATGCCCGCTCTCTGCGCCATTTCTCGCGCGTCCCGGGCCAGAAGTTTCAGCCCACGCGCTTGCATCCCCTGCTTCAGCAGCACGCTAGTCTTCAGCTCGCCGCCGGAAGAGAGCACCGCGCGCAGCCGGGACTCTTCATGCGAAATCCGGATCGCGCCGATTCCGTGCTTCCGCGCAAGAGTCAGCGCCAGTTGAAACAATCCGGGGAGCATGTGCACGTGCTTGTGACCGTCGAGATGCGTGGGTGTAATTCCAGCGCTTTTTATTTTCGCGATCTGCGCGTCCCATTCCTTCTCAACCTCGTCCAGCGGAAGACTCCGCGCCGCGATGCGCAAAAGCAAACTTTCCGGACCGCCTTCCAGATTGCCGGCTTTGTTCAAGAGCCCCGGTACGCTGGCGGCAGGAGCGGTAGGTGGCCCATCGCTTAAATTCAAATGCACGCCGACTCCAAGTTCGGGATGATTGCGATTTACGGCAAGACCTGAATCAAATGCGCGCCCATTTGCCAGCAGGGAAGTGCTGGTTACCAGTCCGCGCCGGTGAGCATCCGTGATGCCGCGGTTGATACCTTCGGTCCAACCCAGGTCGTCGGCATTGACGATCAGATTCTTCAACTTACGCCCATCCCTGTCCTTTCGGACAGCTACTCTTTCGTCTTCACTGCCATATTCGTACCATTGACCCTATTTCTCTCTAACTCTAGCATGGCAATCAAGAGGAAAAATGACGGTAAAGCTCCGAGAACTCAAAGAGGAAGGGGTGCGTTACGGCGAAAAGCGCCGCGGCCGCCGCATGAATTCGCGCGTGCCCATTCGCCTGGAATGGGACGGCGAAGCCGGCAAGCGCAAGACCGTTGAGGCCATCACGCGCACCGTGAATCCTTACGGCTGCCTGGTCTTCTTGCCGGAGACGATAGAAATCGAGCAGCGCGTGGCGCTGACAAATATGGCCACACAGACCAGCAACGCCGCGGTCGTCGTCTGGAGAGGGAACCGCCAACCCGAAGGCTGGGAATACGGCATCGAGCTGGTAGCACCGGACATGGAATTCTGGGGGATCGAACTTTGACGCCGCCGCAGAAACTGAACGCCGCACCGCCGGTCGCTCCTGCGCACAACGTAAAGCGCGGCACGGCCGTGACGCGTCCGCAGACCGCCGAAGAGCGCCGCCGTGCGCAGCGCGTCCTGCTGAAGATGCCGGTGATCATTCACATTCCGGGGAAAGCGAATCCGTTGCACGGGTTTACTCACACCGTCAGCGCCAGCGGGGCCATGGTTGTCCTGCCCGAAGGCATTCCCATGGGCACAAAGCTGTCCATCGAAAATCCCAAGACACAGAAAAAAGTGGATGCGCACGTCGTGCGATCACCACAACTGAACGCCGAGGGCTCGCTGGTGCCCATCGAGTTCACCACTCCGTCGCCGCAATTCTGGAATATCTTCTTCCCACCCAACGCCAGCAACTAAGCAACAGCGTGAACAAGTTTTTATTGCAGGGTGACGACGACGTTTGATGGGTGGGATATTGTCCCCGTTTGCCCGATGATTGTTACGAGCATCGTTCCGGTAAAAACTTCGTTCACCCCGGTTGCGGTCTGCGAGGCTAAATTGTTTGCATCCCCACTGTATTGTGCTGTGATGGGATAGGTTCCAACAGGAAACTGCTGGGCACCTGGCCCGACATTGACAATGTAGCTTGCTACACCATTCACTAACGGAACCCCGTTCGGATAAGGAAACGCGGACTGGGCTCCGCTGAACAGCACTGTGCCGGTAACCTGCTTTGTAGACGTGACCGTCGCTGTCAACGTAAAGGATCCCCCAGAGGCAGGAACCTTTGCATTGGAAGTTGTGATCGAGATACTGGTTGGCACGGGGCCAGTCCCACCCCCGCCACCTCCTCCTCCACTACCACCACCTCCTCCGCCTCCACCACCTGCGCCACCGCCTCCACCACCTGCGCCACCGCCTCCACCACCGCACCCGAGGACGAACGTGAGTATGCACAACCCTCCCGTGAAAAATGCAACTCGATACCCGCGCCGCCTCCGCGGGAATCCCACAAAATACATCAAGAGCAGCGCACTGGTGAGACTCACGGACCACCACTGTTTCGGGTTTCCCACCAGACCGGCCCTCTGCAGATTAGCTTTCACCGCGCTCGCTGCCACTGGTGACGGCCCGGTTGTCGTCAGTGTGAGTGTCACAGGCACAGGCGAGCCGTTTAAGTTCACGATGGTGGGATTGAAAGTCAGGTTCATGCCTCCCGGCGCGGTTCCGACCACACTCATCGTTACAGGGCTGGGTACATTCGACAACGGTGTTACGTTTATTGTTGTCATGCCCGTTTGTCCGGCCGTAACAGTTATTGCGGGGGAGCTCGGAAGACTGAAGTCAGGAGTGAAGACGTTCACCCACGTCATCGCGACCGAGCTCTGAAAATTCGCGTCTCCTTCGTAGATAGCCTGAATGTCATCGCTCGAAAGCAGCGTCGTCGATGTTGTGGCGCTCAACACCTGGTTGCCGTTTGTGTCCGTGCTCAATGTGCCAGTCACGAGACTCGGTTGAGGATATCCACTGAACCGAATTTGTCCGCTCATTGGCGGGCTATTCACACTGGTGGTAACCTGAGCGGTGGCGGTCAGGTTCTGTCCAAAATTTATGTTCGTGGTCGAGAGTGTCAAAACTAGGTTGGTTGGATACACCGCGGGTTCGTTCAGTGCAGACGAGGTCGCCGCAGCGTAGTTCATGTCACCGCTGTATTTTGCCGTGATCGTATGAGTTCCCCCGGTGGTGAAGGTCGTTGTAATTACGGAACGGAGAACCGCTGGTGAGCCGCTCGTTCCTACAATAGGTACGTAGTTGACCGTTCCGGCGAGTTGGGTCGTTCCGTCGTAATAGGTGATGGTTCCCGTGGGTGCTGCCCCGCCGTTGAAGTTGACATTAACGTCTGACCCGATAGTCGTCGGCGTGCCAACGGTAAAGGGGTAGTTGCCGCTGAAGGGGGTAGTAAGAGTAGTTGGCGCAACATTCACGGTAAACGTTTCGGAAGTGTTGCTAGCTTGATAGCTGGTGTCGCCGCTGTAGGCTGCCACCAGATTGTAGGTTCCTCCGGACAGAGTCGGCGAAAGATCGCGCGTATAGCCGATGTCATTCAGATGGTAGATTCCGTTCACCCGGTCCACTCCCTGTCCGTTTGCGGTCAGTGTAACTGTTCCGCTGGGACAAGCCACTTTGCTCGCTTGCGTGCAGGTTCCGGTTGGAGTGCCGGAAGTGCTCGGCGCTCCCCCGCTGTTGGTTACATACATTCGAATAATGTAGCTGGAGCCGTATGTCAGCGAGGTTGTGTTCCCGTTAAGCAGGTTTCCCGTGGAGTCGAATGTAGGAATTACGATAAACGTCTGGCTGGTTTCCGGAGCGACGCTGACGGTCACTGGGGTTGAATCGCTCGGCGCGTTGATGCCATCCCCGGAGTAATGAGCGTATACCGGGTAATTGGTCCCCCCTGGCAGGTTCGTGGTCGTTCCAGTAATGCTTCCGTTTGTGCCAAGGGTAAACTCACCCACCCCGAAGTTCGTGCCGTCGGCGAGTTGAGCGATCAATGACACCGTTCCTGTCGCTGTTCCGTTCTTTGGGCTGACTGTAACACTCACCGGCACATTCTCGCCGCTTCCGTGTGTGGTTCCCGCCGGCGGTGAGAGAGTCAGCGTCGTGGTTGTCGGCACCGACGCAACCGAGCCCCAATTGTGGCCAGATTCCCAACGTTCAGCGACCCCAATCCCGTCGCCATGTCGTAACCCGCGCCCGCGTTCCAGGCCATCGTTCCAGGTTTATTCGGGTCGTCGAGCACCCCAATCTGGGTGGACAAAGCAGCACTGCACCCAAGCACGCCACCTTTGCACGGCACGCTGATCGTTCCGATGCCCGTGCCTCCGGTCGGCAATGCGCTGCTTCCTTTCGAAATGTCGTTGAATACGCATCCCGCGGCTACCGGCACGCTCGACGTGCAGCTCGCGCTTGGCTTGTGTGCCAGCGCATACAGCACATAGTTCGCGTTCCCCTGCCTCGGGGCCGGATTTTGCGCAGTCGCCTGACTCTGGTTGATCAGCGCCATAATCCCCGCAAACGCAGGTGCCGACACCGACGTTCCGCCGATCACCCCAAAGGTGATGTATCCATTGAATCCCGAGGAATCGAGGCACGGACTCGAAACATCGCCCTGGCAGTAGAGATATCCGCTCCCATTGAATCCCGGGCTCGCCAGCAGCGAAATATCCGGCAAATCGCGATTCCCGTCGTTCGGCATCCCGGCGGTTCCGACTTGCCAAATCGGTTTGTTCTTGTATGTCGCGCTTGGTCCGCCGCCACCGGCGACGATGTTTTGCAATGGAACCGGCGTCGTATTGATGTTGCAACCGCTCGCTCCGAGTTGCGCACAACTTTGGTTCCACGGAATTTCCGGGATGTAGCCCTTCGCCGATGCGCCGCTCGCCGCGTCATTCGTCGTATTCCAAAACGCTGCCCAGTTATTGTATTCGTCGAAATCCGTTCCGCCCACCGCTACGTTATACGGCGTTGACGCCAGCCCGTTCACGCCCGCCGCGTTCGTCGCTAAGCCTTCTGTATGGGGATCATCGCATCCGGCTGATCCGCTGTCCCCCGTCGAAACCGCCACCGTAATTCCTTGCGCCGACGCCTGTTGCCACAGGTTGTTGTAAAATGAATTCCCGGCGCTTCCCAGGCCGGATTCGCAATTCCCGTAACTCTCGCTCATCACCGCGGCCAGGTTGTGCTCAACGATGTACAGCGCCGATAGATCCACTCCCTGCGAGGCGGGCGTCGATGCCGACAACACGTACTTGATCGTCGCCCCGGGTGCGACTCCTCCCGACCATTGCGTGTCGAGATCCGCCTCTCCCTCTTCGTTCGTGGAAGTGATGCCCGGATCCTCTCCGTTGTACACAATGCTCGTCGCATCAAACATTGGCGGCAATCCAAAGACGCTCCGGAATTGCTGGACGTCCGCGACCACGAGATTCGTCTCGCCGACGATCGCAATTGTCTGCCCGCTGCCGGTGCAAGCCACAGCCGGGTTCCCGCAGGTGGCGGGCACGCCGTAGATTTTCGCGAAGTCTCCCGGACCCAGGCCATAAAAATTCCCCGGGCCGAATGGATTAGGAAAAGTCGTCAAGGGTTCCACGACACTCCTCCCCCCGCCGCGCCGCAACGTACCGAACCGCCGTGCATAGAAGTCCCGAGAAAAATTGTGCAGCGACACGATGCCTGTCACCACCGGCGCCAGCGCCGACGGTATCTGAGGATCGCTCGCATTCGCCGAATACGTTTTCCCATTTACCTGATAGTTGTGGATCGTCGTGCCAAACGCCCGCTGCACCTGTCCCGCAGTGCCGGAAAATTCAATCACCGTCTTTCCGCTGTAGATTTTTCCGAGGCTGAAACCCTGCCGCGTCAGCCAGTCCGTCACGGCCTGAATGTCCGCGTCGGCCAGGCCGAACTGCGCGCCAAACTGTTCGGGCGTCAGCCACTGGTGAAAGCTCGGCGAACTCTTGTCCTGCAGTTTGGCAAGCGTGTCTTGCAGCGCGGCTTCCTGCTCATTGCTCCGCTTCAGGAGCAGCAAAATCCGGTTCATCGGCTGGGATTCCGCCACCGCGCCGCGGTCAAATTCGGCGCGCGCCAGCGGGTGCGCGTTCCCGATCAGCGTGATTCGCCGGGCGTCGTCCACGGCCTCCACCACGCGCGGGCGCACCTGCCCCATTGCCGATTGAACATGGATTTGAAACAGGAATACGACGGACACGAGCAAACCGCGCAAGACCACCCGATGAAGGTTCATGCCCACTCGCAGGAAATATATTTACTATGATTTGAATGAATCCCTCGGGCTCACCCGGCGGGACCTGGCCGGCGAATTCCCGAAGCGGGCGGATAATAGCACTCTGTGCGGGCCTTGTCTATGACGTGACGTTCCAGCATTTACACCTGAGCAACGAGATCCGGTCCGAAAAAGAAAAAGGCGCCCGCCATCGCGGAGCGCCTTTTTTTCAGATCGATTTGTGCTTATTGAACGGTAATGGGGACGGTGCCGGACGACGCGGCGTAATTGGTGTCGCCCACGTAGTTCGCCTTGATCGTTACGGTATGTCCGCCGCCTCCACCGCCACCGCCGCCGCATCCCGTGATGGCAACCGCCAGCAGTGCGAACGCCACGAATCCGGCGTAAGCGTAAGTGCGGCGGCGCTTTTCCGGCATCCAGCGCCAGCCGAGCGCGAAAATCACGATGCTCAGCAAGGCAAACAAAACCGGAAGCAAGGGAACGGTTGGCCGCGGATCACCGGTTGGTGGCGGAAACAGCGCGGATATGGTTGTGTTCAACGTAGCTGTGCAGGATGCTCCGGCATTTGCCGTCGCGCCCGCGGCGGTGCAGGTCACGGGTGCACCAATATTGGCGCTTCCGTTCTGGAATTGCATGGTGCCCGTGGGGCCTTGGGTGGAGTTGCTGGCCGAACCAACAACCGCGGTCAACGTCACAGGAGACCCTGAAGCAATGGATCCCAGACTGCTCGCAACAAGTGTCGTCGTCGCCGCGGGTGTAATCGTCACGCTCAGCGTGTTGCTAGTGCTGTTCTGATAGTTGGTATCGCCAGCGGTAAACGCCGCCATAATGCTGTGGCTTCCCCCGGGCAATTGAACGTTGGCGTCTTCCACCAATCCACCCTGATTGCTGACTTTCGCCATGTTCGTCGCATTTGAAGCCGGCCCGCTTGGAAAATCGTTCAATGGAGAACCGCTGTCCGTAAGTGCGATGGTGCCTTTGGGGCAGGGAATCGGCGAAACCGTCTTGGGATAGGTAAATGCACAGTTCGTACCGTCGGATTTGGTCACCACGGCACTCAGGATGTAAGGAGAGCCGTAGGGTACCGATTGCGAGGAGGTGCTCAGGTGCGGGTTGTTGTTGCTGTCGAAGGTCACAAAGTTCATGGTCGTCTTACTGGCAAAGTTTGCGCCCGCCACTGCTCCGGCTAACGCCAGCGGCGGTGTCGAGGTGCTCATTCCATGCGTTGAGTCGCCACCGTACGTCGCGGTAACAAAGGCCGTTCCTGGCGGCAGAAGATTCGTTGTCGCGGTGGCTGTCCCCGAAGTAAGCGCGAATGGCCCAAATGATCCAAGAACTGTGATCTGATCGCTCGCCAGCGCCGTCAGAGAAACATCCTCCTCCATAGTCGCAGACGAGGTTGGAGGTGCTGGCGTGACCGTTACCGTCGCGGTGAAACTAGTCCCAGAGGGTGTTCCACCCGTCGCCCCGGAAACGGCCGTGGTGGTTGCACCTCGAACGAATTTAGTAGTCCAAGCAGTCAGGAGGTTGGCGACGTTCACCGAGCCGAGCCCCGTAGCCGCGTCGTATTCGGGGCCCGCGGGAAACGCCACGCTGTTGTTGAAGAAGGTGACCCCGAGTGTGGTCCCACTTGCTTGACTATGACACCAACTGGTGCCCCCATCCACCGCGCTGGTGCTGCCAAGCAGGCAGGCAACCCCGATATTGCCCGTCGTGACGTCGTTGAAAACGCATCCGGCCGCTGGTCCCGCGGTGGCAGAGGAGTTGCAAAGGCCGCTCGTGTAATTGGCGTCGTTCGCGGCCAGGGAATAGAGACCATAATTCACGTTGCCCATGCGTCCACCGCCCGTCGCCTGACTGATCAGTGCGACAATTGCGCCGAAAGGCGGCGTTGCAGCGGAAGTCCCTCCTACAAGGCTGAAATCTGAAAACGGACTGCTCAAACTGCACGACGCTCCGTTCGGATTCACGTCGGCCTGGCAAGTGATCACCGCCACGCCATTTTGCCCGTTGCTGGCAAATAGGGAAACGTCAGGGATTGCGCGCACCGCCGGGAACTGTTTGTTTACTCCTATCTGATATGCGGGAATCGTATAGCCTTTGCTGCAATTGCTGCCCGAGAAGATCGCGCAGTTGCTCGGGCCTCCGCTCGCTGCGGCGAGATCAGCTCCCTGGGGATCCACGATATTGCATGCCTGGGGGTAAGTAATGGCGCATTTCGAATCGTCCCAGGTCGTCTCCGGTATATACATCAGCGCCGACGCGAACGTGGGACTATTCGTTGCACTCCAATACTGGTTCGGAGGCGTTACCGGCTGCGCCGAGGCGACAAAGTCAGTTCCGCCGACCGCCACGTTAAACGGCGTCGAAGCAATCCCGCTCACGGCCAGCCCATTCGTGGCCTCGTTCGGGGAATTTGCTGTCGGATCGCAGCCTGCGGATCCACTGTCTCCCGTCGAGACGACCACGGTGATTCCCTGCGCGGCCGCCTGTTCCCACAACGCGTTGTAGAATTGATTGCCTGCCGCGCCCAACCCCGGCTCGCAGGACCCGTAGCTTTCACTGACTACCGAGGCAAGATTGTTGTCCACGGCGTAGAGTGCGGAGAGATCGATCCCTGGGGTGATTTGAGTGGGATTAGACTGCGTTGTTGACGAAGTCACCAGCAGGATCTTGGCATTGGGTGCGACCGCTCCGGCCCATTCCACATCCAAATCCGATTCGCCTTCGTCGCCGGTGGCGAGCTGCAAGCCCGGGTCCGGGCCGTTCACGATAACGTTATTTGCTTGGGTGAAATTCTGGGACAAACCGAAAAGGGTCCGGAAGGCAATCACGTCATTCGCGTCGATGTTGGACTGGCCGATAACGGCGATAGTTTGTCCTGTACCGTCGGCTCCAGCAGGAATGTTATAAATCTTGGCAAAGTCGGCTGGCGCCATCGCAAAATTCGCAGGGTTGCCGTAGGTAAACAGCGGCTTGATCTGCCCAGTATCCCTCTGCCAGCGGTAGACTCCCTTGTTGTGCAGATGCGCTCGCCGGGGGAAAGTATTCAGCGCGGCGACGCCCTTCACCACCGGCGCAAGCGCCGCCGGAATGGCCGGCTCGCTCACGTTGGCGATATGTTCCTCGCCATTGACTGCGAACTTGTGAATCTCCGTCTGAAACGCGCTGCGAACCTGCGCCGCGGTTCCGTTGAACTCAATCGCGTTGCGTCCCGCGGCCACTTTGGCCACCTGGAATCCCTGCTTTGTCAGCCAGTCGGTCACGGCTTGCACGTCCGCGTCGGACGGCCCGAATTGCTGGCCAAACTGTGCCGGCGTTAGCCACGCGTGATAACTCGCCGATCCTTGGGTCTGCTGCGCGTCCATCAATTGCTGCAGCGCCGTTTCCTGCTCCGCGCTGCGTTGCAGCGTTAGCAACATTCGCGTCATCGGCTGCGAATCGGCAACTGCGCCGCGGTCAAATTCCGGGCGCGCCAGGGGGTGCACATTTCCTTTCAACTGGACGGTGCGCGTATCGTCCACTGCCGCGGTAACGCGCGAGGGCACAGAACGGGTCTGTGCTTGAACGGCTGGGGTTGCGATTAGAGCGAGGGAAAGTGATGCAAGAACTACACCCATCGCGGTCGTTCTGATTTTCATGGTTCGCATCGGCTCCTGAGTTTGGATACTTCCGGATCAACCACTGCCACTTGGCAGGAATCGCGGGTTCCCAGCCCCCATGCGAGGACCACGGTTCTTGCTCCCATTCAGATGCAAAGTAAGAGGCTTAGGTTTGCCAGTACTGCATGATTCTGACTCATCTGCAAGCCCCTGCGGTGTAACAAAATTGCA
>Ga0210410_10001867_pt1 | contig 19360 bp, 17 predicted proteins | sample IncBWC4MmetaG_FD_161058 | JGI IMG/M metagenome (GOLD analysis project Ga0210410, IMG submission 161058) | Forest soil microbial communities from Barre Woods Harvard Forest LTER site, Petersham, Massachusetts, United States - Inc-BW-C-4-M | ecosystem: Environmental > Terrestrial > Soil >... | reverse complement strand
CGTGCGGCTGGTGGTGCTGTGCGGGGCGCTGATGGGAATGATCTCTTCCCTGCTGGTGTTTCAACTTGGGCAGGCGCGGGTGTGGTTCGCGATGTCGCGCGACGGGTTGTTGCCGCGAATTTTCGGGCGCGTACATCCGAGATTTCACACGCCAGATTTTTCGACGTGGCTGGCGGGGTTTGTGGTGGGAATTCCCGCGGGATTGCTGGATATCGGAACGCTGGCGGATCTTTCGAACATCGGGACGCTGTTTGCGTTCGCGCTAGTGGGTGCGGGCGTGCTGATTTTGCGGTACCGAGAGCCGGAGCGGCCTCGGGCGTTTCGCGCTCCGGGAGGACCGCTGGCGCCGGTGATAACGATCATTACCTGCGTGCTGCTGATGGCGGGATTGCCGATCATGAACTGGATACGGTTCTTTACCTGGCTGGTAATCGGGCTGGTGATTTATTATTTTTACGGACGCAGGAAGAGTACCCTAAGGTTGTCCGCCGCAGCCAAGTAGGAATTCGTTAAGGACACGCGAGATGCCCCGGCGATTCTCTGTGAACGCTCAAGCGAAGGGAAAAGCGGTTTTCATCCTTGCGGTGCTGGGGCTGGTGGCTCCACGGATGGCGCTGGCGTGGGGAGAAAGCGCGCGGCGGATGGTGGTGAATCACGCGGTGGACACGCTGCCGTATGAGATCCGGCCGTTTTTCGAGAACAACCGCAAATTCCTGATGGATCATGTGGACGACCCACTGGGGCTGATCGGTGAGCATCCCTCGGAACGCAACAATCACTTCATCGAACTGGATAAGTACGGAAAGTTTCCGTTCTCGGCGTTGCCGCGCAGCTATAAGGCGGCGATTGCGAAATACAGCAAGTCGAAGATCCAGGGGACAGGACTGCTGCCGTGGCAGATCGGCGTGTACAGCCAGAAGCTGACGGAAGACATCCGGGCCGGGCGGTGGGAGCAGGCCAAGCTGGACGCCGCGTTTTTGGCGAGTTACGTGGCGGAGGCGCACGACCCGTTCAACACAACGGAGAATTTTGACGGGCGGCTGACGCAGCAGAACGGGATCAATGACAGATTTAACAGCGTGTTGATTGCGCGGTACGGTTCATTTTTCCCGATGAGCACGCACGACGCATTTTTCATCAGCGACCCGACGGACTACGCGTTTGAGTCCTGCCTGGAGGCGCACAGCCTGGTGGAATCGCTGCTGCTGGCGGACCGGCGGGCGATGAAGGGGCTGAACTCGTACACCGACGAATACTATGATCGATTTTATAATTTGACAGCGGCTTCGCTGATCCGGCAGCTTTCAGAGGCTTCGACAGACGTTGGGTCCTACTGGCTGACCGCGTGGACCAATGCGGGGAAGCCGCAACTTCCTCACTGACTCTTTCACCGTGCAAGACACCTCATTCCCCGAACGAATCGCTTCCCTTCCCAAGGCGGAGTTGCATCTGCATCTGGAGGGATCGATTCGCACGGCGATTGCCAGCGCGCTTGCGGCGAGGCACGGGGTAGAGTTGGCGGAAGAGGAAGTGCGGCGGCGGTATGCGTACACGAATTTTGCGGGATTTCTGGATGCGTTCAAGTGGGTGACTTCGTTCGTTCGCGAGCCGGGGGATTTTGCGTTGATTGCGGCGGACCTGGCGGAACAGTTGCTGTCGCAGAGGGTGGTGTACGCGGAGGTGACACTTTCGGTGGGCGTGATGTTTTTGCGGCAGCAGCAACCGGAGGCGAATTTTGCGGCGATTGTGGCGGCGACAGAGCCTTTTGAGAAGCGGGGATTGCGGCTGAACTGGATTTTTGATGCGGTTAGGCAATTCGGGGCGGAGGCGGCAATGCGCGTGGTGCAAGCGGCGCGGCGATGCGCTTCACGGCGGATTGTGGCGTTTGGGATTGGCGGCGACGAGCTTAGTTTGGCGACGAAGGAATTTCGGGGAGTTTATGAACGGGCGGAAGAGTATGGGTTTCACCGTTTGATGCACGCGGGCGAAATTGGCGGGCCGGAGAAAATACGGGAGGCGATTGAGATTCTGGGCGTGGAACGGATCGGGCACGGCATCGCGGCGATTCACGATGCGGCGTTGATGGAGTTGCTGGCGGAAAGAGGGATTCCGCTGGAGATTTGCCCGGGGAGCAATTTGCGGACGGGGGCACTGGGAGTGCAGCTTGGGAACGATGCGGCGACGATGGAGCAGCATCCGCTTGCGGAGATTGTGCGGCGCGGCGTGGCGGTGACGCTTTCGACGGATGACCCGGCGATGTTTCATACTTCGCTGGAGGAGGAATATCAGAACGCGTGGAGGATGGGATTGACGGAGGAGGAGATGGCGGGGGTGGCGGAGAATGGGTTTCGGTATGCGTTTGGGAAGATAGAGTAGGATTCGTGGCGGCTGCGAACGAGGACGGCCCGGCTCGGAAGGCGGGCCCTACAGGTAAAACAAGAGAAAGCAAGAAGGCGGCGTAAAGCCGCCCCTACAAGAGAAGAAATGCAAGAGGGAGGGGCAAGCCCCTCCCCTACAAAGCCGGGAGTGAATTGATATACTTATGGGCATGAAAGCACATGTATGGGTTATGCCGAAGCGGACGGTGCTGGATCCGCAGGGAAAGACGATTCACCATGCCTTGTCGAGCCTGGGTTATGAGCAGGTTTCGGACGTGCGGCAGGGGAAGTTTTTTGTGTTGAACCTGGATGGCTGGAACCGCGATGAGGCGCAGAAGCAGGTGGAGCGCATTTCGAAGGAAGTGCTGGCCAATCCGGTGATCGAAGAGTTTCGATTCGAGATCGTGGAGTGAGATCGGCTGCATGGCGTTGCGCATTTCCATTTTGCGAACGACGGTTTCGCCGCGCCGCGGAGTCCAAGGAATGTTATCGCTTGCCTTGGCGCTGGCCGTTCTGGCGGGCTGCCAGAAAACGGCTCGCACGGAAGATCCCCAGCTAAAACCCATTCAGGCGATGCTTGAGCAGCAGCTTCCGGCCCACACACCGGAAGAAAAAGTTGTCCTTTATTTGGACAATAATGGGTATGCCATCCTGGGGGCGCAGAAGCAGGGGACGATTGTGGCAATCATCCGACGCAAGGATACGGCGGCGGTGCAGCCGGTGGTCGCGCGTGTCACGTTTTATTTTGACGCCAACAGGAAGCTGAACACGTTCGAGTTGCAACGGCCGGCAGACGAACCAAGCCGGCGGTAAATTTGGCGACTGTGTTGCCGGCATTCCACATGCCCACAGGAATGCGCGTGTTACCCTAAACAGACAAAGCAAGGAGAGTGCCGCATGTGCGGAATCGTCGGCTATATCGGGGCGAAGAAGGTGGTCCCGGTGATTATCGAGGGGCTGCGTAAGCTGGAATACCGCGGATACGACTCCGCCGGGATCGCCGTGGTGAACGGGGCTGGGAAGATCGAGATCCGGCGCGCTCCGGGAAAACTGAAGAACCTGGAGGAAGTGCTGCGCGAGTCGCCGATCGAGGGGACATATGGAATTGGGCATACGCGATGGGCTACGCACGGGCGGCCGACGGAAGAGAACGCCCACCCGCATCGCGATTGCACGGGACAGTACGTGGTGGTCCACAACGGGATTATCGAGAACTACCTGGAGCTGAAGGAGAAATTGGAGCGCGAGGGCCACAAGTTCGTGACGGAGACGGACACGGAAATTGTGGCGCACCTGGTGGAAGAGTACGCGAAGAAGTTGCCGTTTGAAGAGGCGGTGCGGAAAACGCTGAAAGAGCTTCGCGGGATCTATTCGCTGGTGTTCCTGTCGGCGAAGGATCCGCAGAAATTGATCGCGGCACGGATTGGGCCGCCCTCGGTAATCGGGCTTGGAGACGGCGAATATTTTGTGGCCAGCGATATTCCGGCGCTGCTGGCGCACACTCGGAATATTTTCTTCCTGGCGGATGGCGACGTTGCGGTGCTTACGCTGGACGGAGTGCGAGTGACGGATATCGATGGGAAGCCGGTGAGCCGGCCAGCACACAAGGTGACTTGGGACCCGATCATGGTGGAAAAGGGCGGCTACAAGCATTTCATGCAGAAAGAGATTTTCGAGCAGCCGCGGGCCGTGCGGGACACGCTGCTGGGGCGCATTTCGCAGGACACAGGAAAAGTGTTTCTGGATGAGATGGCGATTACGGAAAAGGCGTTTCGGGAATTCCAGAATGTGCGGATTGTGGCTTGCGGAACGAGCTGGCACGCGGGGCTGGCCGGAAAATTCATGATTGAGCGGCTGGCGCGACTGCCGGTGGAAGTGGACTATGGCAGCGAATTTCGCTATCGCGACCCGATTATTGATTCGCGGACGCTGACGGTCTGCATCAGCCAGTCCGGTGAAACGGCGGATACGCTGGCGGCGCAGCGCGAGGCGAAGCAGAAGGGGTCGCCAAGCCTGGCGATCTGCAACGTGAAGGGCTCGATGATTACGCGGGAGGCCGCGGGAACGGTGCTGACGCATGCTGGGCCGGAGATTGGCGTGGCCTCGACGAAAGCATTTACGGCGCAACTGGCGGCGCTGCTGCTGTTGGCGTCGTACCTGGGGCAGGTGCGTGAAAAGCTGGCGCCGGACGCGGCGCGGAAGCTGATGCAGGAGTTCACGCGCATCCCGCACAAGATGGAAACGATTCTGCAGGCGGAAGAGAAGGGGATTTACGAAACACTGGCGAGGCAATATTTCCGGCAGTCGGATTTCCTGTATCTTGGGCGCGGCATTCATTATCCGATTGCGCTTGAGGGCGCGCTGAAGCTGAAGGAAATTTCCTACATTCACGCGGAGGGATATCCTTCGGGCGAGATGAAACATGGGCCGAACGCGCTGATCGACGAGAATCTGCCGGTGGTGGTGCTGGCGACACGGGATGAAACGGACGCGGCCTCGATGACGCTTTATGAGAAGAGCGTGTCGAACATTCAAGAGGTGAAGGCGCGCGACGGGATTGTGATTTCCGTGGTTACCGCGGGAGATCGCCTGGCGCGCGAGGCATCGGACCAGACCATCGAACTGCCGGCGGCGCCGGATCTGCTTTCGCCGCTGCTGGAGATCATCCCGCTGCAACTGCTGGCGTATCACATTGCGGTGCGGCGCGGCTGCGACGTGGATCAGCCGCGGAACCTGGCAAAATCGGTGACCGTGGAATAAACGCCTACTGCGGGAAGTTTGAATTTATCCGGCTCTGTTGACATCCTCGCCGGAACGCAACCCACAAGCGAAAAGCAGATCCCTCACCCCGCAAAAAACGCGGGGATTCGGGATGACACAAGAAGAAGAGGAGGAAGAGCACAGGCTGAAGCCTGTGCCACCGCGCGGGGATTCGGGATGACAGCGGCGCGGAAACATAGGAAGTCAACAAAGCCAACACTTCACGTGACGACGCGAATATCGGCTAGAATGTGCGTATGCGGATTCGCCGGGTTCCTCTCCTTTTCGCAGGATTTCTCGCATTCCTTGTTTCCCCCCTGTTGCATGCCCAAACTGCGACGCTGCGCGAAATACGCGTGGAAGGAGGGAAACATCTCACGGAGGCACAGATCGCCCAGCTGACCGGTCTTGCGCCCGGCTCCCAAGTGGGGCGCAAGGAATTGCAAGATGCGGCCGATGCGCTGGTACGCACCGGACTCTTCGGGAAGGTGAGCTTCAAGTTCGACACGCACAACGACAACCTGATGGTGACGTTTCATATCGAGGAAAATCTGGCGCTGCCGGTTTCCTACGATAATTTTCCGTGGTATTCGGATTCGGAGCTGGATGACGCGGTGCGGAAGGAACTTCCCTTCTACGACAGGCAACTGCCCGAGGCGGGCCAGGTGGTGGAGCGGGCCGCGGCTGTGCTGAAGGCATTTGTTTCCGCGCGGGCTCCGCAAGTGGAGATTACACACCAGGTGGTGCTAAGCCCGCTGACGGACGGATCGGAGCAGCAGTTCAGCGTGCAAGGGCCGGTGCCGAAGATTTCCAAGCTGGAATTCAGTGACCCGAAATTGACGGAGGATTTGGCGGTGCGGGCGCACATTGCGGAGATTGTGGGCCATCCTTATTCGCGGATCACGATCAATGTTTTTCTGGCAGAGCAGATCCGGCCGATATACCAGCAGCAGGGATTTTTACAGGCGAAAATCGGGCCGGCGGAAGTGAGACTCTCGGGCGATCCGAACCAGCAGAAGTTGGCGGAGCAGATTCCCGTCTATGTGCCGTGCGTGCCGGGTTCGATTTACAAGTGGAAAGGCGTGGAGTGGAAGGGTAACGCGGCGATTTCGTCGATCACATTAACGCACACGCTGGGATTGAAAGCGGGCGACGTGGCCAACGGGCAGGCGATTGAAGGCGGATGGGAGCGGGTACGGGAGGAGTACGGCCAGCGTGGGTTTCTTGAGGCAAAGGTGACACCGGTTGCATCTTATGATGACGCGGCGCATACGGCTTCGTACGAGGTGACGATTGTAGAGGGGCTGGTTTTTCACTATGGGTCGATGTCGATTTCGGGAATGTCGCTAGGCGGGGAACGGATGATACAGGATGCCTGGACAATGAAGCCAGGGGACCTGTTCGATAAAAAAGTGTTTGAGGATTTTTTGTACCGGCTGGAACGGCACCGGGAGACGATATTCAAGGAGTTGCCGGTGCATTACGATACGGTGGGGCATTTTTTGCAGACGGATCCGGCGAAGGGTACGGTGGAGGTTTTGTTGGATTTTAAGTAAGAAAAAAGGAAAGAATTAACGCAGAGGACGCGGAGAACGCTGAGTGCGCTGAGAGGAAAGAGGGATTGGGATGGGGAGTTTGGTGAAGATACGGATGGGAGAGGGCACGGCGGAGATGGCCGAGGAGAAGGAGCGCGGGCTTTTGGCGCGGCTGGGAGAGTTGCGTTCGGTGATTGTGGCGCTTTCGGGCGGGACGGATTCGGCGTATCTGGCTTGGGCGGCGCATCAGGCGCTGGGAGAAAAGGCGCTTTCGGTTACAGCGCTTTCGGAGAGCTATTCGGCGTATGACCGGGAGCAGGTGGAGATTTTCCTAAAGGCTACGGGAGTTCGGCACGAATTTGTGGCAACGCATGAAATGGAGAATCCGGCATATCGGGCGAACGCGGCGGACCGGTGCTACTACTGCAAGGACGAACTTTTTTCGGTGCTGGATGGATTGGCGAAGGAGCGCGAGTTTGCGGCTGTCGCTTATGGCGTGAACGCCGACGACACTTCGGATTTTCGTCCGGGGCACCGTGCGGCGGCGGAACATCAGGTGCTTACTCCCCTGCTGGAGGCCAAGCTGCACAAGGTAGAGATACGATTTTTGGCGAAGAGGGCGGGACTTCCCTGCTGGGACCGGCCGGCGTCGGCGTGCCTGTCGTCGCGGTTGCCCTACGGGACCGAGGTTACGTCAGAGCGGTTGTCGCTGGTGGAACGGGGAGAGGCGGCGCTGCGCGAACTGGGGTTCCGGCAGTTCCGGGTGCGGCTGCACGACAAGCTGGCGAGGGTGGAATTGGCTCAGGACGAACTGCAACGAGGGCTGGAGCCCAAGATGGCGGCTGCGATCGCGCAGGCATTGAAAGCGGCAGGATTCACGTATGTGGCTTTAGACTTAGAGGGATACCGGCAAGGGTCGCTGAACGAGACCTTGGCCAAAACTGCAGGAACATCCAAGGCTTGAACTGCGTATCTCTTACCAGAAGCATGAGGTTAGTAGAAAGAGCAAGGTACGAGGAGGGTCCGGGCACCGAGAGATTCTGGTTCGCCGGAGACATTGAGCCGATGACTAAACGCCACGTCACAATTCTTTCCCGAATATTTTTGTTCGCGACGCTTGCCGCCTTTGCCCTGCCGGCGGTGGCCGCGGAGAACGCTACCTTTGACCGAACCTTCACCGTGACGGCCCCCGTTCGGATTGAGCTAAGCAACGGATCAGGGAATGTTGAAATTCGCGGAAGCGCGGACGGAACAGTGCATGTGCACGGCAAGATTTCGCCGGGTGGATGGTCGATCTTTGGCGGCTCGGGCAAGAGTGTGGAAGATGTGGCGGCGAACCCGCCGCTGGAGCAGAGCGGCAGCACGATTCGCATCGGGAAAAATTCATCGTGGCTGAAGAATGTGACCATCGATTACCAGGTGGAAGTGCCGCATGACACGGAAATTGACGCGGGCGTGGCTTCGGGCGGAATTACGATTGACAACGTGAAGGGGCCGGTGAAGGCGAGTTCGGCGTCGGGGTATGTGCACGTGTATCGCGTGGAACGCGATACACAGTTGAACGCGGCGAGCGGGTCGATTGATGTGTCCGGAATCGGCGGGACCTTGCGAGTGTCCAGCGCGTCGGGCGACACGCGGGTGGCGGATGTGAAGGGCGAATTGAAGGTTACCGCGGCTTCGGGATCAATACGGATTCAGCACCCGAGCGACCGCGTGGATGCGTCGACGGCAAGCGGTTCGATCGAGGTGATTGGCGCGAACAACGATGTGAAGGTGCACGCGATTTCCGGCTCAATCCAGGTCTCCGGAAATCCGGGGGCGAGCCGGCTGTGGGAGTTGAAGACGATTTCGGGATCGGTGGAGCTGCGTGTGCCGTCGAATGCGAGCTTTCTGCTTTCGGCGGAATCGACTTCGGGGGATATTCGCACGAGTATTCCGGTGATTTTGGAAGAGCAGAGCAAGCATTCGCTGCGCGCGCATATTGGAAATTCGGCGGGGCGAGTGGAAGTGCATACGGTTTCGGGAAGTGTGAACGTTTCGAGCGGGTCGTAAAGTTGTAGATTTTTTGACAATGAACGGCCCGCCTGGGAAGGCGGGCCCTATAAGATTTGAGAAAACCCAAGATCACAGGCTGAAGCCTGTGCTACCTGAAGAGCGGGCCACCTGAAGATGGCCGCTACCGTTTGATTCCCTTGTACAATGGGGTTGTGAAGCCCTTTCGAACACGGTCACGAAGAATCCTTTTGGGATTTGCGGCGCTGGTGTGGACGGCCGCGGCTTTCGCCTCGGTACAGGAGAAGCCGGATGCGGGGCAGACTCCGCCTGCCTCGGCTCCTGCTGCGCCCACGGGAAAAGCTGGCGGAGGCAAGCAGGGGGCTGCGACGGCGGCAGCGGTTGAGCAGCAGGACTTGCAGAAGGCGATCGAGCAGGCGGGCAACGATCGCGCGTCGCTGATGCACAACCTGATGGATTTCCTGAAGAAGTATCCGCAAACTTCGCAGCGGCTGCAGATATACAGGGCAATCGTGGAATCAAGCCTGCAGCTTCGCGATTTTGCGACGGCGACGGAGTATGCGGAGCGGATGGTGGCGCTCGATCCCGGAGATCTTTCAACGAACGTGCTTTCGGTGCAATTGCTTGAGCGTTATGGCGACGCGGCGGGTTGGCGGCGGGCAGCAAACTATTGCACCCGTGTGATTGAGTTGATCGAGCGACAATCGCCTAACGAAAAATCTCCGCGCGTTTCGAACGAACAATTTGAGAAAGACAAGCAGAGGGATGCCGCGTCCATCTTTCTGGTGCGCGGACGCCTGCACCAGAAGCTGAATGAGACGCAGGACGCGCAAAAGGATTTTGAGGAGAGTTTCCGGCGCATGCCGGGTGCAGCCGCGGCGGAACGGCTGGGAGAGCTGGCGGAGTTGCGAAAAGATTTGGCGGTGGCGATTCATGAATATGCGTTGGCGTTTGCGCTGGCGGACGGATCGACGGCGGGGACGACGCGCGCGGAGTTGCGGAAGAAGCTGGGCAACGTGTGGCGACTGGCGCATGGATCGGAAGACGGGCTCGGAGATTATTTACTGCGAACGTACGACGAGAATGCAGCGGTGACGGCCGCTGGGAAGCCACCGCGGAACCTGGGATTGAAGGAGCCGTCGGAGTATGTGTTGCGAAAGGCGGCCGACGGATTGCCATTTGCGCTGGCAGGCACCAAGGGGAAAGTGCTGGTGATGAATTTCTGGACAACCTGGTGCGGGCCCTGCCGCCAGTGGGAGCCGCAATTTGAGAAAGTGGCAGGGCGGTTCGCGGGGCAGGAGAAGGATGTCGTGTTTCTGGAAGTGAACTGCGACGAGGATGAGACGCTGGTGGGGCCATATCTGGCGGAGGAGAAGCCGAAGTCGAGCGTGCTGTTTGCGGACGGATTGGACCGGCTGCTGGGGGTGGATTCGTTTCCTACGACGTTGATTCTTGACCGATCGGGGAAGATCGCTTATCGGGCGGTGGGATTTGAGCCGGAGGGATCGGATCAGAGTTTGATAGAGGCGATTGAGAGGACGCTGCGGCCGGAGGAAAGGGTGTCGCCGGTGGCGGTCGCGCAGTAAGAGAAGAATTCAAGTGGCGCGGTTGTTGGGCAGGGCTACAAAGGCGCCCGCCCCGCAAAACCATCCGGGACGCAAAAAACGCGCTTCGGAAAGCGGCGCCACAAAGGCGTGAGAAAAACCAAGAGGGAGGGGCGAGCCCCTCCCCTACAAAGGCTGGAGAAAACCAAGAACGCAGGCTGAAGCCTGTGCTACCTGTGGCCGCTACGGTTGGTTGGCGATTTCTTTTGCGGCTTGGATTGTGTTTACGTGGATTTGGATTGTGTCACTGAGGCGGCGGGCGTAGCCGCCGGCTAGTGTGGTGACTACCGGGATATTTTTGCGGCGGGCTTCCTTGAAGACGCCGGCGTCGCGTTTTTGCAAACCTTCCATACTTAAATCGAGGCCGCCTAGTTGGTCTTCGCGGTAGGGGTCTGCTCCGCCCACGTAGAAAAGAATGTCGGGTTGAAAGGTCTCGATGGATTTTTTTACCGCGGGTAGAAGCGTGGCCAAGTATTCTTCGTCGGCTACGCCGTCTTCGAGATTCAGATCGAGAGTCGAGTGCGGTTTGTGGGCGGGATAATTATTGAGTTGATGGATGGAGAGGGTGAAGACGGAATCGTCTTTGCTGAAGATGGCGGCAGTGCCGTTGCCGTGGTGGACGTCGGTGTCAACCACCATGGCGCGGGAGATTTTTTTGCGGGCTTGCAGGGTGCGAATGGCTACGGCTACGTCGTGAATGGCGCAGAAGCCTTCGCCGTGGCCGGGATAGGCGTGGTGGAAGCCGCCGCCGATGTTGCATCCAAAGCCATCTTGCAGGGCGGATTCAGCGGCGACGATTGTGCCGCCGGCGGCGAGCCAGAAGGCGCGAACGAGTTCGGGGGAATAGGGGACTTCGAGTTTCATTTCTTCACTGGCGGTCAGGGTGCCGGTTTTCAGTTTGTGGACCCAGTCTTCGGTGTGGACGCGGAGGATGTCGGCGTCGGTTGCGGGTTCGGGGCGGAGAAAGTCGTCGACTTCGGCTATACCGTCGTTGAGGAGCTTGTCGTGGATCAGGCGGAATTTTTCGGAGGGAAAGACGTGGGCGCCGAGGTTGAGGTCGTAGAGATCGTGGTAGACGAGTTTGAAGGGAAGCATGGATGTAGCCAATCCCAATTTAACACAGGGCATAAGAAGGCCGAGAATAGCATCATTTTTGAATATTGATGTGTACAAGAACTATTGACATCACTCCAGCCGATATGCATCATATTTCAATGCGAACTACGCTTTCGATTGATGACGAGGTACTCGAACAAGTAAGACGCTACGCAGAAGAGCGTTCCATGCCGGTGGGCGAGGCGGTAACCGAACTTATCCGGAAGGCGTTTCGGACACCGACTCCCACGAAGATGGTGAACGGGCTATGCGTATTCGATCTCCCCCCTGATTCACCGCGGATCACCAATGCAAGGGTGAAAGAGTTGGAAGCGGAAGAGGAATGAAGACGGCTCTGCTGGACGTAAATGTCCTTGTGGCTTTGTTATGGCCTGCCCAAGTGAGCCATCGAAGGGTGCATACCTGGTTCAATCGACGTTTCGCCGATGGTTGGGCGACTTGTCCCCCAACGCAGGCCGCTTTCGTCCGTATTGTCAGTAATCCAGCTTTCTCGCCGTCGGCGGTCAGTCCGGGCGAGGCTACGCAGGCGTTAAAGAAGAGTCTGGCACATCCTAACCATGAATATTGGCCCGCGGATGTTAGTTACTTGGAAGCAATTGAGCCTTTCGGAAGCCAGATCGTTGGACACAAGCAGGTGAGCGATGCCTACCTGCTGGGGCTGGCGATTCATCATGGGGGAAACCTGGTGACGATGGATCGGGGGATATTGGAACTACTACCAGCAAAAATGCAGCAGCGCGGATTGGTGACACTTATTTAAAGCGGGGCTTGGCCACCTGAAGGTGGCCGCTACGTTTGCCGGCAGGATGCTAGCACTACCCTGGATTAGTATTCGCGGTCGAGGATGAAGTCGGGGAGGGTTTGGAGGGCGCGGGCGTATTCGGAGAAACCGGTGCCGTTGAGGCAGGCTTTGGCGCGGACGGCGTATTCGAGGGCGAGGTTGCGGGTGCGTTCGAGAGCGCCAGAATCGCGAACGAGGGCGACGAGAGTTTCGGGCTGAACGGAGTCGAATTCCTTTTCTTCCAGGACGCGGGCCACCATTTCGCGGGCTTCACTGTGACCGTTTTCCATGGCGTAAATCAGCGGCAGGGTGACTTTGCCTTCTTTCAGATCGCTTAGCACCGGCTTGCCTAGCTGTTCGCTGGAGGCAGTGAAATCCAAGAGATCATCCACCAATTGGAAGGCCAGGCCGGAGTAGCGGCCGTAGTCGGCTAGCGCGGTTTCGTGTTCTTCGTCGAGGCCGCCGAGGACTCCGCCGAGGCGGGCGCAGCCGCTGAAGAGGCAGGCGGTCTTGTAGGTGGACAGTTTAAGGGCGTCGTCTTCGGAGACATCAATCCGGCCAATTTTTTCGAGTTGAAGAAGTTCGCCTTCGACCATTTTTTGCGTGAGATCGATCAGGATGTCGAGGACGTGGAAATTGCGCTCCTGCAGGGCGATGTGGAAGGACTGCATGTAGAGCCAATCGCCGGCGAGGACACTGCGATGATTGCCCCAGCGGGAATTGGCGGAGGGGCGGCCGCGGCGGGTGTCAGCGCTGTCGATGACGTCGTCGTGAATGAGGGTGGCGCTGTGCAGGAGTTCGACCACGGCGGCGAGTTTGATGGCGCTGCGGGCATCGCCATCGCTTCCGGCTGCGTAGCCGTGGGCGAGCAGGAGTAACGCGGGGCGGAGGCGCTTCCCTCCCCCGCCGAGGAGATAGCTGGTGATTTCGGAAACGGGCTGGTAGGCGGAGGCGCTCTGGCGCGAGAGTTCCTGCTCGACCTTCACGAGGTCTTCGCGCACGAGTTCAAAAATCTCTTTGACGGTCAGTAAGGCGATGTGCGTTCTCCGGGCCCGCTCCCTGTTAGCGGGACACCTCGGCCGTGGAAGAGTCCGGCCAGGCCAACCGAAAAAACCTCCGGAAGTTCTCCGTGGTCTTCGCGGCAATTTCTGATAGCTCACAGTCTCTCACATTCGAGAGCGCCTTTGCCACTTCGAGAACGTAGGCAGGCTCGTTGCGTTTGCCGCGATGGGGTTGCGGCGCGAGATACGGAGAGTCCGTTTCGATCAGAATATTTGAAAGGGGCAAATCTTTCGCGACATCGCGGATGTTTTGCGCTTTGGGGTAGGTAATGTTTCCCGTGAAGGAGACGAGGAAGCCCATATCGAGGCCTTGTTGGGCGTGATCGAGAGTGCTGGTGAAGCAGTGGAGGATGCCGCCGAGACCTGTATGCTTCCAGGCGTCTTCGAGGATGCGGAGGCAATCGTCCCAGGCGTCGCGGCAGTGGATGATGATGGGGAGTTTTGCGGCTTGCGCGAGTTCCATCTGCTGGCGGAAGACTTTTTCTTGAACGTCGCGTGGGGAGTGGTCGTAGAAGTAGTCGAGGCCGATTTCGCCCCAGGCGATAACTTTGGGATGTTTGGAGAGTGCGGCGAGAATATCGAGATGGTCGGAAGTAACTGCTTTGGCGTCGTGGGGGTGGATGCCTACCGTGGTGTAGATCCAGTCGTGGGCTTCTGCGAATGGGAGCGCGGCGTCGAGTTTTTCGGGGCCTGGGCCGGTGCCGATGGCGAGGATGGTGGAGACGCCTGCGGCTTGGGCGCGTTGGAGCATGGCGTCGCGGTCTTCGGCGAATTGGGGACCGTCTATGTGGGCGTGGGAGTCGATGAGTTCCATGGATGGAAATTAGAAAATAGAAATTGGAAAATTGGTAGCGTAGATTGGAACGCTGGCTGAGGCGGAGTTGGCCACCTGAAGGTGGCCGCTACGCTTGCCGACTGGAAGCCGGCGCTACCACGGCACGCACTGGAAGTTGGGAGACACGCCAATCTGGAGATTCATCCCGCTTAACCCGCGGGATGGAGCAGAGTTGGCGCTCCCAGGCGGCCCGCCTCAGAAGTCGGGCCCTACATTTTCGCCAAACACTACTGCTCAAAAACAGGAGTTTTGCTCCCCTTCGGCAAGCTCAGGGCAGGCCGCACTCCATATTATTTCAGGCGAGCACCGACTTCTACTTCTTCGTGGAAGCCGGTTAGGACTGGGCGGCCTTCGGGGCCTACGGAGGCGGCTACGATCATGCCGTTGGATTCGACGCCGCGGAGTTTGCGCGGGGCGAGATTGACGACTACGGCTACCTTGCGGCCGATTAGGGATTCGGGTTCGTAGTATTGGGCGATGCCGGCGCAGATCTGGCGGATTTCGGTGCCGATGTCCACGGTAAGCTTGAGGAGTTTATCGGCGCCGACGATGCGTTCGGCGGTTTTGATCTGGCCCACGCGCATCTCGACTTTGGCAAAGTCCTCAATGCCGATCTTGTCGGAGACGGCCGGAGCGGCTGCCGCTGCGGACGTGCCGGTTGCGGCGGGAGCGCTTGCCGCCGGCGCGGGTGCTGCTGGTGTTGGATTCAGTTCTTCGTTTGCCATTGATTCGATCCTCTCTATTGCTTCGGTTTTGTCCACGCGTGGGAACAAGGTCTGCGATTTGCCAAGCGGAATGCCGGGCGCCAGTTGGCCCCAGCGCAATCCGTCCAGTTCGAACTTGCCTAACGCCTCGGATTGGCCGAGGAGCGTCCAGACTTTGGCGGCGCTGTCCGGCAGAACTGGGAATGACAGGGCTGTGACGATGCGGAGAAGTTCGGCTGTCGTCCAGAGCACTGTGGCTTTGCGGGCTTGATCTGCTTCAGAATTGCCGAGGGCCCAGGGCTGCTCGCTAGTGAGAAATTTGTCGGCAGCGGCAATGACGGTCCAGATGGTTTCGAGGGCGCGGGCGAAGCTGAGCTTATCGAAATTTTCGAGGACTTCCCCGATGGCAGCCTGGGCTTCTTTTGCGAGAGCTTCGTCCTCCGCTTTGAGCGCGCCAGGCTTGGGAATTTTGCCGGCGAAATTTTTCTCGATGAGCGCGGCGGTGCGGCTGGCCAGGTTGCCGAGGCCGTTGGCGAGGTCGCTGTTGTAGCGGGTGACGAGAGCGTCGTAGCTGAAATTGCCGTCCTGGCCGAAGACGACGTCGCGCAGGAGGAAATAGCGGAGCGCGTCCATGCCGAGCATATTGACGATGGGGCGCGGGAGGACGACGTTGCCCTTGGACTTGCTCATTTTGGCGGCGTCCATCAGGAACCAGCCGTGGGCCCAGACTTGTTTTGGAACCGGGAGCATCGCGGCCATGAGGAACGCGGGCCAATAGACAGTGTGGAAGCGGATGATGTCTTTGCCGACGAGATGCAGATCGGCGGGCCAGCAGCCGCGCTTTTCGTATTCGGGGCCGCCGACGGCGCTGAGATAGGCGGTGAGCGCGTCGAACCAGACGTAGAAAACGTGCGGCTCTTCGCCGGGGACGGGAATGCCCCAGCGGATCGTGGTGCGGGTGATGCTGAGGTCTTTCAGGCCCCCTTCGACGAAGCTGATGATTTCGTTGCGGCGGGTATCCGGCTGGATGAAATCGGGATTCTTTTTGTAGAAATCGAGCAGCGGCTTCTGGAATGAGGAGAGTTTGAAGAAATAGTTTTCTTCGGTGACGGTTTCGAGCGGGCGGCCGCAATCGGGACAGTTGTCACCGGGCTTGGCCTCGGTCACGAAAGCGTTGTCGTAGATGCAGTATTGGCCGGTGTAGTGGCCTTTGTAGACGTAGCCGTTTTCCTTGCAGAGCTTGAAGAGCCACTGGACGGTGCGGACGTGCTTGAGGTCGGTGGTGCGGATGAATTCGTCGCCGGGGATGCCGAGTTCGTCCCAGAGCGCGCGCCAAGCGTCGGCCATTTTGGCGACGAATTCGGATTCCGGGATGCCCGCTTTTTTTGCGGCGCGTTCGACGTTGACGCCGTGCTCGTCAGTGCCGGTGGTCATGACGACGTCGTAGCCGCGCATGCGTTTGTAGCGGCGAATGACATCGGCGACGACGGTGGTGTAGGTGTGGCCGATGTGCGGGAGCCCGTTGGTGTAGTAGATGGGCGTCGTCAGATAGAATTTTTCTTTTTTCTCGGGCATGTTTTAAGTTTTAAGTTCTAGGTCGCAAGTTGAAAGTTAAAAAATTCAAGAATTCAGAAGTTCAAGAGTTCAAAAACAAAGAGTGCTTCGTGCCTAGGTCTTGATTGACCAGGCGCGGATGGCTTCATCCATTATGCGATGGAGAGGCACATTTTGCGCTTCTGCCAGTTTACGGCAATCCTCGAATTCCGGCGAAGCCTGTTGGATGCGGCCGTTGAGCCGGGCCACTTTGATGCGGACTTCGCCGAAAGCGGTATGCACCGTTTCCCACTGGCGGGCAAGAACGCGACGCTCGGCGGTGTAGCAGCGGACGCCAAGGGTCGTGGTTTCCGCGAAAAACATTTCGTGGAACCTGGCTTCGTCTTCGGGTTTGCAGAGGACGGTGACGAGCATGCCGGGACGGTTCTTTTTCATCTGCACCGGAGTGGTGAAGACGTCGAGGGCGCCGGCGGCGAGGGCTTTTTCGAGAAAATAGCCGTAAATCTGGGGATTCATGTCGTCGAGATTGGCTTCGAGGACGCGGATGGTTTCGGATTTTGCGGCCGCGCGCTTTTCGGCGGCATCGCCGACCATGAGTCGGAGGACGTTGGGCTGGCCTTCGAGATCGGCGGTGCCCGCGCCGTAGCCGATGGCGGTGACGCTCATTGGAGGCTGAGGACCGAAATTGGAGCAGAGAGTGGCGACGATGGCCGCGCCAGTGGGAGTGACCATCTCGTTTTGCACACCGTTGGAATAGGTGGGCTTGCCGAGGAGCAGGCGAGCGGTAGCAGGGGCGGGAACGGGCAGGACGCCGTGGGCCATTTTTGCGGTGCCGCCGCCGACGTTGAGCGCGGAGCAGGCGAAGGAATCGATTCCGAGGGCAGCGAAACCGATGCAGGAGCCGACGATGTCCACGATGGCGTCGATCGCGCCGACTTCGTGGAAATGAATTTTTTCGAGGGGAACGTCGTGGACCGTGGCTTCGGCTTCGCCCAATTTATTGAAAATAGCGGCGGCGCGATCTTTGACATTGGGGGCTAGACTGGATTTTTCGAGGATGCCGAGGATTGCGCTTAGTGAGCGATGCGTAGTGGTGTCCTGCGCGTGCACTTTGGCGTGGGTGGCGGCCATGCCGTTTTTCCAGACTTTTTCAGCGGTCAGTTCCCAGCCGGGAACGTTGAGCCTCTGCAATTCGCTCCGCAGTTGTTCGATGGAGACACCCGCATCGAGCAGGGCGCCGATGGTCATATCGCCGCTGATGCCGCTGAAGCAGTCGAAATAGGCGTGTTTCATTTCTGTGAACCTGAATTGATACTATCGGCGGGTGTCCATCGGAGTCAAACCATGCGGAAGTCCGCCCGCTTTCGAAGGCGGCCGCTATAAAGGCAAGAGCAACCCAAGAAGGCGGCGTAAAGCCGCCCCTACAACTACAAGAGAAAGCCAAGCGAGCGCGGCCCTTCGGTCGGACTCAGGGCAAGCAAGCCCGGCCCGCACAAAGAGTCAATCGCACTAATGCTCAGAGGGCGCGGCCTGCGGCGGCGGCGGAGGCCCAGGCCCACTGGAAATTGAAACCGCCGAGGTGGCCGGTGACGTCGACGACCTCCCCGATGAAGAAGAGGCCGGGGACTTTGCGGGCTTCCATGGTTTTGCTGGAGAGTTCGGCGGTGTCCACACCGCCCGCGGTGACTTCGGCTTTTTCGTAGCCTTCGGTGCCGGCAGGGCGGATGGTCCACGAGTGCAATTCCCTTTCGAAGATGTCGAGAGCGACGTTGGTCCAGGCTTTTGGCGGATGGAATTTTAGCCAGCGTTCGGCGAGGCGGTTGGGAAGAAATTCGTGGAGAGCTTTTTCCGCTACGGCTGGGGTGCGGGTGCCGGCTTCGCGAATTTTTTGGGTTGCGTCACGGCCCGGGGCGAGATCGAGTTGCAAGGCTTCGCCTTCTTTCCAGTAACTGGAGACCTGCAGGATTGCCGGGCCGCTGAGGCCGCGATGGGTGAAGAGCATTTTTTCGCGAAAGCCGGACTTCCCCGCTGAGGCGATGACTTCGGTGGAAACGCCGGCGAGGTCGCTGTAGCGTTTGCGATCGGCCGGGTGAAAGACTAGCGGAACCAAAGCGGGGCGGGGCTGCACGATGTTCAGGCCGAACTGGCGAGCGAGATCGTAGCCGAAGCCGGTGGCGCCCATTTTGGGGATGGAGATTCCGCCGGTGGCGACGACGAGGGCGGGCGCGCGGTATTCGGTTGCTTCGCAGCGAACGGTAAAGGCGGTATCGCGGCGAACTTCGGTCACTTTTGCATCGACGACGATTTTTACATTGGCATAGCGGCATTCGGATTCAAGCATGGTGATGATTTGAGTGGCGGAATTGTCGCAGAAGAGCTGGCCGAGTGTTTTTTCGTGGTAGGAGATCCCGTGTTTTTCGACGAGGGCGATGAAATCGGAGGGGGTGTAGCGGGCGAGAGCGGACTTGGCGAAGTGCGGATTTTTGGAGAGGAAGTGCTTCGGCTGGGTGTGAAGATTCGTGAAATTACAGCGGCCGCCGCCGGAGATCAGGATTTTCTTGCCGATTTTTTCGGCGCGCTCGAGGAGGACGACGCGGCGGCCGCGTTTCCCCGCTTCGATGGCGCACATGAGGCCGGCGGCGCCGGCACCGAGGATTAGGACATCAAAATTGGACAATGGATTGGATCGCCTTTCGAAGAAGGAATTGCCGGGGGGACCCGGAGATCGAACATGCGAGGATACCCTTAATTCGTAGTTGGCACAGCTGGGAACGGATATGCTGGCCGGCTGGAAGCCGGCGCTACCTCGGGCTTGGCCACTTAAAAGTGGCCGCTACGGGGAGCGGGCCCTACCCAAGATTGGGGAGGGTGTGTATACTTTGTCTACGAGAAGTCTACTTTTAGGCGCGTGCGAAGAGCGCCGCAAGGATCGAACAATGTTCATCGCACGAATGGTCGCTGTCCTCTAAAGCCGCATCGCCTGCGGAACCCTCGTTTTCCCGATTTTCTACTAACCATT